>JADMIO011406769.1_pt1 | contig 52527 bp, 71 predicted proteins | sample 8958161 | NCBI WGS metagenome assembly JADMIO01 (sample SAMN16585339, study PRJNA669376) | soil metagenome | isolation source: Crop rotation soil | place: USA: Cullars Rotation, Alabama | collected 2011
GACTTCAAGTCACGTGAATTCCAAGCTTCGGATCCCACTGTGCTGGAAAGGGGCGAAGGCCAGGCGCACGATGGCCGCCAGCATGCCGATCAGGAGGTTGGCCACTGCGTCGTTAAGGAGTTCATTGAGGTTATACTTGTTCACGCGCGCTTCCATTCATTGAGCTATTCGCTGCCGGAGATCTCGTTCTGGTAGCTGATGCTTAGATAGCTGACGGTGGTACCGCCCACGCCTTCTACGTATCCGGAGCTATTGGCGGGCGTCTCGATCACGATGCAATTGTCCGGCCAGGATGCGGGATACCTCCAGGTAGCGAGGGTGTATTCCTCGCCAGCTTTGAACGTGCGGTGCTCCCCATTGCCGCTCTCGATCAGGATGGTATGCGAATCAGGAGCGGTGAGTAAGGCGCCGTAGTACTGCAGCAGGAGCGACCCATACAGCCGGTTCGTCTCTTCAGAGTTCGCCCAGGTGACCCGCTGCCCGCCGGTCCACCAGTCGGCCACCTGCGGCTGAAAGTCGCTGTGGAAATCTGAAATGGGCGACTGTTGCCCGGATAGCTGGCTGCCGGCCAGCTCGGAAGGGGCTTTGAGCGTCACGGCGATGGAACCCACATTCCCGCTGATATCCCGCTGGCAGACCAGGTACAGGCGGAAATTACCACCCTGGCATTCGGAGCGTATCAGGAAGGCGCCGGGCTGCTCCCGGGCTGCTACGCCCATTTGCCGGCGCATGGCAGATTCCTGGGATTGGATGCGCTGTACACGCTGAATCTTCTCCTGGAACGTCTGAAAACTGATGGGCGTATGCGCCATGCAGCTATCCAGCTTCCTGGCATAGGTCTGAGCCACCCACAACAGCTGCGGATAGTTGAACGTCTTCAGGTGATCCACCCAGGAAGTGCCGTTGTCGGTCGTTTCGAAGTACAGGATGACCTTATCAGGTATGGTGGTGTCCTTGACGTTTCGGATACCGGCCTGTACATATAGGCGGTAGGTGCTGCAGCTCTGGAAGGTTACTGCCAGCAGGCAGAGGGCGAGTAATGGAATGATGCGGTTCATAATCATGTTTTTAATCCCACCGAGCGCTGCGGGAGGTTCCGCTTCGGAAATGGAAATGATCTCAAGACCAGGATTAAGCGCCTGGAATCGCTCCCGCGCCTGTTCCTCTGTATCGGCAGTGATGCGCATACTGGCTTGCGCAGATGTACCCTGATAGGTCACGAGGAATTCTTTTACTGGAATTAGTAAAGGCATAACAAAATTTTTATGCTGGATATTCGCCAGCGTCGGGAAATTCGTAACCGATGCTGTGTTCGTTTGCGGTGAGGATTACAATGTCACCGATGCACCACAAAAACAGCACGGTAGCGCCGTTTGCATCAGTCGTGCTATAGCTATTAGTATTAAACCCGATCGCTTTGTAGTACGTCTTTCCTGCTGATTGAACGGGGAAGAACATCAGCCCGGGTATCATTGAGGAATAGATTTGCGGTTGCCCTGTCCCATTTATTTGAATCAATCCTACCAGATCGAGGCTTGGAAGGGAAAACACCCTCGGGCGGTAGTTGCCGTCGATGTGGAGCGTGGGGTAACCTGCCAGGCTGAAGAATACAGAATACGTCGCCCACCATTGATTATTAAATTTGAACCTCCGTCCTATTTCGTGGAAATAGCCGTCCGAATAGTTCGACTGTGTATCCATAGAATCAACATCGGCACCACGATATAGCCTTGGTCGGGCTACACCAAAACCGGCAGCCGTCAGGAGCGATGTTTCGGAGTCCGATACAAATAGCTCAGTATCGTACTGAGTTGCATCACTGTCGTCAATATCGATAGAGATCTGATCCGCCGATTGGATTATCACTTCAGCAAACGCATCGTTATAGTCAAGCAGGAAGCGCGGGTCACTGCTGAACGGTACGGAGGTGGCGTTGCAGTTCGTAAAGGTGCCTTGCCAGCCCCCATTTGATTGCAGTTGCAATTTGGTTACGGCATTGGCGCTAGTGTAGCCGACATGCTCAAAGTAGAACCTGCCCAGTATCTCATAGGCCCCGGTGTGGTCTATAGCAAGTAAGCAGCTCACACAGGACATAAAGCCATTATTGCCCGTCATAAAGCCGCCCAGGTCTTTCAGTACCAACTCCTTCCCATTGTAGATCCTGGGGCTGCCGTCCACATTGAACACCGGCCCGGTGTTGAAAAATCCGGAGCCACCTGACGCGCCGGCCCGCACTTGGGATATGTAATGCGTTCCAGATCCACCTGCCTGCGCTGAGTAGGTGCCGAAATGAAACTGAGATAAAAGCGTGTTCAGTCGGTAATCGATTGCACTCTCGGCATAGCCCATCAGCTGCGGCTGCCCGCCGACTTCCCGTGCCCACAGAGATAGCCCCAGACAACTGCAAATAAGGTAGAGTTTCAGACCGGTAGTGTTCAGCCCACCAACTACAGTGTATTCAAACAGCACATTGCCATTTTGAATAATTCCGGCAGTTTGATTTACCGAATCGTAGAACCCTGCCAAGTAGTTGCTGCCATCCTTTATCAGCTGCGGGCCCAAGCGTTGCTGGGTGCCGACAACGGCCATATCTGCGATGGTCATTTCCCGGCACCACCATGCTGTCGTAGGCCCCACATCGCCCTTGATAAGCCCCGAATCAGAGATTACCAGATTGCCACCAGAAACTGACGGTGCGGAGCCTGTAACGGCGGTAAGTCCCGTAGCAGAATCGAAGTCGTTTGTTTCGTAAATAAACGCCTCATCGATCAGAAAGAACACCGGCACTTCCGCGTCTTTCGTCCACGTCAGGCCTGTAGGATCAACCGCAGCCGGGACCGTTACCGGGCCTACGCTTCCTCCGCCGGATGGTGTTGACCGCCTCGTACCGCTGGCCCGCCCTGCGAGAATTTCCACTACGCTCATACTTGCTCAATTTTGTCAATCGAAGTTTCATCGTCGTTGTAGGAGAAGATGCCAAGGCCCGTTCCATCCAATGTCGCGCTGTCGCTGACCGTTGCAGAACCAAGAAGAACGCCATTGCGGAACACATCAAGGTTATCATCCAGCAATTCAAAGCGCATTACATCTCCCGTTACCGAAGCGCCAGACCCAGCGAACAAAGCACCGGATCCAGCGCCGGACACTGTTTCATAAACAGCGCCCCCGACCAAATCAATCTGAATAAAGTTCAAGGCGTCTTTGAGCGCCAGCTTGCCCCACAAACTCGGCGCCGAAGCCTTGACATTTCCTAATGTGACCTCGATATTTATGTCCCGCACGCCGACAGGCAAAGAATAGGTAAAGGATGGTCCCGATGCTACAGAGGAGATAAGCGCATTGTCTGTAATGCCGATGCCGCCGCTGCCAGACCAGGTAAGTCCGCCGGCTGTAGTTGTCCTGCCGTTGATGTCGCCTGTATCGGCAGCGTTGAAATCGTCCATGAAGAGATTGGACACATTATTGATTACTGCCTGATCGGTGAAGGATGCAAGCGGATTGTTGTTTCCATCAACGGTGTCACCTGTACCGGCATCGTAGCTCATCCAAAGTCCGTCGCCAGGTGCTATCGTGCCTACAGTAAAGTCGAAATTGATGGAGCCAGAACCAGTGAAACCAGTAATGGCGTGGTTGACCGCAGCGCCCAGAGATGCGCCTTTCTTGAAAGAATAGCCTGCGCTGGTGCCTGTACAAACCTCGCTCAGTACAGCGCGAATATTTGTCGCCGAAGTGGTTGCCCGGCTGCTGACGGTTGGCGCCGTAGTATCAGGTGCCGGCGGATTCGCCACCTTGGGCAGGTTATCCGCATCGGACGTTACCCATACGTCACCAAGATCATCGGTCGTATAAGTGACGTAACCACGGCCTCCGTTTGTTCCGCTGTTGCGGATGGTGATGGCTACAGAATTAACCGTAAAGGTGTAGGAGCCGCTATTGGTATAGCGGAAAAGGCCGGATGATTTGGAGCCTGTTGTAACGGAAAGATTAGCGGTCAGGGTCTTTCTCATATCCCCGTTCCACTCCGTATCCTCCAACTCGGTGAAGTTTATTTCGCCCCCACCGGCAGAGGCTTTGCTAAAATTTGCGTCAATATAGTCGAGCACTTCCTGCTGACTTGCGGCGGTCACGCCGTCCAGCTTTATCTGCAGGTAGTGTGTCAGCGGCATCACCTCCACCTCATCGTCATCCTTGAGCCCCACATGGGTGGTGCTGAACTTCTGGGCCCTGACCGTGTTGGGTGGGAACCTGCGGTCGTTTCCGGTGGTGTGATCCAGGGCAATAATAGCCCAGCCGTTGTCTGTGACTGAAAGATTTCTGGCCATCTTATGGGAATGAAAGGGGAAATAAACAGGTGGAAAAACGCAATAAATCAGGCGGGCTCAGCACCCGCCTGATCAGCATGCATTAAATCGGGGAAGCGATCCGCTCGGGGTCGAACTTGTCTTCCCAGGTGCCGGTATACTGGAACTTCTCGTCCTCGTCGCCCCTGGCCAGCAGGTCGAAGGCGTCGAGCGACATCAGGATGCCGGAATCGCCGCCGTACAGGTAGCCGCCGCGGGTCTTGTACCAGATCAGGTAAAGGCCCCCGCACTGCACCTGGCGCATCGCATCGTAGTTGTCGTCGTTGGTCTCGTCGACATCGAAGTTGATGGTGTGGGTGCGCTTTGTGACCAGCTCGCGCTGCTTGGAGACGGTCTTCTTGACGGTATTGGGCGCCGGCTTGTCGCCGATCACCGAGAGCCGGCGGATCTTGCCGGCCGTGGTGGCGCTCTGGCTCAGCCGTGTGGCCCATTCGGCCGCATCACTCCAGTCGGCAAAGGCTGCGTCGTCCGCTTTGCCCATGAAGATCTCCTCGATCTCGGAGGCGTTGATCTCGGGGGCGCAGTTGTTGAAATTGACTACGGGTAGCGTCTGGCTACTGCAGTCGGTAGGACAGGTTGGAGCTGCCATGTTCGCATAAGATGAATGATTTTAACCATCAGGTTGCTCGCATTACTCCCTCCAAAGGTAGGAATACTATTGTATTTTTTGGACTACTATAATATTATGGAGCTACGTTAATGGTCACGGTGGCGGTATCCGTGTTGCCCAGGCCGTCCTCAACCGTATAGACGAATGAGTCGGTACCGGTAAACCCCGGATACGGCAGCTCCCACGTAAAGGTGCCGTTGCTGTTCATGTGGGCGTCGCTGCCCTCGCTGGTGGCCAGCGTGCCGGCGACAGCGTGGAGATTCCAGCCCTGATCATTCGCCAGGACGGTTGGGGAGGTAACGCTTACTATCGATGCCAGAGGCAAGGACAGGTTGTAGGTATCGTTGTTCGCTACTAAGGGTATCAGGGCGCTTTGCACCTCGTTAGCCGGGCAGCCTGACGAGTAGAACCGCTGCAGCTGCTCCAGCTTCATCGTCACCAATGCCATGGCCTGACCCTCCTCCCAGGTGGGGCGCACCTCCTTCAGCTCGAAGTATTCCTCGTGATCCTCGAGGAGAGAGTAATTAGTGATCCGCTTATTGTTGTGCAGCCGGATGGCAGCCAGGGCCTCCACCAGGTATTCCGGCAGCACGTCCGTCCACTGGTACTGGTTGACGTATGCGGCGAAGGTTTGGACAAACTCTTTGTTGCCGTTCTCCACACCCTCCTCGAAGATCTGCGGGTCCACCATCTCCGGCCGTCCGTCGAGCCACAGCTGGTTCTTAAAGCCGGTCTGGTAGATAATGCCGGCCGTGTCGCCGGCGTGCCACCATTCCATATAGGTCTTGCTCTTATCGTCCAGGAAAGCGCACACCTTGAACTGCTCGCTCACCACCCAGCGCACCCCGCCCAGCTCAATAGCGAGGTACCAGACCCCGTCCGGAATGGACGTCTGGTCCCAGTCTTCGCCGAGATAGATCCACCAGAGGCCCGTACCGGCCACCTGGAACGGCTGGATCAGGTAGATTTCCGTGGCCATATCCACGGTATGCGACGGGTTGGTGGCATCCACCGCCAGGAACTGGGTAATGTTCAGGTCACCGGTGTGGAACAGTCCGGAGGGGATGAAAAACTGGAACATCGGCAGCGCATTGGCCGGGGATTGCAGGTAAAAGGGATACTTAGGGTGCTGGCTGTTGTACTGCCGCTTGGCCAGTTCCTGGTAGGTAATGCCGGAGCTGTAGGTCCTGGAATAGTGCCAGGGGAAGGCGGTCTTGATGTTCCTGTTCATCTTAAATGATTGTATAGTCTGCGGAAGGCTGCACGGTATCGTAGGAGTAGGTCATGGTCATGGCGTCGTAAACATAGCCCAGCTGCTGGCTGTAGCCGGTGGCAGGCACCGAATTGGGCAGGCCGGTAAGGGCGTCGAGATAATCGAGCATGATGCCGAATCCGGTCACGTTCAGGGGCTGGGTGCCGGCGGCATCCTTGAACCATTGCGCCGTCACGGTGTAGGGCCGCACGTAGACGTTTGGCCAGCGCACGGCCAGGTAGCAGGTGGCGGTGTCGGTATAGCCGCTGGCGCCGATAATGGTGTACTGGAAGGAGTCGGGGCCGTAGAAGCCCGGGTCCGGCGGAGTGTATACAAAGTGGCCATTGGCCGCGATCACTACCGTACCGCCTGCAAAGGTGTTCTTCGTCTCGGTCAGCACGGATACCACGCCCGAGTCGTTGGCATCCAGGCCCGGGTCGCCAGCTGCGAAAGTGTCGTACGTGGTGCCCATGTCCAGATGGTAATAATCGTCCTCCGCATCCGGAATAGCGATGGTATTGGTGTCGGGTACGGGGAATAGCAGATCCATCTCCACCATGCCGGTGATGAAGTCGTAGGTGTAGGCCGATACCTCGCCGGCGCCCAACCCGGAGAATACCAGGTTGAGCGGGTTCCAGCTGGTGCAGCAGATCAGCGCCTTCATGCCGCGCTGGATCCGGATGCGCTGGGTGCTGAGGAAGGTATGGGGGGCGAAGTTAAGGATGCCCGTCTTGAACAGGCGGTTCTCCAGATGGAACAGCTCCAGCAGGATCGGCCAGCTCATCACGTTATTGGGGAATACATGCCAGCCGTAGGTAGTTGTTGACTCCTCGATGATGGTGGTCTGGGTGCCGGTGGTGATGGTGGCCGCCACGATGGTGATACCTTTAAACTCGTTGGTATCGGCATCGGGGTCCAGGCTGGCCAGGTAGCGCACATCCCAGCCGAAGGTGGAAGTGACCACCTTGTCGGCATCCTGGGGCAGGCTTTCGGTGCCGGCATGCTCGTATGCGATTTCCTGAAAGCCGCGCAGGTATAAGTTCGGGTCTTCGATGGTGTCCTTAAACACCTCCCTGCGAAAGATCTTCCCGGTTTGGTACGCCCAGCGGTTGAGGCGCCGGTTGTAGGGCTCCTGGTCGCCGAAGGTAAGGTCCAGCGCCACCGAGCTCAGCGCCTGGAACCAGGAAAGGGGCTCGATGCGCAGATCGCCGTTCGGCATGATCCGGTACACCAGGTTGAAGCGCTTGCAAATATTGGTCACCAGCTCATCCAGGCTGCAGGGCATGCCGGTGGCCGGGCTGTATCCGGATATGTTCCGGCGCACGATATCCGAGTTCTGGAACAGCAGCAGCGTTTGGTAGTTGGGATGGGAAAGCACCACGCTGGTATCATCGGGGTTGAAGCCCAGGAACTCGCTTCGTACGTCGCCGGTAGGATAGTACTGACGGAACGCGTACTGCAGGGCGTCGTACAGCCAGATCCCATTGGGCAGGGCACCGGTGATCGTGCCATGCGAGGCCGTATACCGGGCGGTGGCGCCGTCGAACAGGTTGATGACTGCCGTCTTATTGTCATCCCATGCCTTGTATTTCTCCTGCACTATGAGCTTGAAGGCAATGGTGCACTTATCGGCGTCCCACTCCCCGTCCCGCATGGCTATGGATGCGGTCCGTTTCAGCACCCAGCTATTGTTGCACCACTGGTATATGACGAAGTAGATAGGCTCGTCGCGGATCTCCAGGGCGGTCTCCAGGGTGTAGAACAGTGCATAGCTCGCCGCGTCGGTAAAGACGGCCTTTCCGGACAGGCTTTCCTTATGATCATAACGGTACTCGTCCTCCTCCCGGGTGGCTTCCAGCTTGATGCCGGCCATTATGCGCTCGTCGTAATATCGGATCCCCAGCCGGGTGATCAGCTTCACCTGGTACCTCATGGGCGCTGCTTTTTGATGCAGCGGGTATGGTTGCCCCGCTTTTCGATGATATCCCCGTTTTCGTCCTCGTAACGCTCCAGCCGGTTACGTTCGCGCTCGGCCAGCTCCTCGTTGGAGGCGGCGATCCGGCGCAGGTATTTGATGGAATCCGGATGCTCTCCGGTCCGGGTGCTGCCTTCCTGAATGCGCACATGGCGCTCTGTCCGGATAATGGCCGGCGCCACGCTGTCGCGCACGCGGAAAGTGGCCGGCCGGATCGTCCGCTCGAAGTCGGCGCCGCTCCAGTCATCGATAGAGCCGTCGTTGATAGCCTGGAGCAGGGAGTAATGTTTCTTGCCTGAGCCCTTGTTGACCACAAAGAGCTTCTCATTGCCTTCGAACTCCGCGATCCGCCGGCCGGTGGCCTCGTCGTACACCCCTACCCCCCTGTTTTCGTGGGAAGGCCTGCCGTCCAGGAGGTCCATCAGGTCCGCCTCACCACCGCGGCGGTAGCTGGGAGTATTTTGCGCGGCCTTCAGGGTGTTCTTGATCGCAAAAAAGCCGGCCACCAGGGCAGCGGCTGCCGCGGCACCCAGCACCACGCCGGCGAAAGGAATGCCCGCGTGCGCGCTGAACGCCTTGGCGGCCGCCGCGATCAGCGTCACCTCGGTCTGGATCAGGTTGCCGGTGATCTCAGCGCTGCGGGCCAGGGCTTCCGCCTTCCGGATCTCGTTCAGCCTCCGCTGCAGGTCCTGCTTGGTGCGCACCTCTTCGTCCTTCGATTTCTTCAGCGCTTCCAGTCGCTGTTGCTCCAGGCCGAGATTATTGGCATACCCTGCCTGCGCCAACCGCTTCTCGCGGTCCACTGCCTGCTGCTGAGCATCCACCTGCTCGTCGATCTTATCGATCCGCTTGTCGACCAGATCTATCTGCTTGTTCACATCGGCCTCCATGGCCGCGGTCATCTCATGGATAGCCTGCTTGATCACCCCGAAGGCTTTCTCAATCTGCTTGGCCTGCAGGCTGTCGAGCCCGAGGAGCTCACCCAGGAAGCCGGAAAGGGAGAAATTACCCTCGGCATCGAAAGCTTTTGCCTGGGTCTTGGCGATATCGTTGATAGCCTGGATCCGGGCCCGGACCGCTTCCTCAATTTTTGCCCGTTCTTCGGGGGTGAGGTTCTGGGCGATGTTCAGGAACTCCAGCAATCCCACCGGCGCCTGACCCGTGCCGGCCACAGTGGCCAGGTACTGCCGGTATTTGGCGATCGCCTCATCTGTAAGCGCGCCCTCGAGCCCGAACTGCTTGCGGATCAGGTCCAGCTGCTTGTCGGCAAACTCCTTGGCTACGGCCAGCTTCAGCGACTCCTTAGCCCGGGTGGCCTCCGCCTCGCCGGCGCCGGTCGTTTCTATCAGGTCGATGGAGCGATCGGCGGATTCCTGCTGTTGTTTCAGGCTGTCGAGCGCGGCTTGGGTCCGTATAGCCTTGATCTTCCGGTCGCGCTCGGCCTGTATTGCCGTTTCGAGGACGGCCAGCTCGGCCGGGAAATCCTTATACGCTGCCCGGGTGGCTGCCAGGCGCTCCTGGGCCTCCAGCTTCACCAGCTCGATCGACTTATCCACCGAGTCCTGCTGCAGCTCCAGGAGCGTCCTGTTGAATTCGATTTCCCGGGCGGTAGCCTCGGCATTGTACTTCTCAGTGGCGGTGGCCAGTTCCTTTTGCTCGTTCTGCTGCAGCTGTTTGATGGTGTCCTGTCGCACTTTATTGGCCTTCACGATGGCGTCCTTCTCCTGCTGGGTCATGTTCTTGCCCAGCTCGAGCCTGGCCTGCTCGGCTGCCATGCTCTGCCTGATGCCATCGATCCGCTGGGCGTAGTTGATCCGGATGGCTTCCCGCTCCTTGTCCAGGCCATCCTTGGCGCCGGCGTTGATGGCTTCCCGGAAAGCCTGGTTGGCCTCCTCCAGCTTTTTATTCGTCTCCAGCTGGCTGGCCAGCCGCTCCTTCTGATGCGCCAGCTCCTGGTCGTGGAGCTTCTTGGCCTCATCGGCCGACTTCTTTGCCGCTTCTTTCTGCTCATCCTGACGGGCTTTTTGAATTTCGAACTGCCGGGCCTGCCCCTCGGCATTGGCATCGAGGATCTTGGTGTTCAGGTCGGCCAGGGTCTTTTCCGCCTTATTGCGCTCCTCTGTGTTCTTCTTGTAGAGCGCCATCACCGCCAGCAGCCGGTCGCGCTCCCGCTCCAGGCCCTGGGCCTTCAGCCGCTGGAAGTTCTGCTCATCGGTCAGCAGCTCGCTCTGCTGAGCGCCCTCTGCCGCCAGCCGGGCCTGGTTCACCTTGTGGATCCGGTCCATGCCGGCAAACTCCGCCTCGAGGCCGCTGGTGGCGCTGGCGATAGCGGAGTTAAGTGCCGACTGTGCCCGGGCTGCACTGTTCACGCTGTCGGCATACAGCTTCATGACCGCCACCGCTGCGGTAACCACCACGATCACCGCTGCTACCGGATTCGCAGCCATCACCAGGTTGAGCACCCGCTGGGCGCCGGCAGCCGCCAGCCGGGTAACGACGCTCTGGCTGTTCAGCCCATTTTCGATCGCGATCTGGGTATTATTGCGCAGGCGCAGCACCACCTCCGTCACCTTCGCCTTAACAAATTCGTTGGTCAATACGTTCTGCACCTGCTGCAGGCCCTGGGCGATACCCATAGCGGCGTTGACCTTCAGCAGGGTGCGCTGCACGTTCTCGCTGTTCTCGCCGAAGAGGGCCATGGCGCTTGTGCCGGCCGTAAAAACACCGGTAAGGCCGCCCACCACCTGAATAGTGGTATCAAGCGTCCGGGTGTCGGAGCCGGTCCGCTTGATGGCGTCGGAAGCATCGCGCATGGCATCGTCGATCTCGCCGGCCCGGGCCACGAGCTTCTGGAACATCTCGCTCTCCTGCTCTCCTACCTGGATGAGCCGGGCGATCTCCTGCTGCAGGCGCCGCTTCTCGGCCCGGAGCGACTCGGTGGATACAAGTGTCGCATTCGAGGCCTTGGCCACATCGGTGAGCACGGCCTTGTATTGTCCCTGGGCGATCAGCACCCCGGACACCGCCTTGCCGGACTCCCTCATGGAGACGGCGAACTTCTTAGTGGTGTTATCCACGCTGCCCAGGTCGTTGATGAACTGCTGCACCGTCTTGCCGGAAGCTTTCAGCGCTGCCTGGAACTCGGCGGCGCTCATCTGGATCCTGCTGGAATCGGTCGTCTGGGCTTTGCGGAGATCCTCCACCAGCTTCTTCTGGGTCTTCAGCTCGTTGGCGGTGCCTACGAAGGCATTTACCAGCCGGGCCTCGGCGGTGGCGGCTTCCGACACCCCGGCCTTGATCTCCTGGTTGAGCTTCAGGTTTTCATCCCGGATGCTCCCGAGCTCTGCCCGGATATCGCGGAGCCCCTTGATATAATCGCCTGTACCGGTGCCTACTTCCAGATTGATATCCATCTTAGTTGCCTTTTGCGGCCGCCTTCCGGATGGCCAGGTTACGCTCGAAAGCGGTCAGCAGGTAAAAGAATTCATTGATCTCCGTCCGCCTCAGGCTGTCGTACTGGGTCTTGTCCTCGCCTGCGATGTTCCAGATCAGCTGGCTCCAGTAGGTGCGCAGCTCGTGCTCCCGTGCGCCCAGGAAGCCCTTCAGGACGTCTCCGGTCCACTGCCCGCTGCCTCGATCGAAGTCGTGATATCCAGTACCGTACTTAGCAGGTCGCTTACGCTTCCTTGCTCCTTCAAAATATCTTGCATGGCGAGCTGATAAGGCCGCAAATGTTCCCTGAACACATTCACGGCGAAACTCATAAAAGGGCGTATGTCCAGCCCCTCCTCGGACCAGTCGTGCAGCTTTTCCGCGATCTGCTCCTCGGATAGATATCTCAGGTCCTCATCATCCGCATTGATATAGGCGGTGCAGGCGCGGAGTGTATAGTGGATAAGCCGGGCGTTCTTTCGGTCGCTCTCGATCTTGTTATACATCAGGGTATAGGCCTCGCCGGGTTTATAGTTATTGATATGCTCCATGGCCCGGAGCATCACCTCATGGCAGCTGCCCTGGTCGCCCAGCAGGGCCAGCTCTTCCTCGAGGAGGGTCACCCGCTCCAGCCGGCCGATGGCGAAGGAGTCGGAGACGCGGTAGGTTCTGCCATTTGCCGGGAAGGTGGCGCCGGGCCGAATGTCTACCTGCTTAAGCGCTCCACCAGCAGGGCCAGGAGCCGTGTTAAAAGTATCGCCAGGCATATCGTGAAGATCATGTTCAGAATGGCTTCAAAAATACTATTGAATTGCAAATACAACTTTAGTATTAACCAGTGGTAGAGGAAGATCCATAGACAGAGCTGGCCTGCTGTGCATAGCTCGCAGCCGCCCAGCGGCTTCAGCAGCCAGTGCTCGCGGGTCTCATCCACCCTCACGGATTCATATTCCTTTCCCTTCAGCCGGGCGATCTCTTCCGGCAGCTCCCGGATCTCGGGGTAGTAATCGTGGCGGGTCAGCTTCCGCTTCAGCCAGGCCCAGAACGGGCCCAGGATGTGCTCAGGCTGTATCAGGATCCGCGCGTACACATAGCCTATGACGGCTGCCATCAGCGCGATCAGAAATTCGTTCAGCATATTACATCGGTTTGTACCAGCTCAGGGGCGCAGGCCGAAAGGGTCGAGAAGTCGACCGCGAGGCTGAGCCCGAAAAATTCGAAGGGTGGCATCAGGTACTGGGTGGCAGCCTCGTCGTAGTTGTACTGGGAGAAGAGGGCCCGCGACTGCGGCAGGATCCTCAGGATCCTGACCTTCATCCGGAGCAAGTTGCCGGCATTGGTGTTCTGCAGCGCTTCCAGCCGGCCCTGGATTACCGTAAAGAGAGGAATGCTCAGCTCAGACATATTGAGCGCCGTGGGCGGGTCGTCGCCCTGGTCCTCCATCAGACCCTTGGTATTGAGCCATGCCACCAGCTGCAGCTTGGAAGAGTACATCCAAAACCGGCCTTTGCGGCCGATCGGGTCTATGCCGCCGTCCTCGAAGTAGAGCATGCCTTTATACTCTTGTGAGGGCACAAAGTCGATCACCTCGGCGCTGTTGCAGTCGCCGTCCCGGGTGATGGTATAGTCGGAGGTCACCGGCAGCCGCTTGACGATCGCCGGCTGCGGGTTTCCCGTCACCTCGTCATAGAGCACGTCCTTCCGCTCCAGCGGGAAGACCAGGCCGCCGTACTTATCGATATAGGGCAGGCCGATCAGGGCCTCCTTGATGGTGTGAGCTATGGCCTTGTTCATGCCAGATATTTCTTTTCGAGTGAGTGGATACGATTGTTCAGCACGTGGTCCAGCAACTGCCGCTCTTCCTGCGTGACGGCGAAGAAATCGCCGAAGCGCTCGGCGTTCCAGCGCAGCTTCTGCCGTGTCTCTTCATTAAAGCCGGTCACCTTAGTGACATATACGTCACCATGCTTTTCGGTCACCACGGGCCCGGTGTTCTGCCACATGCGGCCGGTGAAAGTGAGATCCACGAAGCCTACCTGTAGCCCGTTGGCCAGGCGCCATTCGTAATAGCTGATGCCGTCGTCGAGCTCATCCAGTGCTTTGTTTTTTCGGACCCGGACACCCTCAGCCCGTTGCGCATCGCGGATGGCCTTCTTCTCGTGCCGGTCCAGCAACCTGCGGCCGCCGGCGTTGAGCGCCCGATCGTCGAAGAAGTAGGGCGGCAGCGGCATGGTGCTGTAGTGGCGCCCGGGCAGGCCTTCGGTCTGGATCCGGTGCATGATCATGCTCTTGGCGTTGACGGCCAGCTCCTCGCTGATCCGGACCATCTCCTCGTCGAGGTTCGCCAGGAAGGCATCAATCTTTGTTATGGCGTCGTCGATCGTCATCACATCAGGATTCCGTCCTTCATATACTCATACGGGCTGCCGCCGATGCCCCCCGGCAGGCACTTATAGCAATCATTCTGGGTAAGGTCCATCTGCTCCGCCAGCCAGGCAACGCTCTTGCGGAACTTGCCGCGCAGCACATTCACATTAAAAGCCATCTGCTCCCGGCCGGCCTGGGAGTAGCGGCTGATCAGCTGACTGTTCAGGATGCCGGTGATGGCGTTGGCCACAGAGCGGTAGAGCACGGCATAGTTCATGGCCTGGCGGATGAACTCGTCGCGGTTGTAGTTCTCGCACATGAAGGCGCCGGTGCCGCAGCGGGCCTCAACCGATATGAGCAGGCCGTTGAGGCGCTCGGTACGCTGGGAGAGCAGCCACTCCGAGCCGTCGGCGCTCTGGATGCCCTTGGGACGGAGGTACTGGTGCAGAATGGTCTCCTTGTTGCCACAGCCGCAGCTGGTGGTATTGTCGCGCGGCTGGGCGGATTCGCGGGCATAGGTGAAAAGATAGCTCAGCGCGCGGCCGTTGCCGTCTGTAGTATCCAGGATCAGCTCGGACGATGGTGCTTGGCTGACTGGGTTGGCGATGAGCGTATCGACGGTGATGGTGGCCACCTGCTCCAGGATCTGGTAGGCGCCGCCGGCCATGATCGCTTTATACACCGTCACCTGCAGCGTGCCGTCGTAGTTGAACAAGGGCTGGATGCCGGAGATCCGGACGGTGGCGCCGCGGATGCCGGTCATCTCCAGCGCCACGCCGGCATAGGGATAGGACAGGTTGAGATAGCCGATGCTGGTGGCCTGGCCAACGGCGCCCTCATAGGCCTGCTGCTTGACGGTGTAGCGGGTGCCCAGCTCCATATACAGCTCCTTCTTGAACTCCAGGATGCCGTTGGTGCGGGCCTGCTCCAAGACATCCTGCAGGGTGGCGCCGCACTCGCGGACGGCCTTCACAGCCTCCAGGGACGGGGATTCGGGGAGCTGGTCCATGTAGAGACCGGAATTGCTCTTTGCGGCGTCCTCGTTAAAGTCGTCACTGAAGCAGGCGCAGGAGCTCTGCGAGATGCCGATTATATTTTGAAAGCAGTCTGCCATGTTTCGTTTATTAAAAAAGGTGGACGAGCACCGCCCTCCACCTTCCGTTTCATGAATTGAACAATTCTTACCGGGTCACTATGTACACCGCCGGCAGGTAAACCGTCGTGCCGGAGCTGGTGAACCTGACACGGTGGTAGAGGTACGGCGAGTTCGAATAAGTCCAGATCTTGGTCTGGCTGGCCACGTTCGTCAGGGTCAGCGTGTCCAGGTCCACATAGTTGGTGCCGTCGACACTCACCTGGCTGATAGCATAGCCGGCCACGGTGCCGGATACCTTGGTGACCACCGCCTGGATGGCAACGGTAGGATACACCTTAGCCATCCTGACGGTAAACGTCTCTGCGTCGGTGTTCACGAGCGTATCGTTAGTACCTACCACCGAGATGGCCGACTGTGCCCGGGCAGGCTGCGCGATCAGGAAGGAGCCGGCCAAGGCAAGGAAGAAAAGAAGCTTTTTCATTTTTTGTATACTGGTTGAATGAAAGAATAGGGTGAGCAATGAAGCGTGCCGGCGGGCTATGGCTAGGTCCCGCCGGCGCTCCATTAAGCGACCATCTTGTACTCGGCGATGCCGGTGACAATGTTGCCATTGCCATCGTCACAGCCGGCCGGGTTGGGGAAGAAGTCGTAGTGCAGCTTATACAGGAACACGTGCTTGAAGCGGTCCTTGGCGCCGTCCAGACAGGTGCGCTGGTGCCATACGTCCACCGTCAGGTCGTAACCCGGGATTTTGAAGCTGTACTTCGTCTTGTCCAGGGTGCCGTCGTAAGTGGGCGTAGGGGCCAGGTAGTTCTTGGTCATGAACGCATAGGCGTGAGGGCTTACCAGGAAGGTGGTGTCGCCAAGGCCTTCCTCGGCCATACCAAGGATATCGAAATTCACGTCGAACAGCTTGGTACGGGCCGCATCGCCCTTACCCTCGCCGTTGCCAGCGTTAAGCATGGCATTGGTGAAGGGCAGGAACAGGCCGCTGCCGTCAATGGCAAAGGCGTTCTTGATGCGGCTCTTCTTGGCATCCAGCAGGAACTTGGCCATCAGCAGCGTGTTGTAGTCCGCAGTGGGCACGCTGGTGATGCCTGCGGCAAACGGATACTGCCCGCCGGCATTATAGCCGGCATTTGCCTCCAGAAACGCCAGAGCTTTCGCGTTCAGCTTTTCCAGCAGGTTCTTCACCGCCCGCATCTGGCGCCGCGCGATATAATCGGCCGGATCCAGAGAGGTGGTGGCAAAGATGGTCTCCTTGATCTCGAAAGAATCTTCGATACAGGAGGTGATGTTCAGCTGCTGGCTCAGCACGTCGTTACCGCTGCCGGTAATGGTGGTGCAGGGATCCTGGGTGCAATCCACAGCCTCGGAGCCGCAGAAGTCGTACCACGTGATATTCACGTCGTAGTCCTTCGTCGGGTCGGTGACCTTCTCGACGATATTATCAGAGGCGGATTGCTGATGCGCGATCAGGGCATCAAGGGTGCCGGCTTCGACATCAGTGTTCTCGATGTCGGCCTGGTTCTTACTCCATGCCTGCTCAGTGGCCATGTTGACCTTGGTGAGCAGGACCGGAGTTACAATAGGATCAGGCATTGTTAAAAGTGTTACGGAATAGAACCATCTGGTTTATGCCGCAGAGAGGTTCTTTTCTCCCCACGCCATGATTTCCTGACGCTGCTCGAGCGGAATGGTTTGGTCATTCGTCAGCTTGAGCAGCTCCTGCTGGTTTTTTGGCAGCGCACCGGTGTACTTCATACCCGGCTGCTGCTGGTTGTTGCCATTGTTGCCATTGTTACCGGCCGCACCGTGGGTAGACTGGCGATCGTCGGCCACCTTGAAGTCGTACAGCGGCTCGGCCACCTGCTTTACCAGGGTCTCAAGCGTCACCTTGTTCTTCAGGTCGTCTTCCATCACCTGGCCGTCCCTGCTGATGATCACCACGCCGTCCACGATCTCATAGTCGTAGCCCTCCAGCTTGCGCAGGAAGTCGGCCCGCTGGTTGGCGGCCCGCGTCGGATCAGTGGAAAGGATAGGCTTCAAGGCATCGAACGCGGCCAGTGCTTTATCGCCCACGGTGGCGAAGGTTTCCTTCTTCGCATAGCCGGCCTTCAGGTCGTTGAGGGCCTTGAAGGCGGCGTCCTTGGCGTCCTGGATCTGCTTTTTCCAGGCCCGCTCGGCCTGCAAAAAGGCAGGGTGCTTTTTGACATCGTCGTCGGTCAGGTCCGCGGCCTTCTTCGAAGGCTTTTCCGCGTGCCTGGTGGCAACTATGTCCAGCAGCTCATCAAGGGTCTCCGCCTCGGCATCGTCCAGCTTCAGCTTGTCCTTGATCAGCTTCTCGACGTCCGTCTTGATCTTACGCTCAGCAGCCTGATACCCCTCGTTCTTGGATTTTTCCTTCTCCAGGTTGTGGGTCTTCATGATGCTGCTCATCTTCTCGCGATAGGCATCGCCGAACAGCTTGGCAAGGTCGTCGGACTTGAGGTCCTCCAGTTTGATGTCCTCAGTAACGAGGGCATCGATCTTTTCATCGGGAACGTTGAACGCCTTCCCCAGCTCCTTGAGTAATGCGAGTAGCTTATTCATAAAGTATATGAAACTTGTTGATGACTTTGCGGACCTCCAGCCGCGGCAGCTTCACGCCGCGCACGGTATCTGTTTGCAGCGGCCTCTTCCCGGCCCGGATGTACGGAACCGTGCGCCTTTGCCCCGTCTGGCAGCGGGGTTTGGAAACCGGGATGAAGCTGCTGCAGTTCATTGCGGGAGGGGTTACTTCTTATCGGCCTTTGACTCGTTCGGAGCGGCCGCCTCGTCTTTTTGCTCCTTGGCGGCTGCGCCCTGCGCACCCTTTCGGTCCTTCAGGACCTGGACCTCTTCCGGGGTCTCGGCTTCCTTGGGGTAGTCGTACAGATCCCTGGTCTCGGGATTTTCCTGGATGGCCTTCAGGCCGTCAGCAGTGACGGGAATGCGCCGTTTGTACCTCTTGAGAATGACGACAGGCATTGTGATTTGTTGAAAGATGAAACCTTGAATGTGACGGCTATTGAGGGTGCCGCGGCCCGGGAATTACTTTTTGTCGGACTTGCCGTTCTTGCTGGCCTTGGGGCTGTTCTTTGCGTCAGGCACGTGCACCTCACCGGTGGTATGGATGTCAGTGGCGCTGCCGGTATCGCCGGTGGCTCCTGCATCCGCCCCGGGCCTGGGCGGATGCACCGGGGCGATTTGCGGCGCAATGGCGGAACCAGTGGTCTCTGCCTCCAGATCAGGAATGCTCCTGGGAGGGATACCGTCGTCATTAAGTATCGGCTTTCGTTGCTCGGGCTCCGGGGGGAGCAGGTGAGCATCGTCACCCATCGGCTTCATGCTCTTATGCCAATCATCGCGCGGCGCCTGCAGACCCTGCGCCTGGATGAACCGGCTCACCAGCTCCGCCATAGGAGCAGCGTCATCATTGGCTGACAGGACCAGCTGCGGCCGGCGCATGGTCAGCCAGCCGGCAAAGCCGTACAGCGCCTCACTGGCGCTGAGCTCCTGAACGCCCGGGCCTTCCTGGCTGCCGGCTTGCTGGTCCTGCAGGGCCCGGATTTCCTCCGGCACTTCGGCTTCAGGGATCCATCCGTATTTGCCGGGCGGCATTTCCTGCCAGATCTTATCCGGGAACGTCTTGGTTTGGTTGCGGCGCCTTGCTGTGATGGCCATGATGGTGCGATTTGGTGATAGATGAATTGAGGGTGTAAAAATACGATTGTTGTTTATTCAATACAATAGTTGTTTTTGTGGTGCTAAAAATTTACTGTCTTAACTTTGTTAATGTGGTACTAAATAGTACCACATTCCGAAAACCGGCGTATATTTGTGGAGCGTAAAACTTCTCACAATGTCACAGTCACAAGATTTCACAATTGCAATTTGCGACGGAAAGAACAGCGATCGCGTAGTTAAGTTCATCGCGTTCGAAAAGTTCACAACCGACTTTCAGGATCAGTACAACAACGGCAACATTTACGGCTGCTATTTTGACGAAAACGGCAACATCGTAGCTCAGGATGTTTGGGATGAGGTTCACGAAAACATCATTGAAGTGGAATATTAAGTCGCCGTGGTTCAGCCGTGAGAAGTTCCCACGGCAGCAGCCCCGCAGCCCACAAGGCGCGGGGTTTGGCGGTGAAAGCAATTATATGTCAGGCAAAGCAGGCGCCGGAAAGCCGGAGAATCCTGAGAAAATAAAAGCCAGCGCCGGCAAAAGCCTGGGGCTCGGGCTGCAGATCCGGCAACGGCGTTTGGAGCTGGGCTTGTCTCAAGCCCAGCTCGGACGGGTTGTGGGCATGAAGCAGAATCAGGTGATGGACCTGGAGTACGGCCGGTATGAGGCATCTACCCGGACCATTGCCAAATTTCTGTCCGCGCTGGGCGGCAAACTGCCGCCGGTGGTGTGGGAGAAAAACTACCAACCGGTGGTGCCACCCGCTCCGAAACCGAGACCTCGCAAAAAGAAGACGGAATGACGGATATTTTTAAATATATAAAAGCCGCGCAGTTCTTCCCTGCCTACGCCCCGCAGGTGCGGGACTGGAAAAAGAAGCTGTCCGGGAAGAACGGGCGGGGTAATCCTACCGGCTTTACGGACGACGATCGCACGGCCATCCGTGATGGTCTGCAAGATTTAATTAAGTCCCTCGCAGGTCCGGCCGCATAGCAAAGGCCACCTCCTTCGAGATGTACGAAGCGATATCCACGCAGCCATATCCGCCCAGATCGGTCAGCGGGTTATAGGTGTCCTTCTCGGCAATCGGACCGGCCGGCACCCGCTTGCCATTCACTACGGTAGTGGTGCCGATCAGGCTGCCCCACCCCTGCGCCTCCTCGGTGGTGAACACCTTGCCCTTCCGCTGCAGGCAGAAGTACCGCGAGCCTTCCCGCCGGGTGCCCTGGTAGATGAAGTACTTCAGGCCCAGCTTCTCGGCGTACAGGGCGCCGTTCAGCCGGTCCACCTGCACGTAGGTGTCGTAGGAGAAATTCCGGTAGAACTGCTTAAAGGCGCCCATCGTCTGCGGCGTGCCCTCGATCAGTGTGCGCAGACCCCTACGCAGATCCTCGAAACCGGTGCCGCCGATGATCTTCTGGTACGTGAACTGCTTGATCCGGTTGCGGACGCTCACATCGTCCAGCAGGCCTTTCATATAGCCATCTTTCACCAGGTTGCCCTTGTCGTCGATGCCCAGGCGGGCGTTGATGATGCCCCGGATATCGCCCGGCCGGATGTTGGCGTCAGAGAGGGCACGGTAATAGAGCAGGTTAGCATCGTTGATGTCCTGCATGCCGGAGAGGAAGTCGGTGATGATCTCTTTACCGAACGTGCCCTGGAAGGTGGCCCAGGCCCGGTCTATCAGCGCCGTCTTGCGCATGTTCTGCTCGCTGGTGAGCACCTGTCCGTCCTCAGTGCTGAGTTTGTCCAGGAACTCTTCGATCAGCTGGCGGGTCAGCCGGGCGCCGTGGCGGGTGATCAGCTCGTCGAAGTCGTCGAGCAGCTTACCTATCATCTCGGCCTTGTCCTGGCCCATCTTCAGAATCCTGTCTTTACCTGCTGCCATAGATCAGAGTTTTCGAGGAGTAGTAAACCGAACCCTGCGCTCGGTCTTCTGAGGAAAGGCTACGACCACCGGCATGGCGCCGTACTCTTCCTTATCATCCAGCTCATAGTCAGGCGGCCGTTCCACCCGACCGGAGATATCATAATAATACCGGCCGATCCGAGTGATCATGTGCCGGGCCTTCGCAGACCAGTACGGCTTGGCTTTTGGAAATATTTCCTTCAGGATGAAGTAAAAGGCCACACAGGACCCGAAGGTGTACACCTGTTCAGAGCCGATGAAGGAGCGGCGGATGGCTGCAATTACCTTATCGGGATCAGGCTGTCTCATCTCCCTCTCCTCCTGCAGTTTCAGGGACAGCATTGAAGGCGTTGGCCTGGCCAGCCGCCACCTGGGCCAAGATGGCATCCACCTTACCCTTCACGATCGCCTTCTGGTTGGCATAGGTCATGAGATAGAACCGGTCGCCCTCCTCATTGTCGATCTCGTCGAAGATCACATCGAAATACAGGTATAGCGTCTTATAGTACGGCAGCACCTCCCCGGTCATAAGGATTGTCTGCAGCTCGGCGGCCGTCTTGCCGCTGAAGGGGTGGAACCGGCTCTTGATCTTCAGCCGGGTCAGGGTATCCTGGTCGTCGGAGTATAGCGCCTCCAGGATGTCGCCGTTGATCGCATCGATCGCGTGCTGGCTCAGGCCGCTCTCGCTGGCCGTCTTGGCCTCCTGCAGCAGCGTGGTGAGCCCCTTGAGCTTGAAATCCTTCGGGAAGGCGTGATAGATCACCAGCTCGGGGCTCTGGTTATCGGTATAGGTGGCGATCAGGCCCACGAAGAAGCGCCAGATGTAGGAGTATTTAGCGGCAAACGGGTCCAGGGTGTCGTAGACATTGTCCCAGCCATAGTCCGTCTCGGTGGCCGTCTTCTCGATGGTGCTCTTCCCCATCACCTGCGAGGCAAACACGGCCCGGATGGCCTTCTCGCTCAGCTTGTCCTGGAACTCGTCCTGGAACTTCACCAGCGAGATGTCGGGCGACTTATATACCACGGCCTTGTCCAGGTCCAACACCGGGTCGTCTTTGTGCTTCGGCGGGGCGATCAGAAGTACGTCCTGGGTGCTGGTGGCCACCGGCACCACACCGGTACCGGAGCAAATAGAACACGCCTCGTTGCTGATCGGGTTCCGGCCATCCTTACACTGAATGCCCTTGTCCTTGTCGCCACTGCAGCGCTTACCGTACTGGATCTTCTGGGGGAACGCGTGCATCGCCATGGTCAGGTCGAACTCGCTGCCGGTCTTCAGCTCCTTCTTGAAGAAGGTCAGCGCCGGGTGCAGGATGGAAACGCAGGTGCGGTTCTGGGTCACCGGGTCCAGCTTGTGGCCCGCACGCACCAGGGGCACCTTGCCCGCCTTGGTATTGTACTCCACCAGGGCGTACACGCTGTGCAGCTTGTCCTTGCGGTCCCTCACCTCGATAATCTGGGCACCCTCCAGCCCTTCCGGCATGATCCGGGCCTTCTTGTCGATCTCGGTGAGGGATATCGCCCAGTTGTCCAGGTACAAGATATACCGGCTGCCGGCCGCGGTCTTGGTCTCGTCGGCCGCATCGATCCGGTAAGTGATGGCCAGCTGGGCGATCAGCCAGTCGAGCACGCCGTTCTTGTACTGGTAGTTGATGGCCTGCGTGCTGCTGTACTCGTAAGGGAAGGGATACGGCTTTTCCTGGGCCGGATCGAAGTCGCCGAACTCCACGGCCATATAGGCATTGGGGTCGTACACGTCCAGGCTGATCCACCGGTTGCGCAGGTAGGCGTCCACCCCGCTCTCGCTCTCCCCTTGCCAGAAGCGGCCGATCCTGTCCATAATCTCGTCGCGGGCCCGGCTGTCCGGATGGTCCACGGAGCTGTAGATGCGGTTGGAGCGCAGCGGCTTGTTGAAGACGACGATAATGTTCTCCACAGTCGCCGGGATGGTTGTCTGGTAGATCTTCTTCCGCTGCTCGAACATCCGGTCGTCCTCGCGGATCACGAGCTGCCGGAGGTAGTCGTTGACGTTCTCACCGGTGAATATGTCGAAGTACTCCTTTGCCAGCTTTGTGACGCGAGGGTAATCGGGGTGCCTTAGATTGTCGAGGATAGTCTGTTGGAGAATGGCGAGGCCTTTGACCTTATCGTCCATGAGAGAGCGGTAACCGGTGGAACCATTGAATACAAAAGTAATTTAAAAACTACTATGGTGTTATTATAGATAATCCTCCAGCACCTGGGCGATCAGGTACTCCACCGCATCGGAGGTATGGCCCAGCTTCTCGTAGGTGACCCCGGTAGCCTCGTCCTTCACCTTTTCCTTATACTTGCCGTTCACGCCCTGTTTCAGATACTGCATGTCCCTTATCAGCTCGCGGCACTCCGGGCTAATTATGATATTCACTTTCTTCTTGCCGTACCTCAGCTTCCCCTCCAGGATCTTATTCACCAGGTTGCGGCGCTTGTTGACCCCGTAGTTGTAGCGCATCGTCCGGTCGTTATCGTCGGTGATGTATTTAAAGAGGGCGGTCCGGATGTCATCGAACCGGGTCACGTCGTTGCCGAAGCCCTCAATGCCCCGGGTGCCCATGGCATCGCCGTAGTAGTTGACGTCATAAATGTAGGGCGCATGGTCGTCGATGAAGGCCAGCGTCACCGCCTCCGAGGTGTTTAGGGGCGGCTTGAAGCAGTATTCCTTGTAGAAGTTGAAATTCAGCTCCTCAGCCGTCTCCACGATCTGGCAGCACACCAGGGTCATGTAAGGCCACAGGTTGAAGTCGTAGGTAAGGTGGTCGGGCAGCTGCGGATCGCGCGTTACCTCGTGCACGTGCTGCAGCCGGTCGAAGTGCGGATAGTATTCGCCGCCGGTCTTGCTGAAGGGGTAGCCGAAGATGAACTTCAGGACCTCGCCCTCGCTCAGCTGGTCCTTCCGCTTCTGGATGTAGTTGGCCGGCAGGTTGCTGGTATTCCAGTAGGTGGAGTAGATCAGCACCGCCTTGGAGGAGAATTCGCGGTAGTAATAGGAGGTCTCCGGGAGGATGGCCTCCAGGATCTCTTCCTCCCGGCCCTTCAGGTCGAACATATCCTCCAGCCAATCCACGGTGCCCTCGGCCGGTGAGCTGTTGATCACGCAGGGGTTATAGGGGGTATACTCGCCGCTTACCTGGCCTTCGGAATATATGATATCCCCGGTCGCCGTGCTGTAGAAAAGGCCCTTTTGCGAGAGGCGGGCCAAGATCACCTGCTTCACCGCGGCCTCCTTGGTGTCCTTTGTCTCGTCCAGCTCGGCCCAGCCGAGGGTCTTGCCTTCGTGCGCCAGGTAGTTTTCCAGCGATGCCGTGAAGATCACGGCGCCGTTGCGGAAGGACACGATGCCGGCATAATCGTCGAACTCGTGATAGACCGTGAAGTGCGCCGGCGGCCGGCGGCCGATCACGTACACCCCGTCGGGGTTGCCCTTCTTGTCATACATGGAGATGCCGAAGTCCTTCTTCCAGACCCGGCGCACCTCCACCATGGTACTCTGGGTGAGCTGCTTGTAGGTGTTGGCGGCGATCATGCCGACCATCTTCGGAAAGTAACGGACGTAATTGGCCGATCGCAGGCCCATCATGTAGGTCTTGCCTGCCCGCTGTCCGGCCATAGCCAGCAATAGCTGCTGCCTACACTGCAGGCTCTTCGCTTGCGGGGCCGACAGGCGGATCTTCATTCGGGGAGATGATTTCGATGGTCAGCACATTGGAAGCCGGCGACAGGGGATCGGGGATGAGGGGCCGGCCGCCGGGTCCGCTGATCTGCCGGCGCTCGCTGTACTTCTCAGGCGCCCGGGCCTTCAGCAGCACGATCAGCAAGGTATCGGAATACTCGCGGATGGCGCCCACCTTCTTGCCGCCCTGGAAGACGGGTTTTACGAGGCCCTCATAAGCCCTACGCACCGCCTCATCCTCGAGCACGCCCAAGGCCTCAGTACATACGTCCTCATAAGCGGTCTTGAAAGCGGTGTCCGCCTTCAGCCATTCATAGATGGTCCGGCGAGGCACTTTAGACTTCTTGGCCGCCCGGGAGACGGACGCGCATTCTCCGAAAGCCTCCAGGAATTCCCTCTGCTTCTTGGCCTTGGTACGCTTGTCCTTTTTTAATTGTGCGATTGGGCGGGACATCAAGCAAAAATACAATAGTATTTACAATACTACTATTGTACTACCCGGTCTTGGCAAGACGCATCTTCACCCAGGCGCTGAAGGTGTCGCAGAAGATGCCGTGATAGCTGTCCGGCAGTGGGATCTTTGCGGCCCGGAAGACATTGATCACCTCCCACGAGGTGTCCAGGGCGCTGAAGTGCGGGTACAGATGGTAAAGAGCGGAACAGATGATCTGCTCGGTCAGCTCCCTTTTCGGGCCCGACCAGTCGAGGATCTCGGGCCGGATATCGTTGATGAAATCCCAGAACTTGTATAAGGCGTTCAGCCGGTCCGTGGCATCCGGGACATACGGATCACCCAATTTCTTAAGACGGATATGGAAACGGAGCCTTCCCACGGGAGCTCCAAGGTACAAAAAAGGGGCGCCGCAAATCGGAAGATATGCACAGCAAGCGTTGTAAATGTTAACGCTACACAAAGCGTAAAGCGGCTAGAGCCGAGGAAAATCGGACAGTTTTACATTTGGATAAAGAGCATGATTACAGTTATGCACAGATACCCCTGCTGTCCACAACCGGTGGATTTCTTTCGTTCGCGCCGGTACGCCTTTCAACTAAATTCGCAACTATGACGTATAAAAAAATGATGTCAGGAGGTGCGAAGCTCCTGACATCGATGGCCAGGCTAGTGGCCTCATTCGCGAGGTTGGTTGTAGGTTTTGAAAGACTGATCGGTCATTTCCACATGTGATCGGTTCTCTAACCTCTCCAAACGGGCCTGGCTTTACTGCCGGGCCTTTTCTTTGATCAAATATATAGCTCCGGCTGAGTTTCCGGCGGCCAAGGGGATAAATAAAAAACAGCGTGTGAGTAACAGGTAAATAAACTCAGATTTTGTGGGTTTTGTGTGGAATAGTCGCGATTTCATTAACAACTTTGCATCGAAATTGGCCATAGTCGACCCGCCCCCTGGTTCTGGTTCGCCCGGCAAAGGTAGCAAATCATTTTAATGCGATGACTTGGCGGCCGGGATTTCGATCTCTCTATTGCACCGCCTCCATCCCCGGCCAGCTCAGCAGTCCAAGGCCTTCCCCGACTGGTTGCGGCCGCGGCCGGCACTCCTTCTTGCCGCGGTGCAGCAGGTAGGGTTCAAACTTCGCTGCCATCTCCGCCGTAAGCGGATCCAGCTGGTGCTTCTTCCTTGATTTCTTTCTGGCCATTGTCCATTCGTTTTTCCAGGTTATTGTTTCCGATATCGGTAAACCCTCGTTTGTTGATCAGGTGCGCCTTGAACTGGTCGTTCAGCAGCTCCAGCACCCGCAGTGACTTTCCATCCCGCCGGCAGGCATATTCGAACCACTCGAAGACATCCTGTAGATGGGCATTGCCGGGCTGGTTGTTAACAACCGTCACTATATCATAGCTGTCGTCCGTCACCGCCCAAATGCCCTCGCAGGTCCCGATCCGGAAGCGGGTGAACTGGATCGGATCATACTCCCAGGGCGCCGCTTCGAAGTCCAGGGCGTGCGTGGTAGTGATGGCGTTCACCATGGAAGACTGAGCGAACTCCAGCATCTCGTGTACCTGGTACTCGGACAGCTGCAGCCACTCCTTGGCCACGTTCCAGGCCAGCGATCGCTTCGGGTCAAAGTTGGTGCGGCTGGTAGTGTGGTGGGATAGCTTGCCTTCGGTCGGCTTCAGCCGCTTGTCGTGCAGCTCGCAGAGGCCATCCCTATAGAAGGTGCAGTAACCGTTGGCCTCCTTCCTGGGTGCGATCATCGTGATTACCTTCTGGTACACGCCCATCATGATGCCGGCACCCCAGTCCGTGATCATCAGCCGGTCGGCGTAGCCGGCATCTGTAAGCCACTGCACATCCTCAGGCGTGGGCAGGCAGGGCGTCCGGCATTGCGATTTACATAGCTGGCATTTGCAGGAGCTCGGCTTCTTTCCGGTCTTCCGGCTGATTTTCTGAAAGGTGGATTCCATAGCGCTACTGCTTCTTACCTAGTTGAATAGTGCCGTTTTTGTCCACGTGGAAGTCCCTGCTCTGGATGGCCTGCCGCAGCTTGTTCATCCGGGCGAACTCTTCCGGGAAATGCTCCTCCTGCCAGTCGTCTACCTTCTTTCTGTTGACATCATGCAACACCTTGCTCCAGGATATCCATTCGCTTTCCGGCAGATCCCGGATGAATTCATAATGTCCGATATGGGCGCTGTAACTGTCGGGCCCGCCGCCGCGGGATATCTTCAGCAGCCCAGACCCATCCTGGTTGTCAATCAGGAAAGGAGTCTCGCCGGGAAAATCGTAATTGATCCATACAACCTGTCGCTCCTGGCCGGCGAAGGCATTTTGCCAGTGCATCGGTGTCTCGGGGACCGGTAGCAGTTTTACCAGCACCACCTTGTACTGGATGTGCTCCGTGTAATTCCATTTTCCTTTTTTCATCATTCGTCTTTTAAAATGTTCAATAGATCTTCTTCAAACTGCCGCCAGTTACGCCAGGTGTACCGGTAGACCTTCCATCCCAGCGCCTGGGCGGCATTGTACTTATCGCTGTCCTGAGTATACCCCTTGCTGGTGGTGTGCCGGCTTACCTCGCTGCCGATCCCCTCGTACTCCACCGCCAGCATCAGGGATTCTACTGCTATGTCAAACCGCCATTTCCGCACCGGGTGAAAGTGATGCTCGGTCCGGTATTCGATGCCCAGCCGCTGCAGCACTTCGTGCATGCCCAGGATCGCCTCGGGCGTCGGCCGTGGCAGGGCCTGCTTCTGCTTCGATCCATTCCGCTTCGCCGGCGCCTTGCCTGTGGCATCCTGTACCCTGCCGGCTGCCTGCAGTTGCTTCAGGAGGGCCTTTGAGATGCGGGCACCCTTAGCCATACTTCTCCAGCAGCGACAGATAACCATTATTGCTATAAACAGCAGGTGGCCTATCCACCGGCTTCGCTCCATTGCCTATAGGCCTCGTTTCCGCTTCCTGAGGTGCGCGCGGGTTATATCCTGCGGGTGGCATGCCGAGCGCCAGGCTCTTCGCGTAGATCTGTTTCCAGGCCAGGCCCACCAGCTGCACGAGGTCTTCCTTGCCGACCTTTCCCCAATTATTGCGCAGGGCTACCAGCTGTTCCACTGTCCAGCCTCTCTGATTTTGTGATGTTGTCATGTCTCAACTTCGTTTTTAAGGTTTCCAGGCAGTCCTCATATCGCTGCCGGTATTCTTCCTCCGTCTCCAGCATGGCGCTCACCTTGTTGAGGCAGTGGTACACCATGGTGCGCTCGCTGATCCCCGGCGCCAGCAACTCCACTATTTGCTGCTGCTTCAGATGCGGGCAAAACGTATGGAGCAGGGAGACGGCCCACTGCCTCGCCTCCACGATCTCCAACTTGCGGCTCCGCTGCCGGAGCGTCTCCAGGTCCACCCCGGTGAAGTCGCATACGTGATCCACCACTTCCTCCGGGTTCGGCTTCCGGTAGGGCAGCTCCGCAAACCCGGGCACGTACCAATAGTTGCTTATCCGTTCCATCAGAAAGGGATATCGTCTTCCTCGCCCAGCTGCTCGCGCTTCGGCACGGAGGGGTCCACAATGTTTGCCGGCACATGTCGTGGCGGGATGATACCGGCCCGGGGGTTGTCCGGCGGTGCAGCGGCCTCATAAGCGCCGCTCCAGGGTTGCTGCCCGCGGTAACGGTTGTACTCTTCCGGGTCGAACCAGCTCTGTATCTCCTTTACCATCCGGAACACCAGATCGTCGATCTGGCCGTTTCGGTGCTTCTTGAACTTCATCCAGGCCTGGTCGCGGAACATCGGATCTACCTCGTCCGCCTTCTTTTGGTAATCCGGCCGGGTCAGGAAGGCTACGATATCGGCATCCTGCTCGATGCTGCCGCTCTCCCGCAAGTCGCTCAGCTGGGGCTCCCCGCCGTGGCGTTTCTCCACCTCGCGGTTCAGCTGGCTCAGAGCGATGATCGGTATATCGAGCTCCTTTGCCAAGGCCTTAAGGTCGCGGGTGATGCCGCCGAGCACGTCGTCCCGGTTGAAGCCCTCCCCCTTCATCAGCTGCAGGTAATCGATGATGATCATCGTTACATTGTCACGGGCCACCATGCGCCGGGCCTTGGTGCGCAGCGTGGGCATATCGATGCCAGCTGTTTCGTCGATCTGGATGTTCAGCCGCATGATCCTTGCCTGGGCTTCCATCAGCTCGCGGAACTGCCAGTCGGTCATCTTGCCATGCAGGATGCTGTCTAGCCCCACCCGGCTTTCGGCCGACATCATCCGCTTCATCAGCTCGCCGGCGCTCATCTCCAGGGTGAATATGCCCACCCCCGTCGGCTTCCAGGTGCAGGCCGCCGCGTTCCGGGCCAGGTTCAGCGCCAGGGCCGTCTTGCCTACGGAGGGCCGTGCCGCCAGGATGATCAGGTTGGCCTTCTGCCAGCCGCCGGTGAAGCGATCGAGCGCAGGGTATCCGGTAGGCACGCCGGTGATGGTGCCGGGGTTGGCCATCACGTGCTCGATATCGCTCATGGTGTCCATGGCCACGGCGCGGGCGCTGCGGTAATGGTGCTGCAGGTGGCCGGTAGCCAGCTGGTAGAGCTGTGCTTCGGCCTGGCCCAACTGCTCGAAGGCATCCAAGGCATCCTCGTAACCATCATGCACCATGGCGCCGCCGATCCGGATCAGCTCCCGCTCGATAAACTTTTCCTGCACTACCCGGCAGTGGGATTCCAGGTGCGCACCGGACACTACATTGGCCGTGCAGAGCTGCAGGTAATGGGCACCGCCCACCTGCTCGAGTTCGCCGGCCTTGCGCAGCTGGTCGGCCACCAGCAGCATGTCGATCCGGTGGCCGATGCTTACCAGGTTCCGGCAGGCCTCCCAGATCTTCTGGTGCACCTCCACGTAGAAGGATGCCGGTTTCAGGATGCCGGAAGCGATATCGTAGGCATCGCGCTCCAGCATCACCGTGCCCAGCACCGCCTGCTCCAGCTCCGGCGCCTGGGGCGGCACCTTACCGAAGACGAGGGAGGATAGGTCAGGTCTCGCCGTTTGCCAGCCTCCTGGTCCTTTCTTCGGCTTTCGCCCATTGTTGTGCGTAATCATCGGGTATGGTTGGTGATGGTTGTTTTGCCTTCAGCTTCTGCCCGTCGCCGGCCACCCAGCGGTTGGCGAAGGATTTCCAGTTGATAATGGGCGTGTTGCCCTTGTACCAGTTCAGGCCCTCGTAGTAGTCGAAGAAGCTGCGGGCCTCCTCGAAGGTGCTGCCCAGCTGGACGAAGCCTTCCTGCACCTGCGCCAGCGTGGGGGCGCTGGCCGGCCGCAGCATGTTCGGTACCGGTGGGGAATGGCTCGTTTGGGGAGGTGGCTTGCCCGCGCGCGCGCTCCCCCTCTCCTCTTCTCTACTCTTCTCTACTCTTCTCTGCGGATTGTTCCCGGGAATTATTGAATTGTTCCCGGGAGGAATCGTTTTTGTCACCGGAACAATCGAAATGTTCACGCTTGTCCTTGCCTGGGGAGGGATATCGAGGAGCAGATAGTCCTCTATCAGCTCGATAGTGGTACCCTTCTTGCGACGCTCATAGGTGGCGTCGAGGTACACTTCCTGCATCATCACGCTGGTCAGAACACCGAACAGCTCAGCAACCCGCTTGTCGAACAGCGAACGTCTGAGGCACCCGGAGACAACTTCCTCCACCAAGGCCACCTGCTTCTTGCAGACATCCGTGGCAAAGAGACTCATGGCGTCATGATCATTCATATCGAAGTAATAGCCCTTGATGCGGTAGCCCTCATCAAGGATGCACTGCCAGATCCAATAGCCGTCAGAACCAAATTCATTGAAGAGCAGGCGCACCTTCTTATTGGTGGTATGCCCGCAATTCATGCGGTAGTACGATATCCCTGGTTCTGCCTTTCTACCCATAAAAGTTTAAAACAGTCTTTCTTGCCTTGATTCCTTTTCCTTCACTTCCTCGGCCACCAGGTGGTCCACTTCCCGCTCGAGGCGCTTGCTGCGCTCGAGGTCTGCCGATGCGCGGTACCTGAAGTACTCCTTCTGGGCACCGCGCATCTGGCGGACCTTATCTAACAGCCGGTCGTGTTTCTTCTGCAGCAGATCCTGCTGCTCGGGTGTCATGAGCTCCATCCTGTAGGTCATTTAGTTGCTTCCTTAATTTGGTGATCACCCCCTTCAGGCCGGCACCCCTGAGATCGGCAGCATCCCTGGCGGCCCTTTCCTCCAGCCACCACTTCTTATACCGGTCCCGGTCGGCCTGCAGCTGCAGGTAGTTATGGGCCATCAGCTCCGTGGCGTCCGCGATCCGCTGAAGGCTCCCGATCATCACCACCTCCCTCCCCGGGAAGGGTGTGCAGTTAGAGAACGGTTTATCCGTCTCCACGGCGACAGACCAGTTGACCTTCGATGCGGCGCGGTAATCGACATTTTTGCTGGGCATAACCGGTTATTTATTGCCCTTGACCCCGGCGGTGATGATGGCATGATATCCGGCGCCCTCATGCTCGAACTCGGGCTCGGCGCCGATAGGCAGCACGGCTGTCTTCTTCTCATCCAGACCCAGGCTCGCTTTGATAGCCTTACACGTGGAAGAGCTGTTGAAGCCATACCCCTTAGCTTTTTCGTTCTCCCGCAGCTTAAAACCGTGCTCAGGATCCAGTGCTGCATACCAGGCTGACTTATTATCAGGATCCTGGAAGATGGAGACCTTGCTGTCGGCATTGATCCCCATGGCCGCGCAGGCCAGTTCTGAGAAGAAGATAGCGCCGGCGTTGCCGAAGGAGACGGTACATCTCCGCTCCCGGCTGTTGAGGGCTGTTTCTGCATTGAACCGGATAAATGCCGCCGGTTTCGGCTTGGTTGCTGTTGCCATAACTGTTATTTGATTTAAGTGCTTCTCTTGTCTTACGGCTGTTGAGGCCAGCTTCGCCTTCGGTACCCGCCGATCCAGAAGCGGATCATACACCCGCTGCGGGCCTGCGCTCACCGGCCGCTCCGCGCTCCAGTCGATCGGCTGGCCACGCAGTTCGGCCAGTACCCGGGGCGAATAGCGGACCGGCTGCTTCGGTCGCTCCACCGGCTCGTCGTTCTCAGGCCGGTGCTGGTAAGCGCCTTCATTGAAGTCCATGGTCCGGTGCTTTTCGATCGGTGAAACCATGGCGGATTTCGAGCTCACGGGCGCAGAGCATCCAGCCGGAGAGCTCCGTCTGCAGGCGATCGGCCAGGTGCTCCGCATCGGCTTTCTGTTGCTTTTCCACCCGGAGCAGATGCCTAAGTTGATCTACCCGGCGCCGCAGTCGGCCGACGACCATCGCCAGGAAGAAAATGCAGGCAATGGCCACAACGAGGGGAATGAAGTAAGGTTCCATATCAGGAGATTTTGATGGGATTGGTACTCATGTTTTCAAGGTTCAGGTAGAGGCCGTGGTACCGGATGCGCAGTTCCCGGAACATCTTCCAGAGTAGCCCCAGGCCCATATTGGCGAGGTTGGTGTTTATGAAGAGGTCCTGCCGGCCGAGTGCCTCGGCGAGTGAGCAGCTGGGGCCCTGGTCGTCTCCTTTCTTATCGATCATGATTTCCGGGTGGAGCTTGTCGACCATGGGCAGATGCGCCAGGCAATTGAATTCGCTCTCTTTCGGCTGCTTAATTTCCCGGACCGTCCCTATCACCATCTGGCCCCGGTCGATCATGTTGCCGAAATCTATCCAGTAGTAGGGTACCTGGAATGGCTCCAGGCGATCTCGGTAGCCGTACTGGTTTTCGGTCGGCTTTTTGCCATCGGCACAATTCAGGATAGCGGCCCTGATCTCCTTCCTGGCCCTGCCGGTGTCCACGCAGCTGATGGTGATGTTCGCAGGTAGTATGCCGGAGTTCTTGTTATAGAGCAGGGGGATGCCTTCCCACTCATTTCCGAAAAACCGGTTCACCCGGCCTATCAGCACCATGCATTTGTACTCGTTCAGGTCGGATGGGCTGAAGAGTTGCCGGCCCAGATTGGCCTCCGATACTTTGTCAGGATCAATCGCTCGGACGAAGAGACCCGGATGTCCCAGGGCCCTTAGCGCTGAGTCCATTCTGGCCAGCGAGTTGAGCACCTGGCTGCCGGTACCACCGCAGCCGATCACATCGATCGTAACCGGGTGCGGTGGATCTATTAGGTATGGTTCGGTATAGTGCATGTTGCCCTTTGACGCTATCTTCTTCCTGCCCTGGGCTCTAGTTGTCGTCGCCATCATAATTCTGTTTACCGATGAGGGATTGAATAAGACCGCCCAGGGTCCTGTATTTAGGGTGCTGGATCAGCTCCGCCTTTGCCGGAAAAGGCTTTTTGCTCTTGATCAGCTGCTCCCAGAGCCGCTTAAGGGGCGTTTTGCACTTATCGCTGTCCGCGAAGCTGCTTTGCTCGGCCATGTAAAAGGCCCGCTCGTAGCGCTCAGCCTCGCCTTCGAAAGTGCTCGTCTTCTTCCCTACCCTGGCGCTGCCCAGACATACTCGACCGTCCTGGTAGATATTAAAAAACGGGGCATTGTACAGCCGGCTTTCCAGACCGGGTCGTTTCGAGTCAATCAGAGCATAGATATACAGGCTCTTATCCTTCAGCACATATAGTGTCGCCGGCACCTCAGCTGTGGCATCGCCCTTATGAGCGGAAAGATTCAACAGGCGGCTCATGGCCGGCCGGTACCAGATCACCACGGTAATGCCCAGCCGGCTGTGCCCGTAAAGGATGTGCTCGGGTATCAGACCGTCGAACCGGACATTCGCAGCCCGGGTCTTGATGAACGCCTGGGCAATATTGCGGAAGACGTCCTCCCCCATTGGAGTGGGTGCCTGGAGGGTCAGACGGCCGCCTTGGTTCTTCACATGGCGATGTTCCAGGTAATAAGTGTTTTTCCTCCGGTCGTTATAGATCGTGATGACCTGGGTAGGCGATATCTTGGTGTTTGTGGTATACCGGTCCATACAGTTATCAGGTAAGGATTTCGAGTAAGGTAGGGGCTGAAAGGGTCTTCCGCATTTTCACGAGCGGCCCGAAGAAATAATCATGATGGGTTGAGGAGAACAGCGCTCGGCCGGTGTTCATAAAATGATCAAGGACAGTCGGAAATCTGTCCATTTTAAATGGCTGCATCACCTGGCCCGGCTTCGTCACGGTATAGCTGACCGTAGAGTAATAGGCCTGCTTCAGGGCATCCAGCCTTTCCCTGGCCAGTTCGGCAACAGGATCGCGCTCCCAGGTGCTCCAAATGAACTTATACAGATGGTAGGGGGTCCGGATATTCTTCCGCGGCTCATAGGCCGGGATGTAAGTGTTGCCGGCAATGGTTTGCTTGTACGCTGCTACCTCCAGTCCGCGCCTCACCCACCAGACCATTCGCTCCTTCCGTTGGCTGGTTGTCTTGTACAGCCGGACCTGCTCTTTAATATCCTCAGGCTTTACGCGTAACCGGCTGTTCAGCAATTTTAGATAAGCAGCTGCAGCACCGTCGCGGTAGGTGGCCACCCGATGGTGGTAGAAGTCATTTTGATAATAGGGATCGGTCAGCACCTGGTTGACAGATTCAGCATACTCCCCGTCACTATCCCACAGTGGCACCTCGTTGTGCTTGGCCACCAATGCCACGGTATCCACTATGAGGTCATGCATCGGCTTGTCCCGTTTAAGCAAATCCGGAAGGAATTCTAGGGGAATGTGCTCCATGAGTCCCTTCACAGGCAGCAGATTGTAGCTGTAATTTGCCGAGTAGCCCCGGCTGATCACCATACAATAGCGGGTCTTTCTGCCTTCCTGGTAGGTGTCAATAGTCCAATCTTCACCATCGGCAAGAGCGCCGAGCTTTCGAAGGATCCACTGCAGCACAGCGAGCGGTTCTACTGTTGGGTTCCATTGCTTTCCGCCGAGTTTCTGGTACTTTGGCTGGGCGACCATGATAGCGTACAGATCCTCTATCGCCCGGAGCTGTTTGGCCTCTGTATCGACAATGCCAAGCAAACCTTTCGTGGGCGACAGTGACGTATTGCCAGAGGTAAGGGCCAGCTCCAAGATCGTCTTCGACTGGAGCTGGCGTTCTAAAACATGAAATCCAATTCCTCCGGCGGCAGCAACACGGCTTCTGCCTTTAACCCTTCCATCAGCTGCCTTTCGTCCCGGCTTTTGCTCAGGACCTGCCCCAGCTTTGAATAAAGCTGGCTGTCTATCGGTTGCACCTGGAACTTGCATTTTTGCTTCTTTCGGTGTTTAACATATTGGAGTGTGGTCATGGCTATCCGAGTTTACCGGCCTTGGTGGTGATCACATAGTTCGCCTTGTCACCCACCACGGTAGGGCCCTCCACGATCCCGTTAGTTAGTTCAGGATACTGCCCGGTACCGCCGTAGTACTTAAGCACCTCCTCGGCTGTCATTTCCGGATTCGGATCGGGCAGAGCGATTTCTTTGCCGTCCTTCTTGTACTTGAATGCTCTTTGAAGAGCGGTCACCTGCAGTGCCATATACTGATTAGTTGATTGGTTGATTAGAAAATTTCTTTGCTGCCGATTCCGCCCAACTGGCCGCCACGTCGCGGTCGCAAATGATTGCCCAGCGATCGATATGCAGCGGTGACCGGTAGCTGACTACCGGGTCCCGGTCTTCAGTCCTGTACGGTGGCTTTGGCCGGCTGCGGTCCGCGTCGCAATCCTTTTTCCGGCAGATGTGAATATGGCTGCCGCCGCTGCCAACCTCGAGGCCTGCCGGCGCCACGATCTCCTCGACAGCTGCCCGGAGGCTCCGCAGGTCGCGCAGCTGGTGACCGACAAACCGGCGCAGCGCCGCCGCTGTTCTGCGCTCAGCGTAGGAGATGAATGGCAGCTCGAAGGCAATGCCCACTATATCCCATGAGTTGCTCATGCTTCGGCGGTTATGGGTTCCAGGAATTGATAGGCGATGCGGAATTCCGGATGGAAGCGCTTGGTGAGCTCGTAAGCCTTGGCCAGCGAGTACACTCCCGCTTCCTCGGGATCCTCGGTATAGCCATGGGCCCGTGGCCGCCAATACAGGCGACGGTCGCCGGAATAGATCATCACTGCGCTGGTACCGTGACTATCGAGCAGCTTAACGGCAGCCGGGCCGGCTACACGGTTGGGATTCCTGGTCATAAGAAACTGGTTTGAACGGGGACCTTCTTTTCCGGAGCGGCAGGGGCCGGATCGCTTTCGGCCACAGTATGCGCCGAGGCGTGCAGCTTATCTGCAGGTTCAGGATCCCTGCCTTCCGTCCCGCCATCCCGCGCTTCTGTCTCACTATCGGTCATTTCCGTCTCAGCAGGGGGCGGATCTGTATCAATCGCGGGCTCCGGCCTTTCCGCGTGCGGGGCATCGCTGAGTTTCTTCAGGTAGGCCTCCCAAAGGGCAGGATCACCCTCGACTGCACTGTGATATTGCCGGCAAACAGCTGTCACTCCCTCCTTTGTCGTGGCGCTATCGAGTGCTTGACGCGCTGCTTGCATTTCACCCTCGCACCTGCTGCACAGATCTTCATCCACCCAATGGCAGGGCTGGCCGGAGGCCTCGATGCATTGGCTGCAGTCTTCCTGGGTGCAGCCGCAAACCCGGCATTTGATGCAGCTGTAGGTGTCGGCCGTAAAGTGCGCAACGAAGATGGGCTCAAGGACGTTCATCACCGCATGGTGGACGATACGGTCGGGGAAGTAAGGCAGACAGGATATCAGGCGCTCCTTCGGATCCCGGATGGTAAATGTGGTGTACTTCGACGTCCGGAAAGTCTTGTCCAGGAGCGCATAATGCAGCGCCTGCAGGTTAGCCTCCTGCTGCTTCATGTGCAGCTTGACCCCGTTCTGATCCGCTTTGCCTTTGCGGGCCTTCAGGTCCGCGAGATAAAGATTCTCGAGGCTGATGATCTTCTGATATAGATATCCGGTTCTTTTCATGCCTTTGCTTTGCAGGTCGCTTTCCAGGGCTTCATTCAGCCGGTACCAGCGCCCTAAAAATCCGAGTGTTGTTTTGCCTAGAGGCAGGGTCCGCGCTTCCGGAAAATGATGTAGCCAGGTGGGCCCTGATGTTCGCATTCGTGTTCGAGTTATCGTAGTCGTTGTACGAAAGGCTGAAGCCTGCAACTCGGACAACCTCTCAGGATGGGAAGCGCACCACCTTATTCCGTCAGACTAGTGCCCGCTGGTAGATATCGGGGAACTTGGTGCCTGCGTGACGGGCTAAACGCGGCTCCTTAAAACCGAGGCGGGCCCCGACGCTCGCATCCGTGCACGAGCCATCGTCGCCGTCGAACGAAAGGCCGAAGCCCGCAGGTTTCTCGGGATCGGGAATGACGTCAAAGACCGGGAAGTACTTCCATTGGCTGGTGTCGGCGGTCTTCATTTCGGTGCCTTCGTTGAGTGCCAGGCTGATGAGCCGGCACTGTTCGGTGGCAATGTCATAATCCTGCCGGCCGGACCATTCCTGATCAAACTCTTGCTGAGTCTTGCCATTCTCGGCCAGCACGTCGGCCCAGGTGTTTACCCTTCCGGTGACCGGCAGCTTGGTTGCTTGTGATTCCATGTGGATGTGTTATTGATTGATGAAAAAAAGTGATCGAATTAGGGGCGAGGATATCCCGCGAAGAACCGCTCATACACCTCGGGAAAGTGTTCACCGGCATGGCGGGCCGTCTTCGGATCCTTTAAGGCGAGGCGGGCCCCGATGCCCGCACCCGTGCGCGAGCAATCGTAGACGAAGTACGAAAGGCCGAAGCCCGCAGGCTTTTCCGGATCGAGGTTCACCCAGAACCACGGGAAATATTTCTTCTGGTCTGTGTCGGCCATATCCATGATGGTCTCGCCGTTGAGCGTTTTGGATATGAGCTTCGCTTGCCTGTAGGCGACTTCATCCGGCTCCAGGCCCTCGCACCATTCGTCAAAGGATTCCTGGGTATAGCCCTGGGCTGCCAATACCTCCTCAATTGTTGTAGGGAGCTGGTCTGTGGTTGTTGTGTTGCTGTCCATGATAGATGCTGTTTTAAAAGCTGAGTAGTCCGACCAGGATTCGAACCTGGACAAGCAGAGTCAAAGTCTGCTATGCTTCCGTTACATCACCGGACCGGGTGCCGGATAAGCTCCGGCGGGCTCACTACTCGGCGTCGCTACCGCTCTCACCGTCCTCACCACCCTCTTCCGGCACGCCGGCCTCCTTCACATCCTGGGTAGTAGGCTCCTGCTCCGGAGCGGCGCCAGCAGGCTCGTTCTCGCTGCCTGCGAAATACATGAACTGGTGTTGCATAAAAACCGGTTTGTCCAGAGCCGGGATGGTCAGTAGGGCTGACGGGACTCGAACCCGCGGCCTCCGGGAGTATGCGGCCCGGCGAGCTGCCACTGCTCTACAGCCCGAGAGCTTATACACACCGTCCACAAACGCACGCCGGCGGGATGCCTTCATCGATGGCCCGGAGGACCAGCCGCAGCTTGTCATCAATGCCTTCCTGGATGGACTTCATGGGGTAGAGAATGAGGCTGTGGAACTCAAACACCTCCGTGTTCACCAAGTAGATGGTGCACTTCCGGTAGTGGCCATAGCGTATATAGCCCTGCATCTGCCAGAAGATCTTACGGCTCACTCTGCCAGTGGCCACCGCCTCCTCAAAGCCCTTGGGGTGGATCCTCTTGATCTCGATAAGATCGCTGGCCAGGTCCTCACCATCGGTATGACCCTTTACCCGGGAATCGAACGGCGCGGTGATCTCCCGCTCGCTGCCCTCACGGAAACGGCCGGTGGCCTGCAGGATCTTCTTCACCTCCCGCTCATACATGTAGCCCTGGTAAGACTTGCGGTGATGGAAATCGGTAGTAGGTACCCCGTTCTGGTACTGGTCGTAGATCTTGGCCGGGCACAGGCCTATGCTGCTCAAGCCCACGTAATCACGGCGCTGGTCGAGGCCGGAGTGCTGGCGGATGTACTCATTGATGTCTTGCATAACATTCTATCGTTTCAGATTTTGACAAGCTTGCTTTGATGTACCGGGAAGCGCTCTCCGTCCTCCCGCTCTACGAGACTTACTTCGCCGGCCTGCTTCACGAGCTTTACGATCTGCCCCTTCCTGGCGTACAGGCACTTTGGATTGAAGGTGCTGCGATGGTCGGCCTGCAGCAGGTACCGTTCAGGCGGCGGCTGGAGCTGTGACATAGGGACTTAGTTGCGGCAGACCTTTTCGTATACTGCCTCGGTCAGCTGAATATCATACAGGGCGTCATGCAGCCGGCTCTCTTCGATCCGGATGCCCAGTGCGGTGGCCACCGTTCGCAGCTGGAAATTCTCCATGTCCTGGCGTCGCATCTTCAGGAAGTCGGCCGCCAGGATCATCACGTCGAGCGGCGCGCTCCAGAACCAGGAACCGAAGTACTTATCCTGGTTGCGCTCGAACCATTTTCGCAGGAAAGGCATGTCGAAGAAGGCGCTGTTATAGCCGACGAAATGGAACTTGTCCATCTTGCTGTACTTGTCCACGTGACGGCCAAGAACAGCCAGGAGGCTGCGGTAGACCTCGTACATCGGTACATAGCCCTGAAGATCCTCCATGGTAATGCCGCCGAGCTCCAGGGCCTTCGGGTCGATGATGGCGCCCTGGTGCGGCTGCACCTGGTAATTGAAGGTCTCCAGTACGCGGCCGTCCACCTTTACGAAGCCGGCGATCTGGTGGATGCCGTGCTGGGTGTAGTCGGTCCCAGTGGTCTCGAGGTCAAGAAATAGCAGTTTCATAATCAGGCGGCTTGGGATTGCGGTTTGAGGGATTTGATGCGTTCATTCAGAGCAGCGTGGAGGTCCTGGGTGCGGTCGATGATCATGGCGTTGTTCTGGTGCAAGTCCAGCAGCTGCTTCGTATTCACGGCGTCGCCGATCAACTGCCGGATATCTTCGGGATTCTCATACTTCTGACGGTAACGGGCCTCGGCCAGGGCGAAGCGCTGCTTCGCGGCCGTGAAGTCGGCAAGGAGGTTGTGTTGCTTGATGAAAGCCTCGTTACAGTGGTAGAGGTCGCTCAGCTCCTTCGGTGTCTGCGCCCGGGCAATCCACGCCTGCAGGTCCTGGGCATTTACATATTGCCGCTGGAAGGGGTTGGGGTTCGGCTCATCAGTCTGGCTGGGGGCCGGCGTTGTGGTCGCGTTGGCGGCTGTTGCGCCCTGCGCATGAGAGATATCATAGGGCGCATCCACATGCTCGCCTTCAGGTATGTCTTTGACCTCGATCTCGTCCATGATGCCAAGACCCAGCAGATCCAGGGTCGCACGGCGCTTGGCCTTTGTCTCAGCCTTCATCAGGGCATTGCACAGGGCCTCGCCCTTCAGTCCGTCCACGCTCACCGCGCCGATGCTTTCCGTGTGCCGGCCATCCGGCAGAATAGCCTGGGCGGTCACCACATAGCAGCCGTCGAGCTTCTCGCGGGCCTTGATCTCATGGCTCACCTGGTGGATCTTGTTTAGCTGCTGGGCGCCGCCACGATCGCAGTACAGGATCTCGCGGCCGTTGAGCTTCAGTATCCGGAAAGGCTGGCTGAGCGGGTCAAGACCCAGCCGGTCGCAGAACTGGCGGTAGTAATGTACCTTCTGCTCGGGCGACAGCTTCGAGATATCGCCATTGAGCACGATGGAGGCGATGATATTGGAGTCCGCAGCCGGCAAGGCCGGCGCGGCGGGTTGGCTTGTCTTGGATTTGGCATCTTGTGACATACAGCGAAATATTTTAGTAGTTTTTTGATTATAATAATGGTATTAGGCCTCTGCGGCAGGCCCCATGGGCACCTTCAGCTCCTGCTGCAGCCGTCGGGCCTGGCAGCGCGGGCAGTTGCACTGGCCTTCCGGTGTCTCCATCATTACCAGTTGCGCATCGGGGTTTGCCGCGCGGATCTTGTTCAGCTGCCCCGCTATTATGCTGAATGAATAAGCCATGTAGGACAGCTCCGCGGGCGTCTCCGCATGCTGCGACAGGGCTGCAAGACCATCGGATACCTTATCCGACGCCATGGCCTGCCGGGCAACCAGGCCGATTAGCTTGTTGGAGCGTACCTCGGAGATGCCCAGGGCATCAGATAAGCCCTTTCCGGGGTCGGGGCTTTTTAGCGTAAATGCGAAGGGATTTGTGTCCATAACGGAGGCTTTGAGGATGAACGATGTACTTGCCGGCGAGCCATACGGCCCACATCAGCAGGATGTATTTCATGAGGTTCGATGATATTGGGCGGTGAGGATGTCGCAACGGCGGATCAGGATCCTGTTGTGCAGCCGGGCGGCGTGGTAGCAGGTGGTGGAGAGGTGTGAGAAGGCCTTGACCAGCTGACAGGTTCGGTCGGTGCAATCGTCCAAGGCGGCCGTGCAGGTAGCCTGATTGATCTCCGCTATGATCTTGTACACATTGCTTACCAGGTCATCCATGCAGCCGGTCGTCACGACGATCGGGGCGGGCTGACGCCTGGGAAATAAGCGGAAGAGGTATAGGAGCAGCCTTTTCATATATCGTCGGCATAAGAGGTTAAATCCTGTTCCTGCCTGGCAGATTCCATCAGGCTGTCCATGTACGAGGCCACGTCCTGATCCACCACTTTTGCCGGGGTGGTGAAGAAGTATTCCCAGACGGTCATTTCCGGGTACTCCTGGTTATTGATCTGCAGCTTCTTCTTTTCCCGAAGCCAGGAATGGAAGCAGGAGGTGGGCCGATCGGTAGAGCGTGCGGTGCCGTCGGCATCGTCGTACCAGATCGTGATCGTGCGCTCGTCGTCGGAGAGCCGCACCTTTTTTACATTGAACGATGATGTGTACATTTGTGGTAACAATTGAAGTTTATCAATGGCCCCTGCAGCTTCGTCCCTGCGGGGGCTTTTACTTAGTTGTTGAAGAACCGTTTGCGCCGACTGGCAAGCTTGCGGGCCGTCTCGGGCGCGGAGATGCCGCCCCTACCCTTTCGGGCGGAAGGCGTAGACACGCCCTCCTGATTTCCCATTTGTAGCATCTTATCGATCTCAAGCAGGGCCAGCTCGTGGTGGGCCTTGATCGAGAGGAGCCTGTTTCTTTCGTCCGGCGTCAGCATGAGTAGGCAGTTTCGGATGGCGCATCGAAGGGGAGATGACCATTGATGTAGGTGCTGATAGCGCAGATGGAAATCGCAGCTATGGCAACCAGTCTGGTGATGTCCCGGATAAAGCCTGAGCGTTTCATAATGGAAGATTAAGCGAGTGTCGGTAAGCTATTGGATGGCTTCGCGTTTCTTGTCTAGCAGGGCTTTAAGGAAGGAGTAGATGGTGGTTCCGATCGTGGTATTGGCTACTTGGCCGCAGAGGTATCGTTCTGTGGTGCGGACGTTGATCTTCTTCTGCTTGAACAGTTCCTGTTTGTCATCCGCGGACACGTCCTCCTTGATCCCGAGCAGCTTTTCCTGAAGTTCATTTTTCAAGCTTTTCATGTTTGGCACGGCGTTTGATTGTCGTATCTTGTCTGTTAGGTGCGTAATCTGACGTAAAATTAAGAACTTCTTCTTAACAGCCAAATTTTTTTAGAAAAAATTCTTAAAGATGTTACTCGGCGAGTTTTTAAAGCGGTATAGAAATGCCCATAGCCTCTCTGGGCGCAAGTTTGCCGAGAAGATTGGTGTTGATAAGTATAGACTTCAGAAATGGGAATCAGGCGACGGTAGCCCTAAAGCGGACGATTTTGCGAAGATCAAGGCCTACTTTCCGAGGGTGGACTTCAATGCGCTTTCAGAAGAAGTTCTAAATGAGGTTATCGAGGATCCGCTTAACCCTGATAGGAAAATTGTGATTGAGGTGCAGCCACCAACAGGTACAGGCACCGTCCCACAGTCGTATGAACGGGAACCGGATGCTCGGCAAACTATGGAGTCGGGCGCCGACTATGAGATGATCAGCAGCGAAGCAAAGCTGATAGCCATTGGCGATGCGAAGACAGGGAAGACTGTGCTTCAGAAATACATTGAGCTTCTGGAAAAAACGGAGGCGGAACGGGCGCCCATCGCAGATACAATAAACGCCGCGGTTGAGGCGGCGTTCAAAAGGGTGTCAGCTAATTATGTATCCAGGAGAGAGTACGTGGAGCTGAGGGGAGCATCAATTGAATTCCAAGATTTCGTTTTGGATCATCTGGAAGCCCTGGGACGAGGTAGGAAAAGGGATCTTGCCCGAGCATTGAGCAAGAAAGTGGAGGCAGGTCTGCAGCAAACGGGCAAGCACTCCTGAGCAGGCATTCTGAACACTTGGGTCTGGTATTCATAGGTGTTCCTTTTGGTGAGAGTGATGGTGGTTCAGTCACATAATTAATGTAAGTACATCGAAGCAGCAAGACGCGAAATCAATTTTTATTAATTCAATGACTGTAAAGAATCATTTATGAAACGTCTATTAATTCTTTTTCTGCTTATGGTGCCGTTATTGGTATCCGGTCAGAAAAAGAAACAGCGACCCTACGAGTACCAAGAAGGAGATTACCGGCGTGGGGATACAGTGTTTGATTTCCGCGGCGATGTGGTCTATATCGGTCCGGCTACTGTGAATACGGTCACCTATAAGAATGCTCAGGACACTGATCAGATTGCTACAATGAATAATGATACCCTTACCATAAAGCAACCTTATGCCAGATTCGAAAAAGGGCAAGAGGTAAAGCTTGGGCGGGGTACAATGCCTGACGGACGTTTCAAATTCATCGGCCTCGTTCCGGACTCATGGTCAGCGCCGTCTACCGGAGAACAGGTAAGCTATGAGGAAGATCGTTTGGCTGCTCAGTGGGCAGATCAGGTTTTCAGAGTGAAACGGTTCTATAGGTACGGAGCTAAATCAACCGGCTATACCTATTTCCTTAAACTGAAAAGACCTAAGCTCCCGGACTTCGAATGTGATATAGTCAATGCCATTCGTACCGGTGAGGTCATAGTTCAAGGGTTCACTCCCACACTTCAGCAACCGGCGCGTGTCGCCGATGAGCTTAAGAAACTTAAAGAGCTCAAAGAACAGGGGGTGCTGACCCAAGATGAATTCGATGCACAAAAGAAAAAATTGCTAGGACAATGATCAACTACAGCGACCTCGTCCGCCGGATCCGCGAGAGCAAGGGACTCACGCAAAAGGAGCTGGGGAGCATGACCGGCAAGACCCAGGGTTACATCCAGGGCCTTGAGAACGGGCGCCTCAAAGAGCCCGGGATAGGCTTCATCGCCGAGCTGGCCATCCGCCTGCAGGTGAACCCCTATGCCTTCATCCGCGAAGGTGAGCCCCTTTTTGTGCCGCCTGTACCACCAGGCCGTGACGCTGTTCGCAAGAAGCTGGAGAAATACGAGCAGCTGGTAAAAAAGATGCACGAGGTGATGGTCGGCTGAAATGCACGCGTCGCAAGCCTTTCCGGCAATTACCGGGCACTTACAAAAAAACTTACAGTGAAAATTCAAAATGGAAAAACAGGGCCTATACGATAACCTGAAACCCGCTACAGGAGCGGGATGCAACTTTCCGATATCCGGGCTACGTTTTTGACAGAGCAGGGGTCGTTGGTTCGAATCCAATAGCACCCACCAACCTGAAAGCCGCAGTAGCAGCGGCTTTCAGGAGTCAGGCAAGTTGATTTCCCTCTTGTAGCATTTAGAATCGCTTACAGTTTCGCTTACAGTTCTAAATGCTATTGAAATGTCAGAGAAGAAGAGGCGGGAGCTGATCCAGCTCTACGATGGGTGCTATTGCTCCCAGTTTTCGGTATACCCTCCCAATTGGAACCGAGCCGGCGCCAGCCTGAAGAAGGACTGGTATATCTTCTACCGGTTCTACGACCCGGCCCAGCAAGACCACCCCAGGTACCACGGCGTGAAGCCCTGCCAGGTGAAGGGCATGAACTCGTACACCACCCTGGGCGCCCGCCGGCAAATGACGGAAGAGCTGCTAAGGCAGGAGCGGGAGATGATCATCGAGAAAGGATACAACCCGATCACCAGGGTCTTTATGAAGCCGGACGAGGCACCGGTGGTGCGGCATATCATCCCAGCCGACACCGGCCTGGCCAAGGCACTGCAGCAGGCCTTCGACCGGCTGGAGAAGAAGTTCAGGCCATCCTCCCCCGAGCAGGTGATCTCATTGCGTACCGTGCTCACCCACTTCAACAAGGCGGCCGCAATGGTACGGCAGGATAAGGTTCCGATCGACAAGCTCACCCTGAGCAGTATCATCCTGGTGCTCGACCAGGTCGGGGTGAACAAGGGCGACAAGTGGACGAACGCGAACTATAACTTCTACCGGTCGAAGCTGATGATGCTCTTCAAGGAGCTGATGCAGGTATCACCGGTGGAGATCAACTTCCCGAAGCTGCTGGAGACCCGGAAGGTCACGCGGCTCAAACGGAAGGTGCTCACGGAAGAGGAGTGCCTGATCCTGGACCGGGAGCTCAGGAAGGACAACTACCGGCTTTGGCTGATCATGCACCTGTTCTTCCATTCCGGTGCCCGGACGACCGAGTTCCTGCGGCTCAAGGTTTCCGACATCAACCTGCAGCGGATGGAGGCCAGGTACCTGATCAAAAAGGATAAGGTAAACCGTGAGGAGGACCGGCCGCTCAAGGAGATATCGCTGCCGCTCTGGGAGGTGGCGCTGATAGATCCGAAGACCAGGCAGCGGGCCCGGCCGGACCAGTACATCTTCAGCGTGGGTCTCGTGCCTGGGAACCGGACCATCCGGCGGGAGCAGATCAGCCGGCGCTGGCGCCGCTGGGTGAAAAAGAAATACAACGGCGAGGGTGGGAAGCCGCTGATCACCGCGGACTGGTACAGCTTGAAATATCTGAACACTACCCAGCTCTCGGAGATCTACGATGAAGCCCTGGCTGCCAGGCTCAATAAGCACAGCGTGGCCATGACGAAGAAGCACTATGATGTGGGTAGCAAGAACCGGATGGATCAGCTGATCCGGGGAGCGGGCAATGCGTTTGCGCCGCGGCCGGAGATATAGCCAACATTGCCCCGCTTTTTATTAATTTGCCGTATGGCTGACGACAATATCATTTACCCCGAGCCGTGGACGGTCGAGCACCAGGGCCGGGAGTTTACATTCAAGCATGTACAAATAGGCGACGAAACCACGGTAGAGGTAACTACCGGCAATCTATGGTTCAGAATGCGGATAGAGCATGAGGGGTGCACATTCGAGATCGAGCATCCCAACACGGTGCCCGTGGAGATCGAGCACCTGGAGACATGGCTGTCCGGCCAGATCCTGAGCCACGACGAGTAATCAGAACAGCGACGGCGGATCTAATGGCGGTGGCGGTGGCGTAGGATCCGGATGATACTCATCGTACCGCAGGTTGGTGTCCGGGTAGATGCCGCACATGGCCAGAATGCCTGCATCGTCCAGCCTTCCGAACCAGCGCGGCCAGTCCTCGGTGTCGATCACATGCGGCTGCCTGTCGTGGATGGTTCTCATCGTGGCGTTCGGGTCGGTGGTGATGATCGCAAAGTATTTCTTACCGCCAACCTCCTCCCACACGCCTGCTGCGAACAGCACGCCGTTGGGCTTGTCGATATAGTAAGCCACCTTCTCCTTCTTGGTCGTCCCTGGGCGCTTGCCGGGCACCTCCCTTGTCTGGTGATCGTAGAAACCGTCCAAGGGGATGATGCACCTCCTGTTCCGGGCGCTCTCGGCCCACATGCCGCTCAAAAGTTTATCAGCCCGGGCATTTAGGATCGGCTTATCAGTAAAGGATCGTAGGTAGCCCCAGTTCATCATCACAAACTGGCCATTGTTCGGCCAGCGGGTCAGCACAGGCATTTTTGGCCGGTCGTAGCCGGACTCCTGATCCCTTTTTTCGTCCTGGAAATGATCGAGCGGCTTTTCCACCCCATCCTCATCGAGGATCAGGACAGCCCCGAACTGCGTTTGTAGCCTGGTATTGCTTGCCTGCCTGACACGGTTGCACATACCCCGAAAGTAAGCAGCGGATCAATTCCTTCCTTAAATTAAGCTTAGATCACTTAAACCACTCCGGGTGGCGCTTGCTCACCTGCCGGACGATCCACTCGGCAATTGGGATAGTTTTGTGCAAGGCGTCTTTTGGAATGCCGGGCTCCTGCTTGAATGATTTTTCGTTCAGATCGAACGGCTGAAAGCTGATATAGCCGAGCGACGGAGACTTCGGTGTCTGCGACATGAAATAGCAGGTGACGGCAACCTTTGCTTCCGAGAGAAGGTGCTGCTCTACGGCCTTTAGAATCGCCCTCAGCTGCAGCCATTCCGGCGACGGAGGCGGTGGGGTGTACGGCATGGCCCAAGATACGAAAGCCTGGGCGACTTAATCTATCGGAAATAGAGGTCTGCCTCATTCTTCCGTCTGGCTACCAGGCCCTTCAGCACGCTGCCCCCGGCCTTGTTCCACCGGGCAAACTCGGCACGGATGGCGGGATCCCGGGGGTTATCATTAATCACCTTTCGCAGGGTGCTTTTGGCGTAGTTGCCCCTGCCGACGTTGTATACGAACGACGTCAGCGCATCGAACTGGTGCTGGTTGATATCGTCGCGCGTGAGCTCGTCCACCGCCAGCGCCGCAGCTGCCAGGTCGTGCCGGCAATACTCGTACGCCTGCTCCCGGGTGCAGGTATCACCCAGCTTCACCTTCCTGCCATCCGGGTACCGGGTGGTACCTATGCCGATGGTCGGGATGCCTACCGGATCGGTATAGGCTGCCAGGCGTAGTCCTTCCGCGGCTTCCACAAGGCGGACGCAATTGTCCGATACCTGACGGATATGGGAGGCGGCGATCTGGTCCGCCAGTGCGTTATCCAGCTGCGGCAGGCGGCTGTAGCTCCCCGCCCGGTCCTGTCCATCGCCAAACACTTGCTGCGGGATCATCACCGGCGTCCAGGCCTCCATGCCCGGCTCGTTGGTATAAAAAATAGCGTGGCCATCCTGAAAGATTACCTGGCCGGGCTTCAGCTTTTCCATAACATCAGTTTTTCATCAGCGTGTCTACTTTCACCGCCAGGCAGTCGACATCCTGGACGATCCGGTCGATGCGGTAGGTATTGATCCAGGTGCAGTTCTTCAGCGCGGTGTTCACATCGCGCAGGCCGGAGATGGTGGCCCGGGCAGTGTGCAGGCTGTCGTCCTTCAGGAGAATAGTCCGTTCGGCGACAATTGCCTTATAGTGGCCGTTCAGGCCGAAGAGAGTGGCCACCACCACCACCAGATAAGAGATGGCTAGTCTCAGGCCGGTATTAGGAGTACGCTCCTCTTTTTGCTCTGACATGTCGGTAATAGTTGTAAGGCACCCAGAGAAACAGTATCCGGAGCGCCACGGTCCATAAATCAATCTGCCGGTAGATTTGAGGGTATTGGAGCATGCTATTAAACAACCGGAAGGAGCTTGCAGCGGCGCCCAGCATCACCACGATCAGGCCCCACTCCACATTGCGCAGGTGCTGCGACTTGCCAGCGTAGCCATGACGCATCGCGCAGATGCCCAGGATAGCCCCAGAGAGCGGGCAGAGCATCCCGAGGACTACAAGCGATATCACGAGCTCATACGTCATCCTTCCTTCCTTTACTCTCCGGACCGTTCACCCATACCTGCAGCATCCTCACCAGCATATTGGGCAGCTTCTGCCGGAGCGCGTTCACTACTTCCTTACCCACCAGGGCGCTCAGGGCGACGACGCCGTTACTGTAGGCATGCAGCCAGGGAATGTCCCGGATCAGCCAGCCCACCAGCACGGCCAGGGCCACACCGCCGCCGAACGTTACCAGGGCCACCCTGAAGCTGTCCTCGCGGGCGAAGGCCAGGCGCACGATGGCCGCCAGCATGCCGATCAGGAGGTTGGCCACTGCGTCGTTAAGGAGTTCATTGAGGTTATACTTGTTCACGCGCGCTTCCATTCATTGAGCTATTCGCTGCCGGAGATCTCGTTCTGGTAGCTGATGCTTAGATAGCTGACGGTGGTACCGCCCACGCCTTCTACGTATCCGGAGCTATTGGCGGGCGTCTCGATCACGATGCAATTGTCCGGCCAGGATGCGGGATACCTCCAGGTAGCGAGGGTGTATTCCTCGCCAGCTTTGAACGTGCGGTGCTCCCCATTGCCGCTCTCGATCAGGATGGTATGCGAATCAGGAGCGGTGAGTAAGGCGCCGTAGTACTGCAGCAGGAGCGACCCATACAGCCGGTTCGTCTCTTCAGAGTTCGCCCAGGTGACCCGCTGCCCGCCGGTCCACCAGTCGGCCACCTGCGGCTGAAAGTCGCTGTGGAAATCTGAAATGGGCGACTGTTGCCCGGATAGCTGGCTGCCGGCCAGCTCGGAAGGGGCTTTGAGCGTCACGGCGATGGAACCCACATTCCCGCTGATATCCCGCTGGCAGACCAGGTACAGGCGGAAATTACCACCCTGGCATTCGGAGCGTATCAGGAAGGCGCCGGGCTGCTCCCGGGCTGCTACGCCCATTTGCCGGCGCATGGCAGATTCCTGGGATTGGATGCGCTGTACACGCTGAATCTTCTCCTGGAACGTCTGAAAACTGATGGGCGTATGCGCCATGCAGCTATCCAGCTTCCTGGCATAGGTCTGAGCCACCCACAACAGCTGCGGATAGTTGAACGTCTTCAGGTGATCCACCCAGGAAGTGCCGTTGTCGGTCGTTTCGAAGTACAGGATGACCTTATCAGGTATGGTGGTGTCCTTGACGTTTCGGATACCGGCCTGTACATATAGGCGGTAGGTGCTGCAGCTCTGGAAGGTTACTGCCAGCAGGCAGAGGGCGAGTAATGGAATGATGCGGTTCATAATCATGTTTTTAATCCCACCGAGCGCTGCGGGAGGTTCCGCTTCGGAAATGGAAATGATCTCAAGACCAGGATTAAGCGCCTGGAATCGCTCCCGCGCCTGTTCCTCTGTATCGGCAGTGATGCGCATACTGGCTTGCGCAGATGTACCCTGATAGGTCACGAGGAATTCTTTTACTGGAATTAGTAAAGGCATAACAAAATTTTTATGCTGGATATTCGCCAGCGTCGGGAAATTCGTAACCGATGCTGTGTTCGTTTGCGGTGAGGATTACAATGTCACCGATGCACCACAAAAACAGCACGGTAGCGCCGTTTGCATCAGTCGTGCTATAGCTATTAGTATTAAACCCGATCGCTTTGTAGTACGTCTTTCCTGCTGATTGAACGGGGAAGAACATCAGCCCGGGTATCATTGAGGAATAGATTTGCGGTTGCCCTGTCCCATTTATTTGAATCAATCCTACCAGATCGAGGCTTGGAAGGGAAAACACCCTCGGGCGGTAGTTGCCGTCGATGTGGAGCGTGGGGTAACCTGCCAGGCTGAAGAATACAGAATACGTCGCCCACCATTGATTATTAAATTTGAACCTCCGTCCTATTTCGTGGAAATAGCCGTCCGAATAGTTCGACTGTGTATCCATAGAATCAACATCGGCACCACGATATAGCCTTGGTCGGGCTACACCAAAACCGGCAGCCGTCAGGAGCGATGTTTCGGAGTCCGATACAAATAGCTCAGTATCGTACTGAGTTGCATCACTGTCGTCAATATCGATAGAGATCTGATCCGCCGATTGGATTATCACTTCAGCAAACGCATCGTTATAGTCAAGCAGGAAGCGCGGGTCACTGCTGAACGGTACGGAGGTGGCGTTGCAGTTCGTAAAGGTGCCTTGCCAGCCCCCATTTGATTGCAGTTGCAATTTGGTTACGGCATTGGCGCTAGTGTAGCCGACATGCTCAAAGTAGAACCTGCCCAGTATCTCATAGGCCCCGGTGTGGTCTATAGCAAGTAAGCAGCTCACACAGGACATAAAGCCATTATTGCCCGTCATAAAGCCGCCCAGGTCTTTCAGTACCAACTCCTTCCCATTGTAGATCCTGGGGCTGCCGTCCACATTGAACACCGGCCCGGTGTTGAAAAATCCGGAGCCACCTGACGCGCCGGCCCGCACTTGGGATATGTAATGCGTTCCAGATCCACCTGCCTGCGCTGAGTAGGTGCCGAAATGAAACTGAGATAAAAGCGTGTTCAGTCGGTAATCGATTGCACTCTCGGCATAGCCCATCAGCTGCGGCTGCCCGCCGACTTCCCGTGCCCACAGAGATAGCCCCAGACAACTGCAAATAAGGTAGAGTTTCAGACCGGTAGTGTTCAGCCCACCAACTACAGTGTATTCAAACAGCACATTGCCATTTTGAATAATTCCGGCAGTTTGATTTACCGAATCGTAGAACCCTGCCAAGTAGTTGCTGCCATCCTTTATCAGCTGCGGGCCCAAGCGTTGCTGGGTGCCGACAACGGCCATATCTGCGATGGTCATTTCCCGGCACCACCATGCTGTCGTAGGCCCCACATCGCCCTTGATAAGCCCCGAATCAGAGATTACCAGATTGCCACCAGAAACTGACGGTGCGGAGCCTGTAACGGCGGTAAGTCCCGTAGCAGAATCGAAGTCGTTTGTTTCGTAAATAAACGCCTCATCGATCAGAAAGAACACCGGCACTTCCGCGTCTTTCGTCCACGTCAGGCCTGTAGGATCAACCGCAGCCGGGACCGTTACCGGGCCTACGCTTCCTCCGCCGGATGGTGTTGACCGCCTCGTACCGCTGGCCCGCCCTGCGAGAATTTCCACTACGCTCATACTTGCTCAATTTTGTCAATCGAAGTTTCATCGTCGTTGTAGGAGAAGATGCCAAGGCCCGTTCCATCCAATGTCGCGCTGTCGCTGACCGTTGCAGAACCAAGAAGAACGCCATTGCGGAACACATCAAGGTTATCATCCAGCAATTCAAAGCGCATTACATCTCCCGTTACCGAAGCGCCAGACCCAGCGAACAAAGCACCGGATCCAGCGCCGGACACTGTTTCATAAACAGCGCCCCCGACCAAATCAATCTGAATAAAGTTCAAGGCGTCTTTGAGCGCCAGCTTGCCCCACAAACTCGGCGCCGAAGCCTTGACATTTCCTAATGTGACCTCGATATTTATGTCCCGCACGCCGACAGGCAAAGAATAGGTAAAGGATGGTCCCGATGCTACAGAGGAGATAAGCGCATTGTCTGTAATGCCGATGCCGCCGCTGCCAGACCAGGTAAGTCCGCCGGCTGTAGTTGTCCTGCCGTTGATGTCGCCTGTATCGGCAGCGTTGAAATCGTCCATGAAGAGATTGGACACATTATTGATTACTGCCTGATCGGTGAAGGATGCAAGCGGATTGTTGTTTCCATCAACGGTGTCACCTGTACCGGCATCGTAGCTCATCCAAAGTCCGTCGCCAGGTGCTATCGTGCCTACAGTAAAGTCGAAATTGATGGAGCCAGAACCAGTGAAACCAGTAATGGCGTGGTTGACCGCAGCGCCCAGAGATGCGCCTTTCTTGAAAGAATAGCCTGCGCTGGTGCCTGTACAAACCTCGCTCAGTACAGCGCGAATATTTGTCGCCGAAGTGGTTGCCCGGCTGCTGACGGTTGGCGCCGTAGTATCAGGTGCCGGCGGATTCGCCACCTTGGGCAGGTTATCCGCATCGGACGTTACCCATACGTCACCAAGATCATCGGTCGTATAAGTGACGTAACCACGCTTTCCAGCACATTGGGATCCTAAGCTTAGAATTCCACGTGGACAAGTTGTCGCG
>JADMIO011836980.1_pt1 | contig 52525 bp, 53 predicted proteins | sample 8958161 | NCBI WGS metagenome assembly JADMIO01 (sample SAMN16585339, study PRJNA669376) | soil metagenome | isolation source: Crop rotation soil | place: USA: Cullars Rotation, Alabama | collected 2011
CGCGACAACTTGTCCACGTGGAATTCTAAGCTTAGGATCCCAATGTGCTGGAAAGGAGTGTAAAATTGGCTATGGACAGCACTAAATAAGGCACTGCCTTAGCAATTAAAACCATCACTGGTTTAAAGGGCGATACGAGTAGGATTTCCATGGTGCCTAGCTCTTTTTCCCGTACTACAGAAACAGAAGTGAGCGCCGTACATACAATCATTAATATCAGCGCCATCACGCCAGGAATAAAGTTTAGCGAACCATTTCCTTCTTCATTGTATAACATCCTTGTTTCAGGAATAATCTTAAATGCCAACCCCGTATTATTAGGTGATTGCTGTTGGTAATCGGCAATAATTGCAGTGAGATAATTGATGATTGTCTTAGCCGTATTGGGGTCTGAACCATCCGCTATTATTTGAATTTGAGCCTTACCATTGTGCAATAAATCGTTTCCAAAATTGACAGGAAAAATAAGTGCTGACTGTGTTTCCCCTTTTTTAAAAGCCTTTTCAATGTCCTTATAATTAATGGCTGACTGCTCAACAGTAAAATAAGCAGAAGCCTTTATTTTACTAATAATTTGAGTGGTTTGTATGTCTCTCGAATTATCGGAAATAATGATATTCGCATTCTTCACCTCATTGGTTAATGCATATCCAAAAAGTAAAATTTGCACCACTGGTAACCCAAACAAAATAAGCAATGTGCGCCTGTCGCGAAACACATGAAAAAACTCTTTCCGTATAAAAACAAATAATTGTTTCATTATAAGTGTAATTAGTCGGCTGAACGTTTGGCACCTCGTGCCAGTTGATAAAATACCTCATCCATGCTGGATGCGGAAAACCTGTTTTTTAGCTGGTTCGGCGTATCCAATGCCTCTATTCTTCCATCCACCATCACCGAAATCCTATTGCAGTACTCGGCCTCATCCATATAGTGTGTGGTTACAAAAATGGTAATGCCAGACGCCGCGGCTTCATAAATCATTTCCCAAAATTGCCGCCGTGTTACAGGGTCAACGCCGCCGGTGGGTTCATCTAGAAATACTATTTGTGGCCGGTGAAAAATAGCTACTGAAAATGCTAGTTTCTGTTTCCAACCTAGTGGCAATTCGCCCACCATTTTCTTCGCTTCTTTTTCGAGTCCTAACGTATTTATCAACTCATTGCTCCGTTGCTTTATCTCGTTTCGTGGCACACCATAAACACCTCCAAAAAATTCAATGTTTTCCACAATACTGAGATTTTCATATAGAGAAAATTTCTGGCTCATGTATCCAATATTCTTCTTAATGGACTCTTGTTGCTTGTACACATTAAAGCCAGCCACCGTAGCATCACCAGCGCTCGGAAACGACAAACCACAGAGCATACGCATTGCTGTGGTTTTGCCTGCGCCATTAGCACCTAGAAAGCCAAAAATCTCACCTTTGTTCACCTCGAAATTTATTTTATTTACAGCATAGAAATCACCAAATTGTTTGGTAAGGTCTTTGCAAATAATTGCTTTGTTTTCCATCTAATTATTATTGAAAAAACTTACACATTCTTTATTATTCGTCGTTATTATTCTGTCTCATTAGTCGTATAAAACTGTCTTCAATGCCAGCTTTTATTAACCTCACTTCTACATTTGTATGTTGGCGAGCTAATGCATATTGTTTTAACAAAATTTCGCCATCAGTAGAATTATTATTCATCGTTACATGCAGAAATTCTCCAAATGGATAGCAACTTTCTACCTCCTCCATTGCTCGTATATCTTTTAGCAAACCATAAATACTATCAGATTTGGCAGCATATATTTTTGAAGGAAAAGAATCGATAATATTTTGCGGAGTATCCAGCGACATGATTCTGCCTTTTTGAATCAATGCAATGCGGTCGCATAAGTTAGCTTCATCCATATAAGGTGTAGAAACCAAAATGGTAATGCCTTGCTTCTTCAATCTTTTCAACATATCCCAAAACTCTTTTCTCGACACCACGTCTACACCAGTCGTTGGCTCATCTAGCAGCAATACACCCGGCTTGTGAATTAGGGCGCAACATAGTGCAAGCTTCTGTTTCATGCCGCCAGACAGTTTGCCGGCACGTCTATTACTAAATGGTTTTATCTGTTCATAAATATCTTTTATCAATTCATAGTTTTCGTCAATGGTGGTACCAAATACCGTTGCAAAAAATTCTAAATTTTCTTGGATAGTTAAGTCTTGATAAAGTGAGAATTTACCTGGCATATAGCCCACACATTTACGGATGGCTTTATAATCTTTTACCACATCATGACCAGCTACAGTTGCATGGCCACTGTCCGCCAATAATAAAGTAGTAAGTATGCGAAAGAGGGAGGTTTTTCCTGCGCCGTCCGGTCCAATCAATCCAAACAATTCACCATCTTTTACATCAAAAGAAACACCGCTAATAGCTTGAACATTTCCTTTATCGTAAGTCTTTGTAATATTTTCTACAGTTACAGTTGCCATTATTTTTCGTTTATCTCTAGCTAGTCGAAACTTGGGTTTTATGGTTTTTGATTCCAAATAACTTCACCATACATACCAATTTTTAAATATCCATCATTCTTCACTTTTACTTTAATAGCATATACCAAATTGGCACGTTCACTTTTTGTCTGAATTGTTTTAGGGGTAAACTCAGATTTTGCAGAAATCCAGTTAATAACACCGCTATAATTCTTAAATTCTTTTTTGCCTTGGTCAATGCGAACGATGACAGTTTGGCCAATTTTTATTTGGGGTAATTCATCGCCTGTTACATAGGCTTTTAGTGTAAGGGTATCCGTATTGGCAATCTTGTACAAAGGCTTGCCCACGCTCGTTATTTCGCCTTTTAATGCATACTTTGTAAGCACCATTCCAGCAATAGGATTTATTATTATTCCTTTATCGATTTGCTCTTGAAATTGTTTCGCGGTCACCGCAAGTGGCGCTCGCTCACTTAGTATGCTACGGTTCTGCGTGGCGTTATTCGATTCATATAATTTTATCTGCTGTTTAGTGGCAATTATTTCTTTTTGCATCTGTTCAATGTGGGCATCAATATCATCCAATTGTTTACGCGTTGCCGCATCTGCTTTCACCAAGTTTTCTGTGCGGATGCGTTCGCGTAGTTGCTGGTCGAGTTGCGATTGCTGTACAGCCAATTGCTTACGCACTAATTCCGTTTGCTCAGATGGACTGCTAGTTTTTTGTTGCAATGAAGCAATGGTAGCTTCAGCTTGTTGTTTTTGCAACTTCGGCATTGTTACATCAATCTGCCCCACACTGTCATTAGCTTTTAATGTATCGCCTTCATTTATTGTAAATGATAGCAGTTCGCCGTTTTGTTGTGAGGAAACAATTACCTCATCTGCTTCAAAGTTGCCCGATGCATCATAGTCATCTTTTGCAGTGCAGGAAGAAAGAAGAAGCACAGTAGTTATTATCAAAAAAGTGTTGTATCTCATTATCGTAAATTATTAGTAGTTACCGGATGTATGATTAAGATTAAATTGAGCTTGCAATAATTCCAATTGATGAAGTATAAAGCTTTGCTGGGCAAGGTTTTCAGCATTCACCTGAGAAATAAAATCATGGGTGGTAATTACCCCATTTGCCAGTTGCGCTTCAGCAGCTTTTTTTACTGATGAACGTAGCGCAACAACTTTTCTATCTTCCTCCATCAGCGCTCTGTATTTAGCAATATCACCTTGTTCTTGCTGCATGGAAAGATTGGTGTTTAGCAAGAAAGTCTCTTTGTCGATATCAAGGGTTTGCCGATTTATTTTCAGATTTAGTTTATTATTTTTCAGGGTATATAAACTGCCTAAATTCCAGTTTAGTTTAGCGCCAACTATGTACCATGGCCCGAATTTATTATCGATAATATTTAAAGTCGGCCTACCATATGCGCCCTGCACAAAAGCACTCAATTTAGGCATATAATCAGTCTTCAATTTCTTTTCCTCAATATCATACATGCCTTTTTGCAAATCATATAATTTCAGTTCGGGTCTGTTGATAGATACTTGCTTTTGTTGGTAAGCAGGCTTCTCAAGCGTTGTGTTATCATCCAAAGGTTTTCCAATTAAAGCACCCAACATTTGTAGGTAAGCCAAGCGGTTGGATTTAAATTCAATTGCTACCATATCTATATTTATAATCTCTGCTTTTAACTCATCCAGATTGCTCCGAAATGCAGTGCCAAACTCTAATGCCGCAGCCGTTTTATTAGCAGCATTTTGCAAATCCAATTTCCTTAAACCGTTTTGGCGCAACTGTTCCTCCAATAATAAAATAGAAAAATAAAGCTGATTGATTCGCTCCCTCACCGCATATAAAGCCACTTCAATATTCTGCTCTTGCACTGCTTCATTTGCTTTTATATACGACCGCTGATTATTGATATTTCCGCCATCATAAATAGTCTGATTTATCTCTGCTTGTATCTTATATTGGTCTTTGCTAATAGTGGGAAAAGCTATTCCAGCAGGCGCTCCTGTACCTAAGGCATCTTTAAAACTAACCGTCTGCGACTGGTAAGTTGCCTGTCCATTTATACTTACTTGTGGCAAGTACAACTTGGATGCATTCTCTAAAGAATACTGACTGCTTTTACTGATTAAATCGAGCTTTTTTATCAGGGGATAATTCTCCCGGGCCAGTGTGTAGCATTGTTGCAAAGTAAGCTGGCCGTAACTTGACACGCCCACACACAGCATTATTAATGTATAAATTAAAAATTGTTTCATTTTATATTATATTGGTCATTTAGTTTAATCATTTGATTAACAACAGTTCAAAAAAATTACTTCGCCTTAAGCATGGCTTTTACCCAAATAGGAATCAACATTTTTCGCTCTTCCATCATGGTTTTATATTGCTTTTCATCAGCTACGCCCGACGCAATAAAAACGGGTTGGGCAACAAAAGGAAAAATAACCATACCCAATATGCTGATGAGGAATTGCAGAGGATTAATGTCTTGTCTTTTCTCTTTAAACTGTTGAACCAAAGAAGAGTTTTTCAATAATTTCCCTACTTCCATTTTATTTGCAAACTGCGTCGGATTATTTCTTAACTCACTCAAAACAAAAATTGGCAAATCAGGATAAGTCGTCAACATATTGATATAACTCACGGCAATTTTTTCAATTTTTTCTTCCAATTTAATGGAAGCGTCATTTACAATAGGCACTATTACGCCAAATAGCAATTGCATTTTTTCTGCCATTATTATTTCAAATAGCTTCTCCTTGCTACGAAAATAATAATTGAGTAAAGCCAGGTTTAAGCCCGCTTCCTCAGCTATATCACGTGTTCTGGTAGCTGCGTACCCTTTTTGCGTAAACACCTTTCTTGCGGCCTCTTTTATTTTCTCTTCCGTCGACAAATCCACTGCCACCTTTTGCTCCTTCGCCATTTTTTTATATCCTCTTTTATAGTGCAAAGATAAAGTGATTGTTTTTTATTAAACAAATATTTTAATCAAATGATTAAAATTAATAAGCGCTCTGGATAAAAGAATCCGCGTAAGTCTTCACCTCATCGGCATCTTTGCATTATTTTTACCGAAGAATTAAAAAAGTAATTATGTCTTTTTCAATACCATTAGATATACGCTGGAGCGACCTTGACCCCAATTTTCACTTGCGCCACTCCGTGTATTACGACTATGGTGCCTTTGCCCGTGTGCTGTTTTTAACGGGTGCAGGCCTTACCGTTAATGTATTGGCTCAACATCAATTTGGCCCTATCATTTTCAGGGAAGAGGCGGTCTTTAAAAGAGAAGTCCGGTTTGGTGACAAGTTGACCATTAATAGCCAGATAATGAAAGCAAGAGAAGATTATAGCCGGTGGACCATACAACACGAATTATGGAAAAATGGCGATACACTTGCCGCCATTCTTACACTTGACGGCGCATGGATGGACACTGCAAAGCGCAAGCTTTTTATTCCACCAGCATTTGTGATAGACGCTTTTGATAAATTACCAAAACACGAAAGTTTTTACTTTGATAAGCCAGTAAAATAATCATTAAAAAATAAACCAACGCTCCTAGAATGTAAAAACAGAAGTTTTAAATAGCTGGAGAACAATTGTTTGACTTCTAATAATTCAATTCTTTTCTAACAGCGGGCGCTACTTCGGTTCCAAACAATTCAATAGCATGCATAATTTTTTCATGCGGCACAGTTCCTTTTACCATCTGCGCCAAAAAACGGGTATGTTTAAATAGTTTATGCTGGTATAATATTTTATCTATCACTTGTTGAACACTGCCTACAAACAACGGACCTTCGGGCAGTCTAAGATACTCGAATTGCTGTCTTGTCATTGGCGACCAACCACGCTCCTTCCCAACCCTGTTCATCAATATTTCATAAGTCGGATAAAATTCATCCGCGGCAGTTTGCGAATCATCAGCTACGTAAAACTGAGAGTTAATTCCAAGTTGCAGTGCGTCGATATTATGGCCAGCTTCTTTAGCTGCCTGCCGGTATAAATTTACAAACGGTACGTACTGCGCAGGCTTACCCCCAAGTATAGCCAACGTCATAGGAAGATTCATTGTGCCCGCCCTTACTGCAGATTCAGGAGTGCCGCCAACTGCCAGCCAAATAGGCAACACAGCTTGCAATGGCCGCGGATAAACGCCCAGGTTTTTAATGCTTGGCCGGTGCTTTCCTGACCAAGAAATAATTTCATATTTATTAATTTTTACAAGAAGGTCAAGATGCTCTTCGAACAAAGCATCGTAATCATTTAAATTATAACCAAACAGTGGGAACGACTCGATAAAAGAACCACGCCCAGCCATAATTTCAGCGCGACCGTTAGACAATAAATCAACGGTAGCAAAATTCTGGAAAGTTCTAACAGGGTCGGCAGAACTGAGCACCGTAACCGAGCTGGAAAGCTTGATATTTTTGGTAACCGCAGCAATGGCACCCAACGCTACTTCTGGAGCCGAAATAATAAAATCTGGGCGATGATGCTCGCCGACCGCAAAAACATCCAATCCAATCTTATCGGCAAGTTTCGCCTCTGCCAGTAATTCCTGCATGCGAATACTTGACTGTACTGCATTGCCCGACACGCCTTCAGGCGATACCTCGCCAAATGTGCTTATTCCTAATTCCATAACTAATTTTTTAAATATCTACCACAACCTTTTAGTAAGCAAACCTTCATTAACAGATCCGGCAAATTTCAATAAACTATTTTACTTTATTTAGGGTAATTTCATCCAAGTATTTCAATCATCCTTCATCAAGAAACTTATGTGGACTTGCCCCTTGTGTGAGCAACAATTTGTAAAAACAAATCAATTGCATTCTTGTGGCGACAAAGTGTTGTCTGATTTTTTAAATGGTAAAAGCGACATTACGCTGTCGCTGTTTTGGCATTTTGCAGAGCAATTTCAACTCTTGGGTAAAGTAAGCATTCATCCCACCAAATCGATGATTGCTTTTGCATCAGACACCCGTATTGCGTATGTAATTAAACTTGGAAAAAGCTTTGTAGATATTGTGTTCCCGTTTACCCAACCGTACAATGACAACCTATGTTTTCATAAGATAGCGCAAGTACCAGGAACGAACCAATTCAATCATCATTTAAGAATGATGAACGCCGATGATATTAATGAAGAAGTAATGGGCTTTATGAAATTGGCTTATGAAAAGGGATTGATTGAAAACAAATAATCAAAACATAGTTTTTAGCTGGCCACATACCCAAATTATTTTCTTTACAAACCTAGTACCTCCCGCAATTTGCTGTAACCAGCCTTGCTTACTGGTACTTTTACCCCCGATCTTAAAATAGCTAAATAACTTTCTTTTTCGTAAGGATCAATCCGGCTAATTTCTTGCACGGAAACAATGAACGAACGATGGCAGCGCACAAACTGACTAGTGTCCAACACCTGCTCAAAATAACTCATAGTCTTGCTCTTTAAAAAGCTGCCTTCTTTGGTTACAATCTTTACATAATCATCAGCGGCTTCTAAAAAATATACTTCCTGCATCGGAATAATTTTAATCTTTCCCGCCGTTTTTACCACAATGCGTTCATTCTGCCCAGGCTGGTGCGGCGGCGCATCCAATAGCGATTGAGTGTTCGTTTTTTGTTGTATATCTCCCCGTTGCGACAGCCATTTGTTCACCGCTTTAGCAAACCGGTCTTTGCTAAAAGGTTTCAATAAATAATCGACTGCATGCGCCTCAAAAGCCTTTAATGCAAATTCATCAAAAGCGGTAGCGAAAATTACAGCAGGTGGCTGTTCTATTAATTCCAACATCTCAAAACCATTAATTTTTGGCATTTGAATATCCAAAAAAATAAGGTCAGGCTGATGCTGCATAATTGCTTTTACACCTTCAAAACCATCATTACATTCCCCACAAATTTCTATTTGATTAAATGCTTGTAAGTATTCTTTTACAACCATTCTGGCCAATGGTTCATCGTCAATAATAATTGCTTTTATCATAGCTTTTGTGGTATTGTAATAATGGTAGTGAATAAATTATTTTCTGCATGTGTTTTTAGTAAGTCATGCTGCGCAAAAACAAGATAAAGCCTACGTTGCACGGAACTTAAACCAAAACCTGTACCTTTTTGTGGGCCGCTGGTGGCGCTGTCAAAAGGATTTTGAACGTGGATAATTAATTGGCTATTTACCGCTTTTGCCTGTATGCTTATTGTGATTGCCTCCGTAGTATCGTACAAGCCAAATTTAATAGCATTTTCAACCACGGGCTGTAGTAACATCGCAGGTATTTTCATAGCGCCGCATTCCTCATCTTGCTCTATACTTGTTTGCAGGCGATGGCCAAACCGAACCTTTTCAATATCAAGATATAATTGCAAATGATTGAGTTCTTCTTGCAAGGTTGCCCATTGATTATCTTCTTTTTTTAGTGTGCCCCGCAAAAAATCGGACAGCTGCTGAATCATGTGTCTTGCCTCGTCAGGTTTAAAGCCAATTAACGCATTAATTGAATTGAGACTATTAAATAAAAAGTGTGGCTGCAATTGTTGCCTTAGCTTGAATAGCTCGGCTTCTTTGGTTAATTTTTCTGCTTCCGTTTTGCGTCTTTCGTTGTCTCGCCTGTCTTGCAATGTGTACCACAATACACTCAGCAAAATCATGCTGCCGATAATTAGAAAAGCGATAACGCATCGCACTGGCAGCGATTGGCTAAAGAAATGACCATACTCAGTATCATGGCCGGAAAGCAGCATTAATACTGAACGACTGATAAGCAGCCATAGCAACGTCATGATGATACAGAACGACAAAAAATAACTATAGCGGTTGCGCTGTGGCAGATAATATCGGAATGTATTGCTTACCAAAATACAGATGGCGCATAATAAAATATTGCTCACCGCGCTGTCAATAATGGCAGCATCAATAGGAAATGCGAACCAATGTAAAACAGCAATATGCAAGCAAGCCCAAATGAGCCAACAGGCAGTAAAAATGAAGCGGAATTTTATGACGGAAAATGGGGTGGTCAAAAGAAAATATGAAAATGTTCAAATATGAAAATATGAAAATAAAAACAGCCAAATACAATTGAGAAATCAAGATGATATCAGCTTTTAGATTTGTACTAAATCTTGTATAAATCCTTGTTGCAACCGCTCCGCTTTTTGATGCGTTTCTTTTATAAAATCACCGCTGTGGTGAGTTTCTAAAATACGGGAAAAAACTTCTGCGCCATCCATATAATCAGAGAGGCAATATAGTTCGGCTATGTTTACAAACTGCCATTGAACCAGCTTTTGGTGCTGGTTAAAAAAGCTGTCTTGTTCCTGGTGTCCAATTGTTTGAGCCTTACAAATAGCCGCACTATTATCGGGTGCGCATATCAGCCTCAACTGCTCGTCAAACTGGGGTGTATGACAGCCATCGCCGCATACAATCTGAAAAACGATTTTAGCAAGATACCAGTTCATAATTAAAAATTATCTTGGTCATTAAGTCGATTGCATTAGGTGTCTTGATCAATGTCATTTAGCAAACGTAAAACCGCTGATGAAAACAATTAAAACTTAATATTTAATTGGCTGTGGTGTGAGGTTTAATATTGCATACAGCGAATTAAAATTGCTTACTAAATGTCATTGATTGAACAAGAGCAAGTGTGCGTTTTCTAGTGGAGTGAGCGTGACGAAACCGTGTGATAAAACTTGTGTGAAAGTGTATATTGATAAGCCCTATTGGCAGAATACTATTTTCTATTTTCAAAATGGTTTACAGTGCAAAATCAATGAACATTGAACATTGAACATTGAACATTGAACATTTGTATTGTCTGGGCATTAAAAGCTTCGTATCTCCAGGCCACCAAAAATGCAAGTGCCTTCTAGTACCAACACTTTATTAGGGTCAATCTTTAAAGAGTGTACATCCCGCTTGTCTTCCACGCCGCCAAAGATGGCTACCATTTCCGATTGTACATCCCAGGTTGGAGGAATGATGAGTTTGGTTCCACCCATTATATTGGTGGCTTCCAATGCTACCCGCCCGTGTATATCGGATTGGCTAAGATTAATGTCGGAGCCGCCCATAATGGATACAATTTCGCCGCCTCTAAAATTTTTAGATACCACTACTTTTTTCACGCTGCCAAATATGGCCGTCACTTCCAGCGCTTCGTTGCCCGAATAAATTTCCGCGTCGTCCGTTTTAAAATCTTCAACCGGCTTTGTTTTGTTGGTGCACTCCGACCATGATGCGCTGGGCATGTTTTTAGGCCGAACGATAAAGTAAAGCCCCACAATAATGGCCACTACCGCCCAAGTGAACTGTGGTCGCTCAAAGACTGGAAAAATCTCGTCCATCAGCGAAGTGCCTGCAATAACAATCATTATAAACCATCCAGCTCCTTTGAACCGCTGCTTGAGGCCAATGTATAGCCCAAGCAAAAACACGAGACTTTCCCAACGGAATAACCAACGAGGAAGGTCAAGATCCATATTTTTTAATAAGAAAGCGGTGCCTACTATTAGCAGGAAAACGCCAGTCCAAACATTATTGTCTCTGTGAATCAATCGGCGGGAGCGTCTAAAACTGCTAGGCTCTTTATCAAAGTTTATCATGGTGTGTGCTTTGTAATTTTTATCAAAACTATACGGCAGCGCCGCTTCTGCCTACTCACATTAGGTTATCGCACTTGTTTTTCCGGTAAAAACGGCCAATTCTCCGGTGAAAATATTTCCGCATATGGCAATGATGACTTTCAACCTGGATGGGTCTACGTTCCATCAATAGCTACCCCATTCTTTTGCCTTTACCAAACAAAGCTCAACCTTAACGTAACATTTGGAAGCTAAAGGCAACCACCAAAAACTGGTAATAAATTCGAATCGTAAATAAGAGTCAATTGTGATTTTATTTTAGTTTAATTGCGATGGCAATTTTATTGTGCGCTTTTCAAAATTTCTGAAAGAATTGTGAATCTTTTGACATTTAACGCAGTTGTAGCCACAAAAGCGACACATGCAGATGTTAATTTGCGGTTCGTTATCACTTTACGCTTTTAGAACGACTGACATTTGTAAAAAATCTGAACGGTATGATGCAATTTTTGGTGCTTAGTGGATTGTTGGGAGGAATGGCGATTGCAGGATGTAACCAACCAGGACTTCAATCACAGGCTTTTAACAATACTACAGGCGAGTACTCAAAGAACGAAATGATTACCACTGACACTGCCACTTTTGGAACTGGCTGCTTTTGGTGTACGGAGGCGGTTTTTCAAGAATTGGACGGCGTGTTGAAAGTGACCAGCGGCTACAGTGGCGGCCATGTTTCCAACCCAACCTATGAACAAGTGTGCAGCAAAACCACTGGTCATGCCGAAGTCGTTCAGATCGTATTTGACCCGTCTAAAGTTGATTTCGCCGAACTGTTGGAAGTGTTCTGGAAAGTACATGACCCCACCACACCGAACCAACAAGGCAATGATGTTGGCCCACAATATCGCAGTGCTATTTTTTATAAAGATGCTAATCAAAAACAATTGGCGGAAAAGTACAAATCGGAACTGGACACAAGTGGCGCCTTCAACGAGCCAATTGTTACAGAAATTACTCCGTTAAAAAACTTTTATGTAGCGGAAGATTATCATCAAAATTTTTACAGCGACAACCCAACCTATGGATATTGCTCTGCCGTTATCCGTCCTAAATTAGATAAATTTGAAAAGGTGTTTAAGGATAAACTTCGGAGGAAAAACCTAGCGAAATAATATAGGATTTTTGATGTGTGATTTATGATTTGACGGCAGAAATGATTAGCATTAATTTTTAAATTTTTATAAAAAGGCCGCTTGAAAAAGTGGCTTTCTCTTTGTAAATAGCAGATTGGATAAACGCTTTTGATAGATTTTAATAATTGGTAAGTTTTAATAAAAGGAGAATTTATGGCAACAGATACAGCCACATTTGGCACAGGATGCTTTTGGTGTACAGAAGCAGTTTTTCAAGAATTAGAAGGTGTGGAAAAAGTGACCAGCGGCTACAGCGGTGGCCATGTAGACAATCCAACTTATGAGCAAGTTTGCGATAAAAAAACAGGTCATGCAGAAGTGGTTCAAATTGAATTTGACCCTTCAAAAATCAGTTTCGAAGAACTACTGGAAGTATTTTGGAAAGTGCATGATCCAACTACGCTAAACCAGCAAGGTGCCGATATAGGGCCACAATACCGCAGCGCTGTTTTCTACAAAAACGAAGAACAAAAACAGTTGGCGGAAAAATACAAAGCAGAATTGGACAAAAGCGGTGCGTTCCGCAATCCGATTGTTACCGAAATTTCCCCACTGATAAACTTTTTTCCAGCAGAAGGCTATCACCAAAATTTTTATAACGACAACCCAACCAACCGCTATTGCGCTTTTGTAGTGCGCCCTAAGTTGGATAAATTTGAAAAGGTGTTTAAAGACAAACTTAAAAAGGCCGTTTAGGGTTTAAAGTTTAAGGTTTAGCGTTTGAAGTTTTCGCGAATCGTGGTTTTTGTTGATTTTTAAACGCAGCAATATTTGATGGAAAAGTCGCTTTCGGGCGGCTTTTCTCGTTTTCTCAAAACTATTAAAGCGAATTTTTAAATCGCCTGTCGGTTTCTGTTTTTTGTATCCTTTATTTGAACCGATTCAACCGTAAAAAATCTATCGGTAAATCTGTTTTTCCTTTTGTGGCTAAGTCGGCTAAAATTTCGCCAATAACAGGAATGAACTTGAAGCCGTGGCCGCTGAATCCACAGGCAATAGTTACTTGCTGGTTGTAGCCGGGCAAATGGTCGATTATAAAATGTTCGTCGGGACTATTGGTATATAGGCAGCTTTTCACACTCAAAATTTCGCCCATTGCCGATGGCATATATTTCTCCAGCAAATAGCGAAGGTTTTCTTCCGTATTTGCCGGAATCAGGTTGCGGTCAACGGAGCTCGCATCTACCACTTCGCCGGGAAAATGATGTGCTAGCTTTAAGCCAACCGGGCCTTCAAATTCACCTTCCGGCAATATCGGAAACCCGTAATAAACGCCTCGCTCAGCATCATCTATAAACCAACAGGGAAAATTACCCAGTAAGAATGATTCCCAATTCTTTGGATTTATCCACGCCAATATCTGTTTGGTGGCCTTCAAAGAAGTCGATAGTGACGGAATCATTTTCGCTGCCCAAGCGCCGGCGGTGATAATCAGTTTGTCGCAAGTGTAGGTAGCATTATCGGTCACCACTTTTATACAGCTGCCCTCCAGTCCCCAGTTTAGCACGGCCTCTTTTGTATGAATGACTGCATCCAGCTTTTTTGCTTCTTTTACATAAAGCCGAATCGATTTCTCAGGCGTAACAAAACCGGCATCTGGCTCCACAATTACTTTAAAATCAGCAGGTATTTCAAAGGCCGGATATCGTCGTTCAGCTTCCTCCAGTGATGGCTGCTCAATCAATACCTGGTGCAAATTGGCGGATTGATTGACCGCTTCCATGGTAGCACTTTCGGCCGCGCCAAAATACACAATACCTGTTGGGTAATACAACTGCTCGCCCGTTATTTGCTCAAGCGACCGCCAATTTTCATAGGCACGTTCAAGCAATGGCACATACTCGGGGCTTTCAAAATAAGCCTTTCGGATGATGCGGCTTTGCCCCGTATGCGAGCCCATCTCATGCGGAATATCAAATTGCTCGAGGCCAAGCACCTTGTAGCCGCGCTGTGCTAAGTGGTAACAAGTGGCGGACCCCATGGAGCCGACGCCGATGACGATAACCTCATTCCCGTCCCTTCTCCTTGAGGAGAAGGGTGCCTCTGTTTGATTGCTTGACAAAATTTATGCTTCCGTTTTTTATCTTTCTAACGCCCTATAGTTTCAATCAAATATTTTTTACTCATTATTTTGTTCATTTGTATTGGCTGTTTCATTAGCAAATTAGCACATTAGATATGAGCACATTGTATTTGCCTTTCATTAGCAAATCAGCACATTAGCAAATTAGCAAATTGGCCGCTTTTACCATCTCCACTCTCCCGCTATTTCCAATGGTTCTTTCAAATTGTTTTTTAGCAAAAAATCCCTTGTTTCCAAATCGTTGCGGTGCTTTGCAGGAATAGACTTCGCATCGGCCAAACCGTAGAGCAGCATTGCGTTGTAGCGAACGGTATTTTTCAAACCAGCTTCATCCACCAATGAAAAAACATCACAATCGGCATGGTAGCAGCGGCCAGCATTATTAGGTAATGTACCTCCGCCTGCGCCACCAGTGGGTATACCGTTAAGCATAAACGGTTGGTGGTCGCTATGAAGGCCAGCACCTGAACTAAAGGTATTTTTAAATGCGGTATCTATCGATTGGGCTATGGCGCCAATGTAGGTAAACAGCACTTTGCAAGTATTGTCGGTGGCGCTATAACCTTTGGGGTCGTTGGTCATGTCGTAGTTAAGCATGAAGCCAATTTTGTCGTCGGTTTTGGTTTTGATAGCATCTGCCAAATACGCTTTTGAACCCAACAAACCTTCTTCTTCACCCATAAACATTACGAACTCAATGGTGCGTTTAGGGTGCAATTTCAGCACTTGAAACGTCCGCGCCATATCCAAAATAGAAAAGGAGCCAATGCCGTTGTCGATGGCACCAGTGGCCAAATCCCAGCTATCCAGATGGCCGCCAATCACAATTTTCTCACTGGGCAATTCCGTGCCTTTTAGCGTAGCAATTACATTGCGGGCATTTATCATGCCCGAAAAATTTTCCATATCAATTTTGGCAATCAAAGAAGATGTTTTCAATTGTTCTTTCAGCCGCATGCCATCTTCTTTACCGATACAAACAGCCGGAATCGGAATGAGTTTGCCAGTAACCGACGCAGTGCCTGTAAGCAAAATGCCACTGTCCACGGCATTAATCACGATAATACCTACTGCCCCATATTTGGTGGCGATGGCCGTTTTTTCGGAGCGGTGCAACGATTTGGTACCAGCTGGGGAATTAGGCAAAACACCTAAATAAACCAACGCAATTTTCCCTTTTGCAGCGTCTGGCTTGGCCAAATAGTCAGCTTCAACGCCATTTCCCATATCCACCACTGTTTGGATAATATTCGATTTGACGGGCGAATGCGCTAGCGAAACTGAATGTATCGGACTCAAATGATTTTCGTCGGAACCAATTTCCAGGGAGAGGGATTTACGGCTCCAACTTTCCACTTCAAACGGCTGAAAACGGACGTCTTTAAAACCGTAAGACTGGAATAAATTGAATGCAAACTCCTCCGCTTTTTTGCCATTCACACTTCCTGTAAGCCGGTGTCCAATGGTTTCGGTGGCTGTTTTTAAAGAGCTGTACGCCTTTGAATTGGTTTGCACTTCAGTGTTAATTTGCTTAAATACACCTTCCCACTTTTTATCTTGGGCAAAAACAAGCGAGGGCAAGAAACACAGGATACAAAGCCGTTTAAATTGTTGAATCATGAGGTAGATTTCTGATGAATAAAAGAGGTTTATTCATTTGGACAAGTAGTCGTTAATCAATAAATTATAAAAAAACCGTTGCTGTTTGCAAAGTACCACAGCGGGTTAAAAACACGTTTTTCCCTATTTTCTGCTTTCTGCCAAATATATCCAGAAACTGTTGCTAATACTTTTTTAGAATAAAAAACAGTTCGTGAATGCAAAAACGCTTGAAAATAACCGCATTAGCAACTGTTTAAGAAAAATATTTACAACAACTAAACGTTTTTTGTTGGTAATCGTCTTGAAACTATAAAACAGCCGTAGTTTTTTGAAGATTTATTCTTTGCTTCGCAGAAGGAATGGTAATTAACTGAACAGGTTAGGAAAAGCTGGACATATTCAGCTTGTTAGAAACTTATGGCTGGAATCTTTTTATCCGACAATCTTCTTTTTTGTATCGAACTAGCTACGAGTAAACTTTTGATTTTCATCTCAATATTTATATGAAGCCAATTTTCTCAATCCTAAGCATCCTTATTGCAGTCAATATGCTCATCGCCCAACCCGTAACGGGTGTGTGGCGTGGCACTATCACCAAAGGTAGCGGGGCCTTTGCCCACCAAGGCAAAATGGAGGTGAAGCTGGTGAAAAAAGGGGATAGCCTGGTAGGCACATCGTATCTTTATTTTAATACAAAAACTTTTATCCGCCATTCCGTGCGGGGCTATTTTGATGTCAAGGAGAATGCAATTCATTGGGCCGATTTCCGTTTTATTGAAAAAAAACCAGCGAGCAACCGGGTCGAGGCATTTACGGACCCGATGGTATCTGCGGCAGATTTTAATTGCCCCGGCGGCGACTTAATGAAATTGGACGGCAAAAGTAATATTGGTGAGGAGGAGCATTTTGACCTTCATCTTACTAAACTGGTGAAGAAAGAAAAAACGCTTTTCCCCGACGAATGGGACAATGTGATTGAAGGTTATTTTGCCGGCATGTCCGACCCAGATATTATTGACAGCGTTTGGGCCATTGCATCGGTGCCGCAAGAGCAAAACACTGCCGCTATTCCTACTAACGACATCGCTAAAAATGAACCGAAAAAAGAAGCAACGAAAGAAACGGGGGTAACGAAAACAGAGCTTCCGGTTGAAAAAACGGTAGCGGCGCCGCCAGTGGTGGTGGCAAAGGAAGAGCCCAAAAAAGAAATACCTGCGCCAGTGGTGGTAAAAACAGAAGCGCCACAACCGAAACCGGAACCCGTTGTAGCTAAAGTGGAACCGCCTGTAAAAAAGGAAGAACCAAAGCCTTTGGAGATAAAAAAGACGGATTCCGTTGTAATAGTGAAATCGGAGCCACCGGTGCCTAAGCCGGAGCCAGTATTTGCCAAAGCAGACCCGCCTGTAAAAAAAGAAGAACCAAAGCCGGTGGAGATAAAAAAGACAGATTCTGTTGTAATAGCTAAAGCGGAGCCACCGGTGCCTAAGCCGGAGCCTGTAATTGCCAAAGTTGACCCGCCTATAAAAAAAGAAGAACCAAAACCAGTTGAGATAAAAAAGATTGACTCCGTTGTAATAGCGAAAAAAGACCCGCCGGTTGCTAAACCAGAACCCGTTGTGGCCAAAGTAGACCCACCAGTGAAAAAGGAAGAACCAAAAGCAGTATTAACCAAAAAAGTAGACTCTACCACTATTGCCAAAGTACAACCGCCTGCCACTAAACCAGTGACCACAGCGGAAAAGCCTGTGGCTAAAACAGAACCACCAGTTGTAAAGCAAGCGCCTCCATCGCAAACTGTTGCCAAAACAACCGTTCCGCCACCTGCTGCAAAGCCGCAAATTCCAGTACAAAAGCCAGTAGTTTCAGCGCCTGCTACAACCAAAACTACCACGCCGCCACTAGCTAGTGCAACGCCAGCCGCCACAACGCCAAAAGCAGCGCCTATTGTGATTCAGCCAGTGGCCATCCCACAAAAAATTGACCCTGTGGCCGTGCAGAAATATACTACCCGCAGAAAAATTGAACAAGGCGAAATACCTATGGTAGGCGACACCATGGAGCTGAATTTTTATGATAATGCAGAAGTGGACGGCGACTCTATTTCGCTATTTGTAAATGGCAAATTGATGTTTAACCACGTGCTCCTGTCAACGCAAGCTTACACATTTAAACTGCCCATAAAAGATTTGCCGGATAATAGCGAACTGGCAATGGTGGCCGAAAACTTAGGCACCATTCCGCCAAATACGTCATTTATGATGGCTATTGTGAACGGTGAACGTTACACTGCAAGACTGGAAAGTACCGAAAGCACAAGTGGGGTAATTAAATTGGTGCGACGATAAGGAGCAGCCATTGGAACAGCTCATTAGAAGATTAGAATATTGAATGGCCTCGATTACAGGGTCCTATATTTGAGAAATGGATTGTATCCAGATGGCTGCAGCCGATCTTCTTATTTACCTACAATAGGTCGCTTTTGTATGCGTTTTATTTCCTTTGCCACAAAATCATCGAAAGCTATTCCAATGCTTGGGTTAGCCAAATACTCATCCAATGCTTCCTGTGCAAGTTGCACGTCTTCTTCATCGTCATTTGAAAAGTCTAATTTTTCAGAAAGTTGCTCCGTTCTCCTTTTCATAAACAAATTGTTGAAATAAACATTAAAGATAACCTATGTGCATTAAAAAAGCACCAGCCTTCCGACTGATGCTTTTGTCAAATTTAATATACTTTTTAAGCCAGTACTGGTTCTAAAACCACCGGATTGTCGCTGGCAAACTGTTCAGTTTTTTGCTGGAAAGATAGTGCCGCATCCTCTACCCTTGTCAGGTTTTCGGCAGCTTGCTCGTGAATGTCGCCTAACACGCCATCCAAGTCGCTGTCGCCGAGGTTAATATTGTGTGCCTCAATTTGGGTAATCTTTTTGATCACCGCTTCCTGGCTGTGTTTCAAATCTTCCAGCTCGCGGCTTACTTTTTCCATTAGGTCGAATTTCGCTCTCTTATCCATAATACAAAGTTTTACTCCCAATGGTAAAACACCGTGCCAACAAACCCTCACACCCGCCCCTCTACCTAAAGGGCGAGGGGTGCCTCTCGGGTAGATTGTTTACACCCTATGCAACTGTAAGAGATTGGATTTCAACAAACTAAAAAAACCAGCCGGAATAATCCGACTGGCATTTCTACGTCAATTACAATGATTTTCGAAGCACTGCTATTTGTGAAGACGTTTAGGTTATTGACCCAGCGAGTTAAAAACCCGCTTTTAGCAATTCTTACTCAATTTTCTAATCTTCTAATTTTCTAATTGCCTTTTCAAATGGCTGCTATATAACCACGTTCACCATCTTCCCTTTTACAAAAATGAATTTCTTCGCTGGTTTGCCTTCCAGCCATTTTTGAACCGTTTCGTTACTGTACACCAGCGTTTCTACCTCAGGCTGCGTGGCATCTAGGGCAATATCCATAGTGGTGCGCAGTTTGCCGTTGATGCTGATGGGATATTCTTTTACAGATTCCACCACATGTCTAGCCTCGAAGATGGGGTAAGCCGCATCCAGCACGCTGCCATGATTGCCCAGTGCCTTGTACAGTTCTTCGGCAATATGTGGCGCATAAGGCACCAGCAAAACTACTAATGGCTCGAGGATAGCTGCTTTGTGGCATTTCAAATCTTGCAACTCGTTTACGGCAATCATAAAGCCGCTTACCGCTGTGTTAAAGCTGAAACGCTCTGTGTCTTCCTCAATCTTTTTGATGGTTTTATGCAGCACTTTCAATTCAGCGGCGGTTGGGGCGTCGTTGGTTACAACCAAGCCTTTCAGCTCGTCGTAAAACAGGCGCCACAGTTTTTTTAAAAAGCGGTGCACGCCTTCAATGCCCTTGGTATCCCAAGGTTTGCTTTGCTCCACCGGGCCAAGGAACATTTCGTACATACGGAATGTGTCGGCACCGAATTTTACCACCAAATCGTCAGGGTTTACGGTATTGAATTTGGATTTGGACATTTTTTCGACTTCAACTCCGCAAATAGGCATTTCATTTCCTTCGTATGCATATTTGGTGGCTAACACATATTCTTCACAGACAAAAGCAGCATCGGTAAATTCAGATTTCCATTCCCGGAAGGCATCCATGTCCAAGTGAACACCATCAACAATATTCACATCAACATGCTGCGGTATTAAATCATAATTTAATGATGGTGGCAATACGATTATATCTTGATTTAGTATGGGCAAAAGGGCAAAAATTGCTTCATCAAGCTCATATCTATAATTATCTTTTGTGACTATATCATAAATTGACTTGGTAACAAAAATTGGTGGAATATTTTTTGAAAAACTGCTTGATTCGGCTGGATTCCACACTAACCTATACACAAACCTACTGCTCCCCGTAATCATCCCCTGATTCACCAGTTTCTTAAACGGTTCGTCAAAGCCAATGTGGCCAAGGTCGAACAGCACTTTTGTCCAAAGGCGGCTGTACAGTAGGTGGCCAACGGCATGCTCGGTGCCGCCAATGTATAAATCTACCTGGTTCCAGTAGTCGCTGGCGCTGCGCTCGCAAAAAGCCTCGCTGTTGTGCGGGTCCATGTAGCGCAAAAAGTACCAAGAAGAACCTGCGTAGCCCGGCATTGTATTGGTTTCAAGCTCTTTGGCCACCCATTCAGGAATATTCGCCAGCGGCCCCTCGCCTTCCGGCCCCGGACCATAAGTTTCCACCACGGGCAGTTCCAGCGGTAGTTCGGTTTCATCCAACGGCGAGGCCACGCCATCCTGCCATTTTATAGGAAAAGGCTCGCCCCAGTAGCGTTGGCGGCTAAAGGCGGCATCCCGCATGCGATAGTTTACCTTCTTTTTACCAATGCCTAACTCCTCAATCTTATCGTTCACCACCTGCATGGCGTCCCGCATTACCAGGCCATCTAAAAACTCGCTTTTCTCGAGTATGGCATCTTTGGTGGGGTTGGCTTCATCGCCATTAAAGGCGCTGCCAATAATGTTGGTGACGGGAATATTAAAATGCTGGGCAAACTTAAAATCCCGGTCATCGCCACAAGGCACGGCCATAATAGCGCCGGTGCCGTAGCCCGCCAGCACATATTCGCTTATCCAAATAGGAATTTGCTTACCGTTAAATGGGTTGATTGCATAAGCGCCGGTAAAGCAGCCGGAAATTTTCTTTTCCGCCTGGCGTTCGCGTTCGCTACGGCTGTTTACGTAGGCCACGTATTCGTCAACGGCAGCGGTGGCTTCGGCGCTTTTTATTTTATTTACAATCTCGTTTTCAGGCGCTACCACCATAAAATCTACACCAAAAATAGTATCAGGTCTTGTGGTGTACACTTCCAAAATCTCGCTGCTTCCGGCTATGTTAAAGCGGATGTTTGCCCCATAACTCTTCCCAATCCAGTTCGTCTGCATTTCCTTCATGCTCTCGCTAAACTCAATGCGGTCGAGGCCTTCCAGCAGGCGGTCGGCGTATTCGGTAATGCGCAAGTACCATTGGCGCAGTTTCTTTTTCACCACGGGGTAGCCGCCACGTTCGCTTACGCCGTTTACCACTTCGTCGTTGGCCAGCACGGTGCCAAGCGCCTCGCACCAGTTCACTTCGCCATAGCCACAGAAGGCCAGGCGGTATTCCATTAAGATTACTTGCTTTGTTTTTTCGTCAAAAGCAAACCACTCTTCGGGAGAAAAGTAGGATGTATGATTTGTGATTTGTGAAGTAGGGATTTGAAAATTGCTGTTTGGAATTGGATGGTTTACGTTTCCTTCCTTTTCAAAGGCAGCCACCAAATTTACAATTGGCTCTGCTTTAAGCGATTGGCGGTTGTAAAAACTTTTGAATAACTGCAGGAAAATCCACTGCGTCCAGCGGTAATATTCGGGTTTGCTGGTGTTTACTTCCCGGTCCCAATCGTAGCTAAAACCAATTTTATCCAACTGCTTGCGGAAGTTGTTGATATTGGCCGAAGTGCTTACCGCTGGGTGCACGCCATGCTCAATAGCGTATTGCTCAGCGGGCAGTCCAAAAGCATCGTAGCCCATGGGATGCAGCACGTTAAAGCCTTTCAGGCGCTTGTAACGGCTATAGATATCGCTGGCAATATAGCCTAGCGGATGGCCCACATGCAGCCCCGCCCCGCTTGGGTAAGGAAACATGTCGAGCACATAAAACTTTGGCTTATCGCTAATATTTGAAACCTGATATGCTTTGGCATCGTTCCAACGTTGCTGCCATTTCTGTTCAATATCCCTAAAGTTGTATTCCATTTCGATGTCTGATGTATGATGTGAGATGTCTGATTTCTATTTTAAATACTGGTTCTTTTATTGTAAGTCATTTTAATGCTGTCTGTGGCGTTTCCATTAGCGGATTTGTCATTTCCTTTATTGGATTTGTCATTTCCATTAATGGATTTGGCATTTCCGATACCGACTTTGGCATTTCTATTACCGACTTTGGCATTTCCATTAATGACTTTGCCGTTTGCGGTACTGGATTTGCCATTTTCATTGATAAATATGTCGTCTTCAACGCTCATTTCGCCATCTCAATGTTCAATTTGGCATCTTTATCATTCAAGTTGGTCTATTTCCATTAAACTGGCTTTCAAGTGAACAATTAATCCAAAACAACAAACGTAACCCATAAACCACTGAACCATAAACTCTAAACAATAAACCCCAAACAGCTTTTTTGTGTTTTTTTAACAACCACTTATGCTTGGCATTGAAATTAAATGCGGCATGGCGGCGTTAAATGGGCTGCAAAAGTAAGGGTGATGACGGTTTCAGTTATTTTTGCCCGTATCTATATCCTTGCGGCACGTAAAAAACCTTTATTTCGCAACTCAAATTTGTATCAATGGCACAAGTTGGCAAATCAGGAATTAAAAGAGGACGTACCTCTTATGTAATGTCTATCATCGGCGTTTCGCTGGTATTAATGATGCTCGGCTTTCTCGGCTGGATGGGCATTAATTATACCAAACTGGTAGAATACTTCCGGGAATCGGTACCCGTACAGGTTTTTTTACGGGAAACCACCAGCGAAAAGGAGAAAGATGCCCTGATTGCCCAGGTACAGAGTTTGCCATACATCAAAAACTACACCTACAAGGATAAGGAAACGGCCCGCAAGGAATGGATTGGCATGGGAAATGAAGATTTCATGCAGTTTATTGATACCAACATTTTACCCCGCAGCGTAGAAATGAACTTGAAAAGCGAGTACGTGGTGCCAGATACGTTGAAGAAAATTGAAACCATTTTTGAGCAAAGCCCCTACGTAACCGACGTAAAATATCCAACCAATGTAGTGGGTAATATGAGTATACTGCGACAGGTGGGCTTCGGCCTGCTGGTGCTGGCGGTTATTTTTGCACTGGTCGTCATTGTGTTGATTGATAATACCATTAAACTTGCCATGTTTAGCAACCGTTTTTTAATAAAAACTATGCAAATGGTAGGCGCTACCCGATGGTTTATTGCCAAACCCATGAATATCCGAGCCATTATTAATGGTGCTTTAGCCGCAATTATTGCCATAGCCGCAGGTTGGGCGGCCATGGCCGGTTTCGAAAAATGGGTTCCAGAACTGAAAACATTGCATGATACAAGGCTATTTTTATTTTTAGCGCTGCTACTCCTCATTCTTGGTGTTGCTATTAGTTTGTTTAGCACCCACCGCAGTGTGGTTAAATATCTAAAAATGAAACTGGACGACTTGTATTAAACAGCCATTAGAAGATTGGAAAATTAGAAGATTAGAAAATGTGAGGCCAATTATGGAATACGGCAAGTCCCAATTATCCAATCTTCAAACCGTATTTGTTAAATACAGTGTATTTCAATCTTCTAATTTTCCAATCTTCTAATTTTTTAATCTCTTTTCCGCTTATTTTGCGGACTCAAACTACCAACCAATGGCTGACAAAAAAGTAGACATACGCAAATCAAAAAATACTAAACACAGTGTGGTAGATCATTCGCCGCTCTTTAGCTCACAGAACTATCTGTTAATGCTGGTGGGTGTTGTGGTGATTGGAATAGGCATGTTTATTATGAGCGGTGGCAAAAGCACCGACCCTAATGTGTTCAATTATAAAGAAGTGTATAGCACTACCCGCATTACAGTAGCTCCCATTTTAATTGTACTGGGATTAGTAATTGAAATAGTAGCCATCTTTAAAAAATCGAAACCTGCCGCATAATCTGCGATAGTTTTTATAGTAAAGCGGTGTCGGAAGGCTCCGCTTTTTTTGTGGCCTTCGCGTACAGATTGCCAACTTTTCACAATCAAAGGTTGCCAACTTTTTAAAAGTTGGCAACCTTGCTGGCACAGGCTAAATCGAAAATTGCACAAGGATTGGTGTCCTAGCCGGTTAAAACATTGGTTTTAGAAAATTCCGAATGTCCTATGAAACTCGCAGTTAGGAGCCCAACACTACTAAAAGAAGTTTACGAATCCTAAATGAATCTTCGATTGCCGGAGGTTTAAAGGAATATCATCCCGTTTTCCTACGGCCCAGCTTAGGTTTACAAGGCTGTTTTTAGTTTCCAACGCCAACCCTACCCCAAAGCCAATATACGAATGGCTGAAGTTTTGTAACTGGTCTTTGTAGGATGCATAGCCACCATCGGTAAATGCAAAAAAGTAGGAATTCCGCCCGCTTAAATACCGGAATTCGGCCGTGCCAACCGCATAGCCTCTGGCAAAAATTGATTCCTCGTCAAAACCTCGCAGCAACTTATAGCCACCAATCTGGAACAATTCGTTGCGATAGTAATTCTGGCTTTGATACCAACCAGCATTGGCAGCCAACTTAAAAACGGATAGCCTCCCGGTTTGTAAATATTTTGCCACCCTTGTTTTCAGGCGTACTTGATAGGTCTTCAGTTTTACGGTATCGTACAAACTTTCAAATTGGTAATCAGGCGCCTGTTGGTCAACCAACTGTGTAATGTTGGTGTTCTTTTTTATCTTTTTGATACCTGCCGTGCCCGATAAAAAAATCTCCGAACCTTTTCTTGGATTCAACCGGTAATCGGTGGTATTCCACTCAAACTCCACGCCCAAATTGCTCGACGACACGTTGGCCAAATCGGGCAGTTTGCGGGTTGCTTTTACGATATTGGTATCAATAAACGCCACATTGGTACTTAGCTGTTGGAAAAAAACCTTGGCCGCCTTAGTGCCAGTAAACTCATACGGCACACCAATCCGGAAATTTATATTTACGAACTGGCTGTCTTTTTTAAATAACTCAAAAGCAAAATCAACACCCGCCTGACTACCAAATAAATAAGGTTGTAAATAAGAAAGATTTAGTCTTGGCGATTTGTATTGAATCTGCTGCCAGTTAATACCCAAATTTTCACCCATGTTAAAGGCATTTCGCAGCAAAATATTGGCCTCACCCGTTACCAGCAATTTACTGCCAGGCGTTTCGGTGCTGGCGGGCATTACCCCAAGCAGTGCATTTATTACATTGCTTCTTTTAGGTTGCAAATAAATATTTACCGTGCTGCCAGTACCCAACATCGCCAATTCCCAAGGCTGGCTTCGTTGGGCAAAATTCATTTCGTCTAAGCGCTGGTCTATCTTGTTAAGCAATGCCTGGTTATACAACATGCCTTTTTCTAAGTGCAGGTACGGGTAAATAAAATTGGGTTTCAACTTTACTTGTCCAATCAAATGAATACTGTCCATCTTGTACTCCGGTCCCTTGTCAATCAACATTTTTCCATACAAGCTATCGCCGGAAAGTGTAACGCTGTCCAAACCAACCGAGGCAAACGGATGACCATTGTCCGCAAAATAATCCAACAGCTTCTGGCGCCAGTCTCCCAATTGTTCGCCAACAATCACCCGCCCTTCCATGGGTTTATCGCTATTTAGGTGACTGACAATCGTTTGATATTCGGCTGGAACTTGTAGCTGTCCCCATCGGTACTGGGGACCGGTATAAATCCAAATGTTGGCTTGGGCGCTATCGTAGCTCGCAGAATCCACACTGGCGGCGAGATAGCCTTTCGCTAACAATACAGAGGGAATTGCATTGACATATTTTACAGCTTCCTCCCGTGCAGGAAAAGCGGTTTTAAGTTTCAGTGATTTTATAATGCTACTATCGGAATACACATACCGAATGCCAAAACCGGCCTGGGATTGCCCGGCAAAATAAATAAGTGACCATATAAAAACGAAGAGAACCCTCATGCAGTTATCTACAAAAATGCCTTTAAAAAAGCAAACCCGAATGCTTTGGTGAGGCAGCCAATTAAAAACTTGGTTTAAACGAGTTTATTGCCTTTGGAAATTAACACTTATTAAAAACGAACTTCATTTTCATATCGTAATAGGCAAGCTTTTTTTGTATAACAGTTTTTTCGAGTACGTGTTTTCCGTAAAAAAGCAAACCCGAATGCTTTGGTGAGGCAGCCAATTAAAAACTTGGTTTAAACGAGTTTATTGCCTTTGGAAATTAACACTTATTAAAAACGAACTTCATTTTCATATCGTAATAGGCAAGCTTTTTTTGTATAACAGTTTTTTCGAGTACGTGTTTTCCGTAAAAAAGCAAACCCGAATGCTTTGGTGAGGCAGCCAATTAAAAACTTGGTTTAAACGAGTTTATTGCCTTTGGAAATTAACACTTATTAAAAACGAACTTCATTTTCATATCGTAATAGGCAAGCTTTTTTTGTATAACAGTTTTTTCGAGTACGTGTTTTCCGTAAAAGCGCGACGGTGTAAAAGAAGGAAAGCTAACCAGCAGAACCATACCACCGAGAGCTCAGTAAAATCACCCTGAACAGCTTTATGTAAAGCGTTTGTTTGCCAAAATTGTTGATTTTTAGGGAACAGGAGATTTCAACTAGCGCGGGCATTTTACCTGAAAGCCCTATACGAACAAACGCAGACTTCCGCCTGCGTTTGTTCGTGTAATATCTAAAAAAAGAAGACACCTAATTTCCTGTACTTCCATCCTGAAATTTGACTTTCTTTTTACCCGAATTCTTTTTCTCCCACTCTTGAATCACCAACGGTTTTTCGTTCTTTTTTGCTGACGTATCCTTCGGCAGCCGCTTGCTGCGGGAATTAGCTGAAGCAACTCCAAAAACCGCTAACGGGTTCACGGCAGTGTCTCTATAATACTCTTCGGTGCGTTGGTCGAAACCGGTCATGGGGTCAAACCATTTCCATTTGCCATGTTTCATGCTATGGCCTTCATTTTTCACCGCCACCATGCGGGTAACATCGGGTTTATACAAGTCCGGCACTTCGATTGTATCGTATAATTTATCTGGGTCAATGGCCCACCAACTTTCTTCCCGTTCCAAGCCTTGCAGACTAAAATATTGGCTTTTACCATTTAGTAAACCCCATCTATAACTCTGCACCGCCTGAACATCTCCTTCTGTAGAAAATGTGCGCCATAACCCTTCCTTTCTGTCGTTTATATAAATACCTTCCTCTTCGTGGCCGGGTGTGCCTCTCAATTCTGGCACTTGAATCAACCATTTGCCTTGCTTCCAGCCTTTCATGTCCACGCAGTTAAGGGTGTCACCTTGGTCGCTTAGTTTGTACGTTTTGCACTGGGCAAAAATGTGTTGCCCAATAAGGCAGGCCAAAGCCAAAATGCCTGCTTTTATTGATGTGGTTTGAACAGTTTTCATAACGTAAGGTATAAAACTAAAAATTATGCCGTTTATTGTAAAAGAGAGTTTAAACTTTTTTGCTTTTCAAGTCTCCGTTTTCTGAGTCTCTCAAACAGCATATTTTCCTTTTCAAGTATATCAGTTAAATGTAGCAATTGGAGACAAATGGCTGCAAATGCCTTATCCTCTTCGTAACCGGGTGAAATATTGAGACCGAATCGGGCGTGTATAATATGTTTTTTGCCCAATTTAGCTTCCAAAATAAAAACCGATTCATCAGTGGCTCCCGTACTACTCATCATTTTCCCCATCTCTAAATTTGCTACAACAATTTGTGAAGCAAGATCCCTGTAAACAGCATTATTTAGCCAGCAAGTTGTCGTTATCAATTGTACAGCAATTGTATCCAACCAAGGGCTATATTGGTTTTGGTTGGTTGTATCAATAACTGTAATAGTCAGCCTAGCATTTTTTTGCAAGGATATCAGGTATGTTACACCCATACCCCAATTATATAAAAGCCTTATTTCATTTTGGTAAGTTTTAGACAAGTCATCGGCACTGTGTAACTTCATTTCACTTGTAATATTTACCAACTCAAACGAGTCCGCCCTACTCTTTATATCACAATCCGAAAAATAAAAGCTCGTATCCTCTTGGCTAAAAATATGCTGCGTCACCACCGTGGTGTGGGTTTCTGGCAGTACACAGCCTGCTGCAAAAAGCAAAACCAGGAAAAGTGAGTTTTTCATTGGGTGGGTGGCATTGCGAATTTCAACATGGTTATGGCATTAGATTGCATAACCCTTTTATTCCATAAACAATCCGACTCAATGTCGGCACGCTTAGGCTGAAAATCTATTGCTACATCATCAATTTCGCCAACCCTCAATCATTAACCCTGCTTACTAAATTTTAAATATTCTTGTTAGTTCTGTATCCCGGTAATCATAGTAACTTTCAGGAATGTTTGGATTATTCAATAAAGATTCCGCCATCGCTTTTGCTTGTTCTGTATGTCTTAAAAATAAGCTGTGTTCAACTTGCCGGATGTATGCAAACAAATCAAATTCGCCGCTTGGAATAGTAGGATTTGGATTGGCAATAACCGTTTCAAAATCTTTGTAAAAATCGAGTGAGGGTAAAATAACATTGCTCAAATTCTCTAGAATAACTGCAAATTGGTCGTCAATATTTTTCGTTATCAAATCGTAACCAAAAACGCCAATATATTGGTTGTATTTCCCGTTCCAATGCTCGTGAAAAGGAAGGGGCTTCATTCCCACAATTGCGTCACCACCAACAGGATCTTTACCATAAACTTTTTTATACCAACTCTTAAACCGTAGGCATAAAATAGAGTAACCCATCTCGAAACCAATGCGCACACCAGCTAAATTGTTTTTATCACATCTGTGCCAAATAACCTGCTTGAAGTCGCTAGTTTTTCGATGGTATTCCAATGAATTTTCCTTAAACTCAAACCCTTTTTCAACGAGAAATGGCGCAACAAATCTCTTATTGTAAAAAGCGATTACTTCTTTTGGTGGCAGTGTTTGAATAAGCTGGTTCATTGGTTTTATTAATCGTGTCTAGAAAAGCAGGTCTTCATTTCAAAAAAATAGCTCAATGCGTTTTTCATTGAAAATTGAACCTTGAGCACGTGTCCGCCGTGACGGATTGTAAATCGAACATTTGTATTCATTTTCTATACCAACACCACCTCATCTGCCCCGTCCCTCTCCAGCCATTTCACTACCACTTTTTGGGAGAAAATGGAGTCAATTGTTTTGCCAGTATAGTCAGGTTGTATAGGTAGTTCGCGGCTAAAACGGCGGTCAATCAGTACGCACAATTCCACTTTGGCTGGGCGGCCAAAATCGAGCAATGCATCCATAGCAGCACGAATGGTACGGCCGGTGTATAGCACGTCATCTATTACAATCACATTCTTATTTTCCACCGAAAAATCGATATTTGTTTTGTTGGGAACATGAATGGCCCGGCGTACATCATCCCTGTAAAAAGTAATGTCTAGCTGTCCGTATTGTATCTTTTTTCCGTATAAGTTCTCCAATTCTTTTGCGAGACGACTGCTGAAAAAAATGCCTCTTGGCTGTAGCCCAATGAACACCGTTTTGTCGCAATCTGGATTGTCTTCCAATACTTGATGCGCCAAACGCTTTATAATGAGTGGTATTTGCAGGTCAGATACTATTGTTTTCACAACTTTTCCTATTTTGGCCGACAAGATAATGCAAAGATTTACTTCCGCTTTACAATCCGCCTAACTTCGCCGAATATAACGTCTCATTACCGTGATTACTGGCATCACAATTGCATAAAATCACGGGATATTTACGCTAGTACATCCATTTTACAAATAAAAATAACTATGAAAAGACTACTGTCCGCTGCCCTACTCCTACTATCCATTAGCGTTTTTGCCCAAGAAGAAAAAGGTATGCATTTTGAACATGGCCAAACCTGGGATGCCATTAAAGCGAAGGCCAAAGCTGAAAACAAATACATTTTTGTAGATGCTTTTACCACTTGGTGCGGTCCATGCAAAATGATGGCCGCTACTATTTTTCCGCAGGAATCAGTAGGTGCATTCTTCAACGATAAATACATCAACGTTAAAGTGCAGCTCGATACTACCAAAAAAGACAATGAGGAAGTGGTTGGCTGGTACAAAGATGCCCACGACATAATGGTGAATTACAAGGTAAATGTGTTTCCCACTTACCTATTTTTCTCTCCAGATGGTGAGCTGGTTCACCGTTCAGTGGGTTCTTCCGAAGCGCCAGCGTTTATTGCAAAAGGCCAAGATGCGCTGGATCCAGAAAAACAATACTACACATTGGTACGGAAATATGAGGCTGGCGAAAAAGACCCTACCTTCTTGCGTAATTTGGCAACTGCTTCTCAAAATGCCTACGACCGCGAAGGCATTGCCAAATATTCAAAAGAGTATTTAGCTACGCAAAAAGACTTGTTGACAGCGGAAAACATCAAATTCCTAGGCGATTTTACCCAAACCAGTAAAGACCCAGGCTTTAACCTGATGGTAAAAAATGCAGCCGCTTTCAACAAAGTATTGGGCGAAGGAAAAGCGGAAGAAACCATTAAGGCGATTGTGATGCAAGAGGAAGTATATCCTAAAGTTTTCCGCAGCAAAGAAGCGCCCAACTGGACTGTTTTACAAAGTTCACTTACTGCAAAATATCCAACTATAGCAAAAGAAGCGGTTAGCCAGGCCAAGGTAATGTACTACAGCAATAAGGCAGACTGGCCCAATTTTTCTGTCGCATTTACCAATCATCTTAAAGCCTACGGCAAAAAAACAACTCCTGAACAGCTCAATCAATATGCTTGGGCAGTGTTTGAAGGTTGTGATGATTTAGCTTGCGTAAAACAAGCTGTTGAATGGAGCAAAAAATCGGTTGACCTTACCAGCAACCCAATGTTTATAGACACGTACGCTAACTTGCTGCACAAGACAGGCAACCAAGCGGAAGCGGTAAAATGGGAAGAAAAAGCAATCGCTATTTTGAAAGAAAAAAATGAAGATTATAAAGGTTACGAAGAAACTTTGGAGAAAATAAAAAAAGGCGAAAAGACTTGGTAAAACAAAGTCATTTAGTCATTTGTCAGTAAGTCAATTTACTATTAAAATGCCATCTAGCTTGTAAAAGCGGGATGGCATTTTAAGTTTGTAAACACTTTTTATAAACCGTGTAAACCCAGTTTTTAGGCCGCCCTGTAGAAAGCGAAACTGCAAATACTAAAAATCAAAATCTACCATCGGCTTAATTCAATAGTTTCGTTGCAAACCAAAATCTCTGCTATGAAAATTTCGGCCAACGTTTTTTCAGTCATTTTTTTATTGTTATCATTTGATGCAATGGCGCAAAAAGCGACCAAAATCCAACCGCCAATTCCTATAAAAGTAGTTATCGTTACCACCTTTGAAATTGGCAGCGATGCAGGCGACAAGCCCGGCGAATTTCAAAACTGGGTAGAACGTATTCCACTTACTGATTCGTTGCCATTTGCACAAGGCTTTCACCAACTTCGCTACAATCCTTCAAAGCAAGTATTGGCCATTTGCACTGGCATGGGTAACATTCGTTCAGCCGCATCCATTATGGGGCTTGGCATGGATCCCCGCTTCGATTTTACCAAAGCCTATTGGCTGGTGGCTGGCATTGCCGGTATTGATCCGGAAGATGGCAGCACTGGCTCCGCAGCTTGGGCCGAATGGCTGGTGGATGGCGATCTGGCATACGAAATTGATCCTAGGGAAATTCCCAAAGACTGGACTACGGGTTATATTCCACTTCGCAAAGCAAAGCCGTATGAAACACCAGTTTCAAACGTTGCTTTCAACAACGTAATGCACCTTAATTCTAAACTGGTTAATTGGGCGTTTAACACCACAAAAAATGTAAAACTGATTGATAACGAAAACCTTCAAAAAATGCGTGCAGATTATGCCGACAGTTTTCCTGCTTCGCAAAAAATACCGCAGGTAATGCTTGGCGATAACATTGCCGCCATGACCTTTTGGCACGGCAAACTCAATAACGAATGGGCCAACCAATGGGTGAAATACTGGACCGAGGGAAAGGGCAATTTTGTTACATCCGCCATGGAAGATACGGGCATCGCACAGTCGCTATTGTTTTTACAAAATGCCGGCAAGGCTGATTTCAACCGGCTGATGGTGCTGCGCACCGCCAGCAATTTTACCATGCAGCACAAAGGCATCACAGCCATTGAAAGTCTCACTCACGAAAAAGGCGAACACTATACGGCTTTTGGGCCAGCATTAGAAGCCGCTTATTTAACCGGTTCGGTGGTAATTGAAAAGCTACTCGCTAATTGGGAAGAATATAAAAACAAGATACCAGAATAGTCAATATCACAGCCAGTTAAAAGTTGGTTTTGCTCGCTCTGCGGAACTTTTAGTTCCGCAGTTTTAGTATGTTGCCTTTCGCAACAATCCGCACGAAGTTGCAATTCGATTTGACGGATTTTTTTGTTTGGACTTTTCTTTTTTGGGGAGGCTGTTTAACCTTAGTAGAAACAATTAAAATGACAATATTGTACGTTTAATTTCTACTAAGGTTTTAACAGTCAAACACAATGTAACTTTATCAGCTTGATTACTTATATGGCAATAAAAAAAGTCCGCCAAGTTTAAAAACTCAGAGGGCTTTTTCATTATAAATAAGGCAATAAATCCTACGCCAAAATGCCTTCAATCAATCCCAATTCCTCTTCGGTAAAATGATAATTGTTTAAGCAACCCAAAGAGTCGGCCAGTTGCGATGGTTTATTCACACCCAACAAAACAGACGTTACTCTTTTATCTTTTAAAATCCACGACAACGCCATCTGGGCAAGGGTTTGGCCACGTTGCAATGCCAAATCATTCAGCGAACGGATTTTTTGCAAAATCGGCTCCGTTATGCTTTCTTCCTTTAAAAAACCATGTGCCTTGTGCGCCCTCGAATCTTCAGGAATACCTTTTAAATATTTGTTGCTGAGCAAGCCTTGCGCCAGCGGCGAAAACGGAATGCAACCAACACCTTCTTCTCCTAGTAAATCGAGTAATCCGCCTTCTACCCAGCGTTCAAACATGCTATATTTTGGCTGGTGCATTACGCATGGTGTGCCCAGCGATTTTAATATTTGAAAAGCCTTGGCAGCTTCTTCTTTTTGATAGTTAGAAATACCAACGTACAACGCCTTGCCTTGTCGCACAATTAGATCGAGTGCGGCCATGGTTTCTTCCAGTGGTGTATCGGGGTCGGGACGGTGATGGTAGAAAATATCCACGTACTCCAAATCCATGCGTTTCAGGCTTTGGTCGAGGCTGCTCACCAAGTATTTTTTACTGCCCCATTCGCCATACGGTCCGGGCCACATATAGTAGCCTGCCTTGGTGGAAATAATGAGTTCGTCGCGATAGCCCGCAAAATCTTTCTTCAAGATTTGTCCAAAAGTTTCTTCGGCAGAACCTGGCGGCGGACCGTAGTTGTTGGCCAGATCAAAATGGGTGATGCCGCTGTCGAAGGCAAGACGCAGCATCTGGCGGCAATTCTCCAGTACATCTACACCGCCAAAGTTGTGCCATAAGCCCAGCGATACCGCTGGTAATTTGAGGCCGCTATTGCCGCAGCGCCGGTATTCCATGCTGCTGTAGCGGGCACTATTGGGAACATATTCCATAAAAATTCAGTGATTGTTTTTTGGAAGTAAGCAATTTAAGAATGAGGCTGCCAAATTAAGCGGTCTAGTTTACAATTTGAAGATTTGAGATTTGAAGATTTGAAATTGGAACAGCCAGAATACGCCCCATCGTTACGTGCAACAAGAATTCCATTGAGCGTCAGCCAACTTTTTTTAATGTACAATTTGGCACGCAACGACGTGAAAACGCAAAGCCCAGATGGTTGATAAATCTTTAGGAAGTATGGAGCTATCTGCGAAAAATGCTATTATGCCCTTGTATTTCTTTGCGCCTTTGCGTGCCGATTGCTAGTTTGTTTGCCGCAGCGAGTATTAGGCAAAATCTTCGCAAGTGCAAAGCCAAGAGCCGTTACTAAATGTTTTAAGATTAATTGGGAAGGCTATTGTAAAAGAAAAACCCTCTCCGTAAAAACAGAAGGGTTGCTTGCTTGCTTATGAAAACTAAATATTTTTAACCGCCTTACGGCTTCTTGGATAATGCTTTGTAAAAATGGAAAATCAGACGAGGTATTTAACCAAATGGAAATGCCAAAAAGAAATCAAAATGGTCAGGCGCTCGTAATTCTATTGTTTAATGCTGCAAACATAAATGTGTGACAACAGCTCACCATCCTGCTCCGTACTGGCGATTGGAAAATTAGAAAATGCAACAGCCAGAATTTCATGAAGGCGTTATTTGCCACGTCTGCGCTGTATTAAATCCGCGTTATCTGCGGGAAAAATTCCCGCTTCGCTTAAATTGCGGCATGACAAAACTAATCGCACTGCTTTGCTTATTCCTATTTTCCCAAACATCATTGGCGCAAAAAATAGCTACGCCCAATAAATACCTGCTTTGGTACAAACAACCCGCCAAAAATTGGAACGAAGCGCTGCCGATTGGAAATGGCCGGTTGGGCGCTATGATTTTTGGCAATGTGTCGGATGAACTGATTCAGATGAATGAAGAAACCCTATGGACGGGCGGTCCTGCAAACCTGAATCCCAACCCAAATGCATCACAATATTTGCAGCCCGTGCGAGATGCCTTGTACAAAGACAGCGTGGGTGCAGCCATTGAACTGTTGCAAAAAATGCAAGGACCAAACACAAGTCTATACCAACCTTTGGGCGATCTGTACATCAAGCAAACGCTTAGCGGCGAGGCAACCAATTATACCCGCGACCTAGATATTTCCAAGGCTATTTCCACCACAAAATTTACGGTAGATGGCGTGGAGTATACACGAGAATATTTCACCTCGGCGCCAGCGCAGGTAATGCTGGTAAAATTGACCGCAACCAAAAAAGGTGCGCTGAACATAAGCCTTGGCGCAAGCAGCCCGCTGACTTATGAAACTACTGTTGCCAGCAATAAAGACTTAGTATTATCTGGCAAGCTCAAAGGCTATTTATACAACAACGATTTTACCGCAGCCCACCAAGGTTGTGCCGGTATGCGCTACCAAATGCGGGTGCGCCTGCTTCGTACCGATGGCAAGCTGACCACCGATAGCATTTTACATATCAGCAATGCATCAGAAGCAATTTTTATTGTTGGTGCCGCTACCAGTTATAACGGCTTTGATAAATGCCCCGACCAAAATGGTAAAGATGAAGTAGCTGCCGTGCTGAAAGACTTAAAAAATGCGGAGGATAAAACATTTGTGCAATTGCTGCTGGCGCATATAAAAGACTATCAGTCCTATTTCAACCGGCTCGATTTTTCCATTACAGACGAGCCTGCGCCATTGATGCCAACCGATGAGCGGCTACAACAATACAAGCAAGGCACGCAAGACCCAAATTTGGAAGAATTGTATTTTCAGTTTGGTCGCTATCTACTTATTTCTTGTTCAAGGCCCGGCGGTATTGCGGCCAATTTGCAAGGTATTTGGAACAAAGAAATTTACCCGCCTTGGAGCAGTAATTATACCACCAATATCAACTTGCAAATGAACTATTGGCCTGCGGAAATGTGCAATTTGTCTGAACTGACAGAGCCGCTGATTCACCAGATAAAAAACATGGCCGCCAATGGTAAAAGCACGGCCAAAAACTATTACAATATGAAAGGGTGGGCGGCGCACCACAATAGCGATATATGGGCGCAAACCAATCCTGTGGGTGATAGCAGTGGCGACCCACGTTGGGCCAACTGGGCATTGGGCAGCCCTTGGCTTAGCCAGCATTTATACGAGCATTACCGCTTCACTGGCGACAAAAAATTTCTACAGCAAACCGCCTATCCACTGATGAAAGATGCGGCTACTTTCTGCCTCGATTGGCTGGTAGAAAAAGATGGCTGGCTGGTTACCGCGCCGTCCACTTCGCCCGAGCATGCGTACCGCCACCCCAATGGCCAAATAATGACCGTAACCATTGCCTCAGCTATGGATATGGAAATCATCTGGGATTTGTTTACCAATATTATTGAAGCGAGTAAGGCGCTGGGTATTGATGCCGGTTACGCCAAAATGATTGAAGCCAAACTTGCCAAACTGCGCCCTTTGCAGATTGGCAAAAAAGGCAACCTGCAAGAATGGTATGGCGATTTTGAAGATGAAGACCCACACCATCGTCATGTATCGCAATTGTTTGGCCTGCATCCTGGCCGCGAGATTTCCCCTTTATTAGATACGGCCATTGCAAATGCTGCCAAAACCACTTTGCTTGTGCGTGGCGATGGCGGCACCGGCTGGAGCAAAGCTTGGAAGATAAACTTTTGGGCACGCCTGCTCGATGGCGATCATGCATACAAAATGTATGGCGAGCTGCTCAAAAACTCTACTATGAACAACCTTTTCGATACACACCCACCTTTCCAGATTGACGGCAATTTTGGCGCCACCTCCGGCATTGCGGAAATGCTGCTGCAAAGTCATTTGGATGCCATCCAATTGTTGCCTGCATTGCCCGCAGCATGGCAAACTGGCCATATGATTGGCTTAAAAGCAAGAGGCGGCTTTACGGTTGATATGTGGTGGGAAGATGGGAAATTGACGAGAGCATTGGTGCATTCGGCGAAGGGTGGCGAGTGTAGGATTTTGACGAAAGAGTCGATTACTGTTCTTGATGTTCCAAAACCAAAAAAAAGATCTAAGGCAAATCCATATCATGTCAGATATTTTGAAACAAGGGCAGGAAAAGTGTATGAATTGCGAGCATCGAATTGAATTTTATTAGGTAAATGAATTTCATCAAAAAAGTATAACTTGACACAAATCGAATTAATCCAGTTTATACCACAATCGGCATTTTATCAAATTTATTATCCTAAGGATTTTCTATTAGATGAAAGTGATGATGGAATAGTGGCTATCACTTCGCCCATCACCAATTCAAATCTAACCTTAAGTGGCTATCAAGTAAACCAAGACACAACAGAGGAAATTTTGTTTCATTTTTTCAACGATATCACAATTGGCTATAAGCAAAAGACGGATGTATCAAGGGAACTAGTGGACGATAAAATTTACTTTGAAGCCAACTTTGAGAAAGATGATATTTTTTGGACATGGTGGGCTATTTCTCAATCAAACCAGATAATTGTTGCATCTGTTAATTCAGATGAAGAATTATCAAACGACGATTATAATCTATATAAGTTCATGCTAACTAAAATAGAAATCTATCCGTGTGAATTTGAAACTTAAAACATTACCTATATATGGACACAACAAAATACGACAGGAAACAACTAATTAAAATTATGCAAGATGTAATGGACTACGAAGGAACCGAAAAGGAAATAGACAATTAAATTCAGCGACTTGAACAACACATTGTCGAACCCAAAATAATAGATTACATATTTTGGGACGGTGAAGAATTAACAGCTGAACAAACTGTTGACAAGGTATTGGGTTACTAGCCGATTAGTTTTTAATCCCAATCTTAAGTATTATCTAAACAATAATATAACCATCAGAAAAAATTAATGGCGAGAAGAAAAGAAACATTTTATATGCGATACTTAATAAAATTGCTACATAATTTCGTGTCATGCACTGGGTTCGTAATCTTTTCTCACACAGCTATTCTAGCCCAGTCAAAAGACAACATAACACTCCTGCAACATCAAATATTATCCGCCGATTCGGTTGTAATAATTAGCCATGAAGTGACTGCAGAATTTGGTGCTACGGAACAATTCTACGAAATAGATACATCAATGACTTTGGATATGTGGAAATTATTGCACCCACCACTTCTAAAGTATTTAGAAAATGGCAACCTAAATAAAGCAATTGTCAAAGAGTCGCTAAAATTGACAGACAGCAATAAAATTAATCTTATCAGGATTTTACTACGTCCAGTTATTTTAAAAAAGTTGACTTATTTAAAGTGTAACGAACCACGCCATTCCGTTATAATTTATAAAGGCATACAAGAGTCTTATATCGACATCTGTTTTGGTTGCCGGCGTATACATACTTCAAAAGATATTGATTTTGCGGAATTCTACTTTGACGACCAGAAATGGTTGTCGTTAAAAGGTTTTTTCAAAACAAACGGGCTGACCAAGCTACTCAACAACTAACAATACAACTGCCAATCATTATGGAAAACAAAATAACCGCCACACCAACCACCGACCCAATCCACATACTATTCCGCCACTTTGAAAAGTACATCAAGCTATCCGATGACTTAAAAACCGCTTTAGCGGATAAGCTAAGTTTTGTTACCTTTAAAAAAGGCGAGCTGGTACATCATGCCGACAAAGTATGCACCAAATCTTACTTTATTCAGAAGGGATTGTTCCGGGCTTACTTTTTAAAAGATGGCAAAGAAATCAGCGAGTATTTTCCTGCTGAGGAAGAGTGGAGCAATTCGCCCAAAAGTTTTATTACCAGGCAAACAGATATCTATTTTATTGATGCCATTGAAGACACGGAAACCTTTTGCCTACATGTAAACGACCTGGTTTATTTGTTTGATAAATTTCCAGAAATGGAACGTTATTCAAGGTTGTCGATGGGCACTGTGTTTGGCCATTTGATGGAAAGAATTGTATCCTTGCGATTTACAACCGCCAAAGAAAAATACGACCATTTTATTCAAACCTATCACGATATTCATCACCGCATTCCTCTAGGTATGGTTGCATCTTATTTGGGTATTGCCCAAGAAACCTTGAGTAGGATTAGAGCCGAAAAATGATTTTTTGATATAGGTCAAAAGCTGGTAAAAGATTAAGTGCCTACTTTGTAAAAACAAATCAAATGGACTTAATAAAAGCCGCAGCTTCCCTTTTTGTATTCGCCAGCAGTTTCAGTTGCTTTCGGGCAAATGCGCAGGATACTTTAAAAGTACATAATGTACAAGCCATTCTGTACACAGGCAAAGAACAAAAACAGCCACTAGTTATCGGGCTTGGCGGTTCAGAAGGTGGCAATGCGTGGGCAAGTAATCATTGGAAAAAAACGAGAAATGAATTTATAGAAAAAGGATATGCGTTTTTAGCAGTGGGATATTTTGGCTGTAAGAATACGCCTCCAATTTTGGATAAAATTTCGATAGACGAGGTATATGTAGCCATCGCCGAAGCCAAAAAAGATAAACGCATTGACAAAACAAAAATCGCTATTATAGGTGGCTCCCGTGGTGCTGATTTGGCATTGCTTTTAGGCAGTTATTACGCCGATATTTCTTGCGTTATTGGGATGTCAGCTAGCCACGCTGTTTTTCCAGGGCATACGCAAACATTTAACTCCTCTTGCTGGACATACGCCGGCAAAGAATTACCATTTATTCCTGTGAACGAAGCCGCAGTGCCTTTCCTCACGAAACATGATCTAAGAGGCTCTTTTGAAGCTATGCTAGAAGATACTGCTGCCGAACAAAATGCGACGATTAAGGTAGAGAAAATTAACGGCGCTATCTTGTTGCTTTCTGCTACCAACGATGAAATAATTCCTGCTGTAGCAATGGGGGAAAAGATGATATCAAGATTGAGAGCAAGCGACTTTAAATATTTTTATGAGCAAATTGTATATGAGGGCGGACATGCCGAACCAACGAAACATTTTGATGCCATTTTTGCTTTCTTAGAAAAGCATTTTAGAAAGAAAGACTAATATGTTGTTGTCAGGCTTTTTAAGTAGCTGAAATGCATACCAACTTAAGCTTCGCTTTAAACCCAAGATTTACATTGTTGTTATTTTTTCGGCAAGCTCTTTTACCAAAGGAGTTTGGCCACTCACTATTTTTACTAATGCGTCAGCTATAGAAAACCATTCAGCTCTATCAACTTCAGGAAATGTTTTTATCAGTCCCGATTTGGGAGGCCATTCCATTTCAAAGGAATTGCTGTGAATTTTACCAGCATCTATATTGTGCTCAGTTACCCATGCAAAAACTATTTTACCGCTTTTCTGTTTTACGGGTGCCAATGCTATAAAATCGCCGCTAATCTTCATCCCGGTTTCTTCTTCCAGTTCGCGGATGGCCGCGGTTAGTGGCTCCTCATTGTCGTCAAATTCACCCTTTGGTATCGACCATGCGCCCACATCTTTTTTAGCCCAAAGCGGTCCGCCCGGATGTACCAATAAAACCTCCAATTTTTGGTTAGTAAAACGATACAATAAAATACCAGCGCTTTTTTTGGGCATGCTTATTTTGCGAATCGTGAGTATTCTTCTGCTATAAAAAAATCGGTGACTACTGACTTATAAGAACCTCATTTATAAGGCGCCCCACCGAAGTGTTACTAGCTGTATTGTTTTATAATTTGTTTTAACTGATTGGCTTGCAAAACGCCACTTTGCCGCCACAGCATTTTGCCTTCCTTAAAAAGCATTAGCGTGGGCACACCTTGTATTTGATAAGCCGATGCAACTCCCGGATTTTTATCTACGTCTATTTTGATAATGGTGGCACTATCGCCCACATCTTTTTTTAAATTTTCTAAGATTGGCGGCATCATTTTACAAGGCCCGCACCATGTAGCAAAAAAATCAACCAGTACTGGTTTACCACTATTTATAACTTCTGAAAATGTTGCCATAGTATTTGTATTTATTCACTCAGTTACCCAAAAGTAAACAATCACTGTTACTGTTTATGATGTACAGACTGAACACTAAAAATGTAAAAAACAATGCCACCAGCACCAGTATCTATCAACGGCTGAATCGTTTTAAATGTATCGATAAGATAAAAAATGGCGGCTAACCATAACGCACGATTCCTTACCAACAAATCTATAAAACAACGGTTTTAACTATTTGGGAAGATAAAGCTTTTGCCGAATCTATGGCTTCAAGAATTTACCCAAAAGCAAGCCCGCATCTATGTCAATCCACAATCTGCCTTCGGCCGCGGCAGCAATAAATATGCCTTTGTCACTGGCCTTCATATCGTCTACCGCAAGGCGGGTGAGATAGCCTTTGCTATTTACGCCAGGATAAATACTGCGATTCATTTGAGCAAACAAACCGGTGTTAAGGTCTTTTACTTTTTGTTCGAGGTTGAAGCGGGTGTATTCTTTTAGTTTGGCGGTAATAGTGCCGTCAAGCAAGTTGCTGGCAGTGCGGATAAGAAACTGTTTTGTCTCTACGTGAAAGTCCAAACTATCCAGCCAAACTTCTTGCTTTTTTGCATCCCAAACGGGTTTTCCTTCTAGGTAAAAAATGCCCTTTGCTGCTTTAGATACAAACACTTTTAGCAATAACCGATTGGTGAGACTTCCCTGAATTTTTATGCTATCAATACGAACCGTTTTTTTAAATAATCCCTTCCCCATTTGAAATTCTTTGCCGGCAATTTGTGCGTTGGCTACTTGTCCCAATGAATCGTATGGAAGTTGCTGTGCAATAAACAATTTAAAGCCACTGCGAGCCCTGAAATCGGTAAGGTTGGGCAAAGCCTTGCGGCCAATATCGGGCAACTGTTTTAATTCTGGTCGGGCAGTAAGGCCAAGGCTCATAAACAAGCTATCACGGCGCAGCTCCACCTGGCTGATACGCAATTGTTCGGGTTGGGTACTCAAAAAACCAAACCCCGTCATACGGTATGGGCTTTGCAAAGTATCCCAAACCGTTTGCAGGTAAGGCTTTAAGCTAAAAGTTTGCAGTTTTTTTTGCATATCACTAATAGATAGTTCCAGCTCCGATTTTAACGTGCCGGCCACAATTTTAGTAATGTCTTTTCCAAAAAAACAAACAGTGCATTTATCTACGGGAACAGGGTCTACTTTATTTACCACAACTCCCAAGCGGTAATCGGGCAGCAATTGAAATTGCACGGTAAAACCCGCATCAATACGGCGGGCTTTTTCAGTGCCAAAGCCGCAGGTGCAGGCGGGCGTCCATACGCTATTGCCAATGCCTGTGCACAGGCGGGTGCTACCCCTTACGCCATAGTAACCACTAAACGAGACATACAGCACATTATTAAAAGCCCGGAATTGAAACGGCCCACGAACAAAGCGGTATTGATAGCGGGTATCGCAGCCATCCATTACCCAGTCGTTGGGGTAGTTGGGTGAAGTGTACAGCGTGTCAACAAAAGTATTGGCCCATTTGTAAATAGGTGCCAACCCTATGCGGATGGGAATATCGATATCGCTGGGAAGCTGGTTGTTGGCTACTACCACTGGGCGGCTGAGTGTATCGGGAGCGGCAGGTTTTATAACTTCCTGCGCAGAGACCTTAACCAAAGATAATAATAATAATAGTGTGGTGCAAAAAAATCTCATGGGTGATTGATTGCCGCAAAGTTGCGGGGTTTCCTATTTAGAGCGAATAAGTTTAGCGTTTATTGTTTAGGCGTTTTAGAGTTTATGGTTTAGTGTTTCCATTAATTGTGGCCTAGCTTATTAAAAACTTGGTTTACGGGATTTGTACATTCAAAAAAAATATCACATCACTACCATTACAACTTCTCTCTCGTATTTTTACAGGATTATAATCCAATACTAACCATGATATCAGCACAAAAGCCAGCAAATGAGAACGCCAGGCTCTCTAACCTTGAAGCGTATGCCATTATGGATACGCTTGCTGACAAAGGCTTTGACGAGATAGTGGCCCTTGCCTCCACTATTTGCAACACACCTATTTCGTTGGTAACGCTGCTGGATGACCGACGCCAATGGTTCAAGGCCCGGCATGGCTTGGATGTAACCGAAACTACCCGGGAAACTGCTTTTTGCGCCCATGCTATTTTGCAAAACGATATGATGGTAGTTCCCGACGCATTACAAGATGAACGTTTTTTCGACAACCCATTGGTAATAGGAGCTCCCGATATTAGATTTTATGCAGGCATGCCGCTGATAACGCCCAACGGATATAAAATGGGCACGCTTTGCGTAATTGACAGCCAGCCGCGAACACTAACGGCTACCCAACTTTACAGTCTTGAAGTGCTTAGCAGGCAAGTGGTAAAGCAAATGGAATTGCACAAAACCAACATTGAGCTGAGCCGGCTAAATGAGGTGGACAAAAAGCTACTTTCAATTATTGCGCACGATTTGCGCAGCCCGTTCAGCTCCATTTATAGCGTACTCGACTTGGTGGAACAGTACGAACTGCCGCCAGACCAATTTAAAGCAATGGTGCCGATGATGCGCCAATCGGTAAACACCGGGCTTGATTTGGTGGCTAACTTGGTAGAATGGGCGCTCACACAATTTGAAGGTAAAAGCAATGAAAAAGAAACGGTTTCGATAGCTGCCATTGTGCAACAAATTATTGTGGCAAACCAGCAACTGTTTAACGGAAAAGGGAATACGGTTGAAAATAATGTAACCGATAACCACGCTGTACATGCCGATAAAAAGAAAATAGAATTTGTGTTCAGAAACCTGCTGCTAAATGCCAATAAATTTACGAGCAATGGCACTATCAAAGTGAGCAGCAACATAACCGACGGCAAGTTATCCATTTGCATAAGCGATACAGGGAAGGGTATTTCCCCCACCATTATTGACAATCTTTTTTCTTGGCAAAAAAAGACCAGCACAGAAGGTACACATGGCGAAAAAGGCTCAGGTCTAGGGTTACCAATGTGCAAAGAATTTATAGAAGCAGAAGGTGGCCGAATTTGGGTAGAATGCTCACCAGGCAAGGAAACTTGCTTTTATTTTACACTGCCTGCGGCACAGTAAATCAGTAGTAACAAGCCTAAAAGTAGATTTTTTGCAAACAATATAACTACTCCACTTTTCCTTAGTCACCATTATGAGGTTGCAACGGTGGCTACAAATATTCTGTGTTGCAGAAGGATAAACAATGCCTGCCCATACTGTCGGTTAAAAAAAGTGTTAATAAGAGTCATTCTGTTTAACTATACGGCAATATGAACGAAACTAAAAGATGATGGCACGATTTTTTTAAAAAAAGTATCCTGGTTTGGTATGGGGAAATTCATTTGAAGTTTCAAGTTGATTAGGGTTGATTATTGTATAGTTTTTTCGATAAATTAATCTGTCATGTCTCTTAAACTTAGTTGATACCTTATTATTAGGACAGATTAAAGCTTTCGTTATGCAACTTACCATCATGTATCTGCAGTATTTATTATTTTTCTGCGCAGTCGGTTCAGCTATTGCCTACGCATTGTATATCTATCATTCGAAGACCTCTTTCAATGGAAAACTACCTACAAAGCTTGTAGGATGGTATCATTACTCCGAAATGGATGGAACCACATCTAATAGAAAACGAAAGTATATGAAGCTAAGCAATGTATTTCTTGGCGGAATATGGATACCGATAGCTTTATGTATATTTTTATTGATTTTGTCTTTGATGATGCATCATTGATTATTGTTCTAATAAAAACATATACCAATAAAAACTTACTTTAAAAAATAAACACCGCCATTAGTTACTAATGGCGGTGTTTTAGTTTTTGTATTCCAACTACCTATGCGGAATAGTGTCACGGGTGGTGGTATCCCTGCTTGTTCCTGACGTGTCAGGCTGAGTAGTACTCATTGTATCCATGGTTTCCGTAGCCGATGTATCGGCTGTTGTGGGGGTACTTTGGGTACCGCCACAGGCAGTCATTCCAACGCAAGCTGCAAATCCTACTGCAGCGATAAAAACTTTAATTTTAGACATAATATGTATTTTTTATGGTTATGAACACCTAAATACTATAAAAAAACGTGCCTAAAATTGATAATCAACACAATAAACCGGTAAAATTCAATTTCACCCTATAAAGTAAACTGTTTAAAAATCTGTAATTCAATTATAAAACTCTTTCAACCCTTCTTTAAATCCGATTCTTTTATTTTGGCTTCTAGTCCTTCCTTCTTTATATCCGTGCGTATAAAAAGAAAAAGGCTCATATAAATATTTGCAATCCAAATTAATGAAAACCAAGCGATTAAATATCCGCGCCAGTCTGTAAACAACAGTTGATATTTTGTTATCAACAATAATATTACTGTTACATAAAAGCTGAAACAATATTCACAGGTAAATAAGTAAAAAAACTTCCGTTGAAGCAGCTTTTTACATTCCTTACTTTTTCTTTTGCAGTAATCCCTTGGCTCTGCAAATACTTCTTCATGTGTTACCGTCCAACTTACACAAGCAACAGGAATTGCCAAAACAAAAAGCCATATTAGTTGTGTATGAAGGTTCATTCAATTTTAATTTTATTACGCCATCGGCTAAAAACTTATGCCATAATATTTTATATTGCTTTATATCGCTTTTAGTATTTCATAAAATTGAAACACATCTGAAAAGCTACAATACAGTGGTGCAGGCGCCACCCTTATTACACCGGGCTCGCGGTAATCCACAATAATTCCGTTGGCAATCATTTTATCATGAATTTCTTTTCCTTTCGTTTTAAAAAACAAAGAGAGTTGTGCACCACGTTCTGCTGAATTAGATGGTGTTATTATTTCAAAATCAAGGTTATTAATTTGCCCTAACAAAAACGCCAAATATGCTGTAAGCGAAATGCTTTTTGCTCGAATATTTTCTATTCCCGCGGCTTCAAATATTTCCAGTGAGGCTTTTAAACAAACGGTATTAAAAACCTGCGAAGTGCTCATGCACCAGCCACTTGCATCGGGCTTGGGTTCAAATCCTTTTTCCATTTTAAAACGCGTTTTTTCATCGTTTCCCCACCAACCACCTAACCTTGGTGTTGACGGCTCCGCTGCATGACATTCGTGTACATATACACCGCCCACAGCACCAGGTCCAGCATTCAAATATTTATAGCTGCACCAAACGGCAAAATCGATATTCCAATCGTGCAGCTGCATAGGCACATTTCCTGCTACATGCGCCAGGTCGAAACCAACAATAGCACCAGCAGATTGTGCAGCACTGGTAATGGCTTGCATGTCGTATAGTTGGCCAGTATAATAGTTCATGCCACTAAAAATAGTGAGTGCCAACTCGTTCTTATTATTTTCGATGGCGACCAAAATATCTTCTGTGCGTAACAGCTTCTCCCCCGCTCTCGGCGAAATTTCTATTATCGCTTCATCCGGATTAAAACCATGGTGTTTTACCTGTGTTTCTATTGCATATTGGTCGCTAGGAAAAGCACCTGCCTCCATCATAATTTTATAGCGACCGTTGGCTGGTTTATAAAAGCTTAGCAGCATCAGATGCAAGTTGACGGTAAGGGCATTCATTACCGTAACTTCTTTCGTGCTGCAGCCCATCATTTTGGCCAAAGTAGCCTTGCAATAATCTGCATAATACAGCCACGGATTTGTGCCTCCGAAATAACCACCAATGGCTTGCTGTTGCCAAGTTTCCAGCTCTGTTTGAATGGCTGCCGAAACCCGTTTTGGCTGAAGGCCGAGCGAGTTTCCACAGAAATAAATAGTATCCCGACCATTGTGCTGCGGGAAATGAAATTCTTGCTTCCATTTTTGCAATGAATCAGTGGCATCCAATTGTTGGGCAAAGGCAAGAGAAGCTTCAAAAGAAAATGACATATTTTGAGATATATGATTTGAGATGTCTGATTTATGATTTTATTATTTATTCGAGGCTAATAAATGCAAAATTCCCAACTTATAACAGGCCAGGACACTAATAGTTTACGACCACATGTTCCCTAGCATTTTTACGCACATCCAAGCCATTAATACCACTACTATCCAGCCTGTAATGGTGAGCCATAATGGATGCCGGTAATTGCCCAGCAATTTGTTTTTTTGCGCAGCAATTAAAATAATACCTAGCGACAACGGAAGTACCAAACCATTCAATGCACCAGCTTTTACCATTACTTGAACCGGGTTTCCAATAAAGGCAAATAGCAAGGTTGAAAGTATGATAAATGCTATTATAATCCATTGCCTTTGCGCTTTTATAAATGGATGCAGCGTTTCTAAAAAGGATACCGAAGTGTAGGCCGCCCCCACCACCGATGTGATGGCTGCAGCCCAAAGTATAACGCCAAAAATTTTTAACCCCACATTGCCTGCAGCAGATTGAAATACCGATGCAGCGGGATTTTGCGGGCTTAGCAAAACGCCAGCTGCTACTACTCCTACGCATGCGATGAATAACAAAACCCGCATGATGCTTGCAACCAAAATGCCACTCACCGCGGCTTCAGTTACAGGTTTTATATAGTTGCCTTTCCGTTCTAATGTTTCCAACATTCTATGGGCACCAGCAAACGAAATATAACCGCCAACGGTTCCCCCAACCAGTGTTACAATTGCATTGACATCTAGTTTTACTGGCACAAAGCTGTGATGGATTAAATCGACCATGGGTGGGTGGCTACTAAGGGCCACATATAAGGTGAGACCAATCATTACAAAACCCAATAGTTTGGCAAACAAATCCATGGCCTTACCGAACTCTTTTACAATGAAAAGCAACAACGCAATCACGCAACTAATAATGGCCCCGGTTTGAGTGCTAATACCGAACAATATATTTAACCCTAAACCACAGCCACCAATGTTCCCAATATTAAAAATCAGTCCTCCAATGGATACTAACAATACCAGTAAAAACCCCAGTCCGGGCAACACTTTATTGGCTAATGCTGGAGCTTGCAAACCGCTAGCCGCAACAATTCGCCATATATTAAGTTGTGCGATAACGTCTAGCAATACTGAGATCAATATTACAAATCCGAAGCTGGTAAAAAGCTGCTGGGTAAATATCGTGGTTTGTGTAATAAAACCCGGCCCAATTGCCGACGTGGCCATTAAAAATGCAGCCCCCATCAACCCTCCGCCGAATTTCGATTGCTTAAACTGGCCGAACTGAAATATTTTTTTCATTCAATAAACTATATATTTTTTGTGCAAAAATTACCGCATTTTTTCCATCGCCATGTATGCAAATAGTTTGTGCTTCAATAGGAATGTGCACGCCATTTACGGCCGTCACTTTTTGTTGCGTTATCATTTGTACAACCTGGTTCAATGAATCTTCTTCAGAATGGATTAAGGCATTGGGTTGGCTGCGAGGCGTGAGTGCCCCGTCAGGTTGATAAGTACGGTCGGCAAATACCTCGGACATAGTTTTCAGACTCATTTTTTTGCCTGCTGATATCAAATGGCTACCAGCTAATCCGTATAGCACCAGAGACTTGTCAAAATCATATACAGCTTTTGCTACAACGTCGGCCATTGTTGGGTTACGGGCTGCCATGTTATACAATGCGCCATGTGGTTTTACATGATGGATTACTGCGTTCATTTTATTGGCAACAGTGTCGAATAGCGCTAACTGTTTTGTTATTAAATCATGCAATTCTAATTCAGTCAATTGCATTTCTGTTCGTCCAAAATTCGGCCTGTCATCAAAAGAAGGATGGGCACCTATTGCTATACTATTTTCCAGACAAAGTACCATGGTTTCCTCCATCGTTTGTACATCTCCCGCATGAGCGCCACAGGCTATATTGGCAGACGAAATGAATGGCATTATTGCCGCATCATTTGGCATTCCTTCGCCCATATCACAGTTAATATCAATTGTACGATTATTCATTTTACCGTCTAAAGAAAACAATGTTTAGCCAGTATAAAAAACGGATTGCTGCTGGACGATTGAAAACCTGGGTTTTATGATTTAGCAAAGCGACCTCGAAACATCAGTTAGATTTCCGGCAATTCCAATCTTTTTATTTTCGATACAATTCGGATGCCCACTACAATTATCACGCAGATTAACAAGCTAACGTTATCATTAATCATAAAATATTGCTGGGCAATGTAAATGGCGCCACCTACAAAACATGCCGTAGCATATAGTTCTCCACGACGTAAAAGATAAGGCACCTGATTGCATAAAATATCGGCCACTAATCCGCCAAATGTGGCGGAAATAACCCCCAACACAAGCGAGTAACCGTTGTTAACGCCAGCCTTCATGCTTATTTCAATACCTGCAGCAGTAAACATTCCTAAGCCAATAGCATCACTTATAAAAATGGCTTTTTCAAATTTTGCAATATTGGTATTGAACAAGAAAACAATAATAACCGCCGCAATAACTAACGCCAACGCGAAATAATCATTTACCCAACTTACTGGCCTTATTCCAATCAGTAAATCGCGGATGGTACCGCCGCCGTAGGCCGTAGCAAAAGCGAGTACAGCAGCGCCAAAAATATCCATGCGATGGGTTCTGGCTTTTAACGCCCCAGTAATGGCAAATACAAAAATGCCTGTGTAGGCAATTATTTGAATGATTGGCATGGGGGCGATTTGGGGGAAATTAGAAGATTGGAAGATTAGCAGATGAAACAGTCGAAACATGCAGTATAACTTGCAATTACAAACTCAGTCATTGCTATTAAAATTTAATAAATCGGATATTCTTTTATAATCCAAAAGCTTTTCCTTGTTGTGGAAATATTAGATTCAGGCCTAGCTTATTTCCCTCTTTTAATTCTTTGGTCAATTGCTTTATTCTGGTAGTTGGCGGCTTTACATGCGTCACCACAAGGTTTAAATCTTTTACGCCGTTGCCACCAACAAGCTCATTTAAAACTGACATTTCTTTCATTAGCCATTTTGGTGTAAGATGCCCAAAAAGCTTTGTATCGGGCTGGTCGTTTGGAAACGATACTTCTATGAAAATGCCCTTTAATTGTTTGGCTTTTATGAGTGGTGCCACATTTTGCCAAAGCAATTGCAGTTTGTTACTTTTTTCAGTAGAATCGGAACCCGTATCTCCCAAGTATAGAATATAGCTGTCGCTATTTTTTATTAAAAAAGCGGTGCTTTCGTATGGGTTTACATGGCTTAGCGGAAATGCCTTTACCTGCATGGAAGTATTGTGTATGTTGGCTTCTTCGCCCGCAATTAAGCTTTTAAAATGGTACTTTTTTATGAGAAAACTTTTGCCTTCGTCACCAAAATTCGCCCAAGCTTCCCCGTTGAAATAGTAGTCTTCCAACATGCGCATGGTGTTGGGCAACGCATATACCGTTTTGGAAGAATCGTCGGGCGACGTAATTATTAAACCCGACACATGGTCGAGATGTCCGTGGGAAATGAAATATCCTTTGATGTAATTTTTTAAAACCTCGTCGGTGCCGGTAGTAAACGCCTTGTTGGCTATGGCTTTTTCAATGCCGGTATGCACGGTGCCAGCATCCATACAGATATAATCTTTTGTGCCAGCAGGCGCCACCATATACGCCGACAAATTGCTTTCATCAATACCACCTTTTACGCCCAATGGCACCACTCTGAAAGAAAGAGATTGCGCTTTTTTTTGTGCAAACAATCCAATGGATACCGTTAGGAATAAGAATAAGATGGATTTTTTCATGCGGTAAAATTAGGTACCACAATTAACTTTTAAAGAGTTGCCCGTTTTATGAGGATGTATTATTGTTGTTGAAATATCGGTTGTGCAAGCCAAAAATCAATTACTATAAGCAACCTGATTAATTGACTTTATTTTTGACCGGTAAAAAGCGTGGTTGCTGTCAATATTATTTTAAACGAATGAATCAAATAATCGAGTCACAATATTTCGGCTGCATTGCGTTTTTTATTGAGTTATATAAATGCGACCATATTTATTTGGAGCAACACGAAACTTTTCAAAAAATGAGTTTCAGAAACCGGTGCCAGATTTTAGGTGCCGGCAAAGTCATTAATCTTTCCGTGCCGGTGTTGGGCGGTCGTGACCAAAAGACTTTTACAAATAATATTTATATAGACAACACTCAAAAATGGCAGGTTCAACACTGGCGCACGCTTGAAAGCTGTTACAACAAATCGGCTTTCTTTTTACATTATGGGCCGGAAATAAAAGACATATTGTTTGCCAACCACGACAAGCTTTGGGACCTCAATAGGGCGGCTTTGAAATGGGTGATTAAAAAATTGAAATGGGACGGCACCATCAGTGCCTCAACTAATTACGAGAAAAATCTTAGAGAAAATTGGTTGGATAATAGAAATCAGTTTACGCCATCTAGTAGGCTTGATTATAAAACGACGCCGTATCAGCAGGTTTTTACGGTTCCTTTTGAAAGCAACTTGAGCATTTTGGACCTGTTGTTCAACTTGGGGTCGCAATCTTCCGCCTATTTGAAAAGCCAGATTCAAAATGGATAAACCCAATTTTTAAGCCGCCTACTAGAAAGAATGTAGCTAGTGGTTTATACTCATTTGCGGGATTGGGGCGAGCAAACACGTTTTTTTAGTTTTAATTTGCAAATCAAGAGGCTTTGCACAATGCAAAGCGCTTATTGTCGTTTGATTGGGTTCAATTGTTGGCAGGCTGCCGCACCAATACGAAACACACCTTATGGGAAAATTTGGTCTTTTATTATTTGGCTTATTAGCATGCCATTTCACACAAGCGCAAGATTTTTCCAATAAAGGGAAAGACTTCTGGCTCACGTTTCCTGCACATGCCGATGTAGGTACGGCTGTAATGGGCATTTACATTACATCTGACGTTGCCGCCAGCGGTCAAGTAGTTGCTGGCGCAAACACCATTTCCTTTAGCATTACCCCCAATACAGTTAAGCGAATTTTTTTAGGCCCAGGAGCAGGTAACGATGCGCCAAATGCCGCGGTTTATATGTCGCAAGACGATGGTATAAAAACCGGTGCGGGTATTCATGTTACTTCCGACAAACCAGTGGTGGTTTATGGCCACATCATTAAACAAGCGAGGTCGGCTGCATCGCTAATTTTACCTACCAACGTGTGGGGCAAGGAATATTTAGTACCTAGCCACGCAAGCGAAGGCAACGGCGGCGGCGACAGCAGCGGCAAAGCCAATATAACCGTAGTGGCCAGAGAACCCAACACCGTAGTTGAAATTGTTCCGAAAACAGAAAACTACAGAGGATCGAGACCCGCAGGTACGCCGTACACTATTACACTTGCCAATCCTGGCGACGTTTATCAGGCCCAATATAAAAAAGACGCCGACATCTCTGGTACCACCGTTCGCTCCATAGCCACCAACACTTCCACCTGCAAACCAATCGCTGTTTTTTCGGGTTCTACTTGGTCGGCATTTGATTGTGCGGGGCCTAGCGGCGGCGATAATCTTTACCAGCAGCTTTTTCCAACCCGTTCTTTTGGTAAAAGTTTTCTTACCGCTCCCTTCATTAATAGAGCGTATGATATCTTTCCAGCACAGTGGGATCCGAAGCTTGGAATTCACGTGACTTGAAGTCGCGGC
>JADMIO011507037.1_pt1 | contig 52519 bp, 59 predicted proteins | sample 8958161 | NCBI WGS metagenome assembly JADMIO01 (sample SAMN16585339, study PRJNA669376) | soil metagenome | isolation source: Crop rotation soil | place: USA: Cullars Rotation, Alabama | collected 2011
GACAACTTGTCCACGTGGAATTCTAAGCTTAGGATCCCAATGTGCTGGAAAGGGCCCGGAATGATGGTGATAATACTGCCAGGTGCCCTGCTTCATGCAGTATATCGCCGGGGTATAACATTCGTTCCATATCGTAGAAAATTTTACCGTTTTGTATATCCAACCCCGGTAAAAAGGTGTCATCTTCAAGTGTAGCACGTTCACATTGAATACCTATATTGTTAAGAAAGGAAACTGATTTTTCAAAAAGATCAGTATTAGTTGTGGTGGCGGTAGTTACAGCGGACATTTGATTCATTTTTTTATGCTGCTAATATAATATCTAAACCCATAATTTTGGGTTGTTAAATTTAAATACCCATGAAAACCAGCTTGCAATTTATTATAGCATTGGCATGTATCTCTCTTTTCTGTTCCTGTGCGCCCTCAAATTCCAGTAATCCCAAAACTATCAATTTAAAATACTGGCCTAATAGTTTGAAAAGGCATGATATAGATGTAAGCTTCGACACCTTGCACAATGGCAATGATACTATCCGTTATAAGCATAATGGAAGCAGGGTTTATTCCAATGGCTACCTGGAACAGGCATTGGCGTATTGTTATGATTCAGCCAACAAAGAGACAGCAACCCAGGACGTCTTTTCCAGCATGTATATGAACCCTGAAAGTAATTTATATGATTGTATCACCAATACCACTTTTCATTTTGTTGATGGAGATATAATAGCCAGCGGCATTTTCCACCTGGTGCCGGGTAATGATTCTTTACCTCCGGACCATGACTTCCCGATTATTGGTGGTTCAGGTAGCTATGCTAATATCTATGGCACCTATACCCGAAGATATAGGGATACTGTATTTTATGTGCAATTAAAATATTATAGTCGCTGATTTTTATTCGGCAATATTCTTGCACTATTCAACTTCATCTAAAGCAGTGAAAATGTAATATTTAAAAAAATCTGCACAATATTTTTTCATGATGAGATGGATTCACCCTGTTTATTCTTCCGGGGGAATAGAATGGAGTGCAATACGATTCCCTTCTGTATCTAAAAACATGGCCATGCTTCCATATTCGGGAGATATAGTTGTTTTGGGCACTAATATTTGCCCCCCTGCTGCTGCTACCTTATCCAATACTATCTGTACATCAGGATTTGCATTAAGGTAGATAAGCGGGCCATCGCTTGCAGATGGTTTGTAAAAATCAGGGTTGAATGTAACTGCGCCACCCACACCCATACGGTCCTCAACAGGGAACATACGCATCTGTATCTGTGGGGTATCAAGCGGCACCATTTGCATATCAAAAATGGTTTCGTAAAATTTCTGTGCTCTCGCCAGGTCTTTGCTGGGAATCTCGAACCAGCTTATTGCATTTTTAAATGTCATTATCTGATATATAGAATTAACAACAGAGCAAGTTAATTTACTTATTGCCCATTTTCAAACTGTCAAGCGATAAGTTACTTACTACTGGCTTTTCATTGCCTCTGTGGCAGGTATAGCAGGTAATTCGTTCCAGTTTGGAGTCGCCTATCTTTGCGAGGTACTCGGTGTTGATAGCATCCTCCATCCGCATCATATCGCGCGCAATACGTTTTTCCTGTTTTTCATCCGATGCAAAATCAAATTCCGGTTTCTCACCAGGCTTCTGCGTGCTATAGTGGCAATGCCCACATTTTACACCCAGCGAAATGGAGTAGGCTCTCATTATACTATGCAGTTCATGCATATCAATGTCTTTGGGCAGCACTTTCAGGTTATGTGCTTTTTCATCATGGCGAGGCTCTTTTTTGCCATATGTTTGTGCCACTACTATTGCCATGCAAAAGAGGGTAGCCACGATTGTCTTTTTACCAGGTCTCATAAAAATCTTGTTTGTGCAGTAGAGTTAAATATATAAAACTTATTCCTCCATTTGCACTCTAAAGAATGAACCTGATATATTTTTATTCTGTGTATTTTTTATAGAGTTTGTTCCATCCCTTTATCATCCCTATAAAATAAAATGCGCGTAATGCCAAATTAAATGCAGGAGCTGGAATCTTTGTGGGCCTTGCCATGGCCTGACATTTCATCTTTTTAAGGCAATATCCCATCATCGGGATACTTATACCTCCTTTTTTATCCATGTAGCCATCCGTAGTGAGGCCCAGGAGGCACATCATGAATTTATCATAGTCCAGTGCCGGCGTATAAGATACAAGTGCATCCATTACTTCCTCTTTGTTGTTGGATGCAATATGTCTGGCACCTTTAGGGACCACTATTACCTGCCCCGCAGCTGCTATGTGCGTTTTCCCATCTATTATCACTTTTAGTTCTCCTTTCTGCACTCTAAAAATCTCGTTCTGGCGGTAATGAATATGCTCAAAAGGCACATAGCCTTTTGACTGCAAAGTCCATTGCATGGTATAGGTATCTGCATTTGCAGAAATACAGCAGAAACTTTCTCCCGAAAAGGGATTGCTGATGGATTGGTAGAGATTAATGGCCATGAGATTTGATATGATCTTTATAATTAACAAGATATACGAAAAAGAAGATTGTTTGGATTTTCACTTTTTTTGAGTGATCGTACAATTTCAGATGTATATACACGTTATTCTTGGTCAGGGACTATCTAAAATTGAAAAACAAATGGAAAGGAAAGAGTTTTTAAGAGCTGGTTTTCGCATTTTGTGGTTTGGCATTTATCCCGGCTGGCATTTTAGAAAGTTGTAAAAAGCAAAATTATTCAGGCCCCTCAAATGTAAATTTTACTATCGATCTAAGTCTTGCAGCCAATGCAGCATTGAATACAGTTGGCGGAGCAGTGACAGGAGACAATGGGCAAATTGTAGTGATACATACCAGTTCCGGTTTTATTGCTCTGTCCAATGTTTGTACACATGAAGGCTGCATAGTAAATTATAATTCGGGCAGTCAGCAGTTCACATGCCCTTGCCACGATGGGGTCTATAACCAGCAGGGTGCGGTTGTGTCAGGCCCACCTCCTTCAGCCTTAACGAAATATACGGTCACGCAGAGTGGGAGTATTCTTACTATTAAATCATAGGATCAATACGTAATTTTTATTGGGTTGCCTTGTTTACTGCCATTTACATGGCAATTATTTATGGTCTGGTAATAGTCGTTGCCGGCAAAGCAGGCATTACAGACCGACCTGCCAAGATCAAAACTATCAATGTAATACTGCCTGTTGGGGCCTGGTAAAAAAATGGATACTTCATTACTGTCAGCATTAAAAGCTCTGACAGGTACCATGTAGTAAGTGGAGTCTCCGGATAGTACAGCACTCATATTAAAACTGTCTGTAACGATGGTGGTGTTTTTTCTATACGTCTTTACAAATACAGTGTCCACGTCATCAGCTTTAAAGTTATATAGCCGTATATCCAGGTAAGCACTGCAGTATTTTTTGCAGCAGCAGGAAGATATAGTAAGCAGGAAACTGAGTATTACAGCAACGTATGAAGATTTTATAGGATTCGCCTGTGCAATGAAGTTATGAAAAAAACAACACGGTAGCTTAAAGCTTCGCTTTTTGTTGCTTTCCTACCAGTCCAAGGTGGGTATGGTTAAACGAATCAGGATATTTAAGGCCATAACCCGCTATACGGTCAAAAGAAGAATGTGCCCAGAGCAGCAGGCCAATAAATAATACAACAGGCAGGTGGATGATTATCCCTGCTATAATGAGCAATCCTGCAAAACCTTTATGATGAAACAGGTTATATAAAAAGGCACCCATTTGGGTATTTATAAGGTAACCCAACATGCCGAGGTCTGGAGAAAGAAAAAGGAAAGGCCATAAGTACCATGCAATATGTATGGGTTGATAATAAAGAGCTAAAATGGCTAAAGCTAATTGCATCGCCTGTTCTGATTTTAAGAGGTTTTTCATATCATTTTCATTTTATGATACAAAGCTCGTTCATAAACCAGGCTCCGCACCTTAACAAAAGATAAGAAATGAAATAAGCCCTATTTTTTTAGCAAACGGTTTCTTATACGGCTAAGGCTTACAGGCGTAATGCCCAGGTAGCTTGATATATAATGCTGTGGTATGCGCTCTATGATCTTTTGCTTGTTACTTTCCAGCAATTGTATATAGCGTTCTTCAGGGCTCAGCATAAGCAGACCTGTCATCCGCTCCTCCAGCCCTATAGCAAGGTATTCAGCCATCAACCTGCCGAAGCGTTCCCATGTATGAGAACGTTCATACAGCTGCACAAGTGCTTTGTAAGGAAATACCAGCATGTCACAATCCGTCATAGCTTCTATGCTCAGTTCTGACGGTTTGTGGGTGATACAACTGATATAGGAGCTTACAAAATGTCCTTCAAAATAGAAATAAGTGGTTTTCTCTTCGCCATCCCTGGTATAATAATGTCGCATAGTCCCCTGCAATACAAAGCCTACATCATATGCGGTCTTGCCTTCCTGGGCAAAAAGGCTTTGCTTAGGTTGATGCTTTTCTTCCAGGCAGGGTACCAGCATCTCCCAATCTGCATCATTTATTTTTATAAAACGGCTGATGGCATTGCGGAGTTGTAAGAGGGATGCATCATTCATTATCGTATATTTTCGTTATAATTTAAAATGGCTGAGAAGTCTCCCTTTCAGCCTTAAGTCAGAACTATTCTTCCGTAAGCTATAAATACACACATTAAAAACAAAACACAGTTGCTCATAACATTTTTAGGTTCATGCCTTTTATAATGAATTATTGCAGCAGGTATCATGATAAGTGCAAAGCAAATTGCAGCAATCGGAGTAAGAACCGGGAACGTATTAAATAATAATGGAAATATTATTCCGAGGGTTCCAAGTATTTCAGACACCCCAATGAAGCGGATAAGGGCAAGAGGTAAGCCCTCAACACCCGTTTGTCCCTTAGCTACCAATTCCTTTTCAGAATAGAATGATTTTTGTATGCCGGAGTATAAAAATGCAGCAGCAACTAATGATTGAAAGATCCAGAGTGTGATATTCATCCTGTTATTTTTTTGTTTCCACAAAGGACGGAACTAGGGCTCTGAATTCCTTTGACATTTATCAAAAAATCAGATCTGCGAGCGAATTCTGCTTAAAGTTTCTTGTGTAACGCCGAGGTAAGATGCTATAGTGCCAAGAGGGGCGCGGTTAATAATTCCAGGATTGGTATTAATGAGGGTTTGGTAACGTTCCAATGCCGTAGCGAAATGCAGGTCATCAAAACGTTTTTGCAATTGGGTGATTCCCGTATAGGCAAGTAATCTTCCAAAATGTTCGATATCGTGATATTGACTACAACATTTTTCCAGGTCTGTATAAGAAAGGCTCCAGATTATTGAATCCTCAAGAAGTTCAATGCCTCTGCGGTCCGGCTGTCGATTAATAAAACTTAATACCGAACAGGCAAAAGTGTTTTCAGGGCTGAACCAATCTGTAACGTCTTTTCCGTCTTTGATATAGAAAGTTCTAGTAAGTCCTTTTTCAATAAAATGCACATAATTGCATATGGCACCTTGCCTTAGCAGCAGATGCCCCTTGGGTAATTCAGACCTGTGTAAAATCGATGCAAGGGCGGTTTTGCTATCGGGGCTGAGGTAAGCTAACAGTGATACGGCCTGAAAAAATTTATCCATAAAACCTTACAGTTTCTAAACAAATATAAACGAAATAGCTTCAAATGACATCCGCGTTTACTGTTCTTAAGCCATGCATGCTAAGAATATCTCAAAGCAGAAATATACGGTGTCATTACCCCTGTAGTGAAATAGCCATTAGCAATTATCACTCTTTCTTTTACCTTTATATTTATATGTGCCGCCACTTTGTATTTATAAATTTCCTGCAAGCGTTATTTTTATCTTCTTGCAGAATGAACTATAAGCATAGCATCTCTTCTTAAAACAGTATTAAAATACCCCTCGAAAAATGCAACAAAAAAATATGGAAAAACGCTTTGGAACATGCATCGTTCTGTTGTTCGGTTTGCTTGCTTCATCCTGTCTTTATGCCCAACCCGACCCTCTGTTTGTAGCGCCTGGTGGTAATGTAGGCATTGGGGTGTTACAGCCTAACATGAAATTAGATGTAGGCGGCGATATTCACACCTCAACTTCTTTGAGAGCTGATGGCAATAATTTCTTGTTTTCCAGGGGCTCTGTCGATGGAACAAACAATGTTGTATTCAGGTATGATGCTAACAATACTTACCTCTATCCCTGGGGAACAGGCACCGCAACCAATACACTTATTGTAGGATGCCCCTGGTGTGGATCAACTGCCTATACAAATTTATCCGTTGCAGGCAATATTTCTACCTCGAAAGAACTTATCGTGACAGGGAAAACCACTCTATCGCAGGGGCTTTCTGTAACGGGCGATGTAGGGGTAACAGGAAATATCGCGCTTACAGGTACTCACCTGGTATTTAACAGCGGCCCCGGGGTGATCGATTGGGGTGAAAATTCAGCAGGCTCCCTGTATTTCAGGCAACTGAAGGGTGAAAAGGGAGGTATTGGTAGTTATCATGAAAGGATGATAATAGACCACAATGGAAATGTGGGTATTGGCACCACATCGCCCCGTGCACGCCTGGAAATAAAAGATTATGCTAATTATGAATTTGGACGCATTACATTTCGGGCCCTGAACAAGGATAATTGCTTTAATATGCATAATACGACGCGTTCAGGGGCAGACAAAGTAGGGATATGGACTGAAGGCCTTGTTTATGCACAGGAGTTCTGGGCATTTTCTGATGAAAGGATAAAAACAAATTTAGTCAGGGCCAATCCACAAAACGATCTGAGTCTCCTGAACAATCTTAAAGTGACTGATTTTCAATACAAAGATTTTATCGCTCATGGCAATGGTATAAACAGGGGCTTTATAGCGCAGGAAGTGGAAAAAGTATTTCCGCAGGCAGTTACAAGAAATACAGAGTTCATACCGGACATTTTTGATGTGGCTGAAAAGCTGAGCCTAAAGGATGGCATACTGGCCATTACAACAAACAAACCACATAAGCTGGCCACTAATGATATAGTACGCCTTATATCAGACGGTAAGGTCTTGGAATTGCAGGTAAAGGTGTTGAATGAACATACATTTACTGTAAAGGGCACAGAACTGCCCACGGATCATTTATTTGTTTACGGCAAAAAAGTAAATGATTTCAGGGTGGTGGACTATCAGCAGCTATTTTCGCTCGGTATAAGTGCTATGCAGCAACTGTCCAAAGAAGTGGACGCATTGAAAGCCGAAAACGAAATGCTTAAAAAACAGAATGCCGCCAACTGCAAAACAATAAGTGCTGATCATGATGAACTGGCAAGTATACTGGCACGACTGGAAAAACTGGAAGCATTAGACGGTGGTGTTAAGACAGCGCAGAAATAATTCAATTAATTCATGATATTATGTGAGGTTTCCTTCTTTTTTGAGACCTAAGCACTTTAATGTGGTAAACGTAACGTGTTCGCTTAATTTTACAGACTAAATGTCCCGGATTTTAAATTTATGGCTAAAGATTCAAACCTCACCAGGATGCTCCAGCTTGTTGGCTCTTTCTTCGATACCAAAAATGATCCCGAACAACTGGACGTAGATCAAAATGTAATAGAGCGCTTGCATAAAGTACATCCTGCGACTATGTCGGAATATGCGGAAGGTGATGGTCCGGTTGTTTGGATATTGCTTATACCCACGACCTATGACATAATGGAGCGTTTTATTAAAGGAATTATATCTGAAAAACAATTATATGATGAGACAAATCCGGGACAGGCTTACGAGGCCATTTATCTCTGCTCCGCTTCGGTGCTGGAGGAATACAGGAATAAGGGCCTTGCCAAAAGGATCTGTATGGAAGCTATCAATAGTATAAGAGAAGGTCACTCCATCAAAGCCCTTTATTACTGGCCCTTTAGTTCAGAAGGCAAAGCCCTTGCAGAATCCATAGCAAAGGCATCAGCTCTGCCACTTTATAAGAGGCACAGCGAACATTAGGCAAACTACGTTTACAAAAACAGCTTAGGCTAAAGTCCCGATTATGCAATAAGCTCAAATTGTATTAATTTACTAAGCTCTTATCAGTACCTTATGAGGAAAATATTTATTACATGCAGTTTGATCTTCTTAAGCTTTTCACTGACAATGGCTGCGGGTTTTCAGCTCAATCTGCAAGGCGTGCGCCAGTTAGCAATGGGCGGAAGCGGTACCGCATACCCCTGGGATATAGCAAGCATTTTTTACAATCCGGCAGGTATGTCCGATATGGAAGGTATACAGGCCTACGTCAGCCTCGTTACTCTATTGCCGAATGTTCAATATACCTCCGGTACCTATTCTGCACGTACCCAGGCACAAGTCTTTTATCCATTCAATGTGTATGTTGGCGGCCCCTTAAAAAACAATAAGCGCATTGGTATAGGCCTGGGCATCTACACCCCCTTTGGCAGTGGTATAAAATGGGATGATAACTGGACAGGCTGTTACGCCATTCGTTCCAGTAATCTTGAAGCTGTCTATTTCCAGCCCACCGCCTCTTACAGGATCAACGATATATTTTCTGTAGGCGCAGGATTCATATACGCCTACGGCAATGTAGATGTAAGGACAGCAGTACCTGTTAGCAGCCAGCAGGGCAGCACAGACCCTTCATCAGAACTCTCGGGCAATGCAAATGGATTTGGGTATAACATAGGCCTGCATGCCAAACCTAATAAGTGGCTGCAACTTGGGCTTACCTACCGTTCCACGGTAAAGATGAAAGTAAGCAACGGAAACGCATCGTTTACAAGTATTCCCGAATCCATTGCCAATATGTTTCCCCAGGGCACTAAGTTTAGTACAAGTCTTCCTTTGCCTCAAGTGCTTTCATTTGGTGTTGCTGTAAATGCTACAGAGAATTTAGTGATACAGGCAGATATTAATTATGTGGGCTGGAAGGCAATAGACTCTCTGAAATTTGATTTCAGTAACCACACTCAGCTATTAGCAGATAACCATTCCCCCCGGCATTATCAAAACACTGTAGCATTCCGTTTAGGTGCACATTACCGGATCTCAGAAAAATGGGCACTTATGGCAGGCGGCGCATACGATCCAACACCCGTTACAGATGGTTTCGTTTCCCCGGATCTGCCTGATGCCAATCGTATAGTGCTCACAGGTGGCTTGACGTATAAAGTAAATAACAAGCTTAACCTCATGGCCGCTTTTGAATATGTAACAACAGAAAAACGGGATGCTTCTTTTGATGCTGCCGGGCTCACAGGCACTTACCAGACCAAAGCGTTCAGCCCATGCATAGGTGCATCCTACAATTTCTGATAAGACAAAATGAAATCTGCATGAACAAGATTTGTACAACACTCTATATAGCAACGCTTTTTTTGGCTGGCTGCAAGCCTGATCTTACTACCACTAAGCCGGTAGCAGGCACTGCAGACTTTTCAAAATACCTGGCAGTAGGCACCAGCTTCACGGCAGGTTTTGCAGACCAGTCCCTGTACAGAAGCGGGCAACAAAATTCATATCCTGCTATATTGGCGACGCGATTTAGTTTAGTGGGTGGGGGTAATTTTATACAACCACTTTTACCTTCTGATGCAGGATATCCTTCTCCCAAACTGGTATTGGGTACAGTTACAGACTGTGCAGGGACCGGCCTAGCCCCGGTTAATTCTTCAGTAGATACAATTGGCAGCAGCATTTCGGTTGCATCGCAGGGGCCATTTAACAATGTAGCAGTACCTGCCATAAAATGTATAGATTATTTAAGTGCGGGCTTTGGTAATGTCAACCCATATGCAGGCCGTTTTTATACAAATCCCGCAAGCGAAACTCCTTTGGGAGAAGCTTTAAGATTGAATCATACTTTTTTTACCTGCTGGTTAGGCCCTTACGACGTATTGTTATATGCCATAAATGGGGGTACGGGAAATGTTCCCGGCAATCAATTGCCGGATATTTCTGATTCCGTTCTTTTTCGGAAAACATACAATGCCGTAGTAGATTCGTTAACTAAGAATGGTTCAAAAGGAGTATTGATAAATGTTCCCGATATAGCATACATGCCTTTCTTCACCACAATAGAGCCCAAGGGACTTATGATAGATGAAGCAAAAGCTGCAGCGCTGAATAATCAATGGGCATTCAACGGGAATATGAATTTCCAGTCGGGCTCTAATTATTTTGTAGTAACAGATTATGCCGCACCCCATTATACCAGGCAGATATATGCGGATGAGTTTATATTGCTTACTGCAAACGATTCAATAAAATGTGCCGGATGGGGGAGTGTAGTGCCTATACCAACTAAATATGTATTAACACGCAACAAGCTCGCAAATATCAGAAACTTCACAGCAGCATATAATCTCATTATTCAGCAAACGGCAGCGAAATATAATATCGCTTATGAAGATATCAGTGCGTTCATGGCCACTCTTCAAAAAGGCATCGCATTTAATGGAGTTAATTTTTCTACCCAATATGTAGCAGGCGGGGCTTTCTCATTAGATGGCATCCACTGCACCCCCAAAGGATATGCACTCATAGCAAACGAGATCATACGCAATATCAATAAAACCTACCACTCCACTATTCCCTATGCAGATGTAAATGCATACGACGGCATCAAATTTCCATAACAATAAGAAACCATGTATAAAACAAATGCCCCAATCGCGTTGATTGGGGTATTTGTAAAAAATGGAGTAAATAATATCTCATTTCGCCTTTTTTCAGAAAGGCAAAGTATTACTCAACCATAACCTTTCTGATAATTGGCAGGTAATTCCGTCCATTATAGATGCGTACCACATACATGCCTTTTGGGTAAACTGAAGTGGCGATCTCATAGTCTTTTTTACCCCCTACATTTATATGTTGTACCAGCCTGCCAGAAATATCATAAACAGAGATTTCTTCAACAGGTATAGAAGATTTGATATAAACCGAAGTGCTTGCAGGGTTAGGATAAATATCAAGATCAGCAGCAGGAGTAATTTCATTTACGCCTGTAGTGCCGCATACCAGGCTATAAAGGAAATTGGTAACTAAAGAATCAACTCTTGGGAATTTGGTTGTGTTATTATCCCATGGCACATGCCCGTCCCCCGGAAAAACCATACTCCAATGATATATACCTGCACTGATATATTGAGCCTCTAAGGATCCGAGGCCGCATAAAGTAACAGGTACGGGGATGCCCACCACAGGGTGTCCGCAATTGTAAGGCACTACCTGGTCCTGGTCGCCCTGCGCATTCACAGAAGGTTTGTCTCCGGCGCCTGCAAGGTTTATCTTATTCAATGCACCCGCCAGGTTAATGATGGCTCTTGATTTTACACTATAGCCGGCATTGCCGCTATTGCCATCAAATCCGCCATTATTGTTCATGGCATCTGCAATATAATTAGGGCATTCACCAATGCTGTCTATATAACCAACATGCATATATAATATAGCACCGGCAGAATTGCCCCCGATAAAAATATTGTCCGTGTCAATTTTATAGGTATTAGTTGTTGATGCATCTTTAACAAAATAGCGGATCGCTGCTTTACCATCGCTTATCGCTTTTATTACAAGGTCAACATCATATGCCGAGTCCGTTACCAATTGCCCGGCATTTCCCAAACGATAATCAATAGAAGCTGTTACATAACCTCTCTGGCATAAGTTTCTGCATAATTGTACGCAAGTGCTGTCATCATTACGGTTACCACTTATAAAACTACCGCCATGTGCAAGTATAACAAGCGGTCTTTTAGTATAAGTATCTCCCGTAGGCTGATAAATATCCATCGAAAGGGAGTAGGGGGTAGAATAAGTTACGGTAGTAACAGTATAAGTTGGAAAAATAGTATTCAGGTACCGGCCTCCTACACATTGTGCATGGGAAGTTTTGGTAATGAATAAACCAACAAATAAGATCAGTATGGAGTACAATCTGTTATTCATAAGTGTTATTTTTTATTAATTATTCAGTGTGTATTTGCAAAATAAGAATTTATATCTGTAAAAATTAGCTTTTTAATGGAATTATGAGTGAATAGATACTCCTTTTTTATTCAATACGGATCAGTAGTTCCTTTTCGATTTTTGCTTTGCCGCCAATGCTTACTTCAGTATTATTATCTATTTTTCGTGCTTTCACCATTACAAGCCCTTCACTATTGAATAAATTCCCCTGGCTTACCAGTAGGTCCAAACTGTTGGAGGTATTCAGATGTAGTAAATATGCGCCCAGGCAGGCGCTGCTATTACCATTAATGATATCTTCGTTCACCCCGATAGCCGGGGCAAACATCCTTGCTGCTGCTTCAGGGTTGGATGATGAACCTCCAATAGCATAGGCAAAGCAACCCATACTTTTATGCTCATTACAAACCTGTTTCAGTTTGTCAAAATCAGGCAGAATGGTATTTAGTATTTCTATTGATTTTAACCCGACAAGAAATCGGTAAGAACCCGGTGAGGCAAGTACCAGGGGATAGTCCGAAGCCGTAGCATCTCCACCTATCCCCAACGCATTCAGTAAATTGTTTGCAGCTTCTGGTTTTGGCTCTGTAAATTTTATTTCATTGATCCGTAAATAAACCTGCAGATCATCCCCCATTTTTATCACCTCTACTTGCTGCATCCCTTCTTTTACTTCCTGGTAATAGCTCATGCTATGGGTAAGATTCAAGCTTTTGGCTCTTACATAATGAGCGGCAATAGTGCCATGCCCGCAGTTTAATAACTCAGCGCCGCGGGTAAAGAAGCGTACTTGTACGTTTCCGCCCGGGTTCGTCGGTTCAAAAACAAAAGCCGTATGTGATGCAGGTAATTGCGTGGCAATAAACTGCATTCGCCTCTCATTAAGCCCTGTTGCATTCAGCACAACACCAGTAGGACTACCACCACAATTGTTTTTAATGAAAGCACGAACTAAATACGCCTTTAGTGTTTGCAAATTTAATTGTATAAATAACAGGATAAATGTACACGATTTTAAAAGAATGGACATCCCTCAAAATGACAGGAAAAATATAAAGGGTGTTGACATTGGTAGTTTTTTATATTAGGTTTACATATAAATAATATCCCATGAAATACATACTCTTATGCATGCTGTCAGTATTTTCATTTACAAGCTTTGCACAGGATACTGCCTCGGTGGCAGCCATGCAGAATAACATGAAAACAATTTCAGCCAAATTGGACAGTGTTGGCAAAGTGGCCGCTGCAAATGGTGATAGCCTTAAAAAGCTGAAGGAATACTATAACACAAGTATATCTATCGATTCCACAGCTTTAGAATTGTTTATTACCAATATCGATTCTGCTTTTTATTGCCATTCTCTCTTTAAAAGTTGCAAGTCAGGAAAAGTAGGTACTGTAAAAACCAGCGATTGTCCGGGTGATTGTTGCGATCAGGGCTGGCCTGGCTGGGTACGCTTCGGGATCGTTATGATATTCCTGCTTATATTCTGGTTTTATGCATTTACCAAACTGGATAAGAGCGCTATGTGCCGTGATATAAGCTACGATAAAGATCATAAACTGCTGCCGGTTGAAAAAAGGCCCTATAGCTATTCACGCGTACAATTATTCTGGTGGACAATAATTATTGTTTCATGTTATGCATTTTGCCTGGCAGCTACCGGTGTGCTCATTCCTTTAAATGCCACTGCCGCTATTTTATTAGGGTTTAGTGTCGTAGTTGTGGCCGGCGGCAAGATGATAGACAAGAAACAAATAGATACAACACAAACCGGTACAAGAAGCCAGGATTATGTAACGGAAGGTTTTTTAACAGATATCCTTTCCGACAACCAGGGCCTCAGCATTCATCGCTTTCAGGCCATTATCTTCAATATTATTTTTGGTATAGGGTATATCTGTTTTTTTATCAACGCATTCTTTTGCACACATAAATATCCCCTTATCGATTTTTATGAATGGCAACTCACTTTACTGGGTCTCAGTTCCGCTACCTATCTTGCTATGAAGACCACTGAAAATAATAGTACTACTACTACAACAACTACAATGGGTACCAGCACAACGACCTCTACCACAAACACAGGGACTACCGCTGCAACCGGAACATCCGGAACAAGCGGGTCGGCAGGCGCTACCGGTATCACTTCGGGTACTACCACTAATCCTAATACAGGTACAGATCCTAATGCTGGTACAACTACCGGTACCACAACGCAGTAGCAAACCTTTATCGGAAAAATGGTGCGAATTACTACGTTTGTCTGCCAGCGTCCTGGTCCATCCTGTTCTTAGATAAATCTATGATATGGAGAAATACTAATTATGTTTCCCCCTACTTTGATATGCCGAAAAGGTAACAATACATTGGGAAGCTAGATAAGGGAATTAGCCTTAAATTTGCGGCTCTTTATGCTTATTTCATTACAAAATATATCATTCTTTTTTGGGGCAAGGCCCATTTTAAAAGACGCAAGCTGGCAGATAGGTACCGGTGAACGGATAGGCCTGGTGGGTAGTAACGGTGCTGGTAAATCAACTTTATTAAGGCTGATGACAGGGGAATACATCCCCGATGGCGGAGTTATCAATAAACCCAAAGATGTTTCCATAGGTTTTTTCAACCAGGACCTCCTGAGTTTTTCCACCAGCGAATCCATTTTGAAAGTGGGTATGATGGCTTTTGAAAAGGCCCACACTATAGAAAAAGAAATGGAGAGGATCATCCATGAACTGGAAACGAAACCGGATGATGCTGAGCTTCTTGATGATTACAGCCATGCCCTCCACGATTTTGAAGTAGCAGGCGGGTATGAAATGGAACACCGTACAGCCCAGGTGCTGGAAGGCCTTGGGTTTTCAACCATAGAGTTACAAAAACCTTACGATCAGTTTAGCGGGGGCTGGCGCATGAGGGTATTGCTTGCCAAGATGATCTTACAGCAGCCCGAATTGCTGCTGCTTGATGAGCCTACCAACCACCTGGATCTTCCATCAATAGAATGGCTGGAGCGTTACCTGCAGGGCTACCCGGGTTCGGTGGTCATCGTATCGCATGACCGTTATTTCCTCGATCGTATGGTTACCAAGATCGTGGAAGTGTGGCAACAGGACCTGCACCAATACAGCGGCAATTATACCTTCTTCCAGAAGGAGAAAGCCGAACGCATGGTATTGCAGCAACGTGCATTCGAGAATCAGCAGGATTATATCCGTCAGCAGGAACGTTTCATTGAGCGTTTCCGTGCCCAGGCTACCAAGGCTGCGCAGGCACAAAGCGCCATTAAACGCCTGGATAAATTAGACCTTATCGAGGCCCCCGATGCGTCCGTACCTGTTATGAATATCAATTTCGATGTGGGTATAGAGCCCGGCAAAATCATTTGCACCTTAAAAGATATTACCAAGAATTTCGGCGATCTCAATATCCTTAATCATGCCGATGCAGAGATCATGAGGGGCGATAAGATAGCATTGATCGGGGCCAATGGTAAAGGTAAATCTACTTTACTCCGCATTATAGCCGGGGCAGAACAGTATGAAGGTGAACGTAAATGGGGCCATAATGTAGAAGAAAGTTTTTATGCACAACACCAGTTAGAAGCTTTGAACCTGGAAGGGGATATACTGGATGAACTGAAACATTGCGGCAGTGGTAAGCATGAACTGGAATTAAGGCAATTGTTAGGTTGCTTCCTGTTTAGCGGGGATGATGTATTTAAGAAGATAAAAGTGCTTTCGGGTGGTGAAAAGGCAAGGGTATCACTGGCAAAAGTTATTGCTACAAGAGGCAACTTTTTACTTTTGGATGAACCTACCAACCACCTGGATATGCAGAGTGTGGAAATGCTGATAGATGCACTGAACAAATATAAAGGCACTATCATCATCGTATCGCATGATCGTTATTTCATCAGCCGCATTGCCAATAAAATATGGAATATTGACAAAGGGGAAGTGAAGGAGTTTGTAGGTGATTATGAAGAATGGGTAGTGTATCAGCAGGATAAAGTGAAACGGGAACAGGCTGCTGCCGCCGCACAACTGAAAGCTCCTGTTCTCAAGGAAGAGAAGAAAAAAGAAGAAAAGCCCGTACAATCTAAACAGAACGACAGCAAGACCAGGGAACTGCAAAAGGAGTTTCAGAAGCAGGAAAAATTGTGCCAACGCCTGGAAGAAGAGCTGAATAAGCTGAAAAAGGATAGGGTTGATATAGAAGCCAGGCTTGCTGACCCCAATATATATGCTAATAAGACAGAGTTCTTAAAACTGGATGAAACGTATAAGCAGCTTGTTAAGAAAATAGAAGAGCAGATCAAAACATACGACAAAGCGTTTGAAAGAATGATGGACCTGGAAGCTGAAATAGGCTAAAGGATAAATAATATTTATCGGGGTAGTTTATATATCTTTACTAAACTCATTTGTCTTTTGTGTTATTTCACGTTTGAAATAAACAAAGCTGCAGATAAAGATATAGTCCTATGAAAAAAATAATTCTGCTCTCCTGCTTGTTATTTAGTTTTAAACTTTTGTATGCTCAGCCTTGGATGCCACATGATAACCGAAGGGTGAAACTGGCAGATGCAGTAGCTGCGTATAAACAACAGTCTTCTGCGAATATTGAAGCGGAAGATGCAAAAAATAATAGTGAAGGGCCCTGTGAGCGAAATGATTACCTTTTTCAACGCTGGGAATGGTATATGAGGCAGCATTGCGATGCCGATGGGTATATTGTATCGCCCGCAAAGAATCTGCAGGAATGGTTGAAATATAATGAGCGCAGTAATAAGACAAAAATAGCAGCCAAGACAACCGGTGGCCAGGCAAACTGGATTTTCCAGGGACCGCATCAGACCAATGGAGGCACTTCTGCCATAGGACGTATCAATGTGGTTGCATTTGATCCGGTTGATTCCAATACTTTTTATGTAGGATCTGCTTCGGGCGGCACCTGGAAAACCACCAACGGAGGCGCTTCCTGGACCTCACTATATGATAACTGGCCTACACTGGGCGTAGCGGACATAAAGATCAATCCACGGAATAGAAATACTATTTATGTTGCAACAGGCGATGGAGATGCTGCAACTGCATTTAGTTCAGGTGTCATAAAGTCTATGGATGGTGGCAATAGCTGGCAAATAACGGGGCTTAACTGGTTGGCCACAGATTATCTGAATGCCCAATCAATTATTATCAACCCGGTGGATACTAATTCCATAACGCTTGCCGCAAAAAGCGGTATTTATAAATCTTACAATGGCGGCCAGAACTGGACCCATGTTTACAACGGAAGTTTCAGGCAGATGCTGGCTAGCCCGGTGGACACGAATGTCTTTTACGGCACGGTGTACATTGGTCCAAGCATGCAGATTGTGAGATCGGGAAATGCAGGTATTAGCTGGGATACGATAACGAATTTTACGAGTGCACAAAGAATCTGCCTTGCGGTTTGCCCATCGAGCCCGCAAATTGTCAAGGCGGTACTCTATGATTATGTAAGCATACGGCAGCGGATCTACAGTTCGTCTGATACCGGACATACCTACACCTGCATCCTGGACGATATAAACTGCGCTAGTGGTTGCAGCGGCCAGGCATATTATGACCTGTGCATCGCCATGAATCCAAGTGATGCTAATAAGGTCACGACAGGTGCCTTTGCAAGTTATTATTCAACAAATGGTGGAAGTGTGTGGCAAGCGGTAACCCAAACCTCTCCATCTTCGTCGCCATTGGCAGTTGTTCATGCCGACAAACATTTTCAAACCTATCATCCCCTTACGGGCGCATTTTTCGAAACCAATGACGGTGGTATATTTAAAACCTATGACCCATTGGCTACATCCTGGACCGACCTTAGTAACGGAATAGGCATCACCCAGTTTTACAGGAACGCGGTGGATAATGGCGTCGATTTTTGTCTTGGCGGGGCACAGGATAACGGCACTAAAATGTTGAATGCGGGCATCGCTTCTTACCTTACGGGAGCTGATGGTATGCAGTGCAGAATCAATTATGGCGATCCTCATCATATATGGTACTGCTCTTATCAACTGGGTTATATATTTATTACGAGGGACAGTGGTGCTACCTATACTAATATCGGAGCAGGCAGTGGATATTGGATAACGCCTTTTCTTATCCACCCTCACGATACTGCAACCTTGTTCGCCGGCACTTTTCGTGTTATGAAAAGCTATAATAACGGAACCAGCTGGGCTCCCATATCACCTATTTTCGATTCCAGCTACACTCTTACCGATCTTGCAGTGGCAATAAGCAATCCCAATTATATTTTTACAACCGAGTATAGTGCAACGGAACCCGGGAGTGTTATACACTATACTACCAATGGAGGCAGCACCTGGGATACATTGCACAACCCTACCGGCATAAACATAAACCGCATGGCAATTGATCCTAAAAATGAGAACATCATTTGGTTTGCATTCAGTGGGTATGGGCCTGATAAGGTGTATAAATACACGCTTAATACAAATGCCTGGGTCAACTACAGTTCAACACTTCCGGATGTGCCGATAGATTGTATTGTGATAGATTCTTTTAGCGGGGCAAGATATATAGGCACTGATGTAGGTGTGTTTTACCAGGCTGCTACGGATACCGGCTGGACCTTATTTATGAACCATTTGCCTTCGGTAGCTGTTTATGACCTTAATATTAATTACACTAAAAACGAGATCTGGGCAGCCACTTTTGGCAGGGGTATGTGGAAATCAATTAAAGCCGATACACCTGCCGTGGTTTTGGCTACCTCTTCACTGCCTATAAGTGCAGACGCCATTAATATCTTCCCCGACCCCAACCGCGGAGTTTTTACAATTTATACAACTAGTAAAGACCTTGTGGGGCAAAAGGTGTCATTAATTCTTTACGCAGAAGATGGCAAAGTGGCATTCAGGAAGGAAATGCAGTTTGATAGTTCGGGCAAACTGCTGGTAAATGTTCCCGCTTTGAAACCCGGCAACTACATTTGCGAGGTGAATAACCGGAATATGCTGACAAAAAGCCGGTTGGTGGTTTACTAATATTTTTACAATTCATTGCTAATTACTTGAACGGAAAGTATCTTTATACTATCGTTAGCGTAGCAGCTAATCATTGTATCAGCTAATTTTTTGATTTATGCCTTCATTTGATATTGTAAGTAAAGTGGACCTGCAGACTTTGGATAATGCAGTGAATGTAGCTAAAAAAGAGATCGATAACCGTTGGGATTTCAAAGGTACACATGTGTCTTTCGAACTCAATAAAAAGGATATGGTGCTGGAGATAGAGGTGGAGAGCGATATGAAATTAGGCCAGTTGGAAGATGTAATGCTTACTAAGGCCATGCGCCAGGGTCTGGATGCCAAAAGCTTCGACATGAGTAAAGAAGCAAATGCATCCGGCAAATACATCAGGAAGAAAATACCTATACGCAATGGCATAGATAAAGACAATGCTAAAAAAATAGTAAAGATCATTAAAGACAGCGGCCTCAAAGTTCAGGCAGCTATCCTGGACGATACCATCCGGGTTACGGCTAAGAAAATCGATGACCTGCAGGATGTTATACAACTCTGCCGCAGCGCTGCTGACATAGAAGTGCCCCTGCAGTTTACGAATATGAAATCCTAGATCAGCTGAGATCAGAAAGTAGAAACGTGGTCTTTAAAGAGCGGCTGCACCTGGTCTTTCTCAGACACCAACGCATCTGAAAGGCTTATTTTCCAGTCGATGTTTATTGTTGGGTCTGCATAGTTCACACCGCCCTCGCTCGCCTTATTGTAAAAAGAGTCACATTTATAAAATACTTCGGCTGTTTCACTCAGTACAGAATAGCCGTGTGCAAATCCTTTAGGTATCAGGAACTGTCTTTTGTTTTCGGCAGATAATTCCACCCCAAACCATTGCCCGTATGTTTTACTGTTTTTGCGTATGTCTATCACCACATCCCATATGGTTCCTTCCAGCGCACGGATCAGTTTGGTCTGTGCATGAGGGTCGTTCTGGTAATGCAGCCCGCGCAATACGTTGATAGTAGACCGGGCCTGGTTGTCCTGCACAAAATCAATATCCAGGCCGGTAGCAGCCTTAAACGTGTTTTTATTATAGCTCTCGTAAAAATAACCACGGTCATCATTAAATACCCGTGGCTCCAATATCAATAAACCCTCAAAAGGAGTAGTAATTACATTCATGTTGTCAAATCAATAATAAAATGATACTTATCAAATTCCGGCCCCTTAAACGCCAACTATTATCTATTCACTGTCCGGTGTTTACTTAAAACTATCCATTACCTCAATAAAGTTCCTGGTAATATAGCTCAGTTCTTCTTCTGTCAGTTCGGTATGGATAGGTAAAGAGATCACACAATCCTGCAGCATATCCGTAACCGGTAACTGGTAATCCAGGCCTCCGAAATCCTTCAGCATATTTTGTTTGTGGCAGGGAACGGGGTAGTAGATCATATTAGGCACTTTTCGTTCAGCCAGCTTTTCAGACACCTGGTCACGGTTCACATTGCTCAGTTGCAAGGTGTACTGGTGAAACACATGGTATGCATACGGAGCCCTGTATGGGGTGCGGATATCAGGATGGTTCTTAAAAGCATTATCATAATAGTCTGCAGCAGCGCGGCGGGCTATACAATATTCATCCAGTTTACGCAGCTTGATGCGTAATACCGCAGCCTGTATGCTATCCAGGCGGCTGTTGCATCCTACCATTTCATGGTAGTAACGTACCTTCTGCCCATGGTTGGCTATCATGCGTAGTTTTTCTGCCAGCGCATCATCATTGGTAAACATGGCACCGCCATCGCCATAACAACCCAGGTTTTTGGACGGGAAGAAAGAGGTGCAACCTATTACTCCCATCGATCCTGTTTTTACGGTCCTTCCATCAGAAAAAGTGTAAGTACCACCAATGGCCTGTGCATTATCTTCTACTACAGGTATGTTATGTTCTTGGGCAAGGACCATCAGCGGCTCCATATTGGCACTTTGCCCATACAGATGCACAGGGATGATGGCCTTTGTTTTAGGCGTGATAGCATTTTTTACGCTATCTATATTCATTGTAAAAGTGTCTGCATCCACATCTACAAACACCGGTTTCAGGCGCAGCAGGGCCACTACCTCTACAGTAGCTATATAGGTGTAAGAAGCAGTTATCACCTCATCACCGGGTTGCAGGCCCAGCGCCATAAGCGCAATTTGCAAAGCGTCTGTTCCGTTAGCACAGGGTATCACATGCTTCACGCCCAGGTAAGCGGCCAGTTCAGTGCCGAAAAGCTGCACATCCTTACCGTTGATAAAAGCAGTAGTATCCAGTATATTTTGTATCGCTGCATCTACCTCGGGTTTTATTTTCTGGTATTGACGCTTCAGGTCAACCATTTGCAAATTTTGCATATTTGTAATTTAGAGCGCAAACCTACGCCAAGACGGGCACACATCAAAGCACAAATCGTTAATTGCATGATAAAAACACACGCTATATGAGCTGTACAATATTTTCACATAACTTCACGTTTTTATAGGGCCATAGATGAAGCAACCATTAAAATTTAATTTATTATTTGTTCTTTTATCAGTGTTTGCATTCCATGCAAAGGCGCAGGAAGACCTCTTTGGAAAAGAAGAAAAGAAAGCACCTAAAAAGGGTTGGCTTATAACCTTTAATGGCAATTTTGATATTCCTGCAGGTGATATGGCCAAACGTTTTGGTTTAAGCGCGCGTGTAGGCCCTTCTGTTTATTATAAAACCCAGTCTAACTGGATGTTCGGAGTGAAGACCGATTTTATTTTCGGCAACATCATCAATGAAGACTCCTTGCTTGCAAATGTAAAGGACCGGTATGGCTCATATCTCACAGCAGATGGCAGAAGGATAGGAATAGGAATATATGAGAGAGGTTATATGATCGGTTTAGAGGCCGGAAAAATATTTCCCCTCACAGACAAAAGGCCCGACAATGGCATTTTAATGATGACATCCGGAGGCTTCATACAGCACAAAATAACTATTTACGATGCAGATGCGGCAGTAGCCCAATTAAGGGGCGACTACTTGAAGGGTTATGATCGCCTGACCAATGGTTTGTTTTTAGAGCAGTATGTAGGCTATATCTATTTTTCCCGCAGTGCATTGTTCAATTTTCATATTGGCCTCGACGCCATGTTTGGTTTTACACAGGGGCGCCGCGACTATCTGTATGATGTGATGCGGCCGGATAATAAACAGCGTCTCGATATCCTGCTGGGCGTGCGTGGTGGTATTTATATTCCCATTTTCAAGCGCAAATCTGAAGAAGTTTTCTACTGATGATCTTATATGTTGCTATTTACCGTTTCCTGGTAGGCGCTTATGCACTTATTATCCGGATAGCAGCCTTATTCAATCCCAAAGCAAAACTATTTATCAGGGGCAGGCAGGGCCTAGTTGCCCGTGTGCAGCAGGCTTTGGCAAAAGAAACCCGTCCCCGTATCTGGATGCACTGTGCATCGCTTGGCGAGTTTGAACAAGGCAGGCCCCTGCTGGAGCGTATAAAGAAAGAATACCCGGGCTATGCCCTGGTATTAACTTTCTTCTCACCTTCAGGTTATGAAGTAAGAAAGAACTATGCGGGCGCCGACCATATTTTTTACCTGCCTTTTGATAAGCCTTCCAATGCAAAACATTTTCTTGATATCGTCCACCCATCCTTGTCCTTATTTGTAAAATACGAGCTCTGGTATTTTTATTTATCCGAATTAAAGAAGCGGAATATACCTACCTTATTGATATCGGCATTCTTTCGCAAAGGCCAGGTATTTTTTAGCTGGTATGGTCAATTGCCGCGTTATATGCTGCGTTGCTTTTCCCATCTTTTTGTTCAGAACGGGGAATCAAAAACACTGCTGGACAAGATCGGTATCCATGATGTTTCAGTAACAGGCGATACCCGTTTTGACCGCGTTATAGAGCTTGCCAAAGAAAAGCCGGATTTGCCTGTTGTCCTTGCTTTTGCAAAAGACAGCAGGGTAGTGGTGGCCGGAAGTACATGGAAAGAGGACGAGCTGTTTTTATCTAAAATACTTCCCTTGCTGCCCGACTATTATAAAATGATCCTGGTGCCCCACGAAGTACATGCTGCCCATATTGCTGAGATAGAAAACCTTTTCAAAGGTAATTGCATCAAATGGTCGGAGTGGAAAGAGGATGCCGATGCAAGGGTTCTGATAGTGGATAAGGTAGGTTTCCTTTCCAAAATATATGCCTATGCTTATGTGGCCTGGATAGGTGGTGCATTTGGAAAGGCCGGTGTGCATAATGTGCTGGAAGCTGCAGTATATGGCCTTCCCTGTGCTTACGGGCCTGTATTTCACCAATTCATCGAGGCGCAGGAGCTGATAGATGCGGGTGCTGCCCTTACAACAAGTGATGCCAATGTTTTTGCTGCAATGGCGCAATGGCAACCGGATTCGGAAAAATATGAACTTGCCTGTGCTGATGCACGCAGTTATGTACTCTCAAAAGGAGGGGCCACTAGCAGTATCATGGATCACCTCATAGCACACAAGCTGCTCTTTTCCTAACAGCCGCTGCGATATGTGTATAATAAAATTAAAGCAGCATTTGTATATTTATCTTCCACCCAAAACAATGCATCTATGTTCATAGAACCCGGCAAACCCGGCAAGAAAGGCTGGACGGAAGTGATAAGTGGCGGTATGTTCTCCGGCAAAACCGAAGAGCTGATACGCCGCCTGAAACGGGCGCACATAGCCAACCAGAAGGTTGAGATATTTAAACCCCGTGTGGACAAGCGTTATGATGAACAGGATATCGTTTCGCATGATGCTTCCCGCATACGTTCTACGGTTGTGGACAATGTGCACAACATCCTGCTGCTGGCCACCGAAGCAGAAGTGGTGGGTCTGGATGAAGCCCAGTTTTTTGATAAGGATATTATACAGGTAGTGGAGGAGCTGACAAGGGCAGGGAAGCGGGTGATAATAGCAGGGCTGGATATGGATTATACAGGGCAGCCTTTTGGCCCTATGCCCGATCTGCTGGCGCGGGCGGAGTATATTACCAAGCTGCATGCCATTTGTGTAAAATGCGGGGATATAGCCTCCTACTCTTACCGCAAAACGCGTATAGATGACCGTATCTTATTAGGTGAGTATGATGTATATGAACCGCGCTGCAGAAGCTGCTTTTATATAGGATGATGACTTTTTATAGCAAATAAAATCATGACTTTTTATTTGCCAATGCCCTCTCAAAATTGTACCTTTATGTTAAATTTAAAGGCATTAAAGCTGCTTTAATTTTTCGAAGTTCTTTCACATAATAAAAATGCTCATTTTACAGGTAAGGATACACTTGGATTAGATAAAAGCATATAAAAGATAGCGCAAAGCAAAATATCTTTTTTCACAAAGTCGGGCACTCATCGGACATTTTAAAAATGATTATAAATATTGATAATCAATATGTTGTATGTGAATTAGTGCATCCGAATGTCCGATAATCAAACAATCGGACATCGGGCATTTGTTCCTAAATACTTTATGATTTTACAATTTGCATTTGTCAGATCCTCAGTTAAAAGTTTATACTCCGGAGGTATAGGGCCAAGGTTCTAAAAACCTAAATGACCTTAGGAAATAAAATTGAGCATAACAATCCCATATTACAAAATCGGGCATCAATCGGACATTTTAAAAGTGTTTATAAGAATTGATAATCAATTATTTATGGGCAAAATGAGGTATTTCAATGTCCGGTATTTTAGTAGTCGGACATCGGACATCGCATGGCCTTATGGGATAAAGATGGATAAAGAAAGGATAAAAAAGACATTCTATTTCTAATTATATAACCTTGCTCTAAATTACCAATCCCGATTCCAATATCAACCCATTACTAAATACTAATTACTAAATACTAACTACCAATTACTATTTTTGTTCTATGTACCGTTTTTTTTCTGTCACATTGTGGGTATTGTTGATGAATGTTTCTGCCGCATTTGCGCAGCGGGACGTCTGGTCCCTGCAAAGCTGTGTGCAATATGCTGTGGAGCATAATATCAGCATTCAGCAGGATGTATTAAATAAAAGACTTGCGCATTATACTTTGCTGCAAAGCCAACTGGCACAGTTGCCTTCCTTAAATACTTCGGGTTCTTATAACAAAAGCTACGGACGTTCCGTAAACCCCACTACCAATACTTTTATCGATGCCAGTTACGATTATATTACCCTGGCAGGCAATTCCAATGTATTGCTGTTCGGCTGGTTTCAGCAAAGAAACCTGATCGCCAGAAACAAATTCAGCCTGCAGGCATCGCAAGCCGACCTGGACCAGTTGAAAGATGATGTTTCCCTGAATGTGGCGACGGGCTACCTTCGTGCCCTGCTGGCACAGGAGCAGATACATGCCAGCGAAAAACAAGTGGAGCTCTCCAAAGCGCAATTGTCTCAAACCAAAAGTTTTGCAGATGTGGGCCGCCTGCCCGAGCTGAATGTGGCCCAGCTGGAGTCGCAGCTTGCTACCGACAGCTCCAACCTTATTAATGCTATTGCCACTTATACTTCTGCCATACTGGACCTGAAAACACTTATGAACCTTGAGTTCAGTACTCCTTTTTCCATTGCCGAGCCGGACGTGCAGGTATCGGACCAGGTGCTTGTTTCAACCATGCAGCCCGAGGAAATATACCTGCAGGCCAAAACCCATTTCGGCTCTGTGAAAAGCAGCCAGATGCGAATGGAAGCTGCAAAAAAGGGACTGGCCGCCTCACAGGGAGGTTTATACCCGCAACTGAGTTTAACGGCTCAGATAGGCACCAACTGGGCCAACAATTACCAGTCGGCAGTATCGCCGCTTACTTTTACGACTGTTCAGACAGGAGCCTATGCCAGTGATGTAAACGGCAATAAGTATCCTGTGTATGAGTATGTGCCCACGCTAGCCACCTCGCCCCTGAAAGACCAATTGAACAATAACCTGCGGGAAATAGTATCCTTAAATCTGAATATCCCTTTATTTAACGGATGGCAATCGCAATACTCGGTAAGGCAGGCAAGGATCAACCTGGCCACACAGCAACTGAACCTTTACCAGGCAGAGCTGACCCTGAAGCAAAATGTGTATAAAGCGCATAACGATGCGATCAACTCCATTCAGAAATACTATGCTGCCCTGCGTGCTGAACAGGCCGCCAAAAGAGCGCTGGATTTTGCACAGAAGCGCTATGACCTGGGCCTGACCAGCACGGTGGATTTTCTTGTGACCCAAAACCAGCATTATACAGCTACCTACAATTTGCTCAGTTCTAAATACGACCTTATCTTTAAATTAAAAGTCATCGACTATTACCTCGGCAAAGAATTAAAATTGTAAATTGATCTTATGGAAGAATTGAAAGCGGTATTGCTTGAGGCTACACACGAAGCAGGTAAAATAATACAGGAATATTTCCAGGGCACGTTTAAGATTGAAAATAAAGAGGGTATCAATAACCTGGTGACAGAGGTAGATAAGTTTTCGGAGACCCGCATTATAGAGGTGATAAAAAAATACTATCCGTCTCACGCTATTATCAGTGAAGAGGTAGGAGAGCTGAAAAAAGATTCTCCTTACTTATGGATCATAGACCCGATAGATGGTACGGTGAACTTTGCACATGGTATACCTATCTGTTGCGTGAGCATAGCAGTAAAATATAATGATGACCTTTTGCTGGGTGCGGTATATAACCCCATGATGAATGAACTGTTTTTTGCGGAAAAAGGACAAGGGGCCACACTAAACGGCAAGAAGATATCAGTATCCCAGAAAAGTAATTTTGCAAAAGCATGCCTGGTGACCGGTTTCCCTTATCGCTGGCCCAGCAGCCCCGAGCATTCCACAGACCACCCCATAAAAGTATTTGAACGTTTTGTATTGGAAGGTTTGCCTGTTCGCCGTTTAGGCTCTGCCGCCATAGATCTTTGCTGGGTGGCATGTGGCCGTTTTGATGGCTTCTGGGAATATAACCTCAGCCCCTGGGACATTGCGGCAGGCTACCTTATAGTACAGGAAGCAGGCGGCACTGTTACCAATTTTGACGGGCATCCCTATAGCGTGTACGATAAAGAAACACTGGCCACCAATAGCATTATACATGCAGATATGCTGGGCCTGATAAGAAAAAGAAAATAAAACGAATAGAAAATTATGGAGCAGGAACGTACAGAGATCGCCTCCCTGGGTGAATTTGGATTGATAGAGCATCTGACAAAAAATAATGAAACGGTACAGGCAGGGACTATATTGAGTGTGGGGGATGATGCCGCCGTAATAGATCATTTCGGTAAGCAAACGGTTATCAGCACAGATATGCTTTTAGAGGGCATTCACTTCGACTTGATGTACACACCCTTAAAACATCTTGGGTATAAAGCGGTAGCGGTAAACCTCTCTGATATCTATGCGATGTTTGCGGAGCCAACGCATATCACTGTTTCCATCGGTATATCCAACCGTTTCTCGGTAGAGGCCCTTACCGAATTTTACGATGGGGTATATGCTGCCTGTGAAAAATATAATGTGGACCTGGTAGGGGGAGATTCGTCCAGCTCTATTAAAGGTTTCGTTATTTCTGTTACAGCAATAGGCGAGGTGGCCCCTGATAAATTTGTAACACGCAACGGGGCAAAAGTGAATGAGCTGATTTGCGTTTCGGGCGATCTGGGGGCTGCCTATATGGGCCTGCAGATACTTGAAAGGGAAAAAAGGATCTTTTTGGAAAGTCCCGGTGTTCAACCAGACCTGGGCAATAAGGCCTACATAGTAGGCCGAATATTGAAACCCGAACCCCGTGCAGACATTGTCAGCTGGCTGAAAGAGCATGAAATAGTTCCGGGCTCGATGATAGACATAAGCGATGGACTGAGCTCTGAACTGCTGCACATATGCAAACAAAGCGAAGTGGGTTGTGTATTATATGAAGAAAAAATACCCATTCATACAGAAACCCGCGACATGGCGTTTGAATTCAATATGGACCCTACCACCTGCGCACTGAGCGGGGGAGAGGACTACGAATTGTTGTTTACCGTAAAGCAGGAAGATTATGAAAAAATAGCGCGCAACGACCGGATAAGCATCATTGGTTATATAACAGATAAAGCGGAAGGCACGGTGCTACTGACAAAGCAAGGAAATAAACATGCATTGAAAGCGCAAGGCTGGAATGCCTTTGGCGAACAAAAAAAGTAGTAATTATTACCAAACGTAAATTATTTTTGTATTTTAGAGCGTAAATAGCTTATTCGCATGAAGTTTTGGAAACAAATACTGCTTACCACGTTTGCCTTTTTTAGTATAGGAAGCCTCACATTATATACATCTTGTGAAAAAGATCAATGTGCTGCGCTTCAGTGTCAGAATGGAGGTAATTGCGTATCAGGCCTTTGCCAGTGTGCCAGCGGATATGAGGGTACCCGTTGCGAGATCCGATCTATGGACCGATACCTGGGCACTTATTATGGTACTACTACTGATAAGAATTTTGGTTTATTAGATACCGTCGTTATCACCCCCGGCAATGATCTTGTAACTGTAAATGTATCTATGCGTGCTTTTAGCCCCGATATGTTCCCCGGCACCATTTTACAAACTGAAAGCGGCTACCATATACAGGTTGCACCTACTTATGGCAACAATTATATTAAAACAGTTAACATAGACCTTGAAAATAATAAGCTGACTCTCTACAAATCCATTCAATATGGAGCAGGTATAGATACAACAGCTCCTTACAGTTTTATAGGCTATAAATAAAAATTAATTTAAATATATTGAAGGCGCACTAATAACATGTAGTGCGCTTTTTTTATGCCTGATCTTTAGCCTGTTATATCAGGGCATTTTTATTTTTTATTTTTCATGGGAATGAATCCCTGAATTTTCAAATTGATTAGCTTTGCCGCATGTCGATTAGTGTATCATCACTCACCAAGATCTACGAGAGCCAGAAGGCAGTTGATAATATTTCTTTTGAATTGAAAAAAGGCGAGATAGTTGGATTTTTAGGCCCCAACGGGGCGGGCAAATCTACCACTATGAAGATGATAACCACCTATCTTCCTCCAACAGCGGGCAGTGCCAAAGTGTGCGGTTTCGATATACAGGAAAACCCTATGGAAGTGCGTAAACGCATAGGTTACCTGCCGGAGTCTAACCCCCTGTACCAGGATATGTATGTGCGTGAATACCTGGAATTTGCCGCTGGCATACATCACCTGGGCAAAGCGACCAAGGAACGTATAGCCGATATGATATCCCGCACGGGCCTTGGCAAAGAAGCCCATAAAAAGATCGGTGCACTATCTAAAGGTTATAAGCAGCGTGTAGGCCTTGCACAGGCCATGATACATGATCCGGAAGTGCTGATACTGGATGAACCAACGTCCGGACTGGACCCCAACCAATTGGTGGAAATAAGGGAACTGATAAGCACTATAGGGGCACATAAGGCGGTATTGCTTTCCACCCACATCATGCAGGAGGTGCAGGCCATGTGCAGCCGCGTAATTATTATAAATAATGGTAAGCTGGTAGCAGACGATTCCATAGGGCATATACAGGAAGTAAATACGCGCCAGGAAGTGCTGATGGTGGCATTTGAAAGTGATATAGATGCTGCGCAATTAAAGAAACTGAATCATGTGAAGAAAGTGGAAAGTATTGCCCCACGGCGCTGGAAACTGGTGACCGACAGCCCGGATGACCTGCGCAGGGAAGTAATGCAGTGGGCGCTGCAACACAATATCCACATCAGCAGCATGCAGGCTGAAACACAGTCTCTTGAAGATGTTTTCAGGCAATTGACAAAATAAAAAAGACTGCCTTGCGGAACAGTCTCCTAAAGAAAAACGGGATTGTTTATTTGAAGTCACCTGCTTTTACATAGCTTATTTTTTCGGGTTTAATGTATTTTTTCATAGCATTATTTACATCGCCCAGGCTTAGGTTCTGAAGTTTGGTATTGAAGGATTTTTCCCACTCCATAGTACGGTTCAGGAACAGGAAATTGTTCAGCCTATCGGCAAGCTGGCCATCTTGTGCCAGGCGGTTCTGGCGATATTGTATGATGCCGCTTTTGGCTTGTTTCAGTTCTTCTTCCGTAAAACCATCTTTCAGCATTTTGGCCAGTTCTTCATTCCATACGGTTTCCAGTTTGGCCTTATTGTCAGGGTTATAGATGGCGTATGAAATAAAGGAGCATGATTCATCCAGGGGGCTGGCATACATAAAGGAACCAACACCATAGCTAAGGCCTTCTTTCTGGCGGATGCGCGATGCTAACCTTGAATTAAGAAAACCACCACCAAAGATAAAATCGCCCATTTGCAGTGCAGGATAGTCGGGATTATCATCGCGGAGTTTTATTTGTTCACCTGCTACGTACATGGCGTTCTTCTTGTCGGGTGTTTTGATCTCTTTGTTTACCGGTGAGATGTCGTTATATGGGTCGGCAACGTAGGTGTAGCTTTGTGCAGATGTCCAGTTGGCAAAGGTTTTATTCAGTTTCTCTTTGACAATAGCTGCATCAAAATCGCCTACGAATGCAATGGTGGCATGACTGCCATTATAAAAATCTTTGTAAAAAGATCTTACTGCATCCAAACCGGTACTTTTAATTGCGTCTATTTCTTCGTCCGGTGTCATAGTGTATTTGATGCTGCTTTTGGGGTAGGGGTTCATGACACGTGTAAATTCCTTGAAAGCGATGCTTTGCGGTTCAGAACGATCTTGTTCAAGGTTGCTGATGTTTTCTGATTTCATTGTTTTGAATTCCTGCTCTGGGAATGAAGGTTGGCGCAGTATTTCATCCAGCAGGTCTAATACTGCAGGCAGGTTTTCTTTTGTTGAGTTTATAGAAATAGAGACTGTTTGCCCGCTTCCTGATATATTCAGGCCGGAGGATAGCTTGTCAAGGGTCTCATTGATCTGTGACATGCTTTTGTTTTTGGTTCCTTTCTTCAGCATGTTCAGGGTGAGGGATGCAATCACTGCTTTGTTTTCAAGGCTTTTTTCATTGCCAATATGCAAAGAGAGCTTTCCTTCTACGGAACTGCCCCTGGTGGTCTTGCTTAAAAGGGCATACTGGGCACCGCCGGCTATTTTACCCTTCTCGGTGCGTTTATTAATGTTATCGGGGGATGGGTCGAATGCTTCGGCCTGTGCCAATGCAGCCTGTCCTTTGTAATTACTTACTAGGGCAGTTATGTCCGGTGTTTCGGGTACTGTAACACGTTTTGGATTGTCAGTTGGTATGAAAACGCCTACCGTGCGGTTTGATTTAAGGAAGTATTTGGCTACAATGCGGTTCACATCATCTGCCGTAACTTTCTTTACCCTGTCGCGGTATATAAAGGCTATGCGCCAATCGCCCTGTGCAATATATTCGCTCATATATAAGCCTATATACTCACTGTTGCGGTAAGCTTTATCAAACTCGCTTAATATTTTGGTTTTTGCTTTCTCTACTTCGGCGGCGGTAATGGGTTTTGTTTTAATATCTTTAAGGGTGGTAAAGAGGGCTTCTTTTGCGCTGTCCAGTGATTTTTCTTTGAGCACATTAGCGCCAATGTAAAAATAGCCGGGGTCTTTTAAGGCCGGATCGTCTGCAGATACTTCTGATGCTAGGCCTGTTTGTACAAGGCTTTGATACAGGCGCCCGTTAGGCTTATTAGTAAGTGCTTCATTCAGTACGTCAAATGCTTCATAATCAGGATCAGGGCCCGATGGAATGTGATAGCATACACCTATAGACTGAAGGTCGCCTACACGCCTTAATTCCACAAAACGCTCGCCATCCTGTTCCGGCTCTACGGTATAGGTTGGGTCTATAACGCGGGTGGGCCTAGGGATGATACCAAAATATTTGTTTACGAGCTCCAGCGTTTTGGCTTCGTCTATTTTGCCTGCAACAACAAGTATGGCATTGTCCGGCTGATAATATTTATGGTAGAATGCCTGCAGGTTTTTGATAGGTACGCGCTCTATGTCTTCTTTTGAGCCTATGGTGGATTTACCGTAATTGTGCCAGAGATATGCAGAGGAAAGCACACGCTCTTCCAGGATGGAAGGGGCGTAAGTTTCATCTCTTTCAAATTCGTTGCGTACTACAGAGAACTCACTTTTGAGGTCTTTTTCTGCAATGAATGAATTTACCATACGGTCGGACTCCATTCCAAGCGCCCAGTTGAGATTCTCATCATTTGCCTGGAAGGTTTCAAAATAGTTAGTACGATCGAAGCTGGTGCTACCATTAGGGTTTGCGCCGTGGCTGGTGAGCTCCTGGGGGATATTGGTATGGAGAGGTGAACCCTTGAACACCATGTGTTCCAGCAGGTGCGCCATACCTGTTTCTCCATATCCTTCCATGCGCGAGCCTACCATATAGGTAATATTTACCGTAATGGTTGGTTTAGACGGGTCGGGGAAAAGGAGCACCCGCAAGCCATTAGACAATTTGTATTCCGTTATCCCCTCTACACTGGTAATTTTCTCAGGTGCGCTCATTTTGGTGCCTGACGGAGCTTTTGAGGGGAGCACTTTTTTAGATACATTTTTCTGTGCTGATGCAGGATGCGTTGCGAGTATGCACATTGTTACCAAAGCAGGTAATAACAGATTGCGAATAGTCATTGATTGATTTTTTTAATGAGATCGGGGTTTAAATATATAAAAAAATTGTTGGAACGTATAAGGGCCTATTTTAATCTTACAAATTTTGATATTACCTCTGAAATTTCATACAAGGATATTGTTTGCAGCATAAAATATTTTATACATTAGCTGCTACCTTACAGGATAATAAAACCAAAGAAATCATGAACAAGATCATTGCCACAGCCTCTTTTTGCCTTTTATCTTCAGTTTGTTTTGCACAATTACTGCCAAATTATAACAGCAGCTTTTATCCTACTGTATTAAGTGCAGCAATGGGTGTGGGGCAGCCTTTTTTGTTATTGCAGGGCTACGCCAAATTGCAGGGGCTTACCATTCCTAATGCGGCTGGAAATGCACTTGTCTATAATGGACAAACTTATTATGCATATGAAAAATATACCAATCCGGGTACAGCTACTGATGCTATCTATTATGTGAACCACTCTGAATATGCTGCGTATGGCAGCAGTGTGTTTAGCCCCATCTGGCCCAAGCAAATGCCTAATGCTTTGTATCATAATGACACGTTTTCGTCCTATATAGATTGTGTGGGGTATGGTACCCGGCTTTTATCGGCTGTAGGGAGTGCACAATACAGTAATAATGCCTATATGCAGCTTATGACAGGCATCCGTAAGAAAAATGTTACGCCTTTTGCAGATACAGGCTATGTGGCATCGGCTTACGAGGTGGCGGCTGCTTTCCCTACATTACCCACTGCTGCAAACAGTGGCTGGATGTATGTAGCGGGTGGCGTATTGCCTGTGCAGATAGATACTTATAACCATACCCTGCGCAAGAACATTCATAAATATACAGGTGTAAACAAAGGAGGTTTTGCTAAAGCTATGGCGGGAGATATATTGGGCTTTGGCTATCCACCCGGCGGTGAATCGAACGGGCATTTTATGGTGCTGAGTGCGGCCCCAGTCCAGCTTGATGCTGCGGGAGTAAAAGCATTGTTTTCGAACCATAATGTACCCATCAATAACTTAGACAGCCTTTTGGGCGCATACCGCATTTATGCTGCGCCCCTATTCGATTGTTCGGGTAAGAATATTCATTTTAATGATTCCCGTAAATATACCTCCGGTATAGGGCACGGCACTATACTGGTGCTTACGGATATTAATACGGATGTACCGCAGGGTTTTGTTTTCGGGCCACAGAACCTGAATTATGGTGTGCTTAAAACGTTTACTTTAGGCACTACTATGTATGCGATATCGGTAGGGAGGTATATAGGGAGCTGATCTTTCTGCATTCAGAGGCTAAGACATTTTCTGTATCTTTTTGCAAAAAAATCATATTGAAAGATTTTTAAGTGTCCTAGGTGTGATTTACCTTAAAACCTGCAAATGCGTTTATACAAATACTTTGTTTTTTTAGCAAATCTTCTGCTTTTAAATGTAACTATGGTTTTTAGTCTCAGCTTCAATTTGTTGTGCGTTTTCCTGGGACGTTCTTAATAGATGAAATTGTCATATATTGCGTATGCCATCTTCTTCTTTTGTTAATTGGGGCTATATGTTAACCTTTAATCCAAACGTTTTCAAGATGAAAGAATTTTTATTGTGCCTGTCGTTGTGTATTTCTGTTTCCGGTATCTATGCACAAAAGCAAGTGAACACGTGGTATTTTGGTAACCATGCCGGGGTAGATTTTAATACTAGTCCACCAACGCCTTTACTGAATGGCCAGACTAATTTTCCGGGTCTCCTGTGGAATGAGGGTTGTGCTACGATAAGCGATAGTTCCGGTTCGCTTTTGTTTTATACCAATGGTATGAATGTGTGGAATAGGGGACAACATATAATGCCCAATGGCTCCGGATTGTTAGGCCACTCTTCATCCACCGAATCCAGCATTATTGTTCCGCTACCTAATAGCCAGCAATATTTTTATGTTTTTACAACAGACGCGTCTGAGAATAATTTTAAAAACGGATTGCGATATAATGTGGTTGATATGTGCCTGGACAATGATAGCGGAGATGTATTGCTGAGTGCAAAAAATGTTCTTTTGATGGATACCGTAAGTGAAAAATTAAGTTGTGTGCGTCATTCGAACGGAACGGATTACTGGATACTTAGCCATAAATATGGTACGGATGCTTTTTGTGCATTCAAATTGAGTGCAAGCGGTATTTCGGATACGATAATATCTCATACCGGAACCGTTGATCCGCAAGGGTGGGGAGGGCAGATGATCGTGTCTCCCAACGGGCAAAAGATGGCATATGCGATCCCTAACGGGCAGAGCTTCGGAAAAACTTTACTACTGGATTTTGATGCTGCTACGGGAGTTGTTTCTAACGAACAAACACTATCAAGCGGTGGGCGAGAGTATGGTGTTTCCTTTTCTCCGGATGGCTCAAAGCTCTATTTTTCAACTATAGGTATCGGTAATTTATTTCAATATGATTTAAATGCGGGGAACTTATCTGCCATAATAGCTTCGAAGGTATCCATTATACAAAATGGCCCTGACTCGTGGCGGGGACACCAGCTTGGCCCGGATGGTAAAATATACGTTTCCAGGACCAATGAGCTATACTTATCCGTAATTGAATTCCCTGACAGCAGTTGCCCGGCCTGTGGGTATATTGACTCTGCCCTGTACCTGGGAGGGAAATTGACTTCGTTTTGTCTGCCCAATTTTATTACAGGATTCAGCTATTCCAATACAGTACCCTCGTTATGCTCAAGCACAAAGGCAATGCTTTTAAAAAATGTTGAACCAATACGGGTTTATCCTAACCCGGCAAATGAAGAACTGGCCATTATTGATAATGCTGCGATGTACAAAAGGGTAGAAATTATAAATCTGTTGGGGCAGCTTGTTCTAAGGCAAGACTTGCAAGCTATTGAAAATCATATAAATGTAAAATATTTAGGTCCTGGTGTTTATTATCTTTTGTTGAAAGGCACCGATGGGTTGAGAGCGGAACGAATACAAAAACAATAGGGTGCTAAAATAAAATACTTATACCTGAAGGGCTTTGTTTTTGGTCCACAGAACTTGAATAATGGTGTGCTTAAAACGTTTATTGGGCACTACTATGTATGCGATATCGGTGGGGTATGTAACAAATTGATTTTAACAATTGCTTACCCCAAGTGAATAATGTGAAGCATAGAAGGATGGAGGACTTTGTCTGAAAACAGGGCTGTATTGTAGGCCAGACGTGGTATATTTGCAAAACAAACAGCGTTTTATTTATAGATACTTTAAATAAATTGTTTATAATAAATAAGTATTTATAAAAAGAATCACAAAATTCCTTCAAATTATTTTGCTGTTACTAATCCAATCCATACCTTTGCAGTCCCAAAATTTTTGGAATTAGAAGTTATTTATAAGTATGTCACAGCGTATCAGAATAAAGCTTAAATCTTACGACCATAGCCTGGTTGACAAATCGGCTGAGAAAATCGTTAAGACTGTGCGCAATACAGGAGCAGTGGTTACAGGCCCTATTCCTTTGCCTACAGAGAAGAAGATCTTTACCGTATTGCGCTCACCGCACGTTAATAAAAAGGCCCGTGAGCAGTTCCAACTTTATACGCACAAGCGTTTGTTGGATATCTATACATCTTCTTCCCGTACAGTTGATGCGCTTTCAAAGCTCGATCTGCCAAGTGGTGTTGAAGTTGAGATAAAAGCGTAATAGGTTAACCAGTTGACTTGTTAACAGGTTAAAAAGACATAGTTCTTTAAAAAAATTGAAAAATCGGTTAATCCTGGCTCTGCCACACAGACACCCAGGCGCTTAATCTAAATATAATAAAATGAAAGGTATTATTGGTAAAAAAATCGGCATGACCAGCGTGTTCGAACCAAATGGCAAGCAGACTGCTTGTACCATCATCGAAGCCGGTCCTTGTGTAGTTACCCAGAAGAAAACCGTAGATACCGACGGTTACAACTCTCTACAGATAGCTTTCGGAGAAGCCAAAGAAAAGAATACTCCCAAAGCTCAGATCAATCACTTCGCAAAGGCAAGTACAACGCCTAAATCTGTAGTAAAAGAATTAAGAAATTGTTCCATTGATAAACAAATCGGTGAGTCCATCACCTGCGACATCTTTGCCGAAGGCGAAAAGGTTAGTGTTATCGGCACTACCAAGGGTAAAGGTTTCCAGGGTGTTGTAAAACGTCACGGTTTCAGCGGGGTAGGTGAGCAATCACATGGCCAGCATGACCGTTCACGTGCACCGGGTTCTATAGGTGGTTCTTCTTACCCCAGCCGTGTATTTAAAGGTATGCGCATGGCGGGCCGTATGGGTAATGACCGCGTAAAGGTGAAAGCCCTGCGTGTAGTAAAAATATTCCCTGAGCAGAACTATATATTGATAAGTGGTTCAGTTCCGGGTCATAATGGTTCTATTGTTTTAATTCAGAATTAATTTTAGTCATGCAAGTTGACGTTTTAAATAGTAAAGGTGCAAAGACCGGCCGCTCAATGGAATTGCCGGATGAAATATTCGGTGTTGAGCCCAATGACCATTGTATTTACCTTGCGGTAAAACAATACCAGGCAGCACAGCGCCAGGGTACGCACAAAACCAAAACACGTGCCGAAGTACAGGGTTCTTCCAAGAAACTGCACAAACAAAAAGGTACAGGTGGCAGCCGTAAAGGTAATATCCGCAATCCTTTGTATAAAGGTGGTGGTACTGTAAACGGACCTCTTCCACATCTTTATGGTTTCAAGCTGAACCGTAAAGTAAAAGACCTCGCTAAAATATCTGCTCTTTCTCACAAAGCAAGCGCAAAGAAAATAGTTGTGGTTGAAGACCTGAAGATGGATGCACCTAAGACCAAAGATTTTGCAGGCATTCTTAACGTTCTTCGCGGCGATAACAGGAAGTCACTGTTTGTTGTTCCTGAATACGATACTAATACGTACCTGAGCAGCCGCAATGTACCGAGCAACAAAACTGTGGTACTGAGCGATATGAACACTTTTGACCTGGTGAACAGCAATGTGCTGATATTTACCGAGAGTGCGGCAAAGTTGTTTAACGAGGAAGAAATTGTTGAAACAGAAGCATAATTAATAAAGATTTTCGTAACACGAAATATATAATAAAATGAAAGCGACAGATGTGTTAATAAGCCCGATAATTACCGAAAAGGTAAATGCCCAGATGGAGGGTAACGGTCGTTACACGTTCGAAGTAGGCAGGTTTGCCAATAAGCTCGAAATAAAGAAAGCTGTAGAAGAATTTTACGGTGTAAAAGTGGCAGATGTGAATACGGTTGTGGTTCCGGCTAAAAACAAGACCCGCTTTACCAAAGCAGGATTTCTGTCAGGCCGCAAGCCATCTTATAAAAAAGCAATTGTAACACTTGCAAAAGGTGAAACCATAGATTTATTTACTGTATAAATCTGAAAAAGAATTAGAAAATGGCATTACGTAAATACAAACCGGTAACAGCCGGAACACGTTGGAGAATAGGTAACGCATACGCTGAGGTTACTACTAATGAGCCTGAAAAAAGCTTATTGGAAGCTATGCCAAGCACTGGCGGACGTAACTTTCAGGGTCGTCGTGCAATGCGCTACATAGGCGGTGGTAACAAGAAGATGTACCGTATCGTTGATTTCAAACGCGATAAGAAAAATATTCCTGCTACTGTAAAGAGCATCGAATATGATCCTAACCGTACAGCTTTCATCGCATTGCTTAACTATGTTGATGGTGAGAAACGTTACATTATTGCTCCGCAAGGGCTGGAAGTTGGCGCCAAAGTAATGAGCGGTGATGCTGTTGCTCCTGAGGTTGGTAACTCACTTTTATTAAAGAATATGCCACTGGGTACCGTGGTTCATAATATAGAACTGCAACCTGGTAAGGGTGGTGCTTTGGCTCGTTCTGCAGGTACTTATGCCCAGCTGAACGCTAAGGAAGAAAAATATTGTGTACTGAAAATGCCATCAGGCGAGCTTCGTAAAGTGTTAGGCACTTGCATAGCCACTGTAGGGATTGTTTCTAACAGCGACCACGCACTCCAGTCAATGGGTAAAGCAGGCCGTAACCGTTGGAAAGGTATTCGTCCACGCAACAGGGGTGTTGCAATGAACCCTGTAGATCACCCGATGGGTGGTGGTGAAGGTAAATCTTCAGGTGGTCATCCACGCAGCCGTTCCGGTAAATATGCTAAAGGTGAGAAAACACGTAAGCACCACAAGAGCTCTAACAAGCTGATCATTGTGCGCAAGGACGGTAAAGCATTAAAGCAGTATTAACCCCCGACCCCTAAAGGGGAGAATGGTTAAAAAAGTAAAAACAGGTTAAAAAAGTATTTGGTGTATTGATGCAAATCGAACATCAATCATAAATCAAAAATAAGTCAATAGAAAATGGCTCGTTCAATTAAAAAAGGACCTTATGTAGATGCTAAGCTGGAGCGTAAGGTAGTAGCTGTAAACGATGGTAAAGCAAAGAAAGGTGTTATAAAAACCTGGAGCCGTCGTTCTACTATTACCCCCGATTTCGTAGGCCAAACTTTTGCTGTACACAACGGTAACAAATTCATACCGGTGTATGTAACAGAATTCATGGTTGGCCACAAACTGGGTGAATTTGCTCCTACACGCAACTTTAAAGCCCATAGCGGAAACAAACAATCGTAATTGTGCTTTGGCATAAGGCTGGTTGAATGCAATAAACAGAATTTAAAAAAAAATTGCCTGGAAGGATTTATAAACAACCGGGTAATATAAATAATAAACAAGAAAATGGAAGCTGTAGCTCGCTTACGAAATGAACCTACCTCACCACGCAAGATGCGCCTGCTGGCAGATCTTATACGTGGTACAGAAGTAGAAAAAGCGTTGAACATTTTAAAGTTCAGCACGAAGCACCCATCAGTGCCTTTGGAAAAACTGCTCTTAAGTGCAGTTGCAAACTGGAGAGTGAAAAATGAAGGTGTGGATGTTGCCAGCGCTGACCTGTATGTTAAAACTATATTTGTGGATGGCGGCCGTTCTCTGAAACGTATGCGCCCTGCACCACAGGGACGTGCTTACCGCGTGCGTAAACGCAGCAATCATGTCACTGTTATAGTGGATAGCCGTAAAACAGTTAATGCAAACACAGAAAATTCAAACATTCAATCTTAATAATATAAAGAATGGGTCAAAAAACTAATCCTATAGGTAACAGGTTGGGCATCATCCGCGGATGGGACTCAATGTGGTTCGGCGAAAAAAAGGATTTCGGTAAGAAACTTGTGGAAGACCACAAGATCCGCACTTATCTCAATGCGCGTATCAATAAAGGCGGTATATCCCGCATTGTTATAGAGCGCACATTAGGTAAGCTCATTGTAACCATCCACACATCCAAACCTGGTATCATTATAGGTAAAGGTGGCACTGAGGTGGACCGTATTAAAGAAGAGTTGAAGAAACTTACCGGTAAGGAAGATGTGCAGATCAACATTATGGAGATCCGCCGTCCCGAACTGGATGCGATGATCGTTGGCGAGACTATTGCCCGCCAGATAGAAAGTCGTGTAAGCTACAAACGTGCTATAAAGATGGCTATCTCTACAGCAATGCGTATGGGAGCTGAGGGTATCAAAATAAAAGTGGGTGGCCGTATAGGTGGTGCAGAAATAGCACGTAGTGAAGAGTTTAAACAAGGCCGCACTCCATTACATACTTACCGTATGGATATAGATTATGCTTCTGTAGCTGCGCAAACAGTTTATGGTAAGATAGGTCTTAAGATATGGATATGTAAAGGTGAGGTTTTAGGCAAACGTGATCTGAACCCTAATTTCTCTGCAGGTTCCGATAACCGTGGCAACCGTCCTGCTGGTGCAGGAGCACCGGGTGCGGGTGAAGGAAGGCAGGATCGTGGTGACCGTCGCGGTGGCGGTGGTGACCGTGGAGGAGATCGTCGCGGTGGCGGCGGAGGAGACCGTCGTGGCGGCGGAGGTGGTAACCGCGGAGGTGGCGGTGGAAACCGTGGCGGTGGCCGTAGTTAATAAAAAATATTTTAGCATACTTTAATAAAACTTGTAACAATGTTACAACCCAAAAAAACAAAACACAGGAAAGCGCATAAAGGCAGGATCAGAGGTAACGCTCAGCGTGGTGCCATGATATCTTTTGGCTCGTTTGGTTTAAAGGCGTTGGAACCTATATGGATCACCAACCGCCAGCTTGAAGCAGCCCGCCAGGCCATGACACGCCACATGAAACGTGAAGGTAATGTGTGGATCCGCATTTTCCCTGATAAACCAATTACCCGCAAACCTGCAGAGGTGCGTATGGGTAAAGGTAAAGGTAACCTGGAATTCTATGCAGCAGTTGTAAGACCCGGATTGATCATGTTTGAGATTGAAGGTGTTTCTAAACAAATTGCACAGGAAGCTATGGAGCTTGCTGCACAGAAATTACCGATCAAAACAAAATTCGTTGTGCGTCACGATTACGCTGGGGCATAATAAAGTAAATACTAATAAATTTTTAAAAAATGGCAAAAGCAACAAAAGCGAAGGTGGATGATTACCGCTCACTGGACGATCAGGCTCTTACAGCCAAGATCGCTGATGAGGAAGTGCGTCTGAAGAAATTACATTTCAGCCATGCTGTTAATCCGATTGAAAACCCGCTTTCAATACGCCAATTGCGCCGTGCAATAGCGCGAATGAAAACTGAACAGCGCAAAAGAGCATTAGGTTTCTAATAAATATAGATGTCAATTATGACTGAAAGAAAACGCAGAAAAACCCGTATCGGGATAGTGAGCAGCGACAAGATGACCAAAACCATCACAGTAGCTGTAGAACGTAAGATCAAACACCCGATCTACGGAAAGTTTTTGAAAAAGACAACAAAATTCCACGCGCATGATGAAGAAAACACTGCCGGAACCGGCGATGTGGTGCGCATTATGGAAACTCGCCCGTTGAGCAAGACTAAACGCTGGCGCCTGGTAGAAATTATTGAAAAAGCTAAGTAACCTCATTTAAAATGATACAACAAGAATCCCGGCTCAATGTAGCCGACAACAGCGGAGCGAAGGAAGTACTTTGCATACGTGTGTTGGGCAATTCGGGACAAGACTACGCCGGTATCGGAGATAAGATAGTGGTAACTGTTAAAGATGCCCTTCCCGGCGGTGGTGTTAAGAAAGGTACTGTTTCCAAAGCGGTAATTGTACGTACTAAACACAAACTGCGCCGTAAGGATGGTTCCTACATCAATTTTGATGATAACGCAGTGGTATTGCTGAACAACTCAGACGAGCCCCGCGGAACCCGTATCTTCGGCCCCGTTGCCCGCGAATTACGTGATAAGGGATATATGAAAATTGTTTCCCTGGCACCAGAAGTATTGTAAAAATTTGTACCTTTGCACTCCGTTTGAAAAAACGCTGCGTGGTAAACAAAAAAATATAGTAAAGTGAAAAAGCGATTTACAGCTAAGTATAATATCAAAAAAGGCGATAACGTTTGCGTTATTGCCGGCGAAGGCAAAGACCGCAGCAAGCCTCACAAGGTATTGTCGGTTGATCTTCAGAAAGCCCGTGTTCTTGTTGAAGGCATTAACATGGTGACCAAACATCTGAAGCCTAACGCACAGAATCCGCAGGGTTCTATTGTAAAGGAGGAAGCTCCTATACATATCTCAAACGTTATGCTTTGGGATGCTAAGGCTAAAGCGCCAGCACGTATCAGCCGTGAACGCAAAGACGGAAGTTTTGTACGTATCTCTAAAAAATCCGGGGAGGTAATTAAATAATGGCAACGACAACATATACTCCAAGACTGCTGAATAAGTACAGGGATGAAGTGGTACCTGCACTGATGAAGAAATTCGGGTACAAAACTGTTATGCAGTGCCCCCGCCTGGTAAAGGTTTGCCTGAACCAGGGTGTTAAAGGCTCTGTTTCTGATAAGAAAATGATTGATGATGCTGTAGGTGAAATGACCCTGATCTCTGGTCAGAAGGCTATGCCTACTATGTCTAAGAAAGATATCTCTAACTTTAAATTGCGTAAAGGTATTCCAATCGGTTGCCGTGTTACATTGCGCAGTGTAAAGATGTATGAGTTCCTGGATCGTATGATCTCTGTTACGCTGCCGCGTGTGCGTGACTTTAAAGGGATCAATGAAAAATCTTTTGATGGCCGTGGTAATTATACAATGGGTGTTACTGAGCAGATTATCTTCCCCGAGATCAATATTGACAAGGTGAACAAGATCAGCGGTATGGACATCACTTTTGTAACTACTGCCAAAACAAATGAAGAGGCTTATGAACTGCTGAAAGAGTTGGGAATGCCTTTTAAAAACGCAGCTAAAAAAGACTAAAACAATATAATGGCTAAAGAATCAGTAAAAGCCCGCCAACGCAAACGCGAAAAGATGGTTGAAAAGTACGCTGAAAAGCGCGCTGCTTTAAAAGCTGCAGGTGATTATGCTGCTCTGGATTTACTTCCTAAAAATGCATCTCCTGTTCGTTTAAAGAACCGTTGCCAGTTAACAGGCCGCCCAAGAGGTTATATGCGCCAGTTTGGTGTATGCCGCTTAGTGTTCCGCGATATGGCTTTGGATGGCAAAATACCAGGTGTACGTAAAGCAAGCTGGTAAATTCCTGAGCCCGGGAGGGTAAAGGAACAACGTTTCAAAGTCGGGAGTAAGAAGCTCCTGATACTCGTAACAAAAAATTTATTACAAAACAGAAAAAACAAAAATGGTAACAGATCCAATAGCAGATTTTTTAACACGTATCCGTAACGCCCAGATGGCCCGTCACCGTATCGTTGAAATTCCAGCTTCTAATGTGAAAAAGCGTATGACCGAGATCCTTTACGATAAAGGTTATATCCTTAAATACAAATTTGAAGATGATAACAAGCAGGGAGTTATTAAAATAGCGTTGAAGTATGATGCCGTAACTAAAGAACCTGCTATCAGGTCTTTGGAGCGTTTCAGCCGCCCGGGTTTGCGTCAGTATGCAAAACCCAGCGAAATAAGCCGTGTACAGAATGGCCTGGGTATTGCTATCGTATCTACATCTAAAGGTTTAATGACCGATAAAGAAGCGCGTGCGCAGAATGTAGGTGGTGAAGTTATGGCGTATATCTACTAATATTTAAATTAACAACAGGGCTGATACATTAAGCCGGGCCTATACCAGGCTGACCGATCGGACTCTGAAATTAAAACATAAAAGAAAATGTCTCGTATAGGAAAGAAACCTATTCCGGTTGTAAAAGGTGTTACAGTTACTGTATCTCCTGCAAATGAAATTACTCTTAAAGGGCCTAAAGGTTCATTAAGCCAGGCTTTAGACCGCGATATTAAAGTGGTTGCTACAGCTGATACTATAACATTAGAGCGCCCTACAGACCAGATACGCCACCGTGCATTGCATGGTTTGTATCGCGCCCTGATCGCTAATATGATGACCGGTGTTACCGATGGTTTCAAACGTGAACTGGAACTGGTAGGGGTAGGTTATCGTGCTACGATCACAGGCCAGGTTATTGACCTTGCTCTTGGTTTTTCTCACAATATACTTGTGGAATTGCCAAAGGAAATAAAAGGTACTACCATTGCTGAAAAAGGACAGAATCCAAGGATCATCCTCGAGTCTTCTGACAAGCAATTGTTAGGCCAGGTTGCAGCTAAAATACGTAGCTTGCGTAAACCGGAACCATACAAAGGTAAAGGGGTTCGCTTCAGCGATGAGGTTGTTCGCCGCAAAGCAGGTAAGTCAGCAGGTAAATAATTTTAATTTGTCATCCTTTTATAGGATGACAAATCTTTATATTAATAGTTTCATAAAAACTCCGGTAGCCAGCTGTTATAGGCTGAGCCCGTAAAAACTAAGATAAAATGTCAACAGATCAAAAAGTAATCCGCCGTCAGAAATTGCGCTGGCGTATCCGTGCGAAAGTACAGGGTACAGCACAAAAACCACGCCTTTCTGTATTCCGCAGCAATAAAGATGTCTATGCCCAGTTAATTGACGATGCTACAGGTACAACGCTTGCTGCAGCCAATTCCCGCCAGGCCGATATCGCTGCGCAAAAAGGCACTAAGGTTGAAAAATCAGTGATGGTAGGTAAGGCTTTGGCTCAGAAAGCAATGGCTTTAGGTATTGAAACATGCGTATTCGATCGTGGTGGTTACCTCTACCATGGCCGCGTAAAAGCTATTTCTGACGGAGCTCGTGAGGGTGGCCTGAAATTTTAATAAAACATTTGTTTAATCTTTTTTATAAATAAATAATGGCGAAGACAAATTTTAATCGCATTAAGGGTGGAGATCTGGATCTGCAAGAAAAAGTAGTGGCTATCAACCGCGTGGTAAAAACTACGAAAGGTGGCCGTGCATTCAGCTTTTCTGCTCTTGTAGTTGTTGGTAATGGTAATGGTGTGGTAGGGCATGGCTTAGGTAAAGCAAAAGAAGTGCAGGAAGCAATTACCAAAGGTATTGACGATGCCAAGAAGAATCTCATTAAAGTGCCTGTAATGAATGGTACCATACCTCACGATCAGTTTGCCAAAGAAGGTGCTGCCAAGGTTTTGATAAAACCAGCTGCACATGGTACCGGTGTAATAGCCGGGGGCAGCATGCGTGCTGTACTGGAATCTGCAGGTATCACAGACGTGCTTTCCAAGTCTCTGGGTTCTGCTAATCCTCACAACGTGGTTAAAGCTACTTTCCTTGCTTTAAGCATGTTGCGTGAGCCGATAGGCGTTGCTAAACAGCGCAATATCAATTTAAAGAAAGTATTTAACGGGTAATACCGCTTCCTTTTAAAAGGAGTTTTATTTTGAATTTTGAATTTTAACTTTTGAATTGAACATGTCAAAGATAAAAATAACACAAGTGAAAAGCGGGATTGACCGTTCTGAGCGCCAAAAGCGTACACTCAGGGCTTTAGGCCTTCGCAAAATGCACAATTGTGTAGAGCACGAAGCTACTGCCCAGATACTGGGAATGGTACAAGCCGTTCATCACTTGGTGAAAGTAGAAGAAGTAAAATAATTATTAACCTGATTTGCGAGCGGTTATACATTCCGCGCAAGTTCAAAAATTGTAAAGATGCAATTACACAGTTTAAAGCCGGCAGAAGGCGCAACACACAGAACAAAGCGTATAGGCCGTGGTGAAGGTAGTGGTCATGGCGGAACAGCTACAAAAGGTACAAAAGGTCAGCAGGCCCGTACCGGTGCTAAAACCAAAATAGGACACGAAGGTGGCCAGATGCCTATTCAGCGTCGTATGCCAAAACGTGGTTTCATCAGCCCAAACAGGGTTGACTATAAAGTGTTTAACCTCGGTCAGCTGGACTTCCTGATTGAAAAATATAATATTACAGAATTTACTCCTGATATTCTTTATGTGAACGGCCTTGTAAACCGTACAGATGTAATAAAAATATTGGGTAATGGAGAGGTAAAAGCCAAGATAACTTTTAAGGTAAATGCAGTAAGTGCAAAAGCCAAAGAAGCGATTGAGGCAGCGGGCGGTAAGATAGAACTCGTATAAGGTACTTTTTCTATAAAGACGTATTTGGAGAAATGCGTCTTTTATCGTTTATTCGCATTTCATTTTTGATTAACACAGTTCCCGTGAAGAAACTTATTGAAAAGCTTAAGAATATTTGGAGTATAGAAGAACTCCGTAAGCGCATCCTATATACGCTGTTATTAGTATTTGTTTATCGCGCAGGTTGTTATATTACATTACCGGGCATTAACCCGAACCTTTTGACTTTGGGCAGTGGAAACGAAGGTTTGCTTGGCCTTTTCAACATGTTCGCAGGTGGTGCTTTCAGTCGTGCTTCTATATTTGCCCTTGGTGTAATGCCTTATATATCTGCGTCTATATTCATGCAATTGGCCGGTATCGTTATACCACAGGTTGCCAAAATGCAACGTGAAGACAGTGGACGTCGTAAGATCAATCAATACACACGTTATTTAACTGTAATGGTTACTGCTTTCCAGGCAAGTGCTTATGTTGCTTACCTGCGTAATCAAAGCGGCCCTGCTATCGTTCCCGAATTTGGTGCTTTCCTTTTCTGGTTATCAACAGTAGTTGTATTAACTGCAGGTACTTTGTTTGTGATGTGGTTAGGTGAAAAGATAACAGATCGTGGTGTTGGTAATGGTACTTCACTCATCATCATGGTTGGTATCCTTGCACGTCTTCCACATTCATTATTACAGGAGTTTAGCGCTAAGAACCTTGGTGGTGGCGGTGGTTTATTGATATTCCTCATCGAATTGGCCATTTTCATAGCAGTTATCGTTGGTCTTATCCTTTTAACACAAGGTGTGCGCAGGATACCGCTTAATTATGCGCGTCGTATAATAGGTGGCAGCAATGCAGCTAAAGAAGTTTCAGGTTCGCGTGATTTCATACCATTGAAGGTGAATTCTGCAGGTGTTATGCCTATCATCTTTGCACAGGCTATCATGTTCATCCCTGCTACATTGGTTGGCTTTACCAATAATGAAAATGCTGCCGGTTTTGTTCGTGCTTTGTCCGATCATACTTCTTTGTGGTATAACCTGATCTATGCGGTAATGGTAATTGCATTTACTTATTTCTACACTGCATTGATCTTTAACCCGACAGAAATGGCGGATAACCTGAAACGTAATAACAGTTTCATCCCTGGTGTGAAACCCGGAGAACCAACTGCAGATTACATTGCTACTATCATGGATCGCATTACACTGCCTGGTGCATTCTTCCTTGCACTCGCTGGTATTCTTCCAGGTATAGCGGCTCTTTTAGGTGTAACAAGTGGTTTTGCTTCTTTCTATGGCGGTACATCTATGCTCATCGGCGTGGGTGTTATCCTTGATACTTTACAACAGGTAGAAAGCTATTTGCTGATGCATCACTACGATGGTTTGATGAAGACAGGACGCATATCAGGACGTACTCCTGTGAGCTCACCTGTTTAAAGATTTGAGGGTATGATACATATCAGGAACCACCAGGAAATTGAAATAATCAGAAAAAATGCTTTAATGGTTAGTGCCACCTTAACAGAGGTGGCAAAATTTTTAAAGCCCGGCATTACCACGGCCTCTATTGATAAAATGGCCGAAGAATTTATACTGGATAATGGCGGCATCCCTTCTTTTAAAGGCTATCATGGTTATCCCTACGCGCTTTGCATATCAGTAAATGAAGTAGTAGTACATGGTTTTCCAGGCAAATATGAATTGAAAGACGGAGACATCGTTTCTGTTGACTGCGGCTTTTATAAAAATGGCTACCACGGAGATCATGCCTACACCTTTGCAATAGGAGATGTAAATCCTGAAACACTTAAATTATTGCGCGTTACCAAGGAATGCCTGTTCTTAGGCATTGCCCAGGCTGCAGCAAATAACAGGGTAGGCGATATTTCTTATGCGGTAGAAAACTATGCTAACAGGATACATGGTTATGGCGTGGTGCGCGAATTGGTAGGTCACGGGGTAGGCAGGGAACTGCATGAAGACCCACAGGTGCCTAATTACGGCCACAGGGGCTCCGGCAAGCGCCTGCAGGAAGGGACGGTGATAGCTATTGAGCCTATGATAAACCTCGGTACACGCGATGTATATACCCTGGAAGATGGGTGGACGGTAGTTACAGCAGATGCGAAACCATCGGCACACTTTGAGCATACCGTAGTGGTACGTAAAGGTAAAGGCGAAGCGCTCTCTAATTTTGCCCCTATTGAGGCAGCAGAGCTGACCAATATAGAATTGAACAGCAGTCATTGGCAGGTACCCTCTCTTGTCTAGCTAAAAACAGCTTTCATTTATTGTCTTTTTATACTATTTTTCAGGGTAAAGGAATATTCTTTTATCCTGAAAAGCAGATAATGCCGAGAGAAAGCCATTCTAAATTATACTTATACAGAAGAATAGTTGAGGCAAAACTATTTATAGACGAGCATTACTTAGATAACATTGATGTAGATAGTATTGCAGATGAAGCTTGTTTTTCAAAGTTCCATTTCCTAAGGTTATTTAAGCAAGCATACCACATCACCCCTCATCAATATCTCACCACTTTAAGAATAGCAAAAGCCAAAGAACTGTTACGCAATAATGCTTCCATAACAGAAACCTGTTATTCTCTCGGTTTTGAGAGTATCAGCTCATTCAATAAATTATTTAAGCGGCATGTAAAAGTTGGACCATCTGTATATGCGGCGCGTACTCAGCAACTGCAGGCAGATATAGCCAGTAATCCTTTAAATCATGTGCCAGCCTGCTTTATAGAATATATGGGTTGGGATAAATAGCAATTTTGAACAAATAAATTGCGGTGGAGTTCTGTTTCTTTGTAAAAAAATATACATGATCAGTAAACTATCACACGTCAGCTTTTTTGTCCTGGACCAGGAGAGTGCCAAAGATTTTTATGTAAATAAACTAGGATTTGAGATACGAATGAATGTGCCAGTAGGAGATAAAGGTACCTGGTTGAGTGTTGGCCCGAAGGGGCAGGATCTCGAGATAACTTTGATACCGGTAAACACAGAGCTGATGTTTAAGAAAGATACTTCTGAAAAACTGGCCGAGCTGATTAAAGCAAAGGCTTTTGGCTTTGGTGTTTTTGAGTGCAAAGATATATTTGCTACTTATGAAGAGTTGAGGGCCAAAGGAGTTGAATTTATAAAAGCACCGGAAGTGGCTGCCGGAAAACCGGAAGCCATGTTCAGGGATGATTCCGGTAACTTTTTTGGATTATGCCAGTCTGGTAATTAATTATAAACGTAGAAATATAGCTGTATGAAATTTTCCTGTAGTGTGGATATTAATGCCCCGATAGATAAAGTGGTTGCTTTATTTAATGATCCTGCCCACTTTAAAGATTGGCAAAGTGGTTTTATAAGTTATGAACCATTTAGCGGCGCAGCCCGCATGGCAGGTGCTAAAGCAAGGGTAAACTATATAAACGGGAAACATAAAATAGAGCTGGTGGAAACAATACAGGTAATGAACCTGCCGACAGAAATGACAGCTCTTTATGAACACAAGCATATGGTAAACGATATGACAAGCAGTTTTGTGGAATTGCCGGGGCAAAAAACAAGATATACCACATCAACCAGCTATGTGAAATTCCGGGGTTTTATACCAAGCTTAATGGCATTTCTCATGCCCGGCATGTTCAGGAAACAATCACAAAAATGGCTGGACCAGTTTAAGGTATTTGTTGAGAAAACTACATGAAGAAATTGAACAAAGAATGTTGAACCGGTGCTAAAGAACACCGGTTTTTTATTGCCCGACACATCCGGTTTGGGCAAGGATAAAAAATTACTGTGAAAACACGTTACCTGGTGTATTTTAAATTTATTATCTTTCGCATAACCGGTTTACTTTATTGCATCATCTTAATAATCATGAAAATGAAACGCGTACTCACCGTCATTTCAGAATTTCTAAAGACTTTATGGCTTTATATAGCAGGCATTATAGCTGTTGGGGCCATCTACTTTTTGCTTACAGGCATAGAACAGGGGGTGGATGTGGTAATACAGGCCGGAGAATATAAATGGCCGGGCATTGCTTCTATTGTGGCAGTGCCATTGTGGTCTTTCCTGGTTTGGTATAGCTGCCGTTTATTAAGTTATGCAAAACAAAGTTCGGGCACGACCATTCCTGCCAATACGCTTCAACTGGTTCCGCGTCTGCTTGCGTATAACTGTTTCATCTGTGTGCAGGCAGCTATTTTCGCCCTGCCCACTTTTTTCTGTTTATCCTTTTTGCAGATCGTGTTGTTTATTCTTCTACATAATGCATTCTATTATTTTCTGAATAAATGGTTCGCAGATAAGGAAAAATACGCAGCGGTGGTGAGCGTCGTTTTTATTGTGTTGATGTTGGCCATATATATATGTTGCATTGTCAGTGCGCAAAATATACCGTTTTATAAACGCCATCGTTTCTGGCTGCCATTTGTTGGTATGACGCTATTTGTTCTGCAGGTTGCTGTTGTTTACTTTTTCATAAAACGCCGTGAATATATAGACGGTAAGATGGGAGGGATACAGGAGCATCCGATAGATTCTATGAAAGCACCCGTTGCCAAAAGCAAGTTCATAGAAGCGGAGGCCGCCTATATCCGCTTTTTTAATATAGTGGCGCTTGTTTCAATTGTTTTATACTGTGCTGCTATTTTTAATATACGCACGGCAGATGAAATGGGGCCTATGGCATTCCTATTACTGGCCCTGGGTGTATTGGTCGGATTTTCTAATATCATAAGCTATTATAGCATCCGGGTTAAGATCAATTTATTCCTTTTCATTTTTATACTGGCTGTTATAATAGGTAAGTTCGGTGATCCTTATGAGATACGTATGCTGCCACCGGTAGGCAAAACCTTTTATGAATCAAGGCCCGATATTAAAACCTACATACACAGGTGGGTTACCAAAAGGCAAGCACTGCTGGACAGGTATATTGCTAATAAAGATACTTTTCATGTTTATCTCGTATTATCCGACGGCGGTGCCTCGAGGGCAGGTAACTGGGTATGCAGTGTAATGGGAGGCCTGCAGGATGCCAGTAATGCCAAAGACTCTACCAATACTTTCAGCGATCACTTGTTTGCCATATCAGGGGCTTCAGGTGGTTCTGTAGGAAATGCTGCTTTTTATAGTATGCTCCGTGCCAGGCAGCAAGGTTTGCTGCATGATTCCATGAGTACGCATACGTACCGGTTTTTCAATGCTGATTTCTTAACGTATACTTTAGGCCGCTTGCTGGGCCCGGATTTTTTCCGCCACCTTTTACCCATACATGGTATCATGGACCGTGGTGCTGCATTGGAGACCGTATTGGCAAACGGTTCTATGGACCCGATCATTGATCCGCAACTTAATAAACCTCTGAGCGAAGCATTAGACACCAGTGGGGCTTTACCTATATTTTTCATAACCACCACCAGGGTTCAGGATGGCATGCCCGGTATATTGAGCTCGGTGCAATTGCCGATAAACAGCCAGCGGGTTAATGTTCCCAAACTGTTTGATTCGATGGATATACGTTTTGCTACTGCAGCTATCCTTAGTTCCCGTTTCCCGTATGTATCACCTGCGGGATGTATAAAGAATAATTACTTTGTAGATGGCGGCTATGTTGATAATGCAGGCTCAGGTATTATGCTGGATCTTTTAGATGAGCTTGAAATGATAGCAAGAGATACAACAGATTCCCTGGTTAACAAATACAGGCGTATAATGGCATTTCATGTTATCCATATATTCAATTCGCCGGTTACGGAAGAAGTATTTAAACCCATACCTCCGCTTACCAACGATCTGCTAACGCCGCTTCTTACCCTGGCAGGTATGCAGGGTGCTTCTACAAGGCTGTCTACCGCAAGCCTGGAGCTATACTTCCGTGATTTTAACAGTGATACTACTAATGCCATTATTAATTTCGGACTTTACCCTACAGACTGGAAGCCTTCATGCGGAAGTAAGTCTTTTTGTTTTACTAATTACTCGGATAGTGCAAGAGAGGCTGGCGAAAGTTTCCCTATGAGTTGGGTCATTTCCTGTTACCAGTTGGAAAGGATGCACATGCGCTTACTGAAAGCTAATGAAGAGAATGCAAGTAAATTCTGGTTTTTGAAAGCAGGTAAATAGGGAGACAATCTCATTGTAGGTCCTTATTTAGAGAAAGCATTGGGGTAAATATCACTTTTTTTGATCCCTTTCCAGCACAGTGGGATCCGAAGCTTGGAATTCACGTGACTTGAAGTCGCG
>JADMIO010690272.1_pt1 | contig 52512 bp, 40 predicted proteins | sample 8958161 | NCBI WGS metagenome assembly JADMIO01 (sample SAMN16585339, study PRJNA669376) | soil metagenome | isolation source: Crop rotation soil | place: USA: Cullars Rotation, Alabama | collected 2011
ACAACTTGTCCACGTGGAATTCTAAGCTTAGGATCCCAATGTGCTGGAAAGCGTTGGCGAACGCTGGTGCTCGTCCTCACCGGCGCGATGGTCATTACCTGGTCGTATCGGTGGCTTGCCTACCAGGCGATGGCAGGGGCGCCCGCGAACACGGTGGTCTGGGCGGTGAGCCAGCTGCCGGGATCCTTCGACATCTTCGTCGCCGGCGCCGCGGCGGCGACCGGACTGCGCTGGTGGCGCATGGAGGGCCGCGAGATACCGCCCGCCGCATCCACCGCGATGACGCTTACCGGCCTCGCGGGCGTCGTCGCGATGATCTACTACGTCGACTCCATCTACCTGGTGTTCTGGAGCGGGCATCCCGCGCTCTACTTCTGGCACAGCCTCAACGCGCTGCTGGTGGCGATGCTGGTCGTCGGTATCGCCCTGGGCGGTCGCGCGGCCCGGATCCTCTTCGCCAATCCCGTGTCGGTGTGGCTGGGGCTCGTGAGCTACGGCGTCTACCTATGGCACTACCCCATCCTGCAGTGGCTCAAGCCTGCACTGGATGCGCGCGGGGTGGGACTGACCGGATACCTGCTGATTGCCACCGCGCTGTCCGTCGCCGCCGCCGCCGCCTCCTGGTACGTGATCGAACGGCGGTTCCTTGCGCGGCGGTGATCCCGCGCGAAAACCGGGGACAGACCACGTTTTCCAAGCGGCAGTCCGCTGCCGCGGCCAGTGGAAAACGTGGTCTGTCCCCGGTTTTCTGACGCCTGGCGCGTGCAGTCCCCTAGAACGCCCCGATGGCCACGGCCTGTTTCAGTAGCTCTTCGGAGCGGGCCGGCGTGAGCACCCGGTTGGGCCGCACGAGCAGGTAGGGCTCGCGAGTCTCCAGAAAGCCCGCGGCCAGGTCCACCGCCTTCGCGCGCGCATCGCCGCAATGGCCGAAGTAAGCCTCGAGCTCCGCCTCGAAGCGCGCGAAGCAATAACCCAGCATCTGGAAGAGTAGGCCGCCGGAGGCGGTGATCGCCTGGCGCTCCGTTTCGCCCATGGCCCGCAGGACGTGCCCGTCGGTGCATCCGCCACCCACCAGCCCGATGGTCCCCTGGGTCCACAAGTGCAGGTAGGCGGCTACGGCAAGCGAGCCGTCGGCGCGCACATGAAAACCCAGCAGGTGATGGCCGAAATCCGGCGGCGGGGTGCCGAACTTGCGCTGGAAGAGCGGCGCCGCGAGACGGCGGCCATCGGCCACCTCGGTGGCCAGGAAGAAGGGCGCGAGGCGGGGGTCCGGCTGACCCGATGCAGGAAGGATCGATGGCACTAGAATGGCTGCCGCTGCAATTGCTTGGTCACGCTCGTCTGGTAGAGCGTATAGCTGAACTCCAGCGAGTCCGGCGGGCAGGAAGCAGGCCTGCCTGGAAAACCTGGAAGCCCCCCGCCACTGCATAGACGTCGGAGATGCCATCCGGAGGCATGGACAAGTACATCTGGTCGCCGCTGCCATCGACGGAGAACCTGTTCCAGGTCTGGCCTCCATCGGTCGAGCGGGTGTAGCCGGTCCAGCCATCCGTGGTGATGATCAGTGAGCCGTTGGGCCCGCCGGTAGCGGACATCTGGTTCGCCGCTGCTATCGAGGGGCTGCGCCACTCGCTGGCGGCAATGGCCGCGGTTGCAGCGAATGCGAGGGCTAGGTTGGCTAGGCGGGGGAGGATCACGGCTAAACCCTCGGCAAAGTCCAGATCATAAGCAATGGCACTACCGAACGGTGTCATCTATTTGTGGAATGCGCAGCACGTGCGTACTTCTGTCAGGTGACTGGACTCGCCGCGACCGCGGTGATACCTTAGTAATACCATGCCCAGCCCCACCACTTTGAAGCTCCCCGAAGACCTCAAGGCGCGCCTAGCCGCCTTGGCGGAAGCGGAGGGCAAGACACCGCATGCCTACATGGTGGATTCCCTCCAGCAGGTCGCCGAACGCGCCGAGCGCAGGCGGGAATACCTGGCCGCTGGCGAAAGGGCGCTGGCAGAGTATGACCGCACGGGTATCGCGTATGCGATGGAAGATGTCGAGCGCTACATCCTGGCAATAGCCGCGGGCACGAAGCCGGTGCGGCCCAAGCCCATCAAAGCCGATCGAAAACGCTGAGCGCGCGTGGCGTCACTGCGCTACCTTCCGACAGCGCTCGAGGACCTGGGGCGCCTGGCCAAGTTCCTGCGCGAGACCCAACCGATCGAGGCGGCACGGACCGTATCCCTCCTTGTTGAGGGAATCAACGTACTTGGCAAGCATCCCCTCATTGGCCGTCCGATCGATGAAGAACGGCGGGAGCTGGTAGTTTTCAGGGGGCGCAGCGGGTACATCGTGCAGTACGCATACCGCGTTGCCGCCGACGAGGTATTGCTCCTTGCCATCCGGCACCAGCGGGAGCTGGACGGTTAGCCGCTAATTCGCCCCGCTCGCCAAGGTCGCCGCGGTCGTCTCGTCCCACCCCCCGCCCAGGGCGTTCATGAGGTCTACCGTGTAGGTGAGGTAGCCCTGCCGATTCCGAATCCACGCGAGTTGCGCGTTGTTCAGCGTGCGCTGGGTATCCAGCACCTCGAGGTAGGCCGAGTAGCCGCGCTCGTAGCGCATGTTCGCCAGGCGCAGGGCCTTGCGCGCGACGTCCACGCTCTGCGCCAGGTCGGTTTCCAGGTCGCCGGCGATGCGCACGTTGGAGAGCGCGTCGGAGACGTCGCGGAAGGCTTCGCGCACCGCCCTGCGGTAGTTGGCGTCGGCCTGCTTCGCCTGCGCCTCGGCCTGCTGGGTGCGCGCGGCGTAGCGGCCGCCATCGAGGATCGGGCCCACGAGGCCGGCGCCCAGCCCCCACACCGCGTTGTCGCGCGAGAAGTAGTCCGAAAGCTCACCGCTCGCCAGGCCCACGGAGGCGGTGAGCCGCAGCGCCGGGAATTGTGCCGCTCGGGCCGCGCCGATCCTTTCAGTAGCCGCCGCGAGGCTGGCTTCCGCGGCGCGAACATCAGGCCGGCGCTCGAGGAGCGTCGAAGGCAGTCCTGCGGGCGCCAGCGGGGGCCGGGGCATGGCAGTGACGTCGCCCTGATCCAGCGCCAAATCCGGCCTTCCGGTCAGCACACCAAGCTGGTGCACCACCACCGCGCGCTGCCGCGCGATCTCCTTCGCCTGGGCCGTGGCGAGGGAACGCACCGAGCCTGCCTGGTAGACATCCAGGATCGAGGCCACGCCGCCGTCGCTGCGCTTCTGCGCCAGGGATAGCGATTGGTTGGTCGACTCGACGATCTCCAGGGACGCCTTGTACTGCGCGTCCAGCGAGCGCACCGCGAAATAGGAGCGGGCTATGGTTGCCGCCAGCGTGAGGGACACCGTATCGCGTGCGTAGCGCGAGGCGAGCATCTGGTCGCGCACCACGTTCTCGCTGCGGCGCAGGCGTCCCCAGAGGTCCACCTCGAAGGATGTGGACAGGCCGAGCGTGAACTCCGTGGCAGCCGACTTGCCCTCGAGGCGATTGCGGGCGGCACCGACATTGCCGTCGACTTCCGGGAAGAAGAGCGTCGCGCGGGCTTCGCGCAGCAGCGCCTCGGCCTCCTCGAGCCGGGCCGCCGCCGCCTGCACGTCGGTGCTGCGGGTCAGCCCTGCGTCCACCAGGTCGTCGAGCACCGGATCCTGGTAGAGCTTCCACCATTGCAGCGGGACCGAGAAGCCAGCCTGCTCGGGGGCCTTTTCGGCGTAGGCCGCGGGGAGTTCGCTGTCGGGGCGCTGGTAGTTGGGGCCGACCATGGTGCAGGAGGTGAGGGCGAAGGCGGCGGAGACTACAACGGCCCTCACCCCGGCCCTCTCCCCAGGGGCCAGGCCCCGGGTCATCGCTTTGGGGTCTGACCCCGGGTTCTTCGCGCGGCGCATCATTCGGCCCCCCGGGGTTCTGCTTGCGCCGGAGGCGCCGCCTCTGTTGCCACCTGACCCATTCGGTTGCGCCGTGCGAACACCGTGAAGAAGAGCGGCACGAAGATGGTGGCAACGAAGGTGGCGAGCAGCATGCCGCCCACGACACCGGTGCCCATGGAGCGCCGCGCTGCGGAACCGGCGCCCGAAGCCACCGCCAGCGGCATCACGCCGAAGACGAAGGCGAGCGAGGTCATGACGATGGGCCGGAAGCGCAGGCGCGCCGCCTCGAGCGCGGCATCCACCGGGCTCATGCCCGCGAGCAGGCCCTGCTGCGCGAACTCCACGATGAGGATGGCGTTCTTGGCGGCCAGCCCGATGAGCACCACCAGGCCGATCTGGAAGTAGATGTCGTTCTCCATGCCGCGCAGCGCCACCAGGCCCAGGGCGCCCAGGATGGCGAAGGGCACGGCGAGCACCACCGCCGAAGGCAGGCGCCAGCGCTCATAGAGCGCGGCAAGGATGAGGTACACCATGATGATGGCAAGCGAAAAGGCGAGGATCGACGCCTTGCCGGTACGCTTCTCCTGGAAGGCCTGGCCGCTCCAGGCCAGCGTGTAGCCCTTCGGCAGCGAGGCCGCCGCCACGCGCTCCACCGCCTGGATCGCTTCGCCCGAGCTCACGCCCGGCTTGCCGGAGCCCATGACCTTGGCGGCGAGGAAGCCGTTGAACCGCTCCGCCTGCTCGGCACCCACGGTCTCGCGCACGTTGAGCACGGCGCGCAGCGGAATCATCTCGCCGCTGGTGGTGGAGCGCACGAACACCTGGCCGAGTTGCTCGGGACGGGCGCGGTACGCCGCCTCGGACTGGACCTGCACTCGGAACGTGCGCCCGCCCATGTTGAAGTCGTTCACGTAGAGCACGCCCATGGTGCTCTGCAGCGCATCGAACACGTCGGCCACCGGGATCCCCAGCGACATCGCCTGCTCGCGGTTCACTTCCACCCGCAGCTGGGGCGAGGTGGGACGGAAGAAGGTGTTGATGCCCTGGAGCTGCGGATCCGCGGCGAGCGCCTGCATGAAGGCTTGCACGGTCTGGCCGAGCTGCGCCGCGTCCGCACTGGCGCGGGATTGCACGTAGAACTCGAAGCCCCCGGCGGTCCCCATGCCGCGGATGGCCGGCGGATTGAAGATGAGCGCCATGCCGTCGGTGAAGCCCGCTGCCTGCTTGCCGATCGCCGCCGCCACCTGGGGCGCGGTGCTCTTGCGCTCGTCCCAGGGCTTGAGGAGGATGAAGGCCGTACCGGCATTGGGCTTGTTGGCGCCGCCGACGAAGTCGCGGCCCGAGTTCACGAACGCGTGGTCGACCTCGGGCGTGGACGAGAGGATCTTCTGCAGCTGCTCGCCCGTCTTCTGCGTGCGCTGCAGCGAGGCGCCGTCGGGCAGGAGGATGGAACCCAGCAGGAACCCCTGGTCCTCGGAGGGGATGAAGCTCGTGGGCACCTTCCAGAAGAGCAGCCCCAGCACAGCCAGCACCGCGGCGAAGAAGCCCGCCGACAGCAGCTTGCGATCGAGCGCGAAGCGCACGGAATCCTGGAAGCGGCGGGTGAGCCAGTCGAAGCCGCGGTTGAAGGGCCGGAAGAGCTTCGAGTCGTGGTGGCCAGGCTTGAGCAGGATGGCGCACATGGCGGGCGTGAGCGTCAGCGCCGTGAGGCCCGAAATCACCACGGAGACCGCCACCGTCACCGCGAACTGCTTGTAGAGCTGGCCCGCGATCCCGCCCAGGAACGCCACCGGGATGAACACCGCGCACAGCACCAGGATGATGGCGATCAGCGCGCCCGAGACCTCGCGCATCGCCTCGATGGACGCCTCCATGGCGCTCATCTTCGCGTCGCGCATGAGGCGCTCGACGTTCTCCAGCACCACGATGGCGTCGTCCACCACGATGCCGATGGCGAGCACCATGGCGAAGAGCGTGAGGGTGTTGATGGAGAACCCAAGCGCGTAGAGGCCCGCGAAGGTACCGATGATGGACACCGGCACCGCCACCATGGGGATGATGGTGGCGCGCCAGGTCTGCAGGAAGAGGAACACCACGGCGAGCACCAGCAGTGCCGCCTCGAGGATCGTCACCTGCACCTCGTGGATCGACGCCTTCACCACCAGCGTGGTGTCGAAGGGGATGAGGTAGGTCATGTCGCCCGGGAAGTTGGGCTTCATCTCGGCGAGCTTCGCCTTCACCTGGTCGGAAACGGCGAGGGCATTGGCGCCGCTTTGCAGGAAGACCGCCATGCCCACCGACGGGATGCCATCCACGCGCGGCGCCGTGTCGTAGTTGAGCGCCGCCAGCTCGACGGTCGCCACGTCCTTGATCTTCAGCATGCCGCTGGGGCCGCCGGCACGGATGACGATGTTCTCGAAATCCTCGACGCGCACGAGGCGCCCGCGCACGGTGACGGTATATGTGAGCAGCTGACCGGGCGGAGCGGGCTCGGCGCCGATCTTGCCGGCGGCGAACTGTGCGTTCTGCGCACGGATGGCACTGGCGACGTCGGTGGGCGTCACGCCCAGCCGCGCCATGCGCTCTGGATTGAGCCAGACCCGCATGGACGATCCCGCGCCGAAGATGAACACATCGCCCACGCCGTTGATGCGCTTCAGCTCGTCGACCATGTTGATGTTGGCGTAGTCGGCGAAGGTCGTGGTGGCCATCTTGCCGCTGGGCGAGATGAGGCCGATCACCAGCAGGATGTCGTTGGAGCGCTTCTGCACCAGGACGCCGTTGCGGCGCACCTCGTCGGGCAGCCTCGGCAGCGCCACCTGCACGCGGTTGTTGAGCTGGAACACCGCCCGGTCGACGTCGGTGCCCACCTCGAAGGTGGCGGTGATGGTGACCGTGCCGTCGGTGGACGAGCTGGAGGAGAAGAAGATCATCCCCTCCACGCCCGAGAGTTGCTCCTCGATGGGCGCGGCCACGGTGTTGGCGATGGTCTCGGCGCTGGCCCCCGGGTAGCTGGTGGTGATGGAGACGGTGGGCGGGGCGATCTCCGGGTACTGCGAGATGGGCAAATTGAAGCCGGCGATGATGCCCGCGAGGGTGATGAGGATCGCGATGACGCTCGCGAAGATCGGACGCTCGATGAAGAAGCGCGAGAAATTGCCCATGGCGGCTACTTCTTCGGCGCCACGGCGGTGCCCGGCCGCACCTTCACCAGGTTGTCGACGATGACGGCGTCGCCTTCGGCGAGGCCCGCGGTGATGACCGCGTCGGCTCCGATCCAGTTGGCGGTGGTGACCGGCTTGGGCACCGCCTTGCCCTCGGCGCCCACGGTCATGACCATGCGCGAGGTCTCGCCCTGCAGCAGCGCCACCTGCGGCACCAGCATGGCGGTCTGCTCACCGGCCAGCAGGCGCACCTTCACGTACTGGCCCGGCATCCATTTCTGTCCCGGGTTGGTGAACTCGGCGCGCATCTGCACCGTGCCCAGCTTGGCGTCGACGCTGCTGCCGGTGAAGTTGACCCGGCCGTTGTCGGCAAGCACCTTGCCCTGGTTGTCGATCATCTGCGCCCGCGCCTGGCGCTCGGCGCCGCGAATGGCGCTGAAGTCCGCCTCGGCGAGCGAGAAGCGCACCCAGATGGGGTTCACCTGGGTCATGGTGGTGAGCTGCGAGGAATCGGTGTTGGCCGTGACGAGGCTGCCCTCGGAGCGCAGCGCCCGCCCGGTGATGCCGCTGATGGGCGCGCTCACCCGCGTATAGGAAAGGTTGAGCTCGGCTTCCTTGAGCTTGGCTTCCGCTGAAGCGATGGCGGCGGTGGCGGTGCGCGCCGTGGCGAGCGCCTGGTCCACCTCGCGCTGCGGGATGGCCTTCTCCTCGGCGAGCGGCTTCAGGCGTCCGGCCTCGATCTCCGCCAGCTCCTTCTTCACGCGCTCCTGCACCAGCGCCGCGCGGGCCTGCTGGGCCGCCAGCTCATAGGGCGCCGGATCGATGATGAAGAGCGTGGCACCCGCGGTGACCGGGGCGCCTTCCTCATACAGGCGCTTCTCGATGATGCCGGTGACGCGGGCGCGGATCTCCACCTCGCGAGAGCCCTCGGCCTGGCCCACGACCTCCAGGGATACCGGCACCTTTTGCGAGGCGACCCGCAGCACCGTCACCGGCAGCGGCGGGGGCGGCGCGTTGGCCGCCTTGGCCTCGTCGCGGCCAACGCAGGCGGTGAGCACGGCGGCGGAACTCATGAGGAGGGTTGCGGCAATGGAAGGGGAAAGGCGGACGGCGACGCTCGGGGGCTGGAGCATGGTGTTTTTTTGCCTGAAGGTGGTGCGCGGGGGAAGCGGCTGGGCTATTATATACGTTCCAGAACGTATGTAAAAAGCGACATGCGCAGGACCAAGGAGGAAGCCGCCAGGACACGCGACAGCATCGTCGAGGCGGCGCTCGCGTGCTTCGAGCGCCACGGCATCGGCGGGTCCACCCTCGACCAGATCGCGGCCGAGGCGGGCGTCACCAAGGGCGCCATCTACTGGCACTTCAGGGGCAAGCGCGAGATCTTCGAGGCGATCCGCGACGACATCGCCATCCCGCTGCTGGACCGTGCCGACACCACCCTGCTGCACGGCGGGGACGGCACGGCGCTATCGCGCATCGAGGCCTTCCTCGCGGCAATGGTGGACACCCTGGAGCGCGACAAGCGGCGCTCGCGCGCGCTCGGCATCATGCAGTTCAAGTGCGAGTACGTGGACGCCATGGAAGAGGAGCTGGCGACCGCCCGCAGGAACACGGGGAAGATCGTGAAGGCGTTCGCCGCCGCCTACGAGGAGGCGCGGCTCGCGGGCGAAGTGGCGCCGGGCCTGGTGCCCGCGGTAGCCGCGGCAGAGACCCTGATGTTCTTCAACGGATTGATCCGCATGTGGCTGCTGGACCGCGGCAGCCTGGGGTTGCGGAAGAACGCGCGCGCGGCGGTGCGCGCGCACGTCTCCTCGCGTTGCCTGCCTGGAAAACCGGCCTAGTCCTTCAGGCTGTCGGGCACCTTGCCGCCGTTTTCCTTCAGCTTCTGCAGCACCGCCTTGTGCAGCGCGATGTTCTGCTCGGCGCTGCCGTGCTCGCCGGCGTGCACGTTGAGCTCCTGCGCCAGCTCCTTGCGGGCGTTCAGGTCGGAATCCAGGTCCAGCAGCTTCAGCAGGTCGACGATCGACTCGCGGTAGTTGCCGCCGCCACCCTTCTTGGCGGCCATGTCCTTGAGCACGGCGGCCACGTCGACGTTCTGCAGCTGGGCCTGCGCCGTGCCGCCCTGCTGTGGGGTCGCCGAGGGAGCGTACTGGGCCTGCTGGCCGGGCTTTGCGGTGGGGGAGCCCTGCTGGTTGGTTCCAGCGGTGGCGCCTGAGTGTCCGCGAAGTTTGTCCAGGATGCGGCTGAAGATGCCCATGGCATTTCCTTTCTTCGATGTTGTCGGGAGGACGCGGGACGAACGCCCGCGATGGTTGACTGTGGCGCGTTTGCTCCTGCAAAGCTGCCGGAGGACTCCTACAAGGGCTCCCACCCCGAACCTTTGCCGGCCGGCGGGGCCACAAGGGGCGTGGCATCTTCCAAAGACCTGCCCGGGTTCGTCCGCGTCCGCGGCGCCCGCGAGCACAACCTCAAGGACGTGAGCCTGGAGGTCCCGCGCGACGCCCTGGTGGTATTCACCGGCGTGTCGGGCTCCGGCAAATCTTCCCTCGCCTTCGGCACCCTCTACGCCGAAGCGCAGCGCCGCTACCTCGAATCAGTGGCCCCCTACGCGCGGCGCCTCTTCCACCAGATGCCGGTGCCCGACGTGGACGAGGTCCACGGCCTGCCACCGGCGGTGGCCCTGCAGCAGCAGCGCGGCACGCCCACCACGCGCTCCTCGGTGGGCAGTGTCACCACGCTGTCCAATCTGCTGCGCATGCTCTACTCGCGCGCCGGCCAGTATCCCCGCGGCCAGGCGCTGCTCTACGCCGAGTCCTTCTCGCCCAACACGCCCGAAGGCGCGTGCCCGCAATGCCACGGGCTGGGAAGGCTCTACGACGTAACCGAGAAATCCATGGTCCCCGACGACGGCCTCACCATCCGCGAGCACGCCGTCGCCTCGTGGCCCGGTGCCTGGCAGGGGCAGAACCAGCGCGACATCCTCACGGCCATGGGCATCGACATCGACGTGCCCTGGCGGAAGTTGCCGAAGAAGACGCGCGACTGGATCCTCTATACCGAGGAGACACCCACGGTGCCCGTGTACGCGCACTTCTCGCTGGAGGAAGCGCGGCTGGCGAAGAAGCGCAAGGAAGAGCCCAGCTACATGGGCACCTTCACCGGCGCGCGGCGCTACGTGCTGCACACGTTCGCCAACACCCAGAGCGCCATGATGAAGCGGCGCGTGGCGCAGTTCATGGTGGGCACCGAGTGCCGCGCCTGCCACGGCAAGCGCCTGCGCAAGGAGCCGCTGTCAGTCACCTTCGCCGGCCTCGACATCGCCGCGATGTCGCGCCTGCCGTTGAAGCGCCTGGGCAGGATCTTCCATCCGTATGCCGAGGGCAACGCCGCGGAGCTGAAGGCGCTCGAGGCGGCACATCCCGAGAAGGCAGAGGTCATGCGGCGCATCGCGCAGGACCTCTGCGGCCGCCTGGGCGTTCTCCTGGACCTGGGACTGGGCTACCTGCAGCTCGAGCGCAGCACGCCGACGCTCTCGCCGGGCGAGCTGCAGCGCCTGCGCCTCGCCACGCAAGTCCACTCCAACCTGTTCGGCGTCGTCTACGTGCTCGACGAACCCTCGGCGGGCCTGCATCCCTCGGATACCGAGGCGCTGCTGCGCGCCCTCGCCAAGTTGAAGGCCGCGGGAAACTCGCTCTTCGTCGTGGAGCACGAGCTGGACGTGATCCGGCAGGCCGATTGGATCGTGGACGTGGGGCCGGCGGCGGGACAGCATGGCGGCGAGATCCTCTACAGCGGTCCCCCCGCCGGACTCAGGGCCGTCGCCGCCTCGCGAACCGCCCAGGCGCTCTTCGGCGACGGCCGGGTGGCCGCGCGCACCGCACGCACGCCAGCGGGCTGGTTGCGGCTGAGGGACATCACTCGCAACAACCTCGAGCGGTTGGACGTGGATGTTCCCCTCGGCGTCTTCACCAGCGTGACGGGCGTATCCGGCTCGGGCAAGTCCACGCTGGTGAGCCAGGTGCTGGTGGAGCTGGTCGCCGCCGCGCTGGGCCTGGAGGTGGGCGTTGAGGAAGATGAAGCGCACGAGCTCGAGCATTCACCGGTCCAGACCCTGGGTGGCCACATCGAAGGCGGCCTTGGTCCCATCAAGCGCCTCATCCGCGTGGACCAGCGGCCCATCGGACGCACGCCGCGCTCCAACCTCGCCACCTACACCGGCCTCTTCGACCCGGTGCGCAAGCTCTTCGCCGCCACCAAGGCCGCCCGCACACGGCGCTACGACGCGGGACGCTTTTCCTTCAACGTCGCCAAGGGCCGCTGCGAGCACTGCGAGGGCGAGGGTTTCGTCATGGTGGAGCTGCTCTTCCTGCCCAGCGTGTACAGCCCCTGCCCCACCTGCCACGGCACGCGCTACAACGCGAAGACGCTGGAAGTGGCCTGGAACGGGAAGAACATCGCCGAGGTGCTGGCGATGACGGTGGATGAGGCGGCGCAGTTCTTTGCGCCGTCGGAAGAGGGTGAGGTCCTGCGCGCCCTTGAGGTCCTGCGCGAAGTGGGGCTCGGCTACCTGCGCCTGGGCCAACCCGCCACCGAACTCTCCGGCGGCGAGGCCCAGCGCATCAAGCTTGCCACCGAGTTGCAGCGCGCCGGCCGCGGAAACTCCCTCTACATCCTCGATGAGCCCACCACGGGGCTTCATCCCGCCGATGTAGAACGGCTGATGGCGCAGTTGCAGCGGCTCGCGGATGCCGGCAATACGGTGCTGGTGGTGGAGCACGACATGCACGTGATCGCCGCCAGCGACTGGGTCATCGACATGGGGCCAGGCGCGGGCGACGAGGGCGGCCGGGTGGTGGTGGCGGGCGCGCCTGCTAAAGTGGCCGCCACACGCGAAAGCTGCACGGCCAGGTTCCTCGTGCCCCACCTCTCCCAGCGAGCATTCCCATGACCAAGAAAGACAAGGCCCCGGCGCAAGGCACGTTCGCGTCCCTCGGGCTGGACGAACGCATCGTCGCCGCCCTGACGGGCCTGGGCTACGAGGAACCCACGCCCATCCAGCAGGAAACCATCCCGACGCTCATCGCCGGGCGTGATCTCCTCGGCCAGGCCGCCACGGGCACCGGGAAGACGGCGGCGTTCGCGTTGCCCATCCTGCAGCGCCTGGTGAATGAAGGCGTGGCGGCCGGGCCGATCGCCATCGTGCTGGTGCCCACGCGCGAGCTCGCCATGCAGGTCGCGGAGGCGGTGCACCGCTACGGCAAGGCGCTCGGCGTGCGGGTGCTGCCCATCTATGGCGGCCAGCCCATCGGGCGGCAGCTCTTCGCCATGCGCGCCGGGGTCGATGTCGTCATCGCCACGCCAGGTCGTGCCCTGGACCACCTGCGGCGCGGCAGCCTCGTGATGGAGCACGTGCGCGTGGTGGTGCTGGATGAAGCCGACGAGATGCTCGACATGGGTTTCGCCGAGGACATCGAGGAGGTGCTGAAGCAGGCTCCGGCGGAGCGCCAGACGGTGCTCTTCTCCGCGACCATGCCGCCGCGCATCGAGGCCATCGCCAAGCGCCACCAGCGCAACCCCACCCGCATCCAGATCGCCAAGGCGCCGATGAAGGCAGGCGAGGCGCCCAAGGTGCGGCAGCAGGCCTACGTGCTGCCCCGCAACGCCAAGATGGCAGCCCTGGGACGCATCCTCGACCTCGAGTCCCCCGCCGCGGCCATCGTCTTCTGCCGCACGCGCATCGAGGTGGACGAGCTCTCGGAGACGCTGAACGCGCGCGGCTACACCTGCGAGCCGCTGCACGGCGGCATGACCCAGGAGCAGCGCGACAAGGTGATGCGCAAGGTCCGCGCCGGTTCCGCTGAGCTGCTGATCGCCACCGACGTAGCCGCCCGCGGTCTGGACATCGACCGGCTCACCCACGTGATCAACTACGACCTGCCTTCGGCCCCGGAGGCCTATGTGCACCGAATCGGGCGCGTGGGCCGGGCCGGGCGCGAAGGCGTGGCCATCACGCTGGTGGAGCCGCGCGAGCAATACCAGTTGCGCAACATCGAGCGCCTCACCAAGCACAAGGTGGAGATGGCGCGGGTTCCCACCATCGCGGACCTGAAGGCGCGCCGCCTGGAGCTCACCCGCGCATCACTGCACGAGGCGCTGCTGGCCGATGACAACGAGCACTTCCGCGTGGTCGTGGATGCCCTCTCCAGCGAGTTCGACCCGGTGCAGATCGCCATGGCCGCGGTGAAGCTCTACCACCAGGCGAGCGCCGGCGAAGTGGACGAGCAGGAGCAGGAGACCGGCGATCCGGTGGCGACGTCCCCGGCACCCGAGCGCCCGCGTGGCAAGAAGCCCGTGGACGCGCCCTACGGCTTGAAGCCCGGCAGCGGCGGCGGCCGGAGCAGTAGCGGCGAAATGGCCAAGGTCTTCATCGGCGCGGGGCGGCAGGCGGGAATCCGCCCCCAGGACCTGGTGGGCGCCATCGCCAACGAGGCCGGTGTCGCCGGCAGCCTCATCGGCGCCATCCAGATCACCGACAAGTTCTCCCTGGTCGAAGTCCCGGAGGAAGTCGCGCAGCAGGTGATCAAGGCCCTCGGCAAGGCGACCCTGCGGGGCAAGAAGGTGATCGTGAAACGGGACCAGCCGAACTACTGAAACCTGGGGTCGGGAAACCGGGGACGGACCAGAGTTTCCGCTGGCCGCGCTAGTGGCCTATCGCTCGGAAACTCTGGTCCGTCCCCGGTTTCCCCGCCCCGGGTTTCAGTACGCCCAGGGACGCCGAGCCCGGTCTGCCTCACGGAAGGCATCGATCTGCGCCTTGCGGCCGAGGGTGAGGTCGATCTCATCCACGCCCTGCAGCAACATGCTGCGCAGCGTCGCGGGCGCCTCGAAGGCGTACACCTTCCCCGAAGGCGAAGTCACCTGCTGCGCCTCCAGGTCCACGGTGACTTCACCCTTGCCACCCGACGCCTCGACCTCAGCCACGATCTCCCGCACGGCTTCGATCGCCAGCTCCACCGGCACGATGCCGTTGCGGTAGCAGTTGTTGAAGAAGATGCCGCCGAAGGACGGGGCGATGAGCGCGCGGAAGCCGAACTCGCGCAGCGCCTTGGGCGCGCGCTCGCGCGAGGAACCGCAGCCGAAGTTGCGGTCGGCGAGCAGCACCTGCGCCTGGTCGTAGGGCGGCTGGTTGAGGATGAAGTCGGGATTGGGCGCGCCGTCGGGCAGGTAGCGATGGTGGTGGAAGAGGTGCTTGCCGTAGCCCTTGGCATCGGTGCCGCCGAGGAAGATCGTGGGGATGATCTGGTCGGTGTCGATGTTGATGCGCATGAGCGGCGCGGCGACGCCGGTGACTCTTTTCAGGGATTCCATTTTTCGCTGGGCGAGGTCAGGCGGGGAACGCAGATGAACGCTGATAGAAGCACGCAGATGAACGCAGATGGCTCTCGCGAACGAAACACAGTGCTCGGGTGTTTCGTGCCAATGGCCACAGAGCCTCATGCTCCGATCCGAAGATCACCATCAAGGATCTATCCGCGTTCATCTGCGTGGCATCTGCGTTCATCTGCGTTCCTTGCCTAACTTGTCCCGATCTTCCTGGCATCGGCAATACATCCAGCGACTGCAGAGGCGGCAACGGTGGCGGGGCTGGCGAGGTGCGTGCGCGTCTTCGGGCCCTGGCGGCCCTCGAAGTTGCGGTTGGTGGTGCTGATGGTGCGCAAGTCCGCGAAGCGGTCATCGCCGATGTGGCCGCAGTTGCCGCAGGCCGACTCGTGCCACTCGAAGCCCGCGTCCTTGAAGACGCGATCCAGGCCCTCGGCCTCGGCGGCGTGCTTGACCGGTGTCGAGCCGGGCACGCAAATGGCGATCACGCCGGGCTTCACCTTGCGGCCGCGAAGCACTTCGGCGGCGGCCCGCAGGTCCGAGAGGCGCGCGTTGGTGCAGGAGCCGATGTAGGCCACGTCCACGGGCAACCCCGCGAGCGGCTTGCCGGGCGTGAGCCGCATGTACTCGAGCGCCCGCGTGGCCAGGCTTCGCGCCTCGCTGTCGGCCGCATCCGCGGGTTCCGGCACATGCCCGTCGATGTCAGTCACCTGCTGCGGGCTGATGCCCCAGGTCACCTGGGGCTGGAGCCTGCCGCAATCGATGCTGACCTCGCGGTCGAACACCGCACCTTCGTCCGTGGGCAGCGTGCGCCAATGGGCCACGGCCTGTTCCCACGCCGCACCCTTCGGCGAAAACTCGCGCCCGGCCAGGTACTCGAGGGTCAGGTCGTCCGGCGGCACGAAGCCGTACTTGCTCTGGAACTCGATGGACATGTTGCAGATGGTGAGCCGCGCCTCGATGGGCAGCGCGCGCACCGCCTCGCCCGCGAACTCCGTCGCGTAACCGATGCCGCCCTGGGCACCGATGCGGCCGATGAGCGCGAGGATCATGTCCTTGGCGTAGACGCCCTCGGCCAGCGTGCCGTGGAAGTTGACGCGCAGGGTCTTGGGCTTCGACTGCGCCAGCGCCTGGGTTGCGAGCACGTGCTCCGCCTCGCTCGCACCGATGCCCCAGGCGAGCGCTCCCACCCCGCCCACGGTGCTGGTGTGGCTGTCGCAGCAGACGAGCGTGGCGCCCGGGAAGGCGATGCCCAGCTCCGGCGCCACCACGTGCGCAATGCCCTGGCGCGGATCGTCGTAGTCGATGAAGTGGAAGCCCCAGTCGCGCGAGGCCTTGCGGGTCGCCTCGATCATGATCGGCCCGCTCTTGGAGACCGAGTCCGTGGGCCCGCGGCCCGGCCGGGTGGAGATAAGGTGCTCGATCACGGTGTAGACCTGTTGCCTCGCGATGGGCTGGCGGCCGGCTTTCGCCAGCGCCGTCACCGCCTGGCTGCCGGACAGCTCGTGGAGGACGAGGCGGTCTATTTGCAGCAGGTCGGCGTCTTCGCCCAGCTTCGCGATGACGTGCTCGTTCCAGACCTTTTCGAAGAAGGTTTTCATTGGCATCGGGGCTATTCAGGCAGGGAACGCAGATGAACGCGGATATCCGCAGATGAACGCGAATGGACCCTTGATGTGGCCATGGGCACGAAACACGCATCGACTGTGGTTCGTTCGGGAAAGCCATCTGGGTTCATCTGCGTGCTTCTATCAGCGTTCATCCGCGTTTCCCTGCCTCAGTCCCGCGCCACGTACCTCTTTTCCAGATCCTTGTACTTGTCCGCATCCAGCACCTTCTGCCGCTCGGCGAACATCATCAGCTTGTCCTCCACGCCGGCGATCGAGCCGTGGGTGTTGAGGTGCGCCAGCACCTGCTGCATGGCGAGCACCGAGGCCTGCAGCGCGGCGTTGGCGTAGCAGATGACCGAATACCCGGCGGCGGCGAGCTCCTCGCGCGGCAACAGCGGCGTCTTGCCGCCGATCACCATGTTGCAGAGGTGGATCCCGGGCACTTCGCGTGGGATAGCCAGCAACTCCTCCTTCGTGAGCGGCGCCTCGACGAAGAGGAAGTCCGCACCCGCCTCCTGGTAGGCGCGGGCGCGATCGAGCGCAGCCTCGAAGCCCTCCACGGCGCGCGCATCGGTGCGGGCGAGGATCATGACCTCCGGGTTTACGCGCGCGTCCACGGCGGCCTTGAGCTTGGCCACCATCTCCGCCTTGGGGATCACGTCCTTGCCCTCGAAGTGCCCGCAGCGCTTGGGGTACGTCTGGTCCTCCAGCATGATGGCGTTGGCGCCGGCACGCTCCAGCAGCTGGATGGTGCGGCGCGCGTTGAGGGCGTTGCCGAAGCCGGTATCGGCATCGGCCAGGATGGGGATGCTCACGGCCTCGCGAACCGCGGCCACATGGCTCGCCAGCTCGGTGACCGAGACCAGGCCGATGTCGGGAACGCCCAGGTAAGTGTTGGCGACGGCGGCGCCGCTCACCATCATCATCTTGTGCCCGGCCTGCTCGATGACGCGCGCGGCGAGCGCGTTGGCGGCGCCGGGCATGATGTGGCCGGCGCCCGGGGTCAGGAGCTTGCGGAAGCTCATTCGATCTTCACCTTGGCCTTTTCGGCGACGCTCTTCCAGCGCGCGATGTCGTCGCGCACGATCTGCATCATCTGCTCCGGCGTGCCACCGACAGCGCTGGTGCCCTCGGCCTCGAACTTGTCGGTCACCGCCTTGCTCTTGAGCACCGCGTTCAGCTCGGTGTTGAGCAGCGCCACGACGTCCGGCGGGATGCCGCGAGGGCCTGCCACCGCCTTCCAGTCGACCACGTTGTAGCCCTTGAAGCCCTGCTCCTCGAAGGTCGCGACGTCGGGCAGCGTCGGCATGCGCTGCGTCCCGGCGATTCCCAGGCCGCGCACCTTGCCGCCCTTGATGTGCGGCGCGGAGAAGGTGGCGCTGGTGAGCATCATGTCGGTCTGGCCGCCGAGGACGTCGGTGAACGCCTGCGACGAGCCCTTGTAGGGCACGTGCACCAGCTGGATGCCCATGACGAACGCCAGCTCCTCCATGCCCAGGTGCGCGATGGAGCCCACGCCCGCGGAGCCGTAGGTGAGCTTGCCCGGCGCGCGCTTCGCGGCATCGAGCAGGTCCCTGGCCGTCTTGAGCGGCGAGTTGGTGTTGACCAGCAGCACCACCGGGTCGCGCGAGACCATGATGATGGGCTGCATGTCGTTGATGGGATCGAAGGGCACCTTCGACACCGCCGCCTGGATCGGATAGGTGCTCGACATGTTGAGGAGCGTGTAGCCGTCGGGAGGCGACTTGAGCACGAAGTCGGAGCCGATGTTGCCGCCAGCCCCCACCTTGTTCTCGACGACGATCGTGGCGTTGAGGCGCTCCTGCAGGCGCTGGGCCAGCATGCGTGCCACCACGTCGCCGCCGCCACCGGCGGCGAAGGGCACGATGAACTTGATGGGCTTGTTGGGGTACTTCTGCTGCGCACGCAGGGCGGGGGCCACGGCGGCGAGCGCGAGGACAGCGGCTGACTGGATGAAGCTGCGGCGGGTCATGGGGCCTCCGGGGTCAGGAGGGGAGCCTAGCACCCCTGGTTTACGACCGCCCCAACCCGGTTGCTGAACTCCGGGCTGGACTGGAACTGCTGGCGCACCTGGTCGCGGGTGCGGGCGCCGCTGTCGAGCTGGCCGATCCAGAACTTGACCCCGTCCAGGTCGCCGCCGCGGCGCAGGTACGCGTTGTACAGGTCGCCCACGAACTGCGCGTTGCTGCGGCCGCGGTTGGCGTACTCGGGGCCGTTGGCAAAGCCGGAGGAGATGGACTCCACCTCGGCATACACCGCACTGGCGCCGGCGCACTGGGCGGCCCGGAAGCGCTGCACCCAGTAGCCGAAGCCGCCGTTGTCGGGAAGGCGTGACAGCAGCCCGCGGTAGAAGTCCACCACCATGTCGACTTCGGCGCGCACCGCGCTGTTGCCGAAGATGGAGCGGGTGAAGTTGGCGAACTCGGGGGAGAACATGAAGCCGGCGAGGGCCACTTCCCGCGGCAGGCCGCGCGCCAGCTGGTCGGTCCAGTAGCCGAGGCCGGCGCTGTCGGGTGGGCGGTTGAAGAAGGTGTTGTAGAGATCGGTCACGAAGCCCGTGTCGTCGCGCCGCAGGGCGGCATACTCCGAGCCGCCATAGAACACCATCGCCAGCGCATACCAGGTCTCGTTCACGTTGGCGCCCAGCTGCGCCATGCGCGCGGCTTCGCCCTCCCAGAAGGACTGCCCGGCGCTGTCGGGGGCGCGGCGCAGGATCGTGCGGTAGTAGTGCGTGACCAGCGACTTCTCCGCGACGCCCGAGAGGCCCACGTTGCGCGGGCTGCCGGGATCGTCGCTCGAGATGGTGAGCGACCCGTTCACCGCGGTGCGCGAATTGAGCGGGCCGGGACCGGGCGCGGGCGCGAACACCACATCCACCACGCAGCTCGCACCCGGGGCGAGGTTGCCGCAGTTGTTGGACTGCGTGAACTGCGCCGTCGTGGCCACGCCGGTGACGTTGACGGCGACCAGGCTGGGATTGCTCACCGTCACGCGCTGCGAGGGCGAGCGCGTTCCCATGGATTGCCCGCCGAAGTCCAGGGCCGAGGGAGTCACCGTCAGCGACCCCAGCGGCGTAGTGGGCACGCGCGGGCCGGCCCCGTTCACCGCGGGCCCGGAGGATGCGGCGATGCCAAAGCGCATGGGCCCCAGGCCGCCTTCATGCGCGCCGATGTCCGGGGCCGCGCCGAGGAAGGTGTCGTTGAAGTTGGCGATGCGCGTGCCCTGGTCGTACCCTGCAGTGCCCGCCTGCAGCTGGTAGTTGCCGCTGGCCTCGGCCTGCCAGCCGTGGCCCGGCGCATAGGTCGGCGTCGCCCGGATGCCATTGGTGATGGGCGCGCCGGGGTTGCCGTTGTACATGTCCCAGCCGAAGTCGTTGTCGGTGTCCTCGTCGTAGATGGCTTCCCACGCCCGCCACAGGTGCCAGATGTTGTTGCGCGTGACGGTGTTGTGGAGGAGCTTCGAGGAGCCCGTCCCGCTCACGCCCCCGGATCCTCCCAGGCCGTAGACAGACCCCGCCTCGGTCGCCTGCAGCATGGTGTTGTGGAAGATGTACCGGCGCCCGTTGCCGAGGCTCGCATCGGAACCCGCCTTGAACATCACCTGGCGGTCGTCCTGGTCCGGGGGCACCTTCTCCAGCAGGCGGCTGCGGTTGTAGACGTTGCGGAAGAGGTAGAGCGGCCCCACCGAGGTGACCGTGGAGGCGATGCCGGTGCCGGTGCGGTCCATGTAATTGCCCCAGACGCGCACGTTGCGGTTGCCGCCCTCGGCCTCGATGGCATCGTCCCAGGCGTTGGCGATGCGGTTGCCGTAGATGTCGCTGTCGGCGTTGGGAAAGCCCGTGGTGGAGAGGTTGTCGGAGCCGCTGATGGCGTCGTTGAAGTAGCGCCCGCTGGGGCTGGAGATGTCGTTGTGGCGGATCACGTGGTTGCCCGGGCAGTACTCCAGCGTGATGGCCTGGGGCCCCTCGGGGTGGCCGTCGCTCCAGCTGTTGGAGCGGTAGCGCGGATCGTGGATGGCGTTCCTCTGGATGGTGAGCCGCGTGAGCGTGCTGGCGGCGTTGCAGAACGCGTAAACCGCCGAATCCGCGTTGACGCCCAGGCCGCCGCCACGGGAACGTCCCCAGCCGGCGATGTCGTTGTCTTCGATGATCACGTCCGTGACCGTGGGCGAGATGCGGATGGCGTGCTGCTGCGCGCCGCGCAGCGTGAGGCCCCGCACGACGACATAGGACGCGTTGATGGTGACGTTGTAGGCAGCCCCGTTGTTCGCATCGAGCACGCCCGGCTCGCCCTGGTAGACCACGTAGGCCAGCGGCGTGCCGCCCTGGTTCACGTCCAGCGTGGCCGAGCCGCTGGGGACGTTGATGGTGCGCTGCACCGGCACCTGGCTGGCCCAGGTACGGAAGAGCACCGTGCGGGTGATGGGTAGTACCAGGCCCGGGACCTGCAATTCGGCTTCGTAGCTGGTGTTCGGCGCCAGGTGCACCAGGCTGCCGCGACACTCGCTGTTCCGGGTGTCGTACCAGAGGGGCAGGCCCTGGGTGTAGGCAGACTGGCCCACGACACGGAAGCGCACCGCGCAGCCCGCGGCCGGGTTGGTGCCCCCGGGATTGGTCCAGTAAAGGCCCACCGACTCATAGGTGGGCACGGCCCGCGCATCGAGCTGCGCGTGGGCCGTGCCGCCGAGCAGCAGGCAGGCGGCCGCGCTGGCGCCGGCGAGGAGGCGGGACAGTGTCATTCATGCGCAAGTTACTGGGCGCCAATGACACGCAGGTCGGCGGCGTCCGACGCCTTTCCTGGTCCCTTTGGCGCAGCCCCCCGTTCACACCCTCCTGCCCCCAGTTCGTCGCACCGGGAAGGCCAGGGCCGGGTCCGGTTGATAATCTCCGGCCATGTCCTCGACCCTTTTCATCACCCGAATCGCCCTCGCCTGGGCCGCCGCCGGCATGGCGGCCTTCATCATCTACTCCAACGTCTTCTCCCGCGGCCGTGGCTTCGCCCTGTTCATGGTCGCCGTCGTCACGCTGGTGGCCCTGGTCCGGGCCTTCTCCCATGTGCGCCGGGTACGCCTCATGTCCAACCGGCCCGACGCGGAGGCCTTCGGCAGCCGCCACCGCCGCCAGGTGGAGATCCCGTTGCCCGCGAGCCAGGCCTTCGCCATCGTCGAAGCCGCGATCCGCGAGCTGCCCTACGTGGAAACGGTGCAAAGCACGGGGGACAGCCTGCAGGTCTACGCCCGCCTCAAACGCATGGACCCGTACCTGGGCGGGCGCCAGGGGCCAAAGCCCGCCATGGGCGCCTCAGGGGCGCGCCGCAACCTGGTGACCGCCACCGTCACGCCCGGAGAGAACTCCAGCAGCCTGAACCTCGTCTGCGAGCCGGAAGGCGGCGGCTGGGTCGACTGGTTCATGGTGGACGACGGCACCAACCTGGAGACCGCCGAAGCCGTGAGCAGGGCGATCACCCGGAGGTTGTCGGAGCAGCGCCGCGGCGAGCAGGAGAGCGTGCGCCAGACCACCACCCAGAAGGAACTTGCCGTGGCGAAGCTCTCGCTGCTGCACGCCCAGGTCGAGCCGCACTTCCTCTACAACACGCTCGCATCCGCCCAGGTGCTGACCCGCAGCGACCCGGCGCGCGCCGACCTGATGCTGGGCCACCTCATCACCTACCTGCGACGCTCGCTGCCCAGCGCTGACGAGGCCATGTCTACCCTGGGCCAGGAGTTGGAGCGCGCCCGCGCCTACCTGGAGATCCTGCGCATCCGCATGGGCGAACGCCTGCAAGTCCAGGTCCAGGTGCCGGCGGAGCTGGAAGCCACGCCCATGCCGCCGATGATGCTGCAGACCGTGGTGGAGAACGCCATCAAGCACGGTTTGGAGCCGATCCCCGGCGGCGGCACCATCTGGGTGCTGGCGCGCGCCGCCGACGGCAAGGTCGCGGTGACCGTGGCCGATGACGGACGCGGCTTCAGCGAGGAAGGCGGCGGCACCGGGATCGGCCTGAAGAACGTGCGCGAACGGCTGCGCCTCGCCTACGGGGATGCGGCATCCTTCTCCATCACCGGGAATTTCCCCAAGGGCGTGGCGGCCACCATCACGCTGCCCGCGAGGTCCGCATGAAAGCCATCATCGCCGAGGATGAGCTGCTGCTGCGCGACGACCTGGTGGCGCAATTGGCTCGCGCCTGGCCGGAGCTGGAGATCGTGGCGGCCTGCGAGGATGGCGGCACGGCGCTCGAAGCGATCGAGGCGCACGCGCCGGATGTGGCCTTCCTCGATATCCGCATGCCGGGGCTCACCGGGCTGGAGGTCGCGGCCGCGGCTGCCGAGGCGAGCCCGAAGACCCAGGTGGTCTTCGTTACCGCATACAACCAGTACGCCATCGACGCCTTCGATCGCGGCGCCGTCGACTACCTGCTGAAACCCATCGCGCCGGAACGGCTGGCGGCGACGGTGCAGCGCGTGAAGGCGCGGCTGGCTGCCGGCACCAGCGAGGCTTCCGCCCTCGCGGCGATCGTCGCCCAGTTGCAGGGCAAGCTTCCTGCGGCACCCAGCGCCCAGCCGCCGCTCGCCTGGATCACCGCCAGCGTCGGCAAGGAAACGCGACTCATCATGGTGGACGACGTCGCCTACTTCCAGGCCGACAACAAGTACACCGTGGTGATGACGGCCGACGGCGAGGCGCTGATCAGGAAGCCCATCCGTGAACTGCTGGATGTGCTCGATCCGGCGATGTTCAAGCAGGTGCACCGCTCCACCATCGTGAACCTGAAGGCTATCGCGGGGATCTCCCGCGACGAGTCGGGGCGCGGGACGATACGGTTGAAGGGACGCGACGAGACGATTCCGGTGAGCCTGACCTTTATGGCGTTATTCAGAAACATGTAGAAAACCGGGGACAGACCACGTTTTCCAAGCGGCAGTCCGCTGCCGCGGCCAGGGGAAAACGTGGTCTGTCCCCGGTTTTCCGTAAGATGCGCCAATGCCAAACGCGCGCATCAACGGAATCGACGTCCGGTACAACGTCACGGGCTCCGGCCCCTGGGTTGTGCTCTCCCACTCACTCGCCTGCCGCCTCGAGATGTGGGACGAGGAAGTCAGCCGGCTGTCGAAGCGCTTCACGGTGCTGGCCTATGACTCCCGCGGCCATGGCGAGACTTCGGCGCCGGCGATGCCGTACACCCTGGACGTGATCGCCGACGACATCAAGGGGTTGCTGGACCACGTCGGTGCGAAGCAGGCCCACTGGATCGGGCTTTCCATGGGTGGCGTGTTCGGCCTGGCCGCCGTGCTCAAGTACCCGGGAATCTTCGCGTCGATGGTACTGGCCGACACCTCGAGCAAGCTCTCGCCCGAAGGCATCCAGGCCTTCAAGGACCGTGTCGCCACGGTGCGCGCCGCCAACAGCATGGAAGCGATGGTGCAGCCCACGCTCAAGCGCTGGTTCAAGGATTCGTTCCGGGAGAAATCGCCCGAGCTCATGGCACGGGTGGCGGAGTGGATCCGCACCACGCCGCTGGAGGGTTACGTCGGCACCTCCGCCGCCATCCCCACCATCGACGTGACGCATCGCCTGGGCGAAATCAACGTGCCGTGCATGGCGCTGGTGGGCGCCGACGACATCGCGATGCCGCCGGCCTTCTCGCAAGTCCTCGCCAAGGGCATTCCCAACTGCCGCATGGTGGAGATCCCGGATGCCGGGCACCTGTCGAACCTCGAGCAACCCGAAGGATTCAACTATGCCCTGGAGAAGTTCTACGGGCACATAGGCGCGGCCTAGCGCCTCACGGCATGCATCCTTCGGCGGCAACCGCTGCCACGCGGGCACCGAACTCGGGGCTGGCGATGAAAGCTCGGCGCATCTCGTCCCGGGAAATCGCGCCTGAGTCGAGCCGCCCCAGCCAGAAGAGGACGCCCGCGAGGTCACCGCCTCGCCGCATGAATGTGTTGTAGAGATCGCCCACGAACTGCGCATTGGTGCGGCTACGCCCCGCGTATTCGGGGCTGTTGGCGAAAGCCGCGGAGACCGCTTCGGCTTGTTGCGCCACTGCTGCCGCACCCTGGCACTGTGCCGCGCGGAAGGCGCGCAGCCAATCCAGGAACCCCGCACTGTCGGGCAGCCGCGCCAGGAGCCCGCGGTAGAAGTCCGACACCATGTTCGCTTCCGCGCGCGCGCTGGTGGCGCCAGTGACCGCGTGCGCGAACGCGGCGAACTCCGGCGAAAACATGAACCCGGCCAGCACGACTTCGCGCGGCATTCCGGCGGCAAGCTGTCCCGTCCAGTAGGCCAGGCCCCCTTTATCTGGCGCCCGGTTGAGGAAGGCGCTATAGAGGTCGCCCACGAAGTCCTCGGGACCCGAACTGCGGGTGCTGTACTCGGTGCTCCCGAAGAAGCCCATGGCCATGGCATGCCAGGCCTCGTTGCCATCCGCGCCGATGGCACGGACCCTGGCGGCCTCAGCCTCCCAGAACGCCTTGCCCGCTTCGTCCGGTTCACGTCGCAGCACCGTGCGGTAGTAGTGGGGGACGAGGGTGCTGTCCGCCATTCCGACCAGGGGAACCTCGTGGACGAAGCCGCCGGCCAGCAGCGTCAGTGTCCCCGTCGCGCTGCCAGCCGCTGAAGGCTGGAACCAGACATTCACGGTGCAACTGGCTTGCGGCGCCAGGGTGGAGCAGTCGTGCCGGGCGCCGAAGGGCGCCGTGCCCGCCACGCTGCCCACGGTGACTGTCGCGGCGCCGTGATTGCGGACCGACACCGACTGCATTCGTGATGCCGTCCTGGCTGGAGTACGGTGCAGCAGGATCCCAGGCGTCGGCGTGAGCACACCCGGGGCGACGGCGAATACGGAACTCAACCGCGCGACAAAGGGCAGCGGATCCGAACCAACCAGGCTGACGTTGCGCGAGGAGAAGTCGAGGAGGGTCCCGTCGGGCCATTCGGGACGCGTGAAATAGCGCCGCGTGGCATTGCCAACCACGGCGGCCCCGTCATCGCCAAGCCACTCCACGACGCGATGCTCCGGACCGATTGATACGGAGCGAGGAACCCGCAGCTCGGTCTCCTTGCCATCGGCGCCAATTCGCCAGGCTTGCAGCTCGTCCGTCCCGCGAGTCAGCAGGATCCAGCCGTTGCTGATCAGGTACGAGAGCAGCATGCTGCCTTCCATGGGCCCTGTGAGCGGCCGCTCCGTGCCGTCGCGCAGCAGCATGATCCGCTGGGACGTGTCCGCCGCGACGGCTGTATACAGCACGCTCACGCCATCCGTGCGCGGCGACTGGTAGCGTCCTCCGGCTGGGGGAACGAGGCGAACCGTCAGGCCATCGGCTTGGCGCGAGCCGAGGATGCCGCCCTCCTCGATGAAAGCGACTGCGCCATTGCTGGCAATCTCCGCCGCCTTGTCGATCGCAGCGGCACTCACCAGGATTTCGGTCCCCGCAACGACGTCACGGCGACGCAGGTTCCTGCCGTCCCACCACAGGAGATACCGCCCCTTCACCTTCAGCGAGGACTCGGTGTTGGCGGTGCCCAGGTCGCGCGCGACTCCACCTTCGTGCGACATCACACGGAATGCCAGCGTATCGTCGAGAACGATCGCGGCCGCGCCGGCCAGCGTAAGGCCGGCGACGAGGGGAATTGCCCGCGGCAGGATGTCGGAGTCGCCACCCGTCGCCAGGTCGCGGATGCGCCACACGGATTGGGTTGGCGTGCTGACGGCGTAGAGCACGCGCCCGTCGCGCACGTCGATCGCAATCCCCGGTACGCTCGTGACTTCCTTCAGGTACGGGCTGCTTTCGATGACCGGCCCCAGCGAAACGCTTCCCACCTGGTTGCGTCCATCGCGGCCCACCACCTGCAGCCCGAAGGGAGATGTCCCCTCGCTGCCGGAAACGTCCAGCACCGTGTCGATCGCCGGGTTGCCCTTCGCGCTGCCTTCGATCGCAAGGCTGACGCATCCGCCAGGATCGTCATCGGCACAGGTCGCCTTCACCTGCAGGTACCTGCGGGCGATGCCCCGCGGAAATGCCGGTGCCTCCAGGGTGATCACCGGCTTGCGATCGAGTACGAACGTCCGCGATGCGCTCAGGGTCTCCCCAGCGGCGGTGATCTCGGTCACCACCAGCTCATGGGTTCCCCGGGTCAGGGCACCAAGGTCCAGGGTCGCGCCCCAGAATGGAAAGCAGGCCTGTCGCGGCGGGCAGGTGGTCACCGGCACGTACACCAGGTCCTTGCTGATCCCACCCACGCTCGCGCGGACCTTGCTCGTCGCGAGCGCCGCCTCCACCCTCACCGGCAGGGCGGATTCCTGGGGCACGTCGCCGCCCAGCGGCCAGGTGATTGTGAGGGCGAATGCAGGCGTGCCTGGCAGGGCGAGCGACAGGAGGAGGGCTGCAACGCGCATCGCCGAATCTTGGCATACGCGCCCCTTGCCGCATAATCCGCCAGACGTTTACCGCCAGGAGAATCCGATGAGCTTGCCCCTTCGCTTGCTGGCCGGCATGGCAGCGAGCCTGACGCTCGCTGCCGCCGCGCAGTCATATCCCACCAAGCCCATCCGCATCATCGTGCCCTTCGCGCCCGGCGGCAACGTCGACGTGACCGCGCGCATCATCGCCCCGGCGCTGCAGGAAGCGTTGGGCCAGCCGGTGATCATCGAGAACAAGGCAGGGGCCGCCGGCACCATCGGCGCCGACCAGGTGGTGCGTTCCGCACCCGATGGCTATACGTTGCTGATGGGTTCGAACAGCACCTTCAGCGTGGCGCCCGGCCTGAACCCCAAGAACCCGTACAACCCCACGAAGGATTTTGCGCCGGTCGCCTCGGTCGCCTCCACGCCCTTCATCCTGGTCGTGCACCCCAACGGCCCGAAAACCCTCGGCGAGCTCGTCACGCGCGCGAAGGCGGAGCCGGGCAAGCTCACGATGGCCTCGGCCGGTACGGGCAGCTCGAACCACCTGGTGGGCGAACTCTTCCAGTCGATGGCAGGCACAAGGTTCACGCATGTGCCCTACAAGGGCAGCAACCCCGCGATCTCGGACCTCATGGGCGGCCAGGTCGACATGCACTTCGACCAGGTGACTTCCGCGGGCAACCACGTGCAGGCCGGAAAGCTGCGCGCGCTGCTGGTGACGTCCGACAAGCGCGCGCCGATGCTGCCCGACGTGCCGACCGCCGCCGAAGTGGGCTTCCCCGCCTTCGGCCCGATCAACGTGACCGGCCTCATCGCGCCCGCCGGCACGCCGCGCGACGTGATCGACAAGCTCAACGCCGCCACCAACAAGGCGCTGCAAAGTGCGGCGATCCGGGAGAAGTACGCGGGCGTCGGTGCGATCACGACCGGCGGGACGCCCGAGCAATTCGCCGCATACATCGCAGAGGACCTCGCACGCTGGACCAAAGTCGTGAAGGACGCCAATGTCAAAGTTGAATAGCACCCTCGTCGCCGTCGCGGCCGTGGCCGCCCTCTCCTGCTCGCACATGACGCCCATGCCCATCAGCAACACGCCGGTCACCGTGACCCTCGGCACCGCCACTCCCGGCGGCGGCTTTCCGGTCTATGGCGATGCCTTCAAGGCGGCGGTGCAGGAAGCCGATCCCACCATCACCATCGACGCGCGCAACACCAAGGGCAGCGCGGAGAACATCCCGCTGCTGGAGCAGGGCAAGCTCGACATCGCCTTGGTGCAGGGCGAGGCGGCCTACGAGGCGCTTGCCGGCATCAACCGCGCCGGCCCCACCAACATCAAGATCCTTTGGGCGATGTACTCGTCCCCGGGGATGTTCGTGGTCCGGGCCGATAGTCCCTACAAGACCATCGAGGACCTGAAAGGCAAGCCCGTGGCCTGGGGCGCCAAGGGATCGGGCCTGGTGCTGCTGGGCGGCTATGTGGTCGATGCCCTTGGCATGGACCGCGACAAGGATTTCAAGGCCATCTACCTGGAGCGCGCCGGCGACGGCCCGGCCATGGTGCAGGACGGCCGCGCGGCGGCGCTCTGGGGTGGCGGCATCGGCTGGCCGGGTTTCGCGACCATGGCGAATTCCCCCGGCGGCGCCCGCTTCATCACGCCGACGAAGGCCGAGGTCGAAAGGATCCTCGCCAAGCACAAGTTCCTCAAGCCCGTGTCCTTCCCCGCCGGCAGCTACAAGGGCATCGCGCAGGACCTGCCGTCGGTGGGCTCCTGGAGCTTCGTCTTCGCGCGCCCGGACTTGCCGGAGGACACGGCTTATCGGCTGGCGCGCGCGCTGCACAAGGGTGAAGGCGCCATCGGGACCAAGCTCGCCCAGGCGAAGGAGAGCAAGGCGGTGAACACCTGGAATGCCGTGTCCGACCGGTCGTTGCTGCACCCGGGCGTGGCGCGCTACCTGCGGGAGGCGGGCGTCGCCCGCTGATATAGTGGCAGGAGGCAGTCCCTCTACAACCAGACCAAGACGGAGACCTGAAATGCCGACCTTCATCATGTTGAACAAGCTCACCGACCAGGGCGTGAAGTCCATCAAGGACACCACCAAGCGCCACGCCGCCGCCAAGAAGAACGCCGCCAAGTTCGGCATCAAGGTCAAGGACTTCTTCTGGACCCTGGGCTCCTATGACGTGGTGGGCATCTACGAGGCCCCGGATGCCGAGTCCATGGCCGCCTTCACCATCAGCGTCGCCTCCAACGGCAACGTGCACACGCAGCTGCTGCGCGCTTTCGATGAAGGCGAGATGAAGGGCCTGCTCACCAAGCTGGACTGACGGACCCGTGCCGGGCACCGCGCCGCGCTGACGCCGATGTCCGGCACCCTCATCTTCAACAACGCCCGGGTCTTCGACGGGCATTCGGCCGATTGTGCCGAAGGCATGTCGGTGCTGTGCGCCGATGGCCTGATCCAGGAAATCTCCGCCAAGCCCCTCGCCGCCCGCGACGCGCGCGTCATCGACGTGGCGGGCCGCACCCTCATGCCGGGGCTCATCGACGCGCACATGCACGCGTACGCGAGCCACGTGGACGTGCAGCGCATCGAGCAGGTGGGCGAGCCCTACCGCACCGCCCACGGCGTGCGCATGCTGGGCCACGCCCTGGACTGCGGTTTCACCACGCTTCGCGATGTCGGCGGCGGGGATCGGTCACTCGCGCTCGCCATCGAGGAGGGGCTCATCCGCGCCCCGCGGTTCTTCTATTCCGGCAAGTGCCTGTCCATGACCGGCGGCCACGGGGACATGCGGCAGACCTTCGAGCGGCCCAACTACGGCGCCGCCTGCGCCTGTGGCGTGTTCAATTCCTTCGCCAAGATCGCCGACGGCGTCGACGAGTGCATCCGCGCCACCCGCGAGGAGCTGCGCCAGGGCGCTCACTGCATCAAGATCATGGGCTCGGGTGGCGTGGCCTCACCCACGGATCCCCTGTGGATGAACCAGTACCGCGAGGACGAGATCCGCGCCATCGTGAACGAGTGCACGGAGCGGCGTACGTATGTTGCCGCGCACTGCCATCCGGCGAGCGCCGTGCGCCGCTGCGTGGAGTTCGGCGTGCGCTCCATCGAGCACGGCACGCTCATGGATGCGGACACGGCGAAGTTTGTCGCTGAACGCGGGGCGTACGTGGTGCCGACCATGGTGACACTCTTCGCGCTGGTGGAGCTGGGCGAGAAGCTGGGCTTTCCCCCCGAGAGCCTGGCCAAGGCCCGGGCCGTCTATGGCGGTGGCATCGCGGGCCTGGACCACATGCGCACCGCCGGCGTGAAGGTGGGATACGGGACGGACTTGCTGGGCACGACCTACGTGCGCCAATGCCGCGAGTTCACCATCCGCAGCGAAGTCTTCACGCCTTTGGAGCTGTTGAGGCAGGCAACCTCGATCAATGCCGAGCTGATGATGCTGGAGGGCAGGATCGGCTGCGTGAAGGTCGGCGCGTTTGCGGACCTGATCGTGGTGGACGGAGATCCGCTCAAGGACATTTCCCTGGTGGCGGACGACGGCAAGCGCCTTGCGGCCGTCGTGAGGGGCGGCGAAGTGGTGCGCAGCAGCTGCTAGTTGAAGGGCGGCAACAGCTTCCCGCACCGCAAGTCACGTCCCGCAGCATGGCAGCGCGCGATCGGCAGGCCGGTCCCGTCGTAGGCCGTCATCTTCCAGCCCTCGCCGTCCCGATCCATCATCAGGAATCCGAATCGCCCGTGGAAGGTTGCATCCTGGACCGTCGCTCCGGGCGCGGCCTCGAAGCCCTTGGGCATCTTCCAGATGGGGTCGGGCATCTGCGATCCCGAATTGCCCGCGACGATGGTGGCGGGGTAACCCGAACCGAACGACAGCGCCTGGAAGAGATGCACGTGCCCGTGCATCGCCAGCGTCACCTGCGGCGCAAACAGCGCGCGCGGATGGACCGAGTCCATCACCTGCTGGATCGCGGGGTTGCCGGGCGCCGGAGCCCCAGCTCCCGCCGCATAGAGGCCCAGGGCCGGATGGTGGCTGAGGAAGATGCTTGATCGCGAACGGGCCGCCAGCGCATCGACCTGCCGCAGGTCGGCGGCGTAGCGCTCGAAGGCCGCGTCCCCGGCCTTGAACTTGGCACCGGACATCCGTGAACTGTCGAAGACGATGAGCTGCTCGCCCCGCCCAAGCGGCACGGCATAGGGCGCGGTGTAGTCGGCGCGCGAGCCGAGCGCGGGATCATCGCAGCTCATGGCGGCGCTGAAGGGACGCGGGTCGAGGAAGCGGAACCACCCCTGCCCCGCCCGGAAGCAGCTTTCGTGGTTGCCCCGCACCATCACCCAGGGAGCGGCTTCGAGCAGGCGCGTGGCCGGCGTGAAGAAATCCGCCTCCCATGCATCGAACCCATAGCCCCACGGGCCCTGGGAGCACTGCGTGTTGCCGGGTGGGCAGGCACTTTCGCGGTAGTGCATGTCGCCCACGTGCACCACCAGGTCCGGCTTCATCGCCGCGGCCACCCTGGCGGTCGGTGCGAAAGGCCACTCCTCGTCGTCGCACTTCTGCCACGCATTGTCGGAACCCTTCATCCGGCATCCGGTGTCGCCGATCACCAGGACGCGGCGCGGCTCCGCCTTCGGGACGGGTATGGCCTTGTCCCCAATGCGCGCGGATTTCGCGCCTTGGGGAAGCTCGTGCTCGCACACCAACACAGGGAAACTCGCCGGCTTGGCGTCGGATTGCTGGCCCTTCCGGGTGGGGACTTCGACCTTCGCCGAGCGCACAGTCATCGCGACCGGCGCGGCTCCGGATATCGTGATGGCGGGGCAGCGATCCGCATCTGTGATGGCGCGTGCGATGGGACGCCCATCCTCCCCGAGCAGCGTGAAGGTATGCAGGAGGGTGGCAGCGAGCAGGAGTGAGCTCATGGCCCTAGATTACATCGCTCCATTACCTGCAGAGGGGAGCACGGACCCACCAGGGACGTTGACCTAAGCAACGCCCTGGACTGTTGCTTAGGTCAACGTCTCCAGGAGGGGTGGACACACAACGCGCCCGGCCATCGGACTTTGCCACGCACTGGGAACAGCGCAATGCACTCTCATGCAAAATGCCCCCACAACGACATTCCCGGAGGGATCCAATGAGCGCCATCGCGCACCTATGGTTGCCGATCGTCGTCTCCGCCGTAGGCGTGTTCATCGCCAGCAGCCTGATCCACATGGTGATCAAGTGGCACAACACGGACTACCGCGGCCTCCCCAACCAGGATGAGGCGCGCGCCGTCCTCAATGCGGGAAAGGTCACGCCGGGCGAGTACTACATCCCCCACTGCGCCGACATGAAGGACATGGGCAAGCCCGACATGGTCAAGCGCTTCGAGGAGGGCCCGGTCGCCGTCATGATCGTGCGGCCTTCCGGGATGCCGGCGATGGGCGGATTCCTCGGCCGCTGGTTCGCCTACTGCGTGGCCACCAGCGTGATCTGTGCCTACGTGGCCGGTGCGACGTTCCCGAACACGGTGCCGTCCTTCGGTGCCGTCTCGCGCCTCGTGGGTGCCATCGCCTTCATGGGCTACACCGGCGCCTACGTGCAGTTGGGCATCTGGTGGGGCAAGCCCTGGGCCAGTGTCGCCAAGTACGTCGCCGATGGTGCCATCTTCGCCGCGATCACCGGCGCCACCTTTGCGTTGCTCTGGCCGAAATGAGCACGATGAACACCCCGGCCTACGCGGAACTCACGCGCCTGCAGCGCCAGATCTACCAGTTCCTGCACGTCTCCAAGATCATCGGCTGGGACCGCAACGCCATGATGCCTGCCAAGGGCAACGAGGCCCGGGCCGCTGCCGAAGCCGAGGTCGATGCCCACATCCATGCCCTGCGCACCAGCCCCGCGCAGCGCGAGTTGCTGGATCGCGCCGAGGGCGAGAACCTGGGCGAGATCGAACGCGCCAACCTGCGCGAGATGCGGCGCGAGTGGCGCCTGGCCAATGCGCTGCCGGAATCGCTGGTGAAGGAGATCGCGCTGGCCGGGGCGCGCTGCGAGCACGCCTGGCGCACGCAGCGCAAGGCGAACGACTGGGCCGGCTTCCTTCCCAACCTGCGCGAGGTCATCCGTCTGGCGCGCCAGGAAGCGCGCCTTCTCGCCGACGCCACGGGCCTGTCGCCCTACGAAGCGATGATGGATCGCTTCGAGCCCGGCATGAGCACCGCGGAGCTCGATCGCATCTTCGGCGACCTCAAGACCTGGCTGCCGCCCTTCATCGCCAACGTGCGCGCGAAGCAATCCACCGAGGAGATCATCGAGCCCGCGGGCCCGTTCCCGGTGGCGAAGCAACGGGAGTTGAGCCTCGCCGTGGTGCGCCTGCTGGGCTTCGATTTCGAGGCGGGGCGCCTGGACGAGAGCGCCCACCCCTTCAACGGCGGCGTGCCCGAGGACATCCGCATGACGACCCGCTACGACGAGTCCGATTGCACCCGCAGCCTCATGAGCACCATCCACGAGACCGGCCACGCGCGCTACGAGCAGAACCTGCCGCGGGAATGGCTGGGGCAGCCCCTGGGACGCGCGCGCTCCTCGGCGATCCACGAAAGCATGAGCCTTTCCATGGAGATGCAGCTCGCCCGCAGCCGTGCCTTCGTGGGGCTGCTGGCACCCATGCTTGCACGCGTCTACGGCGAGCAGCCCGCCTTCGAGCCCGGCAACCTCTACCGCTACTTCACGCGCATCAAGTCCACCAACCGCATCCGCGTGGCCGCCGACGAGTGCAACTATCCGCTGCACGTGATCCTGCGCTACGAGATCGAACGCCCCCTCATCGAAGGCGCCATCGAGTGCGAGGACATCCCGGCGCTGTGGAACGAGAAGATGCAGTCGATGCTGGGCCTGGACACCCGCGATGATTTCAACAACGGCAGCATGCAGGACGTGCACTGGAGCGAGGGGCTGGTGGGCTACTTCCCCACCTACACCCTCGGTGCCATGTATGCCGCACAGTGGTACGCCACCATCCGCAAGGCCACGCCCGACCTGGACAGCCACATCGCCGCGGGCAACCTGGCACCGGCCTTCGACTGGATCCGCGCCAACATCTGGTCCCAGGCGCGGCGCTGGCAGACCGCCGAGCTCGCCACGCGCGCCAGCGGCGAGACTTTGAACGGCGAACACTTCAAGGCGCACCTGGAGAGACGCTACCTGGGTTGATCCCTCCCCTGTAGGACCCCGCCGGCCCCCGCGTGGACGAATGCGCCTGGGCCAAGGGGACCATGGAAGCCGAACCCGTGCCCGCGGGCGGCGTCTACTCTCCATACCCGCAAGGAGGCACCATGCAACTCTTCAACCGCAAGCGTATGAATCCGCCGACCAATCCTTCGGACACCCTGGGCAGCAGCGATACCCTGCCCGCGACTCCCACGTCCCTTGGCGGCCGCATCGCCGCCAGCGGCAACGCGGCCCTGAACAAGGCGAGCAGCATCTACAAGGAGAACCCCAAGGTGGTGGGCGGCCTGGCGTTGCTCGCCAGCGCGCTGGTGCTCAACCGCCTGAAGCGCCCGACGCACTGATCGCCGGCAAGGGGGCGCGGCCCGGCAAACCCCGCCCCGGCGGGGTTTTTTCATTCCCGGCAGCGCCGGGTTATCCTTAGGTCGTCGGTCGACTCACGGAGTGCAAGATGGGTGTCAAGCTCGATTGGATTGCCGAAGAAGGCGAGTGCGTCAGCTTCGAGAAGGGGCAGGCCATCTTCAGCGAGGGCGAGCCCGGCACGGTGATGTACGTGATCATGAAGGGCGTTGTCGAACTGAAGGTGGGAGATACCCTCGTGGAGCAGCTCACGGTGGGCGAACCCTTCGGCGAGATGGCCCTCATCGACCGGGCCCCGCGCAACGCCACGGCAGTCGCGCGCACGGCCTGCTCGCTCGCACCCGTGGAAGCCAGCAAGTTCAGGTCGCTGGTGCGCCTGGACCCGGACTTCGCCATCCAGATCATGAAGGTCATCGTCGACCGCCTGCGCACCATGGATTCGCGCTCGGTCCACGCAACGCCACCGCCGGCGGCAGGCTAGCTCCCTAGCGCAGGCAGCCCTGGTTCACGATGGCTGCGACCCGGGCGCTGAATTCCGGCGTAGCGATGAAATCCTGCCGCACGGTGTTTCGCGTGCGCGCATTGGTATCCAGCTGCGAAATCCAGAACTGCACGCCGGAAAGGTCGCCGCCGCGGCGCAGGAATGCGTTGTACTGGTCGCCCACGTACTGCGAGTTGTTGCGCCCCCGGGCCAGGTATTCGGCGCTGCCCGAGTAGGCGGCCGACATCGCCTCGACCTGCGCATACACCGCCGCGGCGCTGGCGCACTGCGCGGCGCGGAACTGGCCCAGCCAGTAGGCGAAGCCTGCGGAATCCGGCAGGCGCGCGAGCAATCCCCGGTACAGGTCCACCACGGCAGCGACTTCGGCCCGTGTCGCGCCGTCGCCGAAGATGCTGCGCGAGAAGTTGGCGAACTCGGGCGAGAACATGAAGGTCGCCAGCAGCACCTCCCGCGGCAGGCCGGCGTTGAGCTGCCCGCTCCAGTAGGCGAGTCCGACGTCGTCCGGCGCACGGTTGAAGAAAGTGCGATAGAGGTCGCGGACGTAGTCGGCCGGGCTGCGGCCCAGCGCGAGGTACTCGGCGCTGGTGAAGAACGACATGGCGAGCGCGTACCAGGTCTCGTTCACGTTCGCGCCCAGGGAGGTCACCCGCGCTGCTTCGGCATCCCAATAGGCCTTGCCCGCGGCATCGGGGGAGCGATCCAGGATCGAGCGGTAGTAGTGCGTCACCAGCGAGCGTTCCCCCACGCCGGCGAGCAGGATCGCCGAGTTGCCGGTGGTCGTTGCGATGGAAAGCGCGCCGTTGAGCGCACCCTCGGTATTGGGGGTGAAGGTGACCTGCGCCACGCAGCTCGCGCCGGCGGCCAGGCTCGCGCAGTTGTGGCTGACCGCGAAGTCCGCCGACTGCGAGGTGAGGGAATTGAACGTGATGGTCGCCGGACCGTTGTTGGTGAGGGTAGCGCGCTGCACCGGCGACGTGGTGAGCATCGACTGGCCGCCAAAATCCAGCATCGCGACCAGGGACGAGAGTCCGCCCACTTGTGCTGCGAAAGTCGCCGTGACGGTGGTATCGGCCGTGGGTGTGAAGGTGCAGGGGGCCGTGCCGCTGCAGGCCGTGCCGCTCCACCCGCTGAAAGTGGAGCCGGGAGTAGCCGCCGCCACAAGGGTGACCGTCGTGCCCAGGGTGAAGGCTGCCGAGCAGCTTGAGCCACAGGCGATGCCCGCCGGAGTCGAGGTCACGTTGCCCGAACCCGAGCCGGCCTTGGCGACAGTGACCGCCACGGGCGGCGTGCTGGTGAAGCTGGCAGTGACGTTGGCCGCGGTGGACATGGTGAGCGTGCAGCTTCCCATGCCGGAGCAATTGCCGGTCCAGCCGGAGAAGGTCGAGCCCGCCGCGGGCGTGGCGGTGAGGGTGACGGGCGTGCCGGCATCCAGGGTCGCGCTGCAGGTGGCGCCGCAATTGATGCTCCCGGCGGTCCCCGTCACGGTCCCGCTGCCGCTGCCCGCCTTGGTGATGTTCAGCACCGCGGTCTGGATGAAGGTCGCGGAGAAGCTCACCGCGGCGCTCACCGTGGTGACGCAGGTCCCCGTGCCGCTGCAGGTGCCGCTCCAGCCGGCGAAGCGCGAGCCGGAGGCGGGCGTGGCGGTGAGCGTGAGTGACGTACCGGCGTTGAAGCTGGCGGTGCAGGTGGACCCGCAGGTGATGCCCGTGGGGCTGCTCGCCACGCTGCCGTTGCCGGTGCCTCCCTTGGACACCGTCACCGCGTATTGCGACACCGCCGCCGGCCAGCCCACGTCGCGCAGCACGCCAAGGATGACCGGCCCGGGACTGTGGATCGACGCCCCGCGCGACAAGGAGAACGTCATGAGCGCGTTGGCGGTGTTCCTGTAGCTCTCCGCGAGGTGCGAGTAGCTCGAGCCCTCGTTCCAGGCGGTGGGCGCGTAGAGAGGCACGCGCGCGCCGCCGTTGGCCGCCTTGGCGTTGGTGCCGTTGAAGTACACACCTGCGGTGCTGGTCAGCTGGGTCGCAAGCGCCACCGAGGGATTGGGGAAGATCGAGACGTTGACAAGGCTCTGGCCAAGGCTGTTCTCGGTGAATCGGTCGTAGCTGTAGGGCGAGCCATTCTCTCCCCAGGAGCCCTGGTTCTTCACCTCATCGATCGACATGGTCCCAAGGAACCCCAGGCCATGGCCGATCTCGTGGAGCACGACGCTGGCGAAGTCCGACTGCGTGCTCGGCGTGCGGCCATCGGTGCCGGTGTACCAGTTCGTGGCGCTGTTGAAGGCGGCGTAGATGTCCGGAGCGGTGGAATCGATCCGGCTGCCGCGCAGCGCGTTGGCCAGCGCGCTCGGATAGTAAGTGTCGCTCCGGGGAGCGCCGGGAAAGTCGCGGAAGACATTGACCGCCCCTGCGTGGCCGAGGATGAACGCACCCATGTTGTTGGCCCAGCAGGCATCAATGGTGATGGGCACGACGGAGTTGACCTGCGAGGCCCAGATGTTGGCAGCGTAGGTGAACGCGGCCTTGGGCGCCTGGGGCCACGTGCTGCACTTGTCGCCGAACAGCCCGTCACCGGCGGGCAGGTAGTTGATCACCACCGTGGCGGACTTCTCGAGGCCGGCCTTCTGCAGGAATTCCAGCGGCGGCGGCACGCGGAAGGTGGACTCGGTGGGATCGAGGAGCAGGCGCGCGAGACCTGAGGCTTCCAGTGCCTGGACCTCCGCGTCCACCGTGGGCGCCGCGATGCCCGCCGCCGAGGCGAGGGTGAAGCCTGCGGCAAGGAGGGCGCGTGCGGCCCAGCGCTGGATACCCATGGTGGGCAAATTTTACGGCCAGATTCCCGGCCGCCGCCTCCTCCGACCGGCAGGGTGGAAAGTTACAGGGGTCAGCTACGCCGCCTGTGCCAGCGGCGCGGCCCGCATCTTGCCGAACAGGGTATCGAGGATGCGATCGAACAGCGAAGCATCGGGCTCGCCGTCCAGCAGCCTCACCTCACCCAGCTTGAGGCGCCGCGCCAGCATCGAGCGGGAGCACTCGAACACCTTGTTGCCCTGGCGATCGACGAACAGGAAGTGGCTCTTCAACGGGCTCACGTAGTGCAGGCGCGCGGGCCGGGCACCGGCGTCGTCCTCGAGGCTCACCCAGGCACCGGCCTTCATGGCGAGCGGCAGGCGGATCTTCTCGCCCTGGCGCACGGGGCGCGGCGGCACGGGGGCGAGCGTGGCTCCGGCGGCGGCGGGCGACGCGGCCTCCACCGGCTCCAGGGCGGGACCCGCGACCTGGGTGAAATCCAGGTCGTCGTCGTTGACTTCCACGCGGCCTTCGCCGAAGGGATTGTTCATCACCACGGGCGCGGTGAAGTCCAGGTCATCGTTCGCGGGCGCCGCCACGGCCTCGGCCACCAGCGCGGCGGTCGTGGGTGCCGCGACCCGCATGATCTCGCGGTGGCGCGCCATGAGCGCGGCGAAGAACGTGGACTCCGCCGCCTCGTCGATGCCGCCCGCGGTGACGCCGGCCTTCAGCGCTTTCAGCAGCGCCGGGATCATGGCCATCAGCTTCTTGCGATCCTCGGCGGTGTTCTTGGGCTGCACGCTCCACAGGAGCTGGTCCGTCGTCTCGTTGGCGGCTTTCCAGCCCTCGCCCTCGCGGCCCTCGCGGGCGCGCACCGTCACCATGTACTTCACCCAATGCAGCACCAGGAACTCGGCGATGGCGCGCGGCGTGGACCGCGCCTGCAGGCGCGCGCGGATCTCGCCCTGCACCTCGGCCTTGGAAAGCGCCAGGGTCTCGCTTTGCTCCAGCTCGCGCTCGCTCGCTTCCATCTCGCGCGAGATGCGGGTGTCTTCCTCGGCCAGGAGCGCCTGCAGATGCACGCGCACCTGCTCGAAGATCTCCATGTTTTCCTGGAAGCCATCCACCAGCGACTGCACGTGGCCTTCGATGCGGGCGAAGTGCTGGTGCTCGGCGCCGAAGTCCTGCGGCAGGCGCAGGCCGACCTGGCCCAGGGTGTCCAGCAGCTGGCGCGCCGGATGGGCCTTGCTGCTGAAGAGCTCCTTGTCGGCGATGGCGACCTTGAGCATCGGCAGCTGCAGGCGCCCGATGAGGCCCTTCAGCGCCAGGGGAATCTTGGCATCGTCGAAGAGCGCGTCGAACAGCATCGACACGATCTCCAGCGTCATGGCATCGACCTGGCCCATGCTGGCGCCCACGCTCGTGCCCTTCAACTGGCGCAGCACGTTCTGCAGGTTGCCCGCCTGCGAAAGGATCGGCTGCAGCTCGGTGGCCGCATCGCCCAGGAAGTCCAGGTCGCCACGCTGCAGGCTGGTGAGCGAGCCCATGAGCTGCGCGCCTTCCACCAGGCGCACGCCGCCCACGCCCAGCGCTGGCCCGCCGTTGACGCCGCCGCTGCCGCCATTGCTGCCGGCGGACAGGAAGCCCGCGATGGCCTGGCCGATCTCGCCGGGGTTGCCCAGGCCGGCCACCATGCCGCTGCCGCCCATGCCGCCGCCGGAGCCGCCATTTCCGCCGCCGCCGGAGCCACCACCGCCACCGTAACCACCACCGCCGCCGGAACCGCCAACGCCAGCGGAATCGCCGCCCGAGGTGCCGGCGAACCCTGAAGGGGCACCCAGCATCTGGGCCAGCATCGCGAACACGTCGTTCTTCGCCGGGGCAGGGGCTGCGGGCGCATTGGCAGACTGCGCCGTGGGCATGGGCTCGGGGGCGCGTGCCATGGCCGGCGGAGGCGCCTTGCCCTCCATCGTCTTCTGCACGCCGTAGCGGATCTTCGGAAGGATGGCGTTGGCCACCAGCACGTCGTTCACCTCGCGGCACGAAAGGCGGATGCCATCCATGGCGAGGGTCTCGAAGGACTTGAGGAACACCAGGCGGATGTCCAGCGGGCAATCGGCCTGCTGGCATGCCTGCTTGAACGCGTCGGTGACGACACGCGCGCCGAAGGGATTGTCGTCGGAGGCGATCTTGTCCAGGCCCAGCAGCACGGCGGCGCGCTGGTCCAGGGCACCCATCTCCTCCTCGCACAGCCAACGCATGCGCGAGGCCATGCCGTTGAAGCTGAGCGTCTCGTTCATCTCGTCGTCGCCGATGATGGAGAGGCTGTCGAGGTTGAAGGACTGCGCCTGCTGCACCTTGGCGGAACGGTCGACGCGCTCCTGGAACTCGGCCATCAGGCGGCGGCTGAACTGCTCGGCGACCAGTTCACGGTGCTGGCGGGCCAGCACGCGCGCTTCCAGGTACCGGTTACATACCTTGGGGTCGGTGGCCTTCTCGGCGAGGATCATGAGCGACTCCTCCATGCCGTCGAAGGTCTGGGCGACGGCCTCGAGGAGGTGGTCGCGGAAGAGGTCCCGGCATTCCTGCAGCAGGGCTTGGTGCGCATTCGTGGTCATGGGCGAAATCCTCCCATCGGCCATTACAAAGGTCATTTATCACCGATGAGCGTCGCGAATGGGTGGCCCAGCGGCAGCCCCTTCGCGAATCCTGTGCGACGCGTCACAACTAGCGGTTTCCAGAGGGAAATCGGGGTGCTGTGATGCAGTTCACAGCGCTCGGTAAACACTACTCGCGCAGCGCCGTTCTAGCCCGCCTTGCCGCCGCGCGTGAGGCACTGCCGGTGCCTGCCCACCACCCGCTGGGCGAAGCCCTCGGTGGTGAAGCGGCGCGTGAACTTGGCGCTGTGCAGCTCGATGCCCGGCACCACCGCGCGCGGCAAGGATTTCCCCGCCTTGCGCTCCGCCAGCTCGTACACGCGCCGGTACACCGTGGTGCGCTCGAACTCCAGGCTTGTGCCCTGCTCCAGGTCGGCACGGATGCGCGCCGCGTCGCTGCCGATCGTCGTCGCGAGCGAACGCACGGCCGCCTCCGTCTCGCCGGGCTCGCTGCGGCCCGGGTGCACCAGGTCGCCGTCGAGGGCGAGCTTGCGTCCCGAGAGCAGCGCCACCGCCGACTGGAACGCCGCGTTGCGGCTGGCATAGTGGCCGGCGTTGAAGTCGGCGTAGCGGTAGAGGTAGCGATCGTAGGACGCCGGATAGTCCAGCAGGTGCGCGATGCCGAAGTACATGCCGCCGCGGCGCGTGAACACCTCGTCGCGAATCGATTCGATGGCCGGATAGGGATAGGGCTTTGCCCTGGCATGCTCCTTCGCGTAGGCCACGCTCACCTGCATGGGCCCGCCGGTCCTCACCGGGTTGCGGTCGGCGAAGAAGGTGCGGCCCAGGGGCACGCGGTCGATCATGTCCTCGAACACTTCGGAGAGGTCGCGCTCGGTCCTGGCGGCGTCGATGCGCGCGCGGTAGCTCTTGCCGTTGCGGGACTCGAGCGAGAGCGCCGCGTCCGGCACCAGCTTCGGGATGCCCAGCTTCTCGCGCTGCCGCTCGATCTCGGCCCAGGCCAGCGCCGGCAGGTTGGGGATCGGCGGATCCACCTTGAAGCCGGTCTCCTGCTCGGTGATGGAGAGGATGGCGCAGACGTTGTCCGGCGTGATCGGGACCTGCAGCACCGTGACCGCGGTGTGGATGTCGGTGGCCCAGCCCTCCTTGTCGGCGAGTCCTTGCGGCATGTAGCCCGCGATGTAGGCGCGCCCTTCGGCGGCGCTCATGCCGGTGCGCTGCGTCGCGCATCCCACGAGCATCATGGCTACGAAAATCAACAATCCCGCTTTCATCCGTTCTTATCCGTGTTTATCCGTGTTCATCCGTGTCCCCCGCCTGAATCCCGCGAGCCGAGCGGTTTGGATCCCCAGAAGGGCGCCACCGCCAGCAGCACGCACATCATCGAGAAGCCGAAGCCGGCGCGATAGCCGCCGGTCACGTCGTACAAGAGGCCCGCGATGAAGGTGCCCAGCGCGCCCGCCATGGACATCCACGCGAACATCGTCCCGTAGATCGTCGAGAACCCCGGCCCGCCGAAGCTCTTCGCCGCGAGGCTGGAGACGATGGGGCCGCGCGCGCCCATGGCGAGGCCGAAGAAGGTCATGAAGCCGAAGGCGAGCCAGCGCGCGCCGGTGAAGGAGATGAGCGCGAGGCTGAGGATGCCCAGGAACGTGAAGGTGAAGCTCACCGTCACCGAGGCGCGCATGCCGATGCGGTCGCCCGCCCAGCCCGCGGTCATGATGCCGAAGATGGAGAGCATGCCCGCCGCGCCGAAGGTGGAGGCGGCTTCCAGCGGCGTGAGCCCGGACTGCACCAGGAACGGCACCACCTGGGTGATCACCGAGAACGTGTTGAGCGAGGTGAAGCAGAAGAGCTGCACGATCTTCCAGTAGGTGCGCGAGCCCATGGCCTGCTTGAGGGCTGTCCACGCCGCGCCCTTGGGCACTTCCATCCTCGTGCGCGCGGCCCCCGCGGTGATGCGCGCCCACGGCAGCAGGAAGAGCAGCGGCATCAGCGCCAGGCAGCCGATGCCCATGTCCCAGTAGGTCGCGCGCCAGCCCTGCAGCTCGATGGAGCGCTGCGCGAGCGGCACGATGAGGATGGTGCCGGTGCCGAAGCCGGCGTAGGCCACCGCCATGGCGGTGCTCATGCGCTCGCGGAACCAGCGCGAGATCAGCATCGACGCCGGCACCATGCCCAGCATCGACACCCCCATTCCCGCCATCAGGCCGATGACCAGCTGGAACTGCCAGAGGTGGTCCAGCTTGCCGGCGAGAAGGCAGGCGCCGCCCAGCACCGCGAGCCCCAGCGGATACACCACCCGCGGCCCCCAGCGATCGATGAGCAGGCCCGTGAGCGGCGCCGCCAGGCCCGTGATCACCAGGAAGGCCGAGTACACGGACGAGACTTGCGCACGCTTCCAGCCGAACTGCTCCGACAGCGGCAGCACGAACACCATGAACGAGTCGCCCACGCCGCGGCCCACCATGTTGCAGGCGAAGGCGATGAGCAGGACGAGGGCGGCGGTGGCCGCGGGCCGGGCAGGTGTCACGTAGAGGTAGGATATAGCCCTGCATGCAACGGGCGCGCATCCTCAGCGTATTTTTGGCTTTCCTCGCCGTGGCGAGCCTCGCGGCCCACGCCCAGGACAGCGCCATCGCGGCCATGGGCAAGCAGCGCGCCGCCGCCTCGAAGCTGCAGTGGGAGGTGCGCGACGGCAACCATCCCATCCTCGGCGGCATCCACTTCGCGTACCTCGCGACACCGGTGGCCACCGCCATCGGCAAGCTCAAGATTTCCTCGCGCGCCTTCCTCTCGTGCGAGACCTCCACCCGCAAGATCGCCATCGAAGTGGCCCACGCCATGGCGGCCGACGACACCAGTGGCCTGCAACCCAGCAGCGTTCCGCGCCTCATGTGCAAGGCCATCGGGCGCGACAAGGGCGTGGTGACCGAGGACATCGAAGCGCGCTGGAGCATCAACGCCCTGGGCGACGTGCTCGCGCGCGGCCTCACGCCCGCGCAGCTCATGCGCTGCGCCTCCATCACCGTGCAGCAGGACGTGAAGCTGCCCCACGGCCTGGCACCCGGCGTGGCACGCGTCGTGTTCGACATCACGCCCTACAGCCGGCCACTGGAGGCCATCATCAACGAATGTGGTGAGCCGACGGCCGTGGCCGCGGCACCGGCACCGGCACCGGCACCCGCACCGGCACCAGCGCCCACGCCCCCACCCGCGGCGCAAACGACGCCCCCGGTGGTGCAACCAGCTCCGCCGCCGCTCATCACCACGCAGCAGATGGCTGAACCCAAGCGGGTCGCGGAAGTGCCGTGGCGAAAAGTGAAGACCGCTACCGGCGGACGCACCATCGTGCGCGCGGCGCCCAACACCAGCGCCGCCATCGTCACTCGCCTGGAATCGGGCACGCCGGTGTACATCCAATCCACCGGCACCGAATGGTGGAAAGCCCGCGCGGCTACCGGCGAGCTCTTCGATGGCTACATCCGGGAGGACCGTTTGGTCCTCAAGTAGGCGGGAACTTAAGCACCTCCGCGGTCCCCAACACTGCAGGAGGTCATCATGAAGACATCTCGCTACATCGCCCTGGCCCTCGCCCTGGGTACGGCCGTTCCCGCATTGGCGGCGGAAGTCCTCGTCTACCGTGAAGTCCCGGCGACCACGTACTACTACGTGCCGTCGGCGCCCACCTACAGGTACGTCGAGACCGCTCCCGCGATCCGCTATTACGTTGCGCCCAGCACCGACTATGCGACACCATCGCTTGCGGAGCTCTACGCCGAGCGCCCCGTGGTGGTCGAGCGCCCGGTGGTCGTCACGGAGCCCGTCATCGTGGAGGCGCCGCGCATGACCGATGATCAGCGCATCACCAGCGACGTGATGGATGTGCTCGCCAATGACTCGCGGTTGTCCGGCACCATCGGCGTGCAGACGAACCGGCGCGAGGTGGAGCTCTCGGGCCTGGTGACGACGCCGGGGCAGGCGCGCCGCGCCGAGCGCGACGCCCGCAGCGTCGAGGGCGTGGACAACGTGCGCAACGAGTTGCGCGCGAAGGTGGGAGGGTCGCCGTAACCAGCCCTTGCGCCTTGAGCCTTGTGCCGCTTTCGGCTACGGGTCTTTCTTGACGATCTCGATGGGCAGCGCGTTCAACGCGGCGTTGCCCGAGACCACGTCCAGCGCGGTTTCCTCCGACAGGTCGTTGTAGCTCACGCCGGGCACGCGGCTCGCCTGGGAGAGGCGCACGCCCTCCCGGGACTGGCCGAAGCCGTGGGGCAGGCAGGCCACGCCTTCGGCCACGCGGTAGCTCACGAGCACCGTGGGCATGATGGTGCCGGCCTTCGACCGCAGCTCCACCAGGTCGCCCTCCTGCACGCCGGCGCGCTCGGCGTCGCGCGGGTGCAGCCAAACCTGGTCGCGCCGCGGCCCCTTGGTGAGCCGGTGCACGTTGTGCATCCAGGAGTTGTTGCTGCGCACATGCCGGCGGCCTACCAGCTTCATGCCGCCGTCGTCGGGCTTGTCGATGAGCTCGGCGCGCACCCGCGCCAGGTCGGCGAGGAACACATGGGGTGCGCAGTGCACGCGCTTGTCCTCCGTCTCGAGGCGCTCCAGCAACGAAGGCTTGAGCGGGCCCAGGTCCGCGCCGTGGGGCGCGCCGCCGATGGCCTTCACCGCCTTCTTCAGCACCTTCATGGGTGCGGGCGCCTCATGGAACTCTACGCCCGCCGCCTTCGCATAGGCATTGCCCAGGCGGTTGTAGATCTCCCAGTCATAAAGGGAGCCCTGGGGCTTGTCGAACACCGGCGGGTTCACCCGCGCCACGTTGCGGATGGCGAACGCGTTGAAGATGACGTCGTAGTTGTCGTGGCAGATCATCGACGCCGGCGGCAGGATGACGTTCGCGTGGCGCGTAGTTTCGTTCACGTAGATGTCCACCGCCGCCATGAATTCCAGTCCCGCCAGCGCGCGGTCAAGGCGCCGGCCGTTGGGCGTGGATGACACCGGGTTGCCGGCGATGGTGAGGAATGCGCGAACCTGTCCCTCGCCAGGCGTTTCCATCTCCTCGCTCATGGCGGCCGCCGGAAGCTCGCCGCCGAAGGTGGCGTGGCCGGAGACTCGCGTGCGCGCCTTGCCCCAATTGCCGGGGCGCGTGCCGGGGCCGGTCACCGGTACCAGCGGCTTGGTCGGGATGGCCCCGCCCACGCTGTCCAGGTTTCCCGTGAGGATGTTCACCAGCTGGATGAGGTACTGGCAAAGGGTGCCGAAGGGCTGCGTCGAGACCCCGAGGCGGCCGTAGGCCACGGCCGAGCGCGCCGTGTGCATCTCGCGCGCGATCTCGCGGATCGCCTCCTCGGAGATGCCGGTGCAGCGCGCCGCTTCCTCGATGCTGAAGGCGCCGATCTCCGACAGCGCGTCGTACAGCCCCGGGATCTTGTCGCCATAGTGGTGCACGCGCGGCGGGCCCACGTCGCGCAGCGCCAGGATGAGGGCGATGAGGAAGGCGACATCGGTGCCCGGGCGGATGAAGTGGTGCCGCGTGGCCACGTCCGCGGTCTCGGTCTTCACCGGGTCGATCACCACTACCTTGCCGCCGCGGTCCTTGATGGCCTTCAGGCGCTTGGCCACATCGGGCGCGGTCATGAGGCTGCCGTTGGAGGCGATGGGGTTGGCGCCCAGGATCAGCCAGTAGTGCGTGTGGTCGATGTCCGGGATGGGAATGAGGAACATGTGCCCGTACATCTCGCGCGCCACCACGTGCATCGGCAGCTGGTCCACCGACGTGGCGGAGAAGCGGTTGCGCGTCTGCAGCGCGCGCACCAGCGGCGGCATGTTGAGGATGCTGCCGACGTGGTGGGCATTGGGGTTGCCGAGGTAGATGCCAAGCGCGTTGGCGCCGTGGCGCTTCTGCACATCGGCGAATTTCGTCGCGATCAGCTCGAAGGCGTCCTGCCAGGTGATGGGCTTCCAGTCGTTGCCCACGCGCTGCACCGGATGCCGCAGGCGGTCCGGGTCGGTGTGGATGTCCTGGATGGCCACGGCCTTGGGGCAGATGTGGCCGCGGCTGAAGGGATCGAGCTTGTCGCCCTTGATGGCGACGATCTCATCGCCGCGCGTGTGGATCTCGAGGCCGCAGAGGGCTTCGCAGAGGTGGCAGGCGCGGTAGGTGATGCGGGTATCTGGGGATGTCACGTCGCAAGTCTATCCGCTGAATGCCAGGCCGATCTTGCGCGGCACTTCGGACAGCTCGATGGTGGGGTTGGCCGCCTTCCACGCCTCGTCGAAGGGAATGCGGATCTCGCCCTTGGCATTCGCAGTGAGCTTGCGCGGCCCCTGGGGCAGGCGCACCTCGGCCGTGGCGGCGCGGCCGGGCTCGAACAGGATCATGTACGCCTTGGACGAAGGGGCGAGCGTGCGATAGAGGAAGCTCTGCCGCCGGATCGCCTCGTCCCACTCGGCGCGCAGGGCCTCCAGCAGCTTGTAGTCGACGGTCCGTGCCGGCGGCACCGAGGGATCGATGAAGATCTCCAGTCCCACGGTGCCCTTGGGCTGGTTGATCTCGATGTTGGGGTTCTCGGCGCAAAGGGCGTCGCTGAAGGGAAAGGCAAGGGTGCCGTCGGCCGCAGGCGACACCTTGATGGCGCCCGCCTTGGCCTCGATGGTGAAGAACACGTCCTCCGCCTTCACGCCTTCCTTGGGCTTCACCCGCACCGTGGGCTTCACGTACTTCAGGTCCGCGATCTTGCGCAGCGGCTCGAACTGCTCGCACAGGTCCTTGAAGGGGCGTGCCTGCGCGCCTGTTGCGCATGCAAGCGCCGCTGTAGCTGCGATCAAACGATATGGGGTCATGGCCTATTGTCGCCGATTGCCGACATGGCCCGATGGAAGCAAGGGAAAGCCTGAACCCGGGCGCCACGGGGCTTTCCAAGGACATTGCCCCTCGACAACACCTACGGAGGTCACTCCATGACTAACCTACGCAAGTTCCGCCTCGCCGTGCTGGGCACCGCGCTCGCCACCACGGCGGCGTTCGCCGGCACATACGTCGCGCTGGACGAAACGTCCGAGGTCAAGCCGCTGGCGTACAACGACATCCTGGCGGTGACGCCCGACGAGACCGTGGTCGCGGGACCCAATGACAACGTGGTCATCGCCGCGGAAGAAGGCGTGGCGCCGGCCGAGCCGTTGCGCGCATCGGACCCGGCGGTGTTGCCGGTGAAGACCGATGTCGCCGTCGAGCCCCCGGTGACCGTGACGGAGCAGCGCCTGACCACCGACCAGCGGATCCAGGCCGACGTCATGGACCTCCTCGCGCGCAGTGAGAACCTCTCCGGCCAGATCGGCGTGGAGAGTCGCGACAGCGTGGTGACGCTGTCGGGCTGGACGGCCACCTCGGGCCAGGCCTGGCGCGCCGGTCGTGATGCCGGCCGCGTCATCGGGGTGAAGCAGGTCGTGAACGAAATCCGCCCGCGTATCGGGGCGATCACTTCCTGAATACCCCATCACGTCCTGACGCAAGGGCAGCGCCGGAGCAGCACGGGCCATGGTGGAAACGCCATGGCCCGTTTTCTTTCTATACTCGGGGCATCCCCGTAGGAAAGACCCGCCATGACCACCCGTGAAGGCGCGCTGCGCTCCATCGACCAGTACTACCAGGACGGCGGTTTCCTCGCCGACCTGTCGCGGCGGGTGGCGATCCCCACCGAGAGCCAGAACCCGGAGCGCGCCGCGAGCCTCGACCAGTACCTCGAAGGCGAGATGCGCGAATACCTCGGCCGCATGGGCTTCACGTGCACGGTGCACCCCAATCCGGCGCCCAACCGCGGGCCCTTCCTCATCGCCACGCGCATGGAGGATCCGGCGCTGCCCACGGTGTTCACCTATGGCCACGCGGACGTGATCCGCGGCCAGGACGCGAGCTGGCGCGAGGGCCTGGGCCCGTGGAAGGTGCAGGTCGAGGGTGATCGCATCTACGGCCGCGGCACCGCCGACAACAAGGGGCAGCACACCATCAACCTCGCCGCCCTCGACACGGTGATGCGCGCGCGCGGCGGCAAGCTGGGCTTCAACCTCAAGGTCCTGCTGGAGACCGGCGAGGAAGTGGGATCGCCGGGCCTCAAGGCGTTCTGCGAGGCGCACAAGGACGAACTGCGCGCCGACGTGCTCATCGCTTCCGACGGCCCGCGGCTGCGGCCCGAGCAGCCGACGCTCTTCCTCGGCACCCGCGGCGCGATGAACTTCGAAATGGGCGCGGACTTCCGTCCCGGCGGCCATCACTCGGGCAACTGGGGCGGGCTCATCTCCAATCCCGGCATCGTGCTCGCCCACGCCATCGCATCCATCAGCGACGCGCGCGGCGCCATCAAGGTGCCGGAGTGGCGTCCCGATACCCTCACCCCATCGGTCCGCGCGGCGCTGAAAGGCCTGGTGATCGACGGCGGCGACAACGGCCCCGACGTGGAGCCCGATTGGGGCGAGCCGGGCCTCACGCCCCCCGAGCGTGTGTTCGGCTGGTGCAGCTTCGAAGTGTTGGCGTACACCACCGGCAATCCCGATCGCCCGGTGAACGCCATCCCGCCCTCGGCCAAGGCCTACTGCCAGTTGCGCTTCGTGGTGGGCGTGAATCCCGGGGACATCCTGCCGGCGCTGCGCCGCCACCTGGATCGCAACGGCTTCGGCATGGTCACGGTGAAGGCCTCGCGCGAGGAGTGCCTGCCCGCCACGAGGTTGGATCCCGAGCATCCCTGGGTCCGCTGGGCGGCGGCATCGCTGGAGCGCACCACCGGCAAGAAGCCCGCGGTGCTGCCCAACCTCGGCGGCTCGCTGCCGAACGATGTCTTCTCGCAGACGCTCGGCCTGCCCACGGTCTGGGTTCCGCACTCCTACGCGTCGTGCTCGCAGCACGCGCCCAACGAGCACCTGCTGGCTCCCGTCGCGCAGGAAGCGCTGCGCATCATGACGGGCCTCTTCTGGGACCTGGGTCAGCCGGGAGAGGCCCCGCGCGCGGTGGCCTGAGGCTCCCATGGAATCGTTGCTGCCCGAGGACTTCCATCCCGTCATGCGGCACTGGTGGGAGGGCCGCTTCGGCGCGCCCACCGCCGCGCAGGCCGAAGGCTGGGCCGCCATCCGCCGCGGCGAACACACGCTCATCGCCGCGCCTACAGGCTCCGGCAAGACGCTCGCCGCCTTCCTCACGGCCCTGGACCAGCTTTTCCGCGAGGGCACCGAATCCGAGCTGCCGGACGAAGTGCGCGTCATCTATGTCTCGCCGCTGAAGGCGCTTTCGGCCGACATCCACAAGAACCTCGCGGAGCCGCGGCGCGAGCTGCGGGCGCTCGCCGAGTCCATGGGCTATCCCGGGTCGAAGATCACGGCGGCGGTGAGGAGCGGCGACACGCCGCAGAACGAGCGCCAGGCGATGCTGCGCACCCCGCCCCATATCCTGGTCACCACGCCCGAGTCCCTCTACCTGCTGCTCACGGCGGAGCGCTCGCGCAAGATGTTGGCCACGGCGCGGGTGGTGATCGTGGACGAGATCCACGCCGTGCTGCAGTCGCGGCGCGGCGCGCACCTAGCGTTGACGCTGGAGCGGCTCGATCACTTGTGCGGCCGCAAGCTGCAGCGCATCGGCTTGTCTGCCACCCAGAAGCCGATCGACGAGGTGGCGCGCTTCTTGGTGGGCTGTCATCCCGGCGCAGGCCGGGATCCAATTTGCACCGTCGTGGACCGTGGCCACAAGCGCCTCATGGATCTCGCCGTGGAAGTCCCCGGCTCAGTGCTCGAAGCGGTGATGTCCCACGAAGTCTGGGCCGAGGTCTACGAGCGGCTGGTGAGCCTGATCGAGAGCCATCGCACCACCCTCATCACCGTCAACACGCGGCGGCTGGCCGAGCGCATGGCGCACCAACTCTCCGAGCGGCTTGGAGTCGAGTTCGTCGCCGCCCACCACGGCAGCCTCTCGAAGGAAACGCGCCTGGATGCGGAGCATCGCCTGCGGGAGGGCAAGCTCAAGGTGCTGGTGGCCACGGCCTCGCTGGAGCTGGGCATCGATATCGGCCACGTGGACCTGGTCTGCCAGGTCTCGTCACCCCACCGCATCGCCACCTTCCTGCAGCGGGTGGGCCGCTCGGGCCACAGCATCCAGGGCACGCCCAAGGGCCGCATCTTCCCCCTCACCCGCGACGACCTGGTGGAGTGCGCGGCGATGCTGCGCGCGGTGCACGACGGCGAGCTCGATCGCGTCCTCGTGCCCGACCAGCCCCTGGACGTGCTGGCGCAGCAGGTCGTGGCCGAGACCGCGGCCGCCGAGGAGTGGGACGAGGACGCGCTCTACGCGCTCTTCCGCCAGGCCTATCCCTATCGCCACCTGGAGAGGCAGGACTACCAGGAGGTGGTGGACATGCTGGCGCGCGGCTACGCCACGCGGCAGGGGCGCCGCGCCGCGCTGCTGCACCACGACAGCCTCGATCGCAAGCTGCGCGCGCGCAAGGGCTCGCGCATGAGCGCCATCATGAACGGCGGCGCCATTCCCGAGGTCTTCGACTTTCGCGTGGTGCTGGAGCCCGAGGGCCACACCGTCGGCACCATCAACGAGGACTTCGCCATCGAGTCGCTGCCGGGTGATGTGTTCCAGCTCGGCAACACCTCATGGCGCATCCTCGGGATCGGCAACGGCGTGGTGCGCGTGGCTGACGCCAAGGGGCAACCGCCTTCCATGCCCTTCTGGCTGGGGGAGGCCCCGGCCCGCAGCGACGAGATGAGCGCGGCGGTGTCGAAGTTGCGCGCCGCGGTGGATGCGCTCTTGCCTGGGCCCGAGATGTCGCGGGATGCGTCGCTGGAAGCGGCGATCTCCTTCCTCGAGCACGAGTACTTCCTCTCTCGCGAAGCCGCCTTCCAGATCGCCAACTACCTGGGCGAAGCCAAGCGCAGCCTGGGTGTCGTGCCCACCATGGACACCATTGCCCTGGAGCGCTTCTTCGACGAGTCCGGCGGCATGCAGCTGGTTCTCCACGCGCCCTTCGGCAGCCGCGTGAACCGCGCCTGGGGCCTGGCGCTGCGCAAGAAGTTCTGCCAGGGCTTCAACTTCGAGCTGCAGGCGGCGGCCACGGAGGAAGGGCTCATCCTGTCGCTCTCCGCGGTGCATTCCTTCCCGCTGGAGGATGTATTCCGCTACCTGCATCCGAACTCCATCCGCGAGACGCTCACCCAGGCGATCCTGCAATCGCCGATCTTCGCCACCCGCTGGCGCTGGAGCTCCACGCTGGCGCTGGCCGTGCCGCGCAACCGCGGCGGCGGACGCGTGCCCAACCAGTTGCAGCGCATGTATGGCGAGGACCTGCTGCAAGCGGTTTTTCCGGACGCCGTCGCCTGCCAGGACAACCTGCAGGGCGCACGTGAGGTGCCAGACCATCCGCTGGTGAACCAGGCCCTCAAGGACGCCCTCGAGGAAGCGGTGGACCTGCCGGGCCTGGAGCGGCAACTGAAGCGCCTCTACGCCGGTGAGATCCGCACCGTGGCGCGCGACCTGCCCGAGCCCTCGGTGCTCAGCCACGAGTTGCTCAACTCCGCCGTGTACACCTTCCTCGACGACGCGCCGCTGGAGGAGCGCCGCACGCGTGCCGTCTACACGCGCCGCGTGAGCGAAGTGCGCAGCGCCGACGACCTGGGCGCCCTGGATGCCGCCGCCATCGAGCGCGTGCGCCAGGAGGCCTGGCCCATCGCCAACACGCCCGATGAGATGTACGACGCGCTGATGGTGGCGGGATTCATCCGCGAATCCGAGCTGGAGGCGGGGTGGCGCGTCCTCATCGAACAACTGGGCGCGCGCGCGGTGAAGAAGGATGGCGCCTGGTACGCCCACGAGCGGCGCGACGACGCGCTGCAGGAGATCGTCGCCAGCCGCCTGGAAGTGCTGGGGCCGGTGACCGAACGCAAGCTCGCGATCGCCGAGGTGGACTCCGTCCTGCTGGCCCTCGAAGGGCAGGGGCGCGTGCTGCGCGGCCGCTTCACGCCAGGAATTGGCGAGACCGAATGGTGCGACCGGCGGCTGCTGGCGCGCGTCCACCGCTATACGCTCTCCCGCTTGCGCGCGGAAATCGAGCCCGTGACCGCCGCCGATTTCCTGCGCTTCCTCACCCACTGGCAGCACGTCGCCGGCGAGGACCAGGTGCACGGCGCTGATGGTCTGGCAGCGGTCGTGGAGCAGCTGGAGGGCTTCGAACTTGCCGCCACCGCCTGGGAGCACGACGTGCTGCCGGCGCGGGTCGCTGATTACGGTGCTGAGCAACTGGATCGGCTGTGCCTGTCCGGACGGGTCACCTGGGGACGCCTCACGCCCGGCACCAAGGCGCCGCTGCGCACCTCGCCCATCTCGCTGCTGCTGCGCGAGCACGCGCCGCTCTGGGGCTCCGGGCCCAAGGACCTGGGGACGCTCTCCAGCGAAGCGGCGGCGGTGTGCGATGCGCTGGGCCGCAAGGGCGCGCTCTTCTTCCATGAACTGGTGGGCGCTTCCGGCCTGCTTCCCGCGCTGGTGGAGCGCGGCCTGGCCGAGCTGGCCGGGGCCGGCATCGCCACC
>JADMIO010991010.1_pt1 | contig 52507 bp, 54 predicted proteins | sample 8958161 | NCBI WGS metagenome assembly JADMIO01 (sample SAMN16585339, study PRJNA669376) | soil metagenome | isolation source: Crop rotation soil | place: USA: Cullars Rotation, Alabama | collected 2011
GCCGCGACTTCAAGTCACGTGAATTCCAAGCTTCGGATCCCACTGTGCTGGAAAGAATTGGGATGTGAGCGGTGATAATGGATACATCATGTTCGGCACTGCGCCCGCCAAAAACTACTAAGACCTTTTTCATGGGTTTATTATAACTCTTACGCAAAGCAAAATCTCCTTGACATGTTTGTTTAATAGCCACATAGTAGTAGCATTACCAGTCCTGGCTCACGCCAGGCCGACAAGGAGGAACGTGCGTGGAGCGCACACCATTGCAGTGGTTGTACCTGTTCATGGCCGCCGTTGCGGGATACGCGGGCGTCTGGTCCGCCGCTCGGCTTTTATGACAATCTAAGCGTAATTATCGGCCCAGTCGTTTTGCAGCAGTACGACGTCCCCGGAAACCGTTAGGTTAGGCAGGGCAGACAACCCCTTTAATGCATCGTCAAACCAGATTAATTCGCCTTTAAAATTATGCTCTTTCAATCCCTCGGCGATAAACGGCGTGGCTGAATTGCGCATTAAAATGACTTTTTCAATTCCGGCCGTGGCTAGCTGACGCCCCACCTCATGGTGCACTTCCTCCGTGCGCGCGCCCGTCTGAACCATGCCGGGCGTAACGTAAAACCGCCGGTGACCTGTGAGGGCGGCTAAAAAATCAATCGCCGCCTTAAATCCATCCGGATTGCCATTATAACTATCATCGATGGTAACTACTCCATCTTGACTAAAGCGCGGCTCCAGCCGGTGCTCGAATGGCTTGGTTTTGGCTATACCGGCTTCGATTTCGGAAGGTGACAGCCCCAGCGAGTCGGCCAAACTGATCACGGCGGCTAGCGGTCCAACTTGATGCAGTCCCAGCAACTTGGTATGGACTTGTATCGTCTTTTTACCCTTGGCCGCGGTAAAAGTAGTTCCGTCTAATCCAGACTGAGCATCGGTAACTTTCCAGCCATTCACACCTTCTCGGCTATATAGCAAGGGATAATCCGGCTCCACTCGAGACCTGGCTAGTTTACTCTCCGCATTGATATACAGCGGTTCATTGCCCAAATGATCACCTAGTTCAAAAATGGTATTAACTGTGCGGTCAAGTGTCTTAAATTTTGATAGGTGGGCTTCGTTAATACCCGTAATGATGCCGACATTGGGCTCTACTAACAGACATAAATCTCGGATGTCGCCCGGATAATATTCTCCTAGCTCAAAAATTAATACTTCTTCAACGCCTGTCAGTTTCTCGGCAAACCGGCTAATGCCGATGGGAGTGTTCATATTCCCGGGGGTCGCGGCTACCTTCTTACCCTCCGCCAGCACGGTAGCTAAAAGGTCTTTAAAGGTAGTTTTACCAAAGCTCCCGGCGATAGCGATTTTAATACCGGGGTGAGACGCCAGTTTAGCTTTCGCCCGGTTTACGAGCCTGCTGGCCTGGGGTTTTTGAACTAATAGCTGGCCAACAATCAAAGGAATCATGACAGTGTAGGCTATAAGAAACGGCCCAGCCAATGTGCCAATGATCACTAGGGCCAGCCCAGACCATTGATGATCAATAAAAAATTGGCCCAGGCCGTACAGGCCGACTATCCACCCCCATACTTGCATAACGGCTAAGAACCAAAATAGCAACAGGGCTTTGGGCGTCATGACTAACTTTTGACGCTTGGCCACTTGGCTAAAGTCGCGGGTACGATGATACCAAGCTAAATAATCTCGTAGGTTGTATTCCGAAGCCTGCAGCATATAGACCAGAGTGCGCCAGTAGTCCGGCCGAAAGCGGGAGAGGTATGATTTCATGAAATGAACTCTCGCACCAACTGAGTTACCTGCTGCGGCTGGTCCAAATAAATAAAGTGCCCGCCTTCCAGCACCTCCAGACGAACTCCGTGAATCTGCCCCACGAGCAGCTGGCCGTCGCTTAAAGGGGTCTCGGTGTCATCACGTCCCCAAATGGCCAGAGTTGGGACCGCGATTTTGGCCGCTTGGCGCTGCAGGTCTTCATGAATAGTCTTTAAAAAGATGTCTTTCATTGGTCCAGCTAATAAATAATCAGTGCTGCCGGCGGCTCGGTAGAGATGCCGGCGCATTGAGGCTTGAAAGTAGTGCAGCCCGGGCAAACTAGTCGCCACCTTACCGGCCTTGGCGAGGCTTTTTATAACCATGTTGCGGGTAGTGGCAGATTTGGCTACACCAGCAGCATCAATAAGCACTAGTCGGCGCAGAGACAGATGATCCCGGGCAGCCAATACGATGGCAATCCGGCCGCCAAATGAATGTCCAATAGCAGCATCCACGGTCAAATTCAACTTACGCGCAAAGTCCTCTGCCATCCGGGCATAATCGCCCACCCCCCAGGCTTTCTGCGGTCGCTGACTGCTCCCAAAGCCGGGCAAATCCAGCCGCACAACGCGAAAATCAGACTGTAAATCTGCTGCCAGCTGGTCAAATGTCTGTAGACTTTGCCCCCAGCCGTGCAACAACAAAATGACTGGGCCTTGGCCCTGGTCTTGGTATTCAACGGCCAGATTATTGACGATTAGCTTCATATCCTGAATTTTAGCACGAGCGGCTTTTACCCTGCCAAGCAAAAGCATTCAGATTGATTCTCGGGCTGCATGAAATCGTCTCCAAAGCCCTCCAGCAAATTATCCATTTGGCTGGCGTGAGCCTTAATGGCGCGTAGTTTGAGATCCCATAGTTTAGGTGACAGATCAAAGTTGACTGCCAAGTCCGACTCGTTGGTCACCCCCGGAGCGTCAGTGGCAAAAAAGGCCTGGGGGCAGGTTTGGGGATTGAACTTGATGGCCCACTGCGGAGTAGTAGTGGCATACAATAGTCTGGTCTGTGGACTTGATTGCTGCCACGCCGCCGTCGCCCACCGCGATACCGCCCGATGATCGGGATGGCCGGTAAAGCCGTCAGGACCAAAAGTCAAAATCGTATCGGGCTGAATTTGACCAATAATGGCCTGGATCTCATTTATAACTTCAGTGCCCGATAATTGTCCGCACGATCCATCGGGACAGCCTAACCAGATGAGCTCTGAGACGCCTAAAATTTGGAGTGATTTAGTTAGTTCGGCCGCCCGGATTTCTCCTAAGCCTTCAGCTGGCCATTTTTCAGATGCGCCCTTGTCTCCAGCCGTAGCTGTTACCACCACCACGCGCTGGCCGTTTTGAACTGCCGCGGCCATAATACCGCCGGACAGGACCACCTCGTCGTCAGGATGCGCCCAGATTCCCAAAATTGTACCGAGATCACGCAAATTAGTCATAACTATATTTTATCACCGCAAACTATGTAAACTAAAGGAATAGCGGAGGAAAGCCAAAGTGGCAGCAGAGTCAGTGGAATGGAACGAAGTTAAAGATCTAGTTGGACAGATAGCGTCTAAGATTATTGACAGCGGTTGGCGCCCTGATCTGATTGTGGCTTTGAGCCGCGGCGGTTTTATTCCGGCCGCCATGATAGCACTGAAGCTAGAGGTAAAAAATTTAGTTGGCTTGGACGTCAATAAAGACGAAGACGGCAAACGGTCCCTGAGCCATTTTGCCCACCTGGGTGATCTGTCCGGCCAGCGGGTATTGTGCGTCGACGACAGTATTATCACAGGCAGGCTGCTTGGTTTAACAGCTGCAGCTGTGCAAGCAAAGGGCGGCGATCCGCGTACTTGCGCATTGATATCCGAGGGCATCTGCCCACCGCCAGCCTACTTGGCTAAAACGCGCTCGGCTACACCAACTTTTCCGTGGGAGTAGGAGATTAGAGTTAACTTTTGGCAACAGAGTCTTGCCATGAGTCCAAAATGAGTAGTTGAATAAACAGCCTAATCTTGCTAAAGTACCTTATTGTTTGAAAAAACCTGGAGGGGCATTAGCTCAGCTGGTAGAGCGCTTGCATGGCATGCAAGAGGTCAACGGTTCGATCCCGTTATGCTCCACCAAGTTTTTTCAAGGGTTGACCGATTACGAAACTCTTTTTGCTATGATTAAGCCATGCCAAAAATACTTTGCTTCGGCGACAGCATCACGTATGGAGCTTGGGATCCTGAAGGTGGTTGGGTCACGCGATTACGGAAGCAAATTGACGCCATTTGCATGGAATCGAAGCTTTCAAAATTCTTCTTAACTTATAACCTCGGCGTCTCGTCCGATACTTCGGAGTCACTACTTAAACGCTTTGACGGTGAGGTACTAGCTAGGATGATTGAGGAGGGTGAGCCGATTATTATTTTCTCAATTGGGACTAATGATTCAGTTCGATATACGGATACACATGAGGCTTGGGTTAGCGAAGATATATTCGCTAAGAATATAGAGGAGCTTATCAAGCGCGCTGTGCGCTACACGTCCCGCATCTTATTTTTAGGCTCCATACCAGTTAACGAAGCTAAAACAAATCCGTACCTTAACGACTCTACAATTGAGTCTAATAACGCGGACATTAAAAAATACGACAATATTATTGCCGAAAAATGCCAGAAATCAGGTGTAGAATTTATTCCAATATTCAAAAGTTTGGTAAAAACCAGCTTTGCGGAAATGCTGTACGAGGATGGGGTTCATCCCAATGAGACCGGCCATGCCTTTCTGGCCGCGAAAGTCTGGGAATACATTAATGCTGAAGGCTGGCTTGAATAACTCAGCGAATCCTAGTCTACTAGAGCAAGCGAAGCAGGCGTGCGGATAAAAATCCTAATCCGCTAACTATAATAATGCCTAAAAGCCAGGCCACAAACAGACCAAAGCCAAAGCGAAACCCGTCCATGTAGGTTAAGTTACGGATGACGGGCTTAACGTCTTCGTCTAAAAAGTTCCGGGCCATGGGCTAAAAAGTTGCCAATTCTGAATCGAGTTGCGCCTCGTCGGCAGTGGGGACGTCGAGGTTATCTTTGGTTATTTCTTGGTCTTCCTTCTGGAGATCCTCGTCGCCTTGTGCAGTCGTGGTACTCACAGCGGGCGATTTAGCCGGAGCCGTAGCTTCCTGCTTGACTGAATTGGCTCTAAGCAGTACAAAAGCCGCGATTCCTAATACAGCTAGCAAAAGCATTAGTTCCAGAACTACCGCGCCAGTTTGGTTGGAAAGTTTTTTCATTAGTTTACTCCTGCCGGAGTTGGGCTTGGCGCCGGCGTTTTGGACTCGCCGTTAGCCTGCCGTACCGCTTGAATTAGCTTACGTACTGCCTCACGGTAAACTTTCAGATCACTGCGCACCAGCGCCGCGTCGGATTTAAAGGCTTCTAGAGTACCCTTGGGGTTATCGCCGTCACACTTGAAGGCGCCGGCGTCAGCTTTTAAGACAGCCAAATCCGCCACCACCTTGGCCGCCGCGGCTTTAATCTCGGCCACCAGAGCCGCTTCATCCGCAATGGTTAAGTTCTTGCGGGCCGCAAAGTCTTGGACGCGCTTAGTAATGGCAGTGAAAGCTTCCAGCTGTTTCTGGGCAGAAGAATTAAAGTTTCCGGTATGCCCGGTAATTTTAGTCTCGACTTTTTGGCAAGAACGCTTTTTCTCACCTTCCAGGCGCTGCTTAGCTTTGGCTTCCGCGCGCAGCTTTGTAGCCTCCTGCTCGAACTTTTTACGCTGTTCCAGCGCGGATTTGATCCGTGCCTCAGCTTCGGCTCTGGAGCCGCCAGTACTGTCTTGGGCAATAGCCGCGGTCGACATACCTAGAACCAATAGCACACTAGCGATTGCGGTTCGCAGTAAAATAACTTTTCTCATAAGATAACTTGCCTTTGTTAATCTGCGGCCTAATTATACCGCTTACGCTAGAAATGGCAAATTCTGGAGACTCCAAGGGAGTTCTCGCTCCCCACTCACAAGATCTGTGGCCAAATTATTGGCACCAGATCTTGGTGGAGACGGGGAGACTCGAACTCCCTACCTCAGCAATGCGAATGCTGCGCTCTACCAGATGAGCTACGTCCCCGCGTTGAAAATTGTATTCCAGCTTATATAAGTTTTATCAAACTTACTCCAGCTTGCATACAATTTCTCTACATTCACCAAGCAGCCTGCTTAGGTTTGACTCACGTCTAATCGACTTTTTGGGTTTAGGGTTCTGTTTGAGCTTCAGCTTCTCTCCGCTCGAGTAATGCTAACTCGTCCGCGGATAGCTCTTCTCTCTTGATCCCGTCTCCTTCAGGATTTTTTTGCCCTTCCGCTAACATCTTTTCGTATGCCGCCTGGGCTTCGTCGTCACTGCGACCGCCTGGTTCGGTGAAGCTTTCAAGCTCTCTTAGTGCTGATTGCTGTGCTTCTTCTAGTTTATCAATCTCTTCCGCTGATCTCATGCTCGGATCATCCGGCGCTTTTTCAGCTTCACGATTTAATATATTGGTTGCGGCTTGATATCGGCTCAAAGCCTCTCGGTGGGCAGCCTCTCGGGCTTCTGCTTCAGTCTCGTGACTCGGTTCCTCTGGGCTCATAACCACTCCAATTCATTATCACCGATGTTGATTATATCACCCGGTTTGGCTCCCCGTCGTTCTAGCTCACGAGCCACCCCGGTTTTGCGCAGGATGTCGCGCAAGCGCTCAACTCCGTCTTCGCTATCCCAGTTAGTACGCCGCGCAAAGCCTTGGATCTGTTCTCCCCTAAGCCTAAATATACCTGGCGCTTCTTCACTAACCTGCCACAGCTCGGGTCGGCTGATTTGATCAATTACTGGAATGGCTTCCTCTTCTCGCTCAGCGTTGCGCGTTGTACGAGCCGCGTCGACCAGGGGCTTGACTGCTCGAAGGAGCTCGTCAATTCCTCTGTGGGCGGGAGCCGAGATGGCATAGATCCCCATACTGTCACCCTGAACGGAACGGAGTGGAGTCGAAGGATCTGATGCTGACTTCAGATGCTTCGACAGGCTCAGCATGACACCCTTGAGCTGCTTGGGATCGATGGCGTCAATTTTAGTCAGCACTACAATCTGAGGTTTATTGGTCATGTCGGTTTGATACTCCCTTAGCTCGCGGTTGACCGTTTGCCAGTCTTTAAAAGGATCCGGACTCTGCGCGTCAATTAGATGTAACAGTACCGCTGTACGTTCAATATGGCGCAAAAACTCGTCACCCAGGCCCTTGCCAAGGCTTGCTCCCTCAATTAAGCCGGGAATGTCTGCCACCAAAAAGGTATTATCGTCAAAATCTACTACGCCTAAGTTTGGTATGAGAGTGGTAAAGGGGTAGTCGGCAATTTCTGGCTTAGCATTGCTAATTACAGACAGTAAAGTTGACTTGCCGGCATTGGGTAATCCGATCAGGCCCACATCGGCTACCAGCTTTAATTCTAAAATTAATTGCTTGGCTTCACCAGGTTCGCCGACTTCAGCGATGCGGGGAGATTGACGAGTTGAGGATTTAAAGTGAGCGTTGCCAAACCCCCCTCGGCCACCCTTGGCTAGCACTGCGGTTTGGCCGTCGGTGGTTAGATCGGCTAGGGGAGGTAACTGGTAACTGGTAGCTGGTAGCTTGGGTTCAGCTCGATCAGCTATACCTGACTCTTGACTCTTGACTCTTGACTCGCGCGCCGCTTGTGCGGGCGCCTCATGAACCAGCGTGCCCGCAGGTACTCTAATAATGGTGTCTTCGCCGGATTTACCCTTCTTACGGTTGTCCCCACCGGACTCGCCGTTTTCGGCTTTAACCTGGCGGTTGGTACGGTAGTGGCTGAGTGTGGAGGTATTGTGGTCGACCTGAATTATTACGTTCCCCCCCTGCCCACCATCACCGCCATCTGGCCCACCCATTTCGCGGTATTTTTCGTGCCGAAAACTGAGCTTGCCATCCCCGCCTTTGCCCGCCTTAACTTCAATTTCGACTTTATCAGTAAACAATTTCTAGATTTCCTTACATTTCATTATAGCACGTAATTTGACTAACACCAGTACTTTGTGATATAATAGAGGAATAGGAAGGTTTTGCCCTGCAATGAGTAAGACTTGATCGCCTTGCTCCCGTAAAAGGAGAATCGATTGCCCACATCCGGAAGTTCCGATCGTCTCTATACCAAGGAGGACGTCTTCGGCATCATCTGGCGCTGCTGGATACGCGGCGCGGATTTTGAACATATCGAGCACGAACTCAAGGCTCAAGGCTTCGTCGTTGGTAACGCGTCCAGACAAAGGATCATCTTCGACTGCCTCACAGAGCTCGAGACCGACAGTCGGATCTGGGTCCAGATAAGCCACCACGGGGCTGGTATCTATCGAACCTGGCACTGGCTGCTGCTGAAGTGGATCCTGCCGAGGAGACGACTCACCTCGCTGTACTGACCGGCTCAACTCGAATCTATAAGGGGGAATGTTGGTAAACACAGTATTGCCTGATGTCGCCAAGATCATTCGTGACCTCGGCTTCAATGTGCTGGTACGTCAGCTGGGGCTGGGAGAGGAGCTAGTGATCCCGCCGGAAGACGACACGCAGTGGAAAACTGACGGCTACGGTCGGTTGATCACAACTGGTCGGCGTCTCGAAGGTTTTTCCTGGGCTTTCCGAGTCATTGACGGTCTAGTGACGGAAGTCGCAATTCGTCAGCACTGCGTAGCCGGAACCCTCCGCACTGCACTCGGACCTTTCAGGCCTACCACCTAAGGCCCCCGCCCTCAAGCCCGCCCCAGCGCCCGACAAGGCGCCCCCGCGGTTTGGGGGCGTCTTCAGATCCCTCGACTTCACTATGTTGCGCTCAGGATGACAAACTAGAGTAATTAATATCCGATGAATCCAGAGTATGAACTAATGGGGACCGTGGCTGTACCAACACGGTTCCAGCCGGCTATGCCGTTCATGTCCGAGACTACCATGGTGCCGTCGCCGTTGACTCTTTCAACAATGGCTACGTGGCCGGCACCGCCGCCGCCCCATGACCGCCAGGCAATCCATCCTGGTGAAGGGCTGTAGCTGGTGGCAAACCCATTAGCGCGGGCATTGTAAAACCATGAGCTGGCATTGCCCCAGAAGCTGCCCACGTCGGGCCGGCGGCTCTTAGCGTAATAGGTGCAATGTCCATAGGAATAACTATTGCCGCCGACAAAGCCGGAAGCTACGCGAATGAAGTCGGTGGGACCAGAATACGAGCTGACCGCGGCTACCTTGGCCGGAGCTGCGGCGACTGGTTCGGCCTTAACGCCGTCAGGTACTATAATCTCCTGACCTGCCACTAATCCCTTAACCTCGGCGTCGTTAAAGCTTAAGATCTGGGCTGGAACGGCCTGAAATTGGCTGGCAATGCTTTCAGCCGTATCGCCAGCCTTAACGGTATAACGCAGACCGGAGGTCGGCAAAATGGATAATACTTCACCCGGCTTTAAGCTGTCAGCATCGGCAATGCTATTAGCCCAGCGAATGGTCGCGGATGTGATATTAAATTGGGTAGCAATGGTAGAGAGCGTATCGCCCGCCTTGACGGCGTAAGTAACGGTCTCGCGGCGGACTGTGGTAGCCGTCGGTACCACTTGGCGCTTGCTTAAGTAGCCGTCGTCCGAAGTCGCCAAAGCTACCTGTGAGCTTAAATTAGAAGCTGTAGCGCTGGCATCGGCGCCTACTAGCAAGCTAGTACCAACCGCTACCTGCGCCGCCACCCCTGCCGCGGACATGTCATCCAGCGCCGACCCGTAACCAGCATTATTAGTAGAAAGCCGGCTTAGCACTTCTGCCCGCGAAGCTACGCTGCCTGTTTGGGCGCCAAGAACGACAAGTCCGACTGAGCATAAAACGGCACCATGAAGTAGAACCCGAGGTTTGCGAGCAAAACCATAGGCAAGGGTAGATAGGGCTTGAGCTTTGGTATAAATTCGCTGAAGGCGAACTTTAGATGACGAAGTTAGTGGCCTTAAGGCCGTGTGAGGGAGACGGACTGGGCGTTTTAGTTTTGAAAAGGTCTCGGCGGTTCCGATTCCCGCTCCGGAAAATCCGGGCGGAAAGGTATCGAGGGAGCCGCTTATGGCTTCTCTACTAATATGGCTTCTCCACCCCATTTGTTGCCAAACAGGTGCTACCCATAGCGTCTTGCTCCTTTTCGCTTTTCGCTATTCGCTTTCGTTTTTTGACGGAATGCGGATGGCGATTTGCGGGTATCGGACAAGAGATTTTCGACCGTTAATTAATCTCTGTGACGACGCTTTAAGGTAGGATATGAAGCAAGTTGAGCGTTTAATCGCAAACGAGGATAACGCTAATGCTTACTCATATACAAGAGTTAGTCTAGCAAGCAGTGTTATCTCTGTCAACCGGTGTTATAAGGCTCTAGTAAGGCATAAAATTGAGTGCTCTGGGAGGAAATTACAAATTTTAATAGCCATAGTGGTTAATTCTTGGAGGTTTGACCTTTGACGTAGCGCAATAAGCAATAAGCTAGCGCAAATAGCGCTGCACGTTTCGTTCGTGCTCGGATAAAGTTTTGGCAAAATGCGTTGCCCCGTCTTTGCCAGCCAAAAAGTAGACGTAGTCAGTGGCAGTTGGGCTTATTACCGCCTCGATAGAGCCCAAACCAGGATTACAGATCGGGCCCGGAGGCAGGCCTTGATGACGGTAGGTATTGTAGGGTGAGTTAAGATTAGTGCTGAAGGGCACCCCCAAAGCATCGGCGGCGTAATGCACTGTCACGTCAGATTCCAACATTTTACCTGACTTTATGCGGCGCAGGAATATTCCGGCCACGATAGCCCGGTCAGTTGGATTAGCCACTTCTTTTTCGACGATTGATGCCAGAGTTAGCCCCTCGTGCAAGGATAGCCCTTGTTTGGTCAGTCCAGCGCGCAAATTGGCGTCAACCCGGCGGTCAAAGTTAGCCAGCATTGATTGGATCAGCATTTGGGCTGTAGTCTGGCTACTGATTTGATAACTATCCGGAAAGAGATAGCCTTCAAGGCCGGCGCCAGCGGGACGCGCGATCAAAAAGCTAAAATCATAACTGCCCCTCAGGGCCGCTTCAAAATCGACCGATTTAATGCCCTGTCCGCCGGCCAATTGTTCAATTTTAGCAATTGTAAGACCTTCAGGAATAGTCAGATGGCTCTGATCAACTTTACCGCTGGCAAACATCCGGGCAATTTCTGAAGTGCTCAGCGCAGGGCTAATAGAGTAAGTACCCGACTGCAGCTTGGCGCTTAAGTTATGCACAGCCACGTAAAACAAGAAAGCCGGCTGGCTGCGAATTAAGTTGACGTCCTTAAGTTTTTTTGCAGTTTCGACCTGTCCTTGGCCCGGAGTAATTGTAAAGGATGTCGGCGCAGTTGACGAGCTAACGGCCCGCAAATTCAATCGGTACCAACCGTAGAAGCCGAAGATAGCGGCTACCACTACCCAGCCGAAAACCATTAACCAATGTGGGCCTCGCCGTTTCATAAGTTATCCAGGTAGTCCTGCAAAATGATAGCCGCTGCTTCCATATCAACATCCGTCCTGATGTGGGCTTTGTGGCTTAACCTCTCTTTGGCTTGAGCAGTGGTACCGGCTTCGTCTTGCAAGATTATAGGCAGATTAAGGCTCTGCAGTAAGGTTGTAAACATTTTAATGGCTCCCGTTTGAATGGTATCTTGTCCGTCCAGTCCGCGCGGCAAACCTACCACTATGGCGCTAACTGCCTGCTCTCGCGCAACTTCCCGCAGGCGGTCAACGGGATCGGCCTGTTTTTCTAAGGTCTTTAGAGGTTGGGCAATTTTGGTTTCGTCATCCCCGACAGCCAAACCAATTCGGGCATGACCATAGTCGATTCCTAAGTAGCGTTTCATCAGAATCTAGTATAACAGGGCCTCAGCTTACCCTTTACTAGACACCTTCACCTCAATCTTAATATGGCTCGTAATGCTCGGCAGTTTAGTGACCCAAAACGGCGAAAGGCTAATTTCTGAGCGCTCCACTCCTGGCAGTTTGGCTGTAGTATCAGCCGCGTCACCATACCTCATTCCTTTAATTTGCTTGCCAATGGCCACCGTGTCAATCTTGGCGCCGGCATAGGCCTCCGTACCTAAGCTAAAACTCTGAGCGCTACCGGTTTTTTTGCCGGGAGTTAATTTGGCGCTGGCGCTGCCATCATCGTAAATCTGATTTTGATCGCCAACTTGTTCGGCAGCCTTGGCTTTGATGAGAGCTGAGAAATCAGTTTTGCTCACCGCCAGCTCACTGTAATCGACTTTCACGGTCACGGTCGTTTGGGTGGCTTCCGCGTCAACGGTCGGGTCGGCCTTAGCCTCGGTGGATGTTTGAGTAAACGATTCGGGAATAATCCGGTAGTCACTAGCGGCCTTATTCTCCAGGTCCTTTTGAGCACCGTCCTTATCCTTGGCTAATAGATCGGCCTTGGCCTTGTCGATATCAGCCGCCGTTACCACGGCCACTTGCTTGGTAGTGCCGCCAGACATCTGGCCGCCGGTACCTTTTAATTTATCCGAAGGCGCACTGCCCACGGTGTAAAGCGTGCCGCTGGCTAAATTAAAATCATCACCGGCACTGGTAGCGGCAACGGGCACGCTGGCCGAGGTAGAGCCGCAAATGCCTAGGAACGGCACGGCTGCCGGTACGGCCACGTCGGCAGTACTGGCAAACTTTTTGCCGTTTGCGGCAGTGAAAATTGTTCCAGCCGGCAATGTTCCCGGGTTATAACAATAATTAGTCACGGTAACAGTGCCCCCAGCTTTGGTACCAATATCTTTTTTACCGGTGGCAGGAACGCTCGCCGTTAGGTCCTTACTGGATGTTAGATTCTGTCCGGCTAATATTCCCTTGGTGGGGCTAGAGTCTTTAGCTTGAGGATCAATACTAAAGTCAAAGTTAACGTCGACTTTGGACCCTTTAGCATAAAGGGTAACGTGCGCGCTTTTTATAAAGTAATTCAAAACCAGCAGCAGAACGACCGTCCCGATGGCAGCTCCGGCCCACAAGAGGCGCTTTTGCAAGGCGTTAAAATCGGGAACTTTGGATTTTGCGGCACTGATGATGTTAGGGCTTGAGTCGGAACCCAGTGCAGGCTCGGAACCGGAGGCTGAAGTCTCAATCGGCTTGCGCACCATCATTGGGCTGGCAAAACTAGGGCGTGGAGATTTATTGGGTGCCGGGGCGGGAGTCGGCATAGCCGAAGGTAGGTCCTTGGCAGACTGGTTATCCTCTTCGCCTTCGATAATGTCACTGGTGTTGTCTTCGAGCGGGGGGGGAGCTGCCGGCAAAGCAGGCTGACTTTTAAGGGTAGCGGCAACTGACAAGCCAACCCGTCCGGCCAAGTGGGCGGCAGTGCGATCGCCCGTTACCAGCACCAACTCTTTGCCGGCATCGGCCGCGGCTTTTTTAAGCAGCTTTAAATTGACTATGCTCTGCAGTAAAGTTGAGCGTTTGGGCACCACAACTTTGACCGACTTACTTTTTAGCTTGAGCAGTTTATCAATCGCCGCCGTAATTTCTTCGTCGGCCTCTAAATAGATGACGTCGTCGTTCATGCCTGTACCGCTCGGGAAAGCTTTTCCATAATGCTTTCGGTTATACTCTCTGAATTTATCACATCCAGCCCCAGATTGGCGAGGCCCATCGGCGTAATGTCGGCATAGCTGGTTAGTTTACCAGTCGTATCGAACACGCGGTTAACTTCTTTGGGGCTAATGTGGCTAACGCTGGGTTGGCGGGCAAAGGGCAGGTTTTTAAGCCAAGTCTTGTCTTTAAGCGCCCGCATGATCTGGGGCAGGCCGGTGCCTCCGCCGCAGAGCAGAATTTTGGCCGGCAGGTGATCGACTTTGTCGAACTCCGATAGTGATAATTCTACGCCCGACAGCCAAACTTTTACGTCATTTTCTAGGGCTTTTTCTACCAAGCTGGCCGCACGGGGCTTTAGCTCGCCGGCGCCGTAAGCCAGTTTCATTTCTTCGGCTTTTTCAAAACTCAAGTTAGCCACCTGGGCAATACGTTTAGTAAAACTGCGACCGCCAATGGCAAACATTTTGGTGCCCTCGACACCCCCGTTATTGACGAGAGCGATGTCAGTAGTGCCCCCGCCGATGTCGATAAAGATGGCGTTAAATTCATTAGAATCCTGAACGCCGACGGATTTGGCGACGGCAAATGGTTCGGCCGCGATATTAATTAAATTTAGATCCAGGTTGGTTGCCACCCGCTGCAACGCGCCAAGGTGAACCATTGGGGCAAAAGCGCAAAACAGCTGAATGCTGACGTCGCGGCCTTGAAAGCCAATGGGGTTGGTAATGCGGTAGCCGTCGATTTGAACGTCGACGATGGCGGTGTTCACCAGTTTTACTTCGATCTCTTGATAGCCCGTTTCCCAGCTAAGCTGCTGTCGGGCCCGTTCAAAAGCCCGGTATTGCACCCGGTCGAGGATTTTGCGCAACTCGGGCATGTCAATGGGGTCAGACGGCCGCAAACGCTTGTACTTAACGGTAGTCGAGGTGCCTTTAACCAACTCGCCGGCAATGCCGATAACGACGTCTTTAGCCACTACGCCGCTCATTTTTTCGGCTTGCTTAAGCGCCGCGTCGCAGTTTTCGACTACTCCGGCAATATCGGTAACGGCTCCGGATTGCATATCGGTTAGGCGCTGGCGCTGGCGCCCGACGCCGATGATTTGGACGTTGTTGCCTTCGACTTTGCCCACAAGAGCTTTAACGAATTCCGTACCAATATCAAGCGCGACCAGGTATTGATCCTGATCTTTGGTCCGCAGTTTAACGAATTTTTCGATGATTTTTAGAGCCATGCTTTAGTCCATCAAGTCTATAAAGTCCATAAAGTCACCGAGCCGATTAAGTCCTGGGGCTTGACGGACTTGAAAGACTTTTGACTTGACGGACTATTTTATTTTACTGCTTATGCTCATCGAAGTAAAATTGACTAATTACTCATTTTATGGTAATTTCTCAAAGTCTGGCCAATAATCGGCGCCAGCTCGCATGAGGAGGCCGATATGGCCACCGTAATTCGTCTGGGAAATCAGGCCATGACAGCTCGTGAAATGCGTCAGGGCCATCGCTACGTCCTTTCGGAGGATCACCCCACACTGGGAACCCCGTTCAACGGGCGGCCCTTCACCTTCAGGTTCGGCCAATTCTGGGGTCCTGCTTCGTGCGACGAGTTCGCTGCTGGGCCATGCCTCCCGCGTGGCCGGAGTCAATCTCCATCCAGCCGCCAGATTCTCGTGCAACAGGACGACATCGAGTGGGCGGAGTCAGTTGAGTTGGGCCTTCTGGGTTTCGACTCTGACGGTAACCGACTGCCAGGAGCAACCGTATCGGTGTGGGAAGTCCTGGAGGACTGACCAAGATCCCGGACGGCGAGGTGAGGCTTATCCTCCCCAAGCCTCCCTCGTCCGTCCGGACCAATCGCCGGGCGGTGAGGTTGGGTCTGGCCGTACCCAACCCGCCGCTCGGCGCAGGCCGCCGGGCGGCAGTACCGCAGCGGGCTTCCTACGACCCCCGCGCGAGACCTGCCGCCCGGCCTCATCGCCCTGAATCCGTTCCCCCTTCGGGTTCAGAGGCTCCGAGCCCCAGGGACAAATGGTCCCTGGGGCTACCCCCCCACCGCACTTTGGCATATCCGTCCGGTGCGGTTTTTTAGTATTTTTTTAACCATTACTGCTTCAAGACCTGGTCTTGACTAGGCACGCAAGACCAGGTCTTGAATTTGTTATGCTCGATTTTCTGTGAGATATGTAATTGACTAGAATTCTGAAGCCGATACAATGTCCCTTACGCCAAATCGGCGGGCAGATCCGTCCCCCGGAAAGGAGGGAACGTGTCGCAGCCGTCAACAGACACACCGGTCCCTCCTGACCAGGAAGGGCCCGGCGAGAAGGAACGAGCTCTTGTAGCCCGTGCGCAAGTGGGAGACGTCGACGCATTCGCAGAGCTGGTCCGAGAAGCCCAGGCTGAGGTATACACCCTGGCCTACCGCTTGACCGGCAATGACGACGACGCAAAGGACGTCGCCCAAGACGCATTCTTGCGCGCATTCCGCAGTATCAAGCGTTTTCGCGGTGACGCAAGGTTCTCTACCTGGATGTACCGCATCACGGCCAACTGCGCCGCTACACACCTGAGCAAGCGGAGCAAGGCCGGCCACGATGAGATTCAAGATGACGATGCTTTGCCCGATGAGCGGCCGGAGTCAAATCCAGAGGGCATGGCCGAGGCCGGAATTTTGCGAGACAAAATGACGGCCGCGTTGGCCAAACTACCTCCTTCCTTGCGTGTTGTTGTCGTATTGCGCGACGTGTACGACTTGCCACATGAGGACATAGCCTCCGAGCTCGGCATCACCGAATCCGCCGCCAAGGTCCGGCTCCACCGTGCTCGCCGCAAACTGCGGGAATATCTTTTCCCTATGCCAGGAGACGAGAACAAGCCGCCAAAAAAAGCGAGAGAGAGCCAAGCCCGAAGCCAGTATGACTAGGTTTCAAAAAGACCGGGCGTTGCTTCTTGAATTAACAGCCCAAGGGCTCTCCGACAAAGAAATTGGAGAGCGACTGGGTAGCATCAGCGCTAATGCGGTTCAGAAGAGACGGCGACGCATACAACACCGTCAAGAACAGCCGAAGAGTAAATCTTCGAAATCAGGAGAGTGAGGATAGCTAATGTAGTCCTCACTCTCCTGCGGCCCGCGGCCATGCAAATGAGCACCCGTGGGTCTCTTTAATTCCAAGCTTAGTGGTGACCTTGTGGAGAGATCTATCCAGATAGATGTTTCGGCTTTGCTCAACACGACAAGGGGAATACTGTAAGATAACTGCAATGGTTCAAACTCTTACTAAAGTTACGCCCGACGTGTTAAGCGAGATTAAGATAGAGATGGAGATTCGCCAAACCGGCGAGGTTTTTTTGCTCTTTACCCTCGGCAGCCAGTTTGATCATTTAATTAAACAGCAGATGGATAAACTGGGTGTGTATTGCCTGGTGGCCGATCCAGCCCAAATTACGGCCAGCGACGTTCAAAAATTAGAGCCAACCGGTCTAATTCTGTCTGGTGGTCCGGGTTCCGTCCATGTTGAGCCGCCGCCTTTTGACGATAAAATTTTTGACCTCGGTATTCCAACTTTAGGGATTTGTCTGGGGCTGCAATTATGGGCCCAGCATATTGGGGTCAAAGTAGTGGCTGGTGATAAGCGCGAATTCGGTACTCACCCTTTAACCATCAATATTCCAGCCTCTGATCTATTTGCCGGCGCCGATTCCGTAATCCCGGTTCTAGAGAGCCATGGCGACAGGATTGAGGCAGACAAGAAGCTGACGATTCTTGCAAGTACGGCTAACGCGCCCGTAGCGGCCGCCCGATCTAAGCATCTCTGGGGCGTGCAGTTTCACCCGGAAGTGACCGAAACCACTTTTGGGCCCACCTTATTTCAAAATTTTTGTTTTAATATTTGCGGCGCAAAAGATGTATTCCCAGCCGCCGAAGTGGCAAAACACAAGATCATCCACCTGGCAAAGACGATTGGCGGCAAACGCGTGCTTTTGGCGCTATCTGGCGGCTCTGACTCCTCGGTGGTAGCCTATTTGCTTAAAATGGCATTAGAAGGCAAGACCGGGCAGTTGCGCGGAGTTTACATTAAAGGCATCGACCGGCCCGATGATGAAGAATTCGTGCAGCAGTACTTTGACAAAGCGTCATGGGTCGAAGTTAAAATTATCGATGCCACCGATCGGTTCTTGGAAGTCTTAAAAGGTAAGGTCACTATGGCTGAAAAGCGAGTAGCCATGCGCAGTGTTTATAAAGCGGTATTGGAAGAAGAGGCAAATACGTTTAAGGCAGATTTTATCGCCCAAGGTACGCTATATACCGATATTTCTGAAAGCGGCGGCGGTTACCAGAGCGGTGCGCGCAAGGATCAGATTAAGCTGCATCATAATACTAACCTGGGCTTTAGCGTGGCCGAATTAACGCCGCTGGATGATTTGGTTAAAGATAGTGCCCGTAACATTGGCCGGGCAGTTGGTGCTCCTGAAGCTTTGCTGGTACGCCATCCTTTTCCTGGTCCAGGTTTGGTAGTGCGTATAGAGGGTGAAGTAACCGCGGAGAATTTAATGATTGCCCGCAAGGTAGATGGTATTTATATAGAGGAACTGCGCCAAGCCAAACTATACGGAAATGTTTGGCAGGCTGGGGCGGTCGTAACGCATTCCATTACGACTGTGTCAAAAGGAGATGAGTCGGGCACTGGGCTGGTAGTGGCCTTGTGGGCGGTCTGGAGCGTTAACGGTTTTACGGCCCAGGCGGCAGAATTGCCTTATGATTTCTTAAAAACTGCGGCCCAGCGCATTACTAATGAAGTGCGTGAAGTCGGAGCAGTGGTTTACCGCGTCTCGGACAAGCCGCCGGCCACGATTGAGTGGGGATAGGGTCGCTTCGCTCCAATTTTTAAGTTACGATTTTCAATTTTCAGTTGTGCATATAGTGTGTCATCCCACAGTTTAGCCGGGGTCTTTCTTGACACGAATTCGTGTCAACACGTATTGACAAACTATATCTGTTGGCAAAAACATAGCTTGTGTGCGTGGGAGCATGCGGGTATATGCGTACGCTTGCGATTATCAGCTTTACCGAGTAGATTGGTACTACTGGTTCCTTGACCCCTCCTGGAAGAAGGCAAATCGTGCAAATAAGGAAGTACATTCCCCATGGGTCCGCCCGTAACCGGGCCACAGCACTGACCTTTACTCGCTTCTTTGGCATTGTTCCCCTAGCCCCGGGGATGTTCTTGTACGGAATCTACCTATCTCTGTTCTGGGGATGCGTCATCCTGATGGTATTTTTAGCGCTCGCGCTCACCGATTACGTGGACGGCAAGTGGGCACGTGATTCCGGCCTGGCCAGTACTTATGGCAGACAGCTCGATCGGATGGTCGATAAGTGTTTCGCCTTCTACAGCCTGGCTTTCCTCGGCATAGCACTAAAGTTCAATGCCGCCGGGTACATGACAGTTCTATTCGTTGGAATCGTCTTATTTCGGTTTATTCAGGACTGCCAGGGTAGCCATTTCAACAACCTGCACCCAACCGTTTCCTCCAACAAGTGCGGCAAGGCGAAGACCTGGGTCGACGACGGAGCAATTGCGACGGCTTACTTCGTGCTGTTGTTGGCTCACCACTTCGACTGGAGTGCCAACTGGGCAGCTCTGGCCGCCTGCGTAATCCTGACGGGTTCGGCCAGCCTGGCACGTATCAGCCTGGAACAGAAGCGCCGATTGTAGCCACCTTCCAACGGATCAAGGACCAGTACGCCAACTCCGGGAGCTTCGTGCTCCCGGAGTTAGGCATCCAAGACTATTTCTCTACAGAGTAGTTGGGTGCTTCTTTCATAATTTGAACGTCGTGCGGGTGGCCTTCGCGCTGACCGGCAGCCGTTACACGGATGAAGCGCGTCAATGTTCGGAGTGATTCGAGGTCGGGCGATCCCGTGAGGCCCATCCCCGCTCGTAATCCGCCCGTTAGCTGCACCACCGTATCGGCCAACGAGCCGCGGTAGGGAACCCGGCCTTCAATGCCTTCAGGCACCAATTTGGAACCTTGTTTTTGAAAATAGCGATCAGGTGAACCGTCTTTCATGGCCCCAATTGAGCCCATGCCGCGGTAAACTTTAAATAATCTCCCTTGATACATCTCCGTCTCTCCAGGCGATTCTTCAGTACCGGCCAATAGTGAGCCAAGCATGACTGTTTCGGCACCAGCGGCCAGAGCTTTGGTAATATCGCCGCTGTAACGAATCCCCCCGTCGGCCATTACCGGCACGCCGTATTCGCGAGCCGCGCGGCTGGTTTCTAGTACGGCTGTAAGTTGCGGCATGCCCACACCCGTGACGATCCGGGTAGTGCAAATCGAGCCTGGACCAATCCCCACTCGCACGCCGTCTACGCCGAGCTCACAAAGATCACGGGCACCTTCGTATGTGGCCACATTCCCGCCGATTAAGGGTAGGTTGGGATGACGCTTTTTTATCGCTGACAGGGTTTTTAATACTGCCTCGGCGTGGCCGTGTGAGCTATCGACGATTACGACATCGACTTGAGCTTCTACCAATGTGTCGACCCGGTCTAGAGTTTTGGCTGTTACACCAACGGCCGCGCCGACCAAGAGACGCCCTTCCGCGTCCTTGGCGGCGTGGGGGTGCCGGCGCATTTTCTCGATATCCTTAATTGTAATCAGGCCGGCCAAGTGTCCGGATTTATCAATTAGCGGCAGCTTTTCTATCTTATATTGGCCCAGCAGTTGTTTGGCTTGCTCAAAATTGGTTCCTACCGGCGCCGTAATAAGCTTAGTTTTAGTCATAACGTCTTTAACTAAGCGGTCCAAATCTTCTTCAAAGCGCAGGTCGCGGTTAGTAACCATGCCAATTAACTTGCCCTGTTTGTCGACAACGGGAACACCGGAAATATGAAACTGTGACATTAAATTATCGACGGTCCGAATCGTATCCTCGGGCCCGCAAACCACCGGATCTAGGATTGTGCCGTGCTCGCTGCGCTTAACCCGATTGACGATGGCCGCCTGGGCGGTGCTATCGAGCGATTTATGAATAAAGCCAATGCCACCTTCGCGCGCCATGGCGATGGCCATTGATGCCTCGGTCACGCTGTCCATGGGAGAGGAGACCAGGGGAATATTAAGAGTAATCTGCTTGGTTAGCCTGGTAGTAAGATCAGCGGAATCAGGCGGAACTTCGGAGCGCTGGGGCGCCAGCAGAACGTCATCGAAGGTTAGACCTTCGGCCAGGTCAGGGTTTTGGATCTTTGCTACCTGGTTAGAATTTGGGGCTGGCTTCATAAGTGCTCGAGTAATTGTAAGCATTTTAGCAAATTTATCTGCGAGGGCATAGGGATTAGAGGAACGCTTCGCTTAGGTTTAGGTAGGCGAAGAACCCTACACTAATCCCTAATCCCTAATCCCTAATCCCTAATCCCTAATCCCTAATCCCTAATCCCTAATCCCTAATCCCTAATCCCTAATCCCATGCTAAGATACTTTGTATGAAATATTTTCCCGTTATATTGTCCGTAATAGTTATTGGTTTAATTATTGCCGTCGTCTTCACGTTTCAGGCAAAAGCGCCAACATCACCACAAACTAAGCAAGGAACCACCATGTCAGATCAAACTACTCCCGCTCCCAGCACTCTTCAAAGCACCGATTTAGTAGTTGGTACTGGGGCCGAAGCTGCCAGTGGCCAAAAAGTTAAAGTCCACTACACTGGCACCCTAACCGACGGCACCAAATTTGACAGTTCTGTAGACCGCGGCCAGCCATTTGAGTTTACTCTTGGCGTCGGCCAGGTAATAAAAGGTTGGGATCAAGGCGTGGTGGGGATGAAAGTCGGCGGCAAGCGCAAGTTGGTTATTCCCCCTGATCTCGGTTACGGCCCACAGGCCAACGGTAAAATTCCGGCAAACTCTACATTGGTTTTTGAAGTCGAACTTCTCAGCGTCCAATAAGTTCTAATAATCTAGCTATTATTTGACTTTAATTTGTATTTCTAACTATTGACGTTAGTAATATAATTAATTGTGGGCATTATTCTTATGCCAGCATGTCTTTAAGTAGCAAGGCAGTATCGCGGTAACTCGCGCAACCAAAATTCGGACAGTTTGAGCAAAGTAGGGGGTTAGTATGGAACCGGTTACCCACCTCACACGCAAGGTATGGCTGCTGGATGTGCCGTTCGGGTTTCAACGATGCGACGAACTGGGACCGCCATGCACGCAATGCAGCGTGGAGAATGATCAAACGTCGGAAGCTCGCTGGCAGCGGTGGTTTCGAGTCGGCGATCGCTGGGAACACTTCTGCAAAAAGGAGGGATGCAGGCTCGTTACCGATGGTGTTCGTGTGGCACGGTTGGTCAAGGACCTCCTGGAGAGCTACAGAGATCGGACGTTGTTGAATTCAACCATCGCTGAACCCGGCGATGTCAACACCAGCGACGCAGTGACAACTGCCGCCTGACAGCTCACACCATCCCATTCGCGCGAGCAGGGGCCGGTTCAACCGGTCCCTGCTCCCGAGCATTTCATCTGCAATTTGGCAGATGATTTTTGTTTTAAGCATAAGCGTATTGCAATTATGGTTAGGCGGGTTGATACTTATGGTAGAAGTACGCTCGTTTGCACGAAGTACGCGCACCGATCGACATGAGGAAGGAGCCCAGAATGCGGCGATGCAAGATACGTTTGCGCCCAACCCACCGACCCCAGCCCCAAGCAGATGGGCTGAGCCAAGAGCCTTACGCGGTCCATGCAAAATGGCTGCGTTCAGAAGCGAGTATTTGCTATGTGAGAGCCCTAGCCGAGAATGACGCTCAGGCAGCATTGCGCGTGTTCGAGCTGATTGAGCTCGGCGCTGATCTCACAGGCGTCGCCGAGGGATTACGCGAAGACCTACCCCACCGGGTTGGCCTTCTACGGCGAAAGGCCGAGGCCGCTCATAGCAGGGGTGAGGATGAGTTCGTCCTCGCTCTACTGCGAGAGCACCTCCAGCCTTCTCTTCTGCCAGCCTGATGGCCGAAGTCCCTCTTCTAACTATGCCGAGTGAGCGTGAGTACCCCCTCTCACGCTCACTCGGCCGCGGCCCGAACTTTAATGTTCGGGCTCTTCTGCCCTACGTCTTACTGGATGTGGGGCTCCGCATTGTTACAATGCTTATTCCAGTACGGCTTTAATGCGTCGTACTCCAGCGCTAGATGATTCCTCTTTTTTGATCTTAAACTTTTTGCCATCTTCACCCAGAGCTCCAGTATGCGTCACGTGGGGGCCGCCGCAAATTTCTTGGCTGTACCACTCCCCCTTTGGGTCGCCGGCCGTATAAACCTTAACTTTTTCGCCGTATTTGTCGCCAAAGGCACCCAAAACCCCTTGAGTCAGAGCCTGCTTAGTCGGCAGCTCCTGCCAGTCCATTGGCCAGTCTTTTTGGATGTTTTCGTTTACGATGCGCTCCACTTCGGCAATTTGCTCGGGTGTCATTTTCTCGCTGTGGCTAAAGTCAAACCGCAGGCGTTCGGGGGTAATATTTGATCCGCGCTGGACAACATGATCGCCCAGGACCAATCGAAGGGCCTTGTACATTAAATGCGTGGCGGTGTGATATTTGGTACTCATTTCGGAGTGGTCAGCTAAGCCACCTTTAAACTGGCCGACCGTGGCCGTGCGCGAGCGGTCTTTTTGCTCAGACATTAGTTTGTCGAAGTCTGTTTGGCAATTATCGTCAATTGAAATACCACGCGCTTGTGCCTCTTCTAGCGACAGTTCCGGGGGGAAGCCAAAGGTATCAAAGAGTACGAACATGTCCTCACCCGTAATAGGCTTAGGCTGGCTGCTCGCTTTGGGCATTTCTGTATTGGCAGGTTTTTTGAGTTGGTTATTAAACGAGAGTGTCCCGGTTAGTGAAACGCTAAAAAGTCGACGATCAAACATTTTAAGTCCGTGCTCGAGTGTCCTTCGGAACTGGGTCTCTTCCCGCATCAATGTATCAAGCACCTGATTTTCACGTTCCTTAACCTCTGGATACGCGTCGCGGTAAATACCCGTGATAACCGGCACGATTTGATCCATAAAATCTTCGCGCAAATTCAAAACTAGAGTCTGGCGGATGGCGCGGCGAATAAAGCGGCGCATAACGTAGCCTTGGGCGGTGTTGCTTGGCACTACTCCGTCGACAGCCAAAAAGGTGGCGGCACGTAAATGGTCAGCAATGATGCGCATGGGGACGGTTTGATTGCTATAATCGAATCCCGAAAGCTCCTGCAATTTTTCGATAATTGGCCAAATTAGGTCAATTTTGAACATGTCGGGATTATCTATTGCTGCTGCCGCGATTCGCTCTAGTCCTCCGCCAAAGTCGACATTTCGCTTAGGCAATTCATCAATACCGCCGTCTTCACGTTTAAGGTACTGCATAAAGACGGAGTTGCCAATTTCCATGTAGCGGCCGCAGTCGCAGTTGGGATGGCAGTGCTTACCCCACTTGGGATCGTGCTCGACGTCATCAAACAGATAGAACACTTCAGCACATGGGCCGCAGGGATCGCCTACTGGCGTAGTTTCAGGGCCTTTTTCACCACGGTTCCACCAGTTTTTCTTAGCTTCGTAGAGAAAAATTCGCTCGCCTGATTTAATACCGCGTTCGTAACCATCGATCTCGGAGCCGATTTCGGCCACTTGCGGCTCAATACCTTTTTGTTTAAACAGCTTTTGCCAAACTTCGACTGATTCAGTGTCGCGAGGAATACTGTATTTTTTATCGCCAATAAAGGCTGTGACATAGAGCTTTTGCGGGTCGAGACCAACAATGTCTGTCAAGAATTCCCAGAACCATGGCAGCTGTTCGGTTTTAAAATATTCACCAAGACTCCAGTTGCCCAACATCTCAAATAGCGTTGTATGGCGGTTATCGCCGACTTCATCAATGTCTTCAGCCCGGAAACAGGTTTGGGAATTAACTAGCTTGGTGCCCTGGGGATGTTTTTGCCCAAGCAGGTACGGCACCAGCGGCTGCATGCCCGACCCGGTAAAAAGGGTAGTGGCGTCCTCCTGCGGCACTAAGTTAGCCCGCGGGATGACGGTGTGACCCTTGGATTTGAAGAATTCTAAGTATTTAAATCGAATTTCGTCTGCGGTCATAAACTCTATTGTACCTAAAAAGCCGCGGAGGCAGAAATGGCTGCTCCTACGTTGGCTTTAACGGGCTGAATTACGCCGCCCCCTAGTACTCGCTCGCCGTCATAAATCACGGCCGATTGGCCGGGAGCCACGGCTCGCTCGGAGTAATCCGTCATGACTTCGTAGCCGTTGGCGGTTTGATTTAAGTGGCAGTCAATTAATTGGGCACGGTAGCGACTGCGCACCTGGTAGGTTTTGGTCGGGTCGGGGTCGCCATTAATCCAGTGGATATTTCCGATGCTGAATTTATTTGAGGACAGGCGTAGGTCAGCCGGATCGTCCGTTACGTAAACCGTGTTCGTTTCCATGTCTTTGCCAATCACAAAATAGGGTTTTCCACCGCCAATACCAAGGCCATGGCGCTGGCCAATAGTAAAAAACAAGGCTCCATCATGAGAACCAACTTCAACTCCGTCACTGGCGCGGATTACTGGCCCGGACCTTGCTTTAGTGTATTGACTCAAGAAATCTTTAATTCCAACTTCGCCGACAAAGCAAATCCCCTGCGAATCGGGTTTAGTGGCAGTTGGAAGTTTAAACTCTTGGGCGAGCCGACGGACTTCAGGCTTAGTCAATTTACCGATTGGCAGAATAACCCGCGATAAGGCCCCAGCGTTCACTCGATATAAAAAGTAGCTCTGATCCTTGGCGCGATCAACCCCGGCATGCAATTCATGACATTTGACGTTTGACATTTGACGATTGACGATTTGTGCGTAATGCCCAGTAGCAATTAAATCAGCCCCATCCGTCAAGGCCGCCTCTAGAAAGAGTTTAAATTTGATCTCTTGGTTGCACATAATATCAGGGTTAGGCGTGCGTCCAGCCCGGTATTCTTCTACCAAATAATCCACCACGAGAGAACGATATTGATCTTGAAAGTCAAAAACTTTAAACGGGATGTCCAAAGTAGCGGCAACCGCTTTGGCATCAGCTAAATCTGTCTTCCACGGACAAGCCACTCCGGCCACTTCTTGGGTCCAGTTCTGCATATAAACCCCAACCACCTTATAGCTCTGCTGCTTCAAAAGCGCCGCCGTAACTGAGCTATCTACTCCCCCGCTCATTCCCACGTAAACTGTTTTCATAGCATTACAGTTTCAAGACCTGGTCTTGCACGCTCATTCAAGACCAGGTCTTGAGCCGACTGCACAAAATTTTGATATGCGCCTACCTTATTAGCCTCAGGAAAATAATCAAGAATGACATCTTTGATTAACCAGGAATTACGTCCGCTTAGGTAATCCTGGTAACTCGACCAAGGATAGGTTTCGATGTCGCGACCGATGTGGTGGGGGTTATTATGAATATATGCTGATGCCTGAACTAGATAGCCGTCGCTATCGATCTCACGTTCGCCATATGGACCCTGAAAAAGATGTCCAATGTGCTTATATTTAGGATTGAAGTACATGGCGTAAGCTACATTGAGACGTTGCATTAACCGCGCGATTGCTCCAGCCTCCATCTCTTTTAGCAGAAGATGGTAATGATTGCGCATCAAGCAGTAGCTGACAACTCTAACATTTTCTAGCTCACTATACTTTTGGATATTATCAATAAAGCGCTGGTAATCGACTGGGGTCAGGAAAAGACTTTCCTTGTTATTACCACGGTTATAAACGTGAAAGTAAGAGCTATCGGTGTGACGTTTGAGGTATCTATATGGCATAGTCAAAAGTGTATCGATCAAAAAGCGTAAGTGCAAGCATTACCACTTCAAGACCTGGTCTTGCGTGCGTAGCCAAGACCAGGTCTTGATCTTTTGATCTAGTCAGTAAAGTTTTGGGTGACCATCAATCCATAACGTCCGCCGTCGATTATGCCGATGCCTACGGTGCCGTAGTCCGGGGATAAAATATTGGCCTTGTGTCCAGGTGAGTTCATTAGGCCAGTGTGGGCCAGCTGTAGTGTAGGAGCCAGGGCCAGGTTTTCTCCGGCGGCTAGGTACTTAACCCCACCAGCCTCCATGCGCTGGAAAGGGCTTTTACCCTCCGTGTTAACGTGCGAAAAATAGCCGAGCGCAAACATGTCCCGAGAATGTTTGCGCGCTACTGCGCGAGCAGTCTCATTTAATCGCAAGGCTTTAAGCCCCCGGCTGGTGCGCTCTTTGTTTACGAGTACCAGCATGGCCGCCTCGGCTGGTTCATTAACGCGCACGTCTGTGGTGGTAAAGCCCAGGGTAATGGTTTCACTGCTTTCGGGCTTAACCGTAATAAAGTTGAGAGAATCAGTTACGGCGCTTCCAATTAAACTGTTAACTCCCCGCTGTAATTGACCGCTGTACCCCAGTAACAACCTTGGCAGATTAGCCTTTGTCACAAGCTCTTTTTGTTCAGTCGAAAAAGGCAGCGCTGTAAAAATAACTAGGCCGATGGCGGCAATTAACCCGACGCGAATGATGTTAATGACGACTCCGGTCCAGCGGTTCAATGGAGAGCTCAGCCAGTGTCGGGGCACCCGCTGTAAGAGCCGGCGTACAGCTATGACATAAATTATTTCGATTAAGAGCAGAATAAAGAGGTAGGCGGCCACTGCCGCGAGGGAAGGTATTAGGCCGATGGCTTTTGCCAGCCACACACCCGCTTTGGCATAGGCCAGACTGGCTATCACGGCCGCCAAAACGAATCCTACTAAATCAACGGCAACCACCGCAAATCCCCGACGGTAGCCTTCCCACCCGCCGTATGCCAAGAGCAACACTATAATTAAATCAACCCACCACACAGCTACTTGCCTGACCAAATTACGTACAGGGTTTTTTGCAGCTCCGATAATGTAAGCTGTTGAGAATAACTAGTGTCCCACCACTTGCTGCGCCGCCAATCGCGGTCGGTGGTGGAGTGATTAATAATTTTGACGCCCGGATCAAGCGCCCGTTTGAAAGTGACGCTAGCGCGGCGCTGATGATATGGCGAGGTGACTAAAATAAGACTGCTCAACTGATGCTCACGGGCGATAACGGCCACCCCAGCGGCGTTCTGGTTGGTGTTGACCGAAACTTCATCAAGCAAAATGTCTGAAGCAGGCACACCATTCCCGATAGCAATACTCTTCATAGACTCAGCGTTAGAAGGACTGTTGGGATCAAGGGCGGCTCCGGAAAAGATGATAAGCGGCGCCCACTTTTCTCGATATAACCGAACGGCCTCCAGAGTACGGGCCCGGGTATCTCCACCGCTAATAGCTACAATGGCGTCGGATTTGACCAAAGGGCTTTGCGGCGAAAGATAGAATCCGATGCCGAAAAACATGGCCGCGGCCAGTATGGCAGTAAATATAATCAGAAACAGAATCACTTTTAGAAAGCTTCTCATCAAAGCTATTCTAGCTTATTTCTCGCACCCGGCCCAAGACTACGGGCAGAACTTGAATCAACTGGTCGATATCGGATGGGACCGTGGATTTTCCCAGGCTAAAGCGCAGGCTACCGCGGGCTTTTTCGGCGCTGCACCCGATTGCCAGCAAGACGTGCGACGGATCAACACGGCCGGTACTGCAAGCTGAGCCGGTTGAGGCTTGGATACCTGCTTGGTCGAGATATAAAACCGCCTTCTCGCCATCGATACCAGGAACTGAAATATTAAGATTATTCGGCAATCGTTTCTTGGCATGCCCATTTAAAACAAGGTTGGGGATTACCCCATTAAGACGCTTCAGGCAGCCATTGCGCAGTTGGGTCAAGCGGTAGCTCTCGGCTGTTTTAGTCTCTTGCATAAGCTCTAGGGCTTTGGCAAAGCCAATAATGCCGGCTACATTTTCCGTGCCGCTACGCAATCCCCGCTCTTGGCCGCCACCATGAATGATGGGCTGAATATGAGTTCCTGTTCGCACATACAAGCAACCGGTCTGCTTAGGTCCGTAAATCTTCGAACCATTTAGACTCATGAGGTCCACCCCCAGACGGCTGACGTGCAGATCCAAAAAGCCGGCGGCCTGAGCGGCGTCGGTATGAAGGTAAAGGGGAGTATCAATTCCCCGCTTTTGCCGATCTTGACGAACTGTGTCTACCAATTTGGCCACTCGAGCAATCGGCTGAATAGTCCCAATCTCGTTGTTGGCATACATGATACTTACGAGAACCGTTTGGTTGTCGATGGCCTTGGCGATTTCTTCGACTTTAATAATCCCGTCCCGTTCCACCGCCACTAGCTCAGTATCGTAGCCCTCTGTCTTCAGAGCTTCTAAGCTAGCCAGCACCGATTCGTGTTCAATGCTGCTAGCGATAACCTTAACTGGTTCAAGACCTGGTCTTGCGTGCCTAGCCAAGACCAGGTCTTGAAGCGCTAATGCTCTTAAAGTTCCGAAGAAGACCAAATTAATGCTCTCTGTCGCCCCGGCCGTAAAAATAATTTCGGTTTTTTTAGCTCCAAGGATCTGGGCCACGCGCCAGCGGGCATCTTCCACCGCCGCCCGCGCTTCCCGGGCGGCAGCGTAAAGGCTGGACGGATTATAAAATTGCTCCTCTTGCCACGGCCGCATAGCTTCGAGCACTTGCGGGTCAAGCTGGGTGGCAGCGGCGTGGTCGAGATAAATAGAACGTTTTGAAGTCATGCGGGAATTAATTTATACCCGGATAAACCTGCTCGGCTACTGCACCCCGGATTTTACCCAAGCGTTCTAAAAACGGCGCCACTTCATAGGCTTCAAGTTGATCTTCCTTAGGCATCCCCGGCCACTCGTTTGGCTTAGAGCTAGCAGTCGAGCACCAAATGCGGTTGTCTCGAACATAATAATCAGCGCGCCGCACGCGTTCACCATTATCTAGGCCCTGACTTAAACTGCTTTCGCCCACGTCAACATAGGGTTGCGTTTCCTTGAAGGCAGCTGACCCAACGATCAAGATTGCATGATCGTTGGGTTTTGTCATATTCTTCCCTGTGACTGCTTGAGATTCTTTCCGCTGGTATGAAATAATTTGGTTTTGCAGTTCGCGGCTTAATTCTGAAGGTTGGCCATCAGGCCTGGACATAGAAGGATCAAATTCAGCCATGGCTTGATCATAATCCCAGCCCACTGCTTTAAAATTTCTCCTTATTGCTTCGCCGCGCATTCTTAAAACTGTCTCAGTTTGTTCAGTGAACTGACCGGTCGCATTACGCCAAAAGTTTTCCAGTGCTTCTCCGGATAGTTCTGGGTGGGATGGATCTGGTGGTGGACTTTGAGGAGGGCCAACGGGAGGCATCATGATAAACCCAATAATTTTACTGTATTCTGGCTGGTATGCATGGCAAAGGTATTATAGTCCTCTCCGCGCAACTCGGCTAAAAACTCGGCCGTATGTCTAAGATTTGCCGGTTCGTTAACTTGACCCCTCAAGGGGGCAGGGGACAAAAATGGACAATCGGTTTCCAGCACTAAGCGATCAAGCGGGCAGGCCTTGGCGGCAGCTAGCTGCTCCTGATCTTTGGTAAACGTCATAATGCCATTAAGTGCAATGTAAAATCCCCTCTGCAAAGCCTTATCCATATTGGTTTGGTTACTGGTAAAGCAATGGACAATTCCCTGGACTCCAGGATACTCGTCAACGATCCGAAAAAAATCATCAAAGGCGTCGCGCACATGCCAAACCATGGGCAAGTTAAGTTCTTGCGCCAATTCAATTTGAAAACGAAAAGCTTTGGCTTGCTCATCGTGGCTAGACAAATTGCGATAATAGTCCAAGCCACATTCACCAATGGCAACGATCGGGGATCGGGGTTCGTAGGTCGTAGATCGGGCTAACTGCGCAACTATATCGAGGGCTTTTTGACCGCGGTTTGCGTCGTGGGGATGAAGACCAACGGTCGCAAACAGCTTAACCGTTGATTGAATTTGATCTTTTTTCTCGCTCGAGCGAGTTTTTAGCACAGACTTGGCGTTAAGTGATCGGACCAGAGTGACAGCTTTGGCGCTGTCTTCGTCGTTAACACCGACGCAGATGATCGTTGTGACCCCGGCCGACTGAGCATTAGTTAAAACTTCGTCTACTCGATCGGCGTAGTCGTCAAAATGGATGTGGGCATGTGTGTCGATTAACACTGACAAATTCCTAATTCCTAATTCCTAACGTCATTTAGCGCTTCCAAAAAGCTGCGGGCCCAGTTAAATACATTCTCGCGCCGCACATTTTGGCGCAAGGCCTTATTACGGCGCAAGCGTTCATCGCGCGGCATTGTTAAAGCCTTCTGCAAACCACCTGATATTTTCTTAACATCAGTCGGATCAACCAAAACCGCTTCGGTTAATTGGAAAGCCACTCCGGCAGTTCGGCTTAGTACCAATACCCCTTCATTATCAGCTCTAGCCGCTACATATTCCTTGGCAATCAAATTCATACCATCTATTAGAGGCGTCACCAGCACGACGTCCGCCCGCAAATACCAACCAATGACCTCGGCGAACTCGATCGTGCGGTATTCATAATCTACCGGCTGCCAATCGGCCGCGCCAAAACGCCGGTTAATTTGCCTCACCAAAGCTTCAATTTCGCCTTTTAGTGAAGCATACTCCTCTAGATCTTCGCGCGACGGAGCCACCACCAGTTTATAAATTAGCCGTGACCGCCATTTGGGCTTTTCTAGCAACGCCTCCACCGCCCGCAATTGATTAATTATGCCCTTGGTATAGTCCAGCCGCGAAAGTGAATAGATAATTTTTTGGCCTTTATAGCGCTGTTTTATCGCTTTGGAATATTTCTCTACCTCTGTTAAGTACCGCGCCATGTAATATTTGTGATAATTAATGCCAATCGGGAAAGCTCCAACCTTTTCAACTGGCTCAGGCAGCTTCAGCTCCTTAATACCGCGCTTAAAATTAACGACGTCCCGCTCGGTTTGAAACCCAACTAAATCAGCTTGGCTCAAGCTGCCCACCAAATCTCGGTAATTGGGGATTAGCTTTAAGAACTGAGGCTCCGGGAAAGGTGTGTGCAAAAAATAACCAATGCGGTTTTTTAGCCCGGCTGCGCGCAATAACTGCGGTAACATAATTAAGTGAAAATCCTGAATCCAGATAAGATCACCGGGGGCGGCATTTTCCGCGATAATCTTGGCGAACTGGCGGTTAACCGTTAAGCTAGCCTCCCAATCCGCTGCATTATATGTTCGGTGTGGTTTAATGCCATGAAAGATAGGCCACAAAGTTTGGTTCGAAAAAGCATAATAGTAATGATCGAACAGCTTGGTTTTAATAGTTAGAGGCTTTAAACCCCGCGGTAAATGCAGGCTAGCCAACTCTCCAGCCTTAATACTGCGGCGCAGTCCCGTCCAGCCGACCCAAATCCCCCGTTTTTGATCAAACACGGCCGATAAAGCCGCAGCTAAGCCGCCCCCCGATGTACTTGATTTATAGCTTAAACCCTCACTTGACTGATACAGGTTGATGGGCAGCCGATTGGATACAATAATTAGTTTTGGTCGTGACATAATCTGGAGTTAATTTACTGTAATTTAACCAATTTTACTATGTTAAACTGGCACCCCACTAATGATTGTTAACCTTAACAGTTTCAAGACCTGGTCTTGCGTGCCTAGTCAAGACCAGGTCTTGAAGAGGTAATGCTTATATGGGATGAATCGCCTTAAGCGCCAAGCTGTGTCATAATAGAGATAGATGTTCGATCTTTTGATGCAAGACTATAGCCGCGCCAAACGCCGGCTTTTACTTTTAGATTACGACGGCACTCTGGTCAAATTTGCCCCTACTCCTTCAGAGGCAGAACCGACCATCAATGTGCTGGAACTTTTAGGCAAGTTGTGCGAGGACCCCAAGAATACCGTGGTAGTGGTGAGCGGCCGTGATCGCCACAGCCTGGAGGACTGGCTGGGGCAATTACCGTTAGGTATGGCGGCCGAGCACGGCTGGTTAATTAAGGATAGGGGTGAGGATTGGCATACTTTGGGGAGTATAGATACTAGCTGGAAGCCGACAGTACGCCGTATTTTTGAATCGGCCTGCAAGAACTTACCCGAATCTCAGATCGAAGATAAGGAGTCGGCCTTAGTCTGGCACTACCGGCAAAGCCTGCCTAACGTAGCCCAGGATACGGCGCACGATTTAATAAGCCAACTGAAGCCAGTGGCCGCAGAGTACAAATTACAGATCCTACCGGGAAATAAAATTATCGAAGTCTTGCCGCCGGGAATTAACAAAGGCGCAGCCACTAGGTACTGGCTGGACCGGGGGCGATTTGACTTTGTTCTAGGTGCTGGCGACGACCGAACTGACGAAAATATTTTTGCCGCCCTGCCGGAGGATGCGTATTCAATCAAAATTGGTGCCGCCCCCTCCGATGCCGATAACCGCCTGCCGGACGTAACGGCTTTGCTTAATTTACTTCAAAAAATGACAGTAGTTAGCTTAAGCGGTGACGATAGCTGATAGCTACTATGGCCGCCAACAGGTTGACTACAAACAAAGGCATAAAAATTGCCTGGTAGCCGTACCAGCTAGCCAAAAAGCCTGCTAAAAATACTCCGGCCGAAATCACTAGCGACTGGCCAGCATCATAGTATGACCACCCGGATCCTTCTTTGCCGGACTGAACAGACGTGGTAAATAACGCACCCCAGGCCGGAGCAATCATTCCTCCAGAAACGGCAGCAATACTGAGCGGAATAAGTAGACCGATTGGGCTGCTGATGCTCAAAAACACTAGAGCGTTCAGGCCCTGGATTATATAACCGACGGTGACCATCATAAAGCGGTTGGTGCGATGATCAAGCCAACCAAAAAGTAAAATGGTTCCGGCGTGAAAAAGGGTATAAAAGCCATATAGCGTTCCGGCTAATGCGGGGCTGGCCCCCAGTTTAAAGGCGTATAGGGCAAAAAGCGGCCCCCAAAAGGCAAAAGCCAAAACGTTAAGCAGATGCAATAAAAGCAACAAACGTAGCTTCATTATTCTACCGGCGTGACGTCGATTTCAACTTTGGGGAATAGGATGCCAACTTCCGGATTGACTTTGCCTCCGCCGAACGTGGCAATGATTTTTTGGCTTGTATCAGGCAAAAACGGTAATAGTAGGGTTGCAATTTGTAGTAAATCAGCCACCAGGTGAATCAAAACTTCTTTTAAGTGCTCAGTGTCACCCTTGGCTAATTCCCAGGGCTTTTCTTCTTCGACATACTGATTTAAACCTTTGACCATCTCCCAAACTGCCTCAAGAGCCTTATCAAACCGAAACTGTCCAACGGCCTGATTATAATTAGAGGCGTCATGCGAGTGGGCCTCGACCTCCCCCGTTACTCCATCTAGATATTTCGTAATCATCACGGCCGTGCGCTGAACTAGATTGCCGAGTTCGTTAGCCAAGTCGCTATTGTAAACCTGATTAAAGCGGTTGTGACCAAAATCACCATCAGCGCCAAACGGAATCTCGCGCAGCAAATAATACCTCAGGGCATCGACACCATATTGGCTGGCGAGCTCGCTGGGATCAATGGCATTGCCCAATGATTTAGAAATTTTGGTTCCATCCACGGTAAAGAACCCATGAGCCACTACTTTTTCGGGCAACTTGAGTCCGGCGCTAATCAACATGGCCGGCCAATAAATACAGTGAAATTTAATGATGTCCTTACCCACAATCTGAACGTCGGCTGGCCACCATTGGTCAAACCCCACCTTAGGATAACCCGTTGCGGTCAAATAATTAATTAAAGCATCGAACCAAACGTACACTACCTGTTTGCCGTCGTCAGGGTAGGGGATGCCCCATTTTTGAGTTGACCGCGAGATGCTAAAATCTTCTAATCCGCGCTCAATAAAAGCCACTACTTCGTTACGGCGGCTCTCCGGCCAAATAAAGCCCGGGTTGGCTTTAATATGGTCCAACAGAGTTTGCTGATAATTACTTAAGCGAAAGAAATAATTCTTTTCTTTTAATCGGTCTGGTTTGGTTTGATGAATCGGGCATTTACCATCAACCAAATCATCTTCTTTTTTAAATTCTTCACATCCGACGCAATACCAGCCTTCATAGGTTCCTTTGTAAATATCGTCCGGCTTAACGGCTTTAAAAAATGCGTAAACGGCTTTTTTGTGGTCGGCCGCTGTGGTACGCACAAACCGATCATAGCTAATTCCCAACTCTTTCCAGGTTTGCTCCCAGCTTTGAGACATTTGATCGGTGTACTTTGTAAGGTTCTCGCCCACCTTTTCGGCCGCCTGAACCGTTTTTTGAGCATTCTCGTCTACCCCGGCACTAAATAAGACTTCATCTCCGTGTTGCCGGTGAAACCGCGCCGCTACATCGGCCGCAATGGTCGAGTAAGCATGCCCAATGTGGGGTTGGTCGTTGATGTAGTAGATGGGGGTGGTTATATAGAACTTAGACACCTTGCTCTCAATGTATTAAAGAATTAAGAATCAAGAATTATGAATTAAGGTTATTGCTCGCCTTCATTCATACATTCTCAATTCTTTATTCTTCCTCAAGCGTACCATAAGCCAACCGCCAGCCACAATCAGGATCAGTACTATCAATCCCATAACGCGGTAATCCTGCCGCGTCGTGGCGGTAGCCAACACCATTACCTGGCCTCCTCCAGCGCGTTCTAACTTGACGTTGGCCGGGCGGTTCCAGTTACCACCCCAATTAAGGCGAGTCAGACTGGTGCGCTGAGCCGGGGCCAGGGAACCAAGCGACAACGTGGCATCACCCAGCTTAATCTGATTATTATCGGTAGCGACTTGAGGCTTAGCCGTCACGGTAACGCGGTCAAGCGACACAAATGGCAACAGGGCAAAGCGGGTGGCTTTAAGCGATTCACCCGTGGCAGCCGGCACCACCTTAGTTTCAAAGTCCAGCTTGGTGTCTTCGTACTGGTAACCGATATCGCTGCCGCCCGCCATGATTGCTCCAGGCGTTTCGTCATGCTCGCCCCAGACGGCAAAGGCCATGTGGTCCAGATCGGAGGTGCCAAAATGGTCGAATTTTTCGCCCCAAGTCGGGTCTAGGCTCATCCAGCCGATGCCAGGCACATAGGCTTCGACCCAAGCGTGCAGACTATCGGCCACGCCGCTCGACTCTTTTAAGCTGCCACTATAGGCATAGCCGATGGGCATACGGGCGGGAATGCCCTGGCTGCGCAGCATGGCGATCATTAAGTCGGCGTACTCTAAGCAAACCGCGTTTGAGGGATTGGCTAGAGCGGCAGACGCGCCCTGGCGAATATTGAATTTAATTTTATTTTTGTTGTAGCTCAGTTTTTCAATCACGAACTCGTAAATGGCCTTAACGTTGTTAATCACCGGAGCTTTATCGTCGACCAGCTTATGCGCCGCCTCCCCTACAGCTCCGCCAGTTTGCCAGTAGCGGGTGGCAGCGGTGTAGCGCGCCAAATTTACCGGAATGTCCTTTTTAAACTTACTAGCCGCCAGATCATATTCGAGATATTTAACCTCTGTTTCGACATTAGTTTTAACGAGCAAAGTTTGACTTGCCGCTACCCAATACTCGGCGAGTACGTTGCCGTCTTCATCTAGCCGAGTGCTATTGGGCTTTGGATCAAGCGATGTTAGATAAGCTTTTTGGCTGTTCAGGTCGGGCGGCAGAGCAATCGCTATAAGCCGCGGAATCGGACTGGTATTATGAAGCGGAAAATTAAAATTAGCGCGATAGACGGCGCTATCGCCAAAGGACAGCGCCAAAGAATGGGCCGTCAAATCGGCTTTGGCAAAGGTATAAAACTGCCGACCGTCATTTAAGCCAGATGTGGCTGATTTGGCCCCCGCAAAATGCGGTGTCCCGTACTCCTGAGGTACATCGACCGTGACATTATAATCATCATCCGCACTCCCCTGCTCGATCGTCGGCACGTAAACGGTGTGGGAATTGCCCTTGGTTTCAACCAGCCCTTCGGCCTGATAAGTTAAGTTAAACTTCCAGGCTTTTCCAGAACCGTAATTTTGGCGCGGGAAAACAATGTTGATTTCTTGATAATCGTAATGCAAGTCCCCGCGGTCTGAGGTTTTTTTGGTGGTTGTAGCTGGGATTTTAGTGCCGTCTTCATAGTTTACCTTTAAGCCGCTAATACCGGTTGTAGGTGTAGTAAGCTTGATTTCGGTGAGGTAATTGCGGGGAGTGTTGTTGGTGACGGTATAATTTTCGGTTACGGTAGCCGTGCCGTCGGCCGATACTCGATAAGTAACGTTGGTGTCGTAGGTAAAGTTGGCCGCCACGGTGCGCTGGGGGATCAGTGGAGCCAAAAGGCTGAAGGCCCAAATTATTAGGATGAGGCGCGATTTCACAGTGGTTTTCACACTTTTATCATACCGTTTGTGCTTGCCATGCACCAGACACCACACTTTGTGCATGGCTTAGGCTGAGCAATGCGTCATCAAGGAGACTCCTTGAGTGGACCTAGGATAGGCAAACTCGGCCGTCTTTTATGCTAGTATCCTTTTATATGGTTGAGCTAATTACCCTCCCCGGCCTTGTCGATCTGCACGTCCATCTGCGTGATCCGGGGCAAACTCATAAAGAAGACTTTTATAGCGGCACTAGTGCGGCGCTGGCAGGTGGGTTTACGGCTGTTTTTGATATGCCAAATAATGCTACACCAGTTACGACTTTAGACGCTGTACAAGCTAAAATTGAGAGCGCTAAAAAGCAGATTGTTTGTGATCTTGGAATTTATTTTGGTTCACAAGGCAATAACTTGGATGAGTTCAAAAAGGTGCGCGATAAGGTCGCGGGCTTAAAACTCTACATGAACATGACTACCGGCGAGTACTTGCTTGATAAATCGAAACTTGCTGGTGTTTATGCCTCCTGGGACTGCGCGAAGCCTATTTTAGTTCACGCTGAAGATGAAAATAATATGCTGGCCGCTGTGATTGAAGTTGTTAAACAAACTCGCCAACCAACTCATGTGTGCCATTTGTCGCTGGCTTCAGAACTAAAACAGGTCATAGCCGCAAAAGACCAAGGACTGCCGATTACGCTTGGTGCCACCCCCCATCACCTATTCTTAAACGTTCAAGATGCTGAACGCCTGGGCTCATTTGGCCACATGAAGCCAAACTTAGCTACTCAAACTGATGTTGATTTTTTGTGGCAGCACCTTGATGCTATAGATATTATTGAATCAGACCATGCTCCCCAAACAGTAGCCGACAAGCAATCTGCAAAACCGCCATACGGTGTTCCGGGGCTCGAGACGACTTTACCGCTACTGCTACAGGCCGAGCATGAGGACAAAATCTCGCGCGAAGATATCATCGACAAACTGCACACTAATCCTTTGCGTATATTAGGACTGACAGCTGCCACAGATACTCATATCGAAGTCAGCCCCGAAGAATATGAGGTTCGTAACGAAGACCTAAAAACTAAAGTCGGCTGGTCGCCCTTTGCTGGGCGAAAAGTCCGTGGACGAGTGCAGAAAGTTGTGCTGCGGGGGGAGACGGTTTACGAGAATGGCGAGGTCACAGCCGAACCGGGATCAGGATGCGTAATAAGCTAGGAAGATCCCTCGGCTTTGCTCGGGATGACAGCTAACGCTCACTTGACAAGCTATTGACAGCCCACATCTGTCGATGCTGAGCAATTTATTTATTCACGCTTACGCTTAAATTACTTCCCCCGCCGCACTTTTAGCAGTGACTCAAGGTCTTTTTGGGCTTTCGGACCCAGCTTTAAACTGACCTTTTCGCCAATGCCATTTTTACTGATGTTATATGGCCAGGTGATGCTAAGCCCGGAAAAGTCTGGGTCGACCCGACTGATGCACTGAACGGTTTGGTCATCACTAAACGCCATCACCAACCGAGCCAACTGATGGCCGGTCGCAATATTTCTAGCATTGGGCGTCCATTGCTTAATGCGCTTTAAAACCGACGACGCTTCTTGTTTGATGTCATCATAATAAGTCTCATCCTCGAGGGCCGGAATCATTCTTGGCCCATGCTCCCCCACTACAAATGCATTATCGGTAGTCAATTTTTGCTTTAACAGGGCGTACTTAATTCGAGCTACATCGAGTTCGCCACCAAAACCTATGACCGTTTTGGCCTGGACATCGGAGTGGTTGGTCATAACTTGAGTTAGTTCATCAACTGGAGTGCCAATGACAATTAGCTTTTCCGTCTGCGCGCCGTCAATGGATTGCAGCATGATCTCCAGATTGGCGTCTAGTAAAGCCCCCCCCCTCAGCTCCCACGATGGCTGCAATCCCGCCGTTACAACCACAAAATCATAATTCCCTGCCAGCTGAGGCTTCGAGATGAAGTTGACGGCCGTTTCGGGAAATGCGCTAGCCGCATCTAGGATAGCGGCCTCAGCGTGGTCGGGATTACGGGCCGTTACTTCGACAGCATGTTCGTAGCCTAACCTGGCTAGGGCAAACACCAGTGACGAGCCGACGTTTCCAGCTCCGACAATACCCAGTTTCATTCCTAATACGGCGGGGTGTTAGAGCCGGAATCAGAATGCCTTCGGACCATTTTCGGAACCTGTTGAGCCTTTTTAATTTCATGAGCTAAATCGGGGTTCCACATGGCGCCAGTAGCGGCTTGAACCACGTCTGCTCCCACCCGGCGATAGTCATCATAATCTTTGGCCTGCATGACGCCGCCAACGCCAATAATTTCATAGTTTAAACGCAGCGTTTCACGCAGCTGATGCAGACGGTTAACCATGTCGATTCCAGCCCACTTGATGGCCGTGCCGGACACCCCCGCGCGCTCGCGCCCTGGACCTGGAAAAGCGGGTTTGCCGGCTTCATCCACAATTAAAGCCGGAATTGTGTTGGAGGCTGAAACCGCGGCGACATAGGGAGCAACCTGCTGAATTTCGTCGCGCAATAATTCTTCTTGATTGTAGGTAAAGTAGCCTAACTTAATGATGATCGGCACATCGCCAATGCGCTCTTTAACCCGGCTGCAAATATCGACGACGGCATTAATGTCGTAGCACAATACCCCTTCGCCGACTACGTTGGGACAAGATAAATTTAACTCCACAGCCGGAGCGCCGGCTTCAACTGCCAGACCGGCCGATCTGGCAAAATCATCATGATAATCTGCACTGCTAAAGCCATCTTTAATTGTTCCGACAACGCTAGCAATTAAAAGCTGGCCGGGCCCGGCGTAGCTAAGGGCTTTGCGAAAATCTTCTATCCAATATTCGGGGCCTTCGGAATTATTACCGCAAGAATTCGCAATAGTCAGATCCTCTGGATTAATGACGTCGGGTAGGCGTCCGGTGATTGGCGTATTGCCTTGGTCAGGCTTAAAGTGACCTTTAACATCCAGTTTTAAAACGTTCGGAAAGACATTGGCGGGATAGCGTACGCTGCGCTCGGTTTTGCGGGTTAAAACATCAAAGCCGTTCTCAAAAGCCGCCCGAATGTAAGCGGCGTTCATGGTGGCCGGACAGGCCGCAATGCCAAAACGGGAATTAATTTCATGACCCAAAAATGTTTCGGCTGGCTTTGGGCGCAAATTATCGCCCAAAGTTTTATGGGGATTGTAAACCGGCTGTTGAGATAGATTCATTATTTTCAGGATAGCATAACGGATTAGGGAGTTAAATAAGCAAGTGACTTATGGTTAAATGGTAGTCAATGAGGTCACACGAACAACATATTCTGATGAATGCTGCCGGTACCTGTAAAACAGTTGAGGGTGTGGAAAAACTATGCGGTGCAGCCTTGAATAAAATCGTAGTCGGCTCTTATACCTGGGAACCGCGCCAGGGTAATGAGGGCGTAACGGACTATGATGGTGGCAGCCATTACCTAAATACCAAAGGACTGCCAAATCCTGGCATTAAATACTTATGCAAACAGCACTTACCAAAAATGGTCCAACTGACCAAGGACGCTGGCAAACAGTTGGTTGTAAGTATTTCCGGGTCCAGTCCGCCAGAGAACATTAAGATGTCAGAAATGGTTTTGAAAGGCGGAGCGGACGAAGTTGAAATTAACCTGGCCTGCCCCAATAAGTGGGAGAAAGACAAGCAGGCTCAAATGGCCTGTTTTTCGCCGGACATCGCGCGTGAAACGTTTCGGCTGCTGGATAAACGATTGGAGGCGGGCCATATAGTAGGCATTAAAGTCGCTCCATACTCCAACCCTTTTGATTTAACTGCCTTTGCCAGCTTAGTTAACAAGTTTAGCCACATTATTTCATTCGTGACTGTTTGCAATACTTTTGCCAACGGGCTGGTAGTTGATCCGATCGGACAACCTCATATTGCTTTTGGGCAAGGATACGCTGGGATTAGCGGGCCAGCTCTAAAACCAATCGCGCTTGGCCAGGTGCATCAATGGCGCCAGCAGATTAAAGACGAAATCAAAATTTGCGGTGTCGGCGGGATTGGTAGCGGCCAGGACGTGTTGGATTTTTACGCTGTTGGCGCTAGCGAAGTTCAAATCGGAACCGCGTTCTATAAAGGCGGTATTCGGGCGCTGGATAGGATTTTGGCGGAACTGGCCGAACTTGAACCAGCACCAAATCCGGTCTGAGCAATAATTATTATGCTTGTTATTTTGGCTTTTTTGTTTTAGAATTGTGTTTGTTTTTGCCCTGTCCCGCGATCAGGAGGCACTGTGCATCCTACCCTTAGCGAGTTTGCTCGAGAGAGGATTATTCGCATCCTCGAAGACGAAGATGATCCGACCCAGTGGGTTTCCGGAATCACAATCAGGACATGCCTAAACCGCGATCCTGACCTCAATTTCACGCTCGCGGAAGTACACGAGCTACTTGGGGAGTTGGTCAGAGCACGCCGCATTCAGAGTGACCTGACCTTTGGCAAGTTCAGATTGGTACGCGGCACGCGGCGAAGGTGGAGCCGCCGACCCGCATCACGAAGGCGTACGTGACTGAATGGAGGTAAAGGATGGAACGTTACGTGGAAGGATTCTTCGCCGAAAGGGCCAAGCGAGTACTTCGTAGGCGCGGTGGAGAATGGGTTGGCTGCGTCGAGCTCCTGGCCATGATGAACCGACTCGCCCACCGCGAGGGTTATGACGAACTCACGGCGGGTGAGCTGACGGCCTGTGTCGAGACTCTGGAAGCAGGCCAGGTGGAAATCGGCGAACAGCGCTTTCGCTGGGTGGGGCCAATCAGGTGGTGGCATAAGCTCAGCTGGAGCCGCGGTGACGAGAAGTAGTCCGTGTAAGCGAGCCGAACGAGGGAGATATGGCATGGACGGAGACGAACGTGCAAGAGCCGTGTTGAGGGCTGTAGCCAAGTCGAGAGCAGCCTTCATTGCAAGGGTCTTGGCTGACTTGACTGAGGATAGCGGGTATCTCTTCCGTTACCGAGCTTGCCTCTAACCTCAATGCCAGTATCCGCACCGGGCGGACACTGAAGGGCCCCGTCGTCTGACGGGGCCGGCGGCGGTCGTATCAGCGGCCGCCTCTTTAATTCAAATTAAGGCGGTTATCGGAAGTGGGCCTTAGCTCGTCACGTTTATGGCGGCGATGAAGACTGTGGCCAGCTTTGGATATTAGTCCCATAACAAGGAAAAGACCGGCCAAGGCTAAAAGCCCCAAGCTAATTGTGCCGAATTCGCTGGCTACGCCCGCGCCAATAGCTTTAAACAAAGCCAGCAGTGGCGGCGTGATCGCCGCTAGATCTTTATTCGCGCTAACCAATGATCCGAGCAGTCCCGGTAATCCCATAGCTCCCAACCATAGTAATCCTTGCAGAATTGCGGCCATGATTAAAATCTTGGCAACTCCCCAGTAGCGGTGCCAGCCGTGGGCCAAAACAGCCAAGACTGCCAGCAGAATAATTACTATTACCGGCCCCGCCAATTTTACTAGCGTGACCACCCTGACTAAACTGCGGATGGTACCGGCATTGGGCGGATCGGCGATAATTGTTGGTTGGGCTAATGCCGGAGGAAGTTCCACTCCATTATTGCGAGCTTTAATGGCTAGGTCGGTAAAATCGAGTTGTGGCGGCGGTCCGTCTTTTTTGTAGTGAAGCTCGAGCTGATCCAGCAGATTTTGGATCTGGGACTTAAAATAAGCCGGCGTGACCAAATCAGTCATCACACTATCTCCGGGCTGTCCATGTTCAGCCAGCAAAGGCAGGACATTTGTTCCTTGACTGTAAAAACCACTGGCTTCCGCCTGGTGATCCAAAAAATGGGCTGAAAGCAAAGTGGTATCGAGCACCCACGCGAAAGCCGTAACTGTGATGGCTACGACCGCTAGAAAGCCAACTAGTTTGGCTAGTAAATGCATGGCTTCATCATAACCCTAATGCTTATACAGAGCAATTTGAGCAGTTACTTTGCGATCAAGTCTAGCCGGTTACCCTTCACTACCAAATCCGATAACTTATAGCGGTCCATTTGATCGTTATAAAGTGGGAGACATTGACTAAGCTCAACCGGGAGGGTGACATTATAGCAAGCTCCGTCTTCGAAACGGCTGCTGTTAACCGCGGCCGCGTAATTAAGCCCACCCGTTATAATCATCTCAATTTCGATTCCGGCTCCGCGGCGGCGGCGGGTAGCAACTGGCATAGGATCATTAAAGAGGTCATGTCCCAGCACACTCAAGGGAGCGTCTATTCCCAAGAGGTTGCTTATGGTTGGATAAATATCCAGTGGGCTGGATGGGATGGGGTCAAGACCGGCTAATTCACTACCAGAGGCGTAAATTAAGAACGGCACTTGCTTAGAGTGCAAGAATGTTAGATCGTCGAAGCCGTTGGGATAGCCCAAGAATTTTGCATAGTTAAGATCGTCTTTAGTAGCAATGAATGGTTCATGATCACCGGTAACTACTAAGATCGTGTTTGCGGCTAGTTCGGATGCCCGAAAAGCGGTCATAAATTCCCCTAACGCAGTATCGGTATAATGAACTGCTTCTAGGTAATTTTTTTGCAGCGGTGATAAATTTAGCGAATCCAGCGTAAGAGTTTGGTATTGAGGGGGAAGCTGAAAAGGGCTATGAGAGCTGAGCGTAATAACATGTGACCAAAACGGCTGCTTTAGCTCACTCAGTCGGGGCAGGGCTTGACGAAAGAAATCGCGATCGGATACTCCCCAAATAATCTTTTCATCCAGCTTAAAACTGCTTAAAGTATCATAGCGCTCGTATCCGAACGACGGGTACGCATTGGCGCGGTTCCAGAAATTGCCGCTGTCGCCATGCATGGCCACTGTGATGTAGCCGTGTTCTTTTAGCAGGCTTGGCAACGCGTGATAGCGATTATTGGGGTAGTCAAATAACACCGCGGCATCACCCAGATGCATCAGAGAATTAAGGGCCGTAAATTCGGAATCAGAAGACGTGCCTGGGCCAATTGTGTAATGAAAATTAGTGTACTGCCGGCTCGCGGCGGCTAACTGGTTTAGGTTGGGTGTTAATTCTTGGCCATCAGCGGATTTGCCGATTAAATACTGCTGAAATGATTCCAACTGAAGATAAACAACATTTTTACCTTTAAACAGGCCATAGCGTGCTTTAGAAGTGGCCTTAAATTGATATTTTGGTTTGACTCGATTAATAAAGCCAAGTTCGTCAGAAGTTAAGGATTTCTTGCGCAAGGCATACTTAACAGCATCGTAAATCGAGTAATTAACAATGCCGACTTTTTTAACCAATTCATCGCTGTTATAGGGATGGTTAACTAGCCGCGAGATATCGCCCTGCTCCCGGGCTTCTTTTATAAAAATGTATCCGTAGCCGCCCGCTATCACAGCCAGCCCCAGCGCGACTATCATAAGAGTTTCGGCATGATGTAAGCGCCGGCCAGGTTCCGGATAATGGCTAAATAGCCAGTAACCAATCAATAGTATCGGCGGCGTAATAAAAAAGAACCACAGTTCAGCACTCAAAAGCGATCTAACACTGCCGCCAACCGTTGCCGCCTGCCAGAAATACTTAAGCGCCGAGACCGATAAAAACCCGCCGGCGTATCTGGCGTAAACAAACTCGGTTGCCATCAAAGCACAAACTGGCAGGCTAACAATTATTAAATACCACAGCCTAGCCTTGCGGCGCAGCAAAACGGCTGGTCCAAACAGCAATACACCGAGGCCCAGCGTGACGATGGTGCGCCGGATTAAGAAGTAGAAAGTTAGGCCAGACCAGAGATTGTAAACATGGTTGGTGACTACGAAAAGTATAATCGCGATCAGCGGCAGGCTAATGCGTTTAAGCCAAAAACTGATTTGCAAATGATGCCAATTTTTTTTAAGGACATATGTCTTCATTTATTGTTACGCTATAATTATAGGATTATATCAGATGCATCAACTATGAAACTTTAATGGCTGAATCACCTTCCCCCTGGTTTGAAAGCTACAAATCCCCGTTGCCCAAAAAACGCGAGGGTGACCCCAATACCAAGCACAGGTTACTTTTTTTAATTACTTTGATCGGACTGCTTGCGACAATGCTCCCAACGGCGTTCTGGCCGGGAATTGTGCAAATACCAAGCTCCGCCGCTCCGGCCGTTAGTTACGTTGCTCGGCCGGTAACGGAGATCGCTCATGCCGGCGGTGAGATCCACGGGCTGGCTTACACCAATTCACTAGAGGCGCTGAACTTTAGCTACAGCCGTGGTTTTCGATACTTTGAAGTCGACTTAAACCTGACTACCGACGGTCAAATTGTGTTATTGCACGATTGGGATAATATGCCGGGTTATTTATTTAATTCTAAATCTGGCCAACGCACTTTGGCTGAATTTATGCATCTTAAAATGATCAGGAGTATGCACCAACTGAGTTTGGGTGGATTTGCTGGCTGGCTCACGAGTCATCCCGACAGTACTGTTGTTTTGCATACGAAAGTTGAGTCTTTGGCCGTTTTAAGTCATATTTCTGAGCGTTACCCGAAGTTGCGGCGGCAGATGATTCCTTATGTTCTAGACGCAGAGCAATACAACCAAGTGCGAAATTTGGGCTTTACTCAAATCATGTTACTGGGTGGAGAGTTGACACCAACGGACGAAGATATAGTTGCCTTAGCGACAACAAGACATCTATTTGCAGTTGCAATACCTCACAGCCGAGCCAAAACGGACCTGACTATAAGTCTTAACGCCCGGGGAGTCAAAACCTATGCCTGGACAGTCAATGATGAAGCTAGTCGAGATAGCCTGCGCCAAAATCGGGCTTTCGGACTTTTGACCGATTTCTTGCCTATTACTGACCCGGAATTAAAAGCTGTGGCTCAAATTAACGCTGCCACTCAGCAGACGGAAGCGGCCGGGGACTAATGTGGTTATAATTGCCGTATGTCGAACCAATTAATCCACGACAGCGAAACTCCGGCGGCAGGTCAGCAAGTTATTACAGCCTGCGCCTTTATTCATCGGCGTCTTGAGGGTGAGCATCAATTATTTTTGGCAAAGCGAGCCGCCACCAAAAAGTTTTTGCCGGATGTTTATGAGTTACCCGGCGGTCACATCGATTTTGGGGAAGATTTGGTAGCTGGGCTGCAGCGTGAAATTTTAGAAGAGTTTCAGATGAATGTTCGCGTGGGCGATCCGTTTGCCGCTTTCGCCTACCATAACCCTGTCAAGGGCTCGCACTCCGTCGAAGTTATTTACTTTGCTCAGTTTGAGGATCCAATTGAAAAGATTCGATTTGACGCTTCCGACCACTCTGGTTTTGGCTGGTTTTCTAAGAAGGAGCTACCCGAGATTGAGGATCAGGCTAAAGGGGTACCGGGCGACCCCGAGTGGTCGGTGATTTATAGGGGTTTCGATTTGCTGGAGGGCAGAAGCTTACGCTTCGGGACTAACTAGAGCACGGCGGCGTCAACATAACACCAACGCCAGTTTTGGCCGGATGATTTATAGGGCTCAATAATAGGGTGTCCGGTGGCTTTAAAGTGAGCCGTAGCGTGCTTGTTGGGCGAATTATCGCAGCAGCCAACATGGCCGCAAGTCAGGCAAAGCCGCAAGTTTACCCAGATGGCATTGGTTTTAAGGCAGTCTTCGCAGCCTTCGGCGCTAGGCGTGACCGGCTTAATTTGATCTTGGTGCGCGCAAGTTTTTGAAGTCATAGGTACTATTCTAGGTTAATAAATTTTGTTTCATAGCCTGCTGATAAAGCCTTTCCCAATCCTTTAAATCTAACTCCTGGGCCCGAGCGGTGGGGCTTAACCGAGCCTGACGCACGAGCTTTTCGGTCACGTCCACGCTGCAGTTAAGCCCTCCGGCCAAGGAATTTTTAAGCTGTTTGCGCTTTTCACCAAAACCCGCCCGAATGAGGCGAAACAGCTGGGTGGGGTCGGCCGCAAAAGCTGGCTTGGTGCGTCGGACAACCTGCAGAATAGCCGAATCCACATCAGGTGATGGCCAAAACTTGTGTCGCTCAACCTGACCCACAATCTTGGCAGTAGAATAGTACTGCACGCTTAGCCCCAGAATCGACAATTTCCCGGGAGGCGCTACAACCCGTTCGGCTACTTCGCGCTGGATAAGGAGACTCATTAACGCCGGAGGATTTTCGGCTTCGTGAAGCAAGCGTAAAATTTTTGAAGTCAGGTAATACGGCAGATTGGCCACCACTTTATAGGCTGCCGGCAGTTGGCCCAAGTCGAACTTTAAAATGTCTTCGGCTGCCACGCGCAAGTTTGGCGGCGCATCTCGAGTTAGCAGTTCGGCCAGCACCGGATCGGCTTCCACAGCCACGACGCGTCCGGCTTGTTCCGTCAAAATATTAGTCATAACGCCCATTCCCGGCCCGATTTCTAACACCGTGTCTTTAGACGTAATATTACCCGCCACCACGATTGCTTCTAGGCTGGGCTTGTCCATTAAAAAGTGCTGGCCAAGGCCTTTTTTGGGCGTAATGCCAGCCAGCCGCATGGCTAGACGCAGATCGTGAGGGTTAGTTAGGTCCATGGATTTAGCATAGCAAATAGATCAAAGTCAAAAAACGAGGATTTACCGCATCCTCCAGCGTCTCATATTGGTTTTTTGATCATGATTTTTGATTTTTTATTGGCAAACCCACGGGCCATAGCCGAAATGGGCCATTTTATAAGCCGTCAGCCTGATCTGAGTTGGACCGTCAAAAATATTGTCATCACTGCCGCCGGCACTGCGCCAGGTTGTGCGCAGATACTGGAATAAGCCAAAGTGGGTACCGTTTGAGGCATTGGCATTGCCGCCGCTCTCGCAAGCCATAATTCGGAGCATTCGGTTTGGGTCAATCCCGTTAGCAGCGGCAGCTTCGGCCACCATTGGACGCCAATATTCGACTGAGCCGCCAAAAAATACTTTAGTTCCCACAACCATTATCTTAGGCTTAGGTTCAACTTGCCCTTCAACTTTTAGCGTCTCACGAGCTACCTCAACCCCATCGTGATAATGAATTCGGTAGGTAGCCTGGCGGTGGCCGTCTGAACCTTCGCTCTTAACTTGACTGTCGCCTTTCGGCTTATCCGGATCGGTCTCAGTTTGAACGGGCCGGGGAATAGTTTCGTCTTTGGTCACAACCACTTCGGCCACCCGGGTGATGGAAACTTTCTGATCAGGCGTAACGGGAGTGCCAAGGGCTGGAGTAATTGTATCTTTTTCGCCCAAGCTAATGCCCGCGGTCTTAATAAACTCGTCTATGGTCTTGGCTTGAGTACGCTTAACCGCGACCTTGCCATCGGCCACCAGAGTTAACGGAGTAGCCCGGTCGATGATAATACTTTGACCAACGACCTCTGCTTCCACGAAATCGGTAACAGCTTCTGCCGAGACGCTATCTTCTGGAAATAAAGTGATATTTGAGCTTGTGATAATTTTGCGCAGGCTTTGATGGGCGCTGTGAATAATGCGGACGTTTGAGCCATCGACTACCCGGTAGGCCTGGGCGCGGTAAACGTTAATATTAAAGAAGCCTTGGGGAATTACGGTTTTGACATCGGGCTCAACTAGATCGTCGGCCTCAACCTTAATATTTACTCGGCTTAGAAAATCACCAACCGTAGTCGCTTCGGTAGAAACGATTTTTTGGCGGTCATCGGCAAACACGCTGACAATCTTAGACGAGTCAGCTAAGGCAAAGTTTTGGATCAGTGATTTACAAGTTAGAATTCCAGCTAGTGCCAGAATAATGACTAGGCCTGTTGCTCGCAAAGGAAGATTATTAGCCTGGATTTTGCGCCAAGCGGCAACGATGCCGTGCGTGAAAATGCTTAAAATGTAAGCCTCTATAATTAGTAGATAGCCGTTGATTTTAAGTTTTTATTTTTGCTCTATGTGAGCATTTCAAGAAGTACTTATGCTTGAAAAGTACCTACTCATAGTAACTTTAGGCACATTAGATGTCAAGCGAGGCTGGCACACCAGTAGGGAGTATGGACAAGTTACTGCTGATTTCTGACTTTTTCTATCGGAGCAAAGCTCAAGCTGAGCTTTTTGGTTCCTAGGCCGGCAAATGCTGCCACCAGCTCGTCACCGTCGACACTTACAACGATTCCGTCGCCGAATTTAGTGTGGCTAATGCGATCGCCGGAAGCGTAGTTAGTATCCAATACGGGGTATCCGGTATTCGGAGTAGGCGCTGGCCGGATACTGGATACTGGATACTTGATACCCTGAACTTCCTGAGGAATATCAAGCAAAAAGCGCGAAGACGGATTATGTTGAGTCTGGCCGTAAAGCAGCCGGGATGAGGCGTGAATTAAATAAAGCTGGTGCTTGGCCCTGGTCATACCCACGTAACACAACCGGCGTTCTTCTTCCATCTGGGCCCCATCGTAGAGGCTGCGGGTATGAGGAAAGATACCTTCTTCCATGCCGGCCATAAATACGACTGGAAATTCCAGGCCTTTGGCGGCATGCAGTGTCATGAGAGTAACGGCGTCATTCTCGGTCGAGTAATTGTCTATATCGGCAATTAACGCGATCTCTTCCAAGAATCCTTCTAACCCCAGCTCATTGTAGGTCTGGGCCACACTAATGAGCTCTTTAACGTTCTCCAGCCGGTCCCCGGCTTGCACGCTGCCGTCATCAAGATACTCCAAGTAGCCGCTGCGCTTAATGGCCAGTTCTAGCAATTGCCCCACTGGCAGTCTCTCAGCATCCCGCCGCAAGCCTGAGATCAACTGCCCAAACTGAACCAATGCGGCAGCCGCCCGCGGCAATAAACCGGGAATTTCGTTAGCTTGCACCAAACGCTCCAGCAAGGACAATTCTTGCGAGAAGTCGCTCTGAATGAACCGCTGCAGGCTAACGTCGCCGAGGCCGCGCGGAGGAAGATTAATGATGCGGTTAAAGCTGATTCGGTCTTCGGGCTGATAGATAAAGCGCAAATAAGCCAGCGCGTCCTTAACTTCGCGGCGCTCATAAAAGCGCACGCCGCCGACAATTTTATAAGGTACGTTATAGCGTAAAAAAGCTTCTTCTAGGCTGCGCGATTGAGCATTGGTGCGGTAGAGCACAGCAAAGTCCTTCAGTTCAAGACCAGGTCTTGAATTATGGTCGGCGTCATTTTTAGTTTCAAGACCTGGTCTTTGGTTCGCTCGCGTCAATTCCTCGATGCGGCGGAGGATGAACTCCCCCTCCTGTTGCTCGTTATATACCTGCTCCACCATAACGGCCGGTCCGGCCTCAGCCTCGGTCCAAAGTTTTTTATCTGAGCGGACGATATTTTTGCTGATTACACTATGAGCGGCATCCAGAATATTCTTAGTTGAACGGTAGTTTTGCTCTAGCTTAATAACTTTAGTTTCGGGATAGTCCTTTTCGAAATCCAGAATATTCTGAAAATTAGCGCCTCGCCACGAGTAAATGCTCTGCCAGTCGTCACCGACAACGCAGATATTGCGGTGCTTGGCCGCTAGCAGCTTTGTTAACTGGTACTGCGCATGATTAGTGTCCTGATATTCGTCGATTAAGATGTAGCGGAACTGGTCTTGCCAGCGGGCCAGAATATCAGCGTCTTTGCGGAACATTTTGACTGTTTCATAAATCAGGTCGTCAAAATCCAGCGCCCCGGCTTCCCTTAAAACAGTTTGGTAAACGGGATAAACCTGTGCCGCTACTTCTTGAGCTTGGCCGCTAGCCAGGTCTGTGTAGCGGTCCGGACCAATTAGTTCGTTTTTGGCGCTAGAAATAAGATTGGCAACTAAGCTGGGCACGAATTTTTTCTCATCAATCTTTAGTCGGCGCATGGCGGCTTTAGCGGCACTTTGCGAATCGGCCGCGTCGAAAATTATAAAGCTTGGCGGAAGGCCGAAGTTCGAAGCCTCACGGCGCAAAAGACGCACGCAAATGGAGTGAAACGTACCCATGAAAGGGATGTAGCGACGATCATCTTCTGGCCTTCCCAGCAGCCGCAAAACCCTTTCCCGCATTTCGCCAGCGGCCTTGTTTGTAAATGTAACCGCCAGGATATTCATGGGGCTGACGTGCTTTTTGGCCACCAAATAGGCGATGCGATGAGTGAGAGCTTTGGTTTTACCAGAGCCTGCCCCGGCCAGCATTAGAACTGGCCCTTCGGTGGCTTCGACGGCAGCTTTTTGTTCTGGATTTAAGTCTTTGAGCAAGTCCATCGTTTAATTGTACGTGGCTTAACGAAGGAGAGAAATATTGACATAATGGGCTTTTTTTGATAAAACCGTATCGAGCTTAGTGCGCGAACAAGAACTGTCCTATGCCTGAAATACGGCACCAGGAGGCCCGAGGAGGCCAAGTGAGCGATCAAGACGTTCGAGTTGTGAGAGTGCTCGAAGTGGACTCTTAGACCGTCGGCCTGTTCTGCAGAGGAGTTTCATGACACGTGAACCGAACAACTTCAGGCTGGTGCTGGCAGCTCCTGGAACCGCGATCAACCCCAGCAGTAGTACCCTGTCTGAGGTTCTCTGCGGCTTTGCCGCAGATCTTGACGGTCTTAGTCCGACGAGCCTCGGTCTCGATATAGCCGCACCTGACATACCGGAAGGATGCCAATACGTCCTGATTATCAAGCGGCCAGGTCAACCGTGGAAGATCCGAGGGTGGTTCAACCCGCCCGAGATCAACCTGCCCGAGACGCAAGACCCTTGCGAGATCGCAGAGGAGCTCAACGGAATGGATGAAACGAACGAATAGAAAGGTATCATCTCTGCCAATCACAATCGCCCCCGAGGTGGCGCAACCCCCTTCGGGGGTTTTGCGCGTTATGACCGATCGAATGTACTGCTTATTGTTTATTGCTGATTGTTTGGGTAGCTTTTACGATGGCGGCGAAGTGCTCAAAATTCAAACTGGCTCCTCCAACCAAAACCCCGTCAATACCGTCTATATCCAAATATGCTTTAACGTCATCAGGATTCACACTGCCGCCGTATAGCACCCGAATTTCGGTTTCGGTACCTTCGCCGTACAGTTCCTCAACCGTATGCCTAATAGCCTTAACCATCGGTGCGACTTCGTCTGGCTTGGCGTATTCGCCATGGCCATCACCGCCCGATATGGCCCAGACCGGCTCGTAAGTAATAATAATGTCTTTAATTTCGCTAGCCGTAACCATACTGAGGCCGGCTGTGAGCTGATCAATCACAACCTTACGGGCGGCTCCGTGCTGACGGTCGAGTAAACGGTCGCCAACACACAGCACGGGAATAATATCATTCCGCAAAGCCGCTGCCAGCTTTTTGGCGACAATTTTATCGTCTTCGCCGGGGCCATCCGGTGGCATTTTACGGCGTTCGGAGTGGCCAACAATAGCGTAATCTACCAGGCCCTTAAGCATCATGGCCGAGACCTCTCCGGTAAAAGCCCCCTCGTCGGCTGAATGCAGGTTCTGACTGCCGAGTTTAAACTTCTTATGGTCAAGGTCTTTAGCCACTGAGTAAAGGTCGATAAAGGGAGGGCAGAGCACCACGGTAGTATTGTGCTCATGGCTAATTTTGTTGCTCAGCCGATTTACTAATAAACTAGCCTCGTGCGGGTTCTTTCCAGCACATTGGGATCCTAAGCTTAGAATTCCACGTGGACAAGTTGTCGCG
>JADMIO011486916.1_pt1 | contig 52504 bp, 39 predicted proteins | sample 8958161 | NCBI WGS metagenome assembly JADMIO01 (sample SAMN16585339, study PRJNA669376) | soil metagenome | isolation source: Crop rotation soil | place: USA: Cullars Rotation, Alabama | collected 2011
TGCCTTTGCGCGGTGCGAAAGAGCGCGACCTGATTGACCGTGAAGGCGCACCGCCGTGGCACGTGTCGATCGTGGGCGTCGCGCTCGTCTTCCTGTTCGCGCTTTCGACCGCGTATTCGCTCTATCGCGGCGTCGCCGACGCCGGAGGCTTCCGGCTCGGGTGGTTCGACGGCTATTACGAAGCCACGAACAGCGTACGGATCGCGAAGGGTTTTGCACTGGCGCTTCTGTACGCGCCGCTTTTGCTCGACGCGATGCGGACGAGCGGCGGCCGCAGCGTCAACCTCCTCGCGACCGGTCTTGCGATCGGCGCCGGCGTCGCCGCGCTGACGGTGGCGTGGGAGCGCTTTGCGTTCACGGGCCTGCTCGACTTTTCGAGCGACTATCGGGCGACGGGGATGTTCTGGGAGATGCACGTCGGCGGCGCCGCGCTCGACGGCTACCTGGCGCTCACCTTCCCGTTCGTCGTCTGGGCGCTCCTGCAGAAGTCGGGACGAATCGTCGCAGCGGCGGCAGCGCTCGCATTGCTCGTGAGCTATGCGTGCCTCGCGACTTTCTCGCGCGGCGTGTACCTCGCCGTTCCGACTTCGCTCGCGCTGCTGTTCCTGTTGCTTGCTCCCCATCGCGAAGGCCCGCCTGCGCGGCAGCTCGCGTCGCTCGTGAAGGGTGCACTTGCGATCGCTGCCGCCGCAGCCGGAAGCTATCTCGTCTTTCGCGCCGGCGGCTACCGCTCGCTTCTCGCCGTGGTGGGCGTGCTCGCGTTGTCGCTGCACTTCTCCTCGTTGCTGCGCGGCGCGAGCTGGAAGCAGTTGGGCATCGCCGCGGCCATCGGCGGCGCGGTGGCGGCCGCAGGCGCGGCGGTCGGGTCCGTCCTGCCGCAAGGGCCTTATTTCGTGTATGCCGCGGCGTTCGCGATCTCCGTTGCGCTGATGGCGCTCATGGGGACGAAGCGGGCGGCGGCGGATGACATGAGGATGCGGACCATCGCGGGGCTTGCCTCCACGCTGTGGACCGCGTTCGCGGCGGTTCACGTCGCGCGGTACTGGGGCGGCGAGCCTGCGCAATGGGACGCTGCCGTCGTGGTCGCGCTGCTCGTGCTCTTCACCGTCGGGAGGGTGCGTTCAAGCGTCGCGGCCTGGCCCGCGCGACTGCGCGAGGAGGCCATCGCCCTCGCGTCGGTGGCCATGATCGCGGGGGTGGTGGTCGTCATGCTGGGAGGCGCCTACATGGGCGATCGCTTCGCCTCCTCCGAGGAGGACTTCGAAGGCAGGATGAAGCATTGGCGCGATGGGCTCGCGCTCATCTCGACGCCCGCCGAGTGGCTCCTCGGCAAAGGACTGGGCCGATTCCCGAAAAACTACTACTTCGGCGCGCCGGGTGCCGGAATCCCGGGCAGCTATCGGATCGCGGCCGAAGGCGGCAACGCGTACCTCGTGCTCTCCGGGCCGCGCCATCCATTCGATTTCGGCGAGCTTTTCCGCGTGGGAGAACGTGTGCCGATCATGCCCGGCCTCTACACGCTCACCTTCGATGCGCGTGCTGCAACGCCGGCGCGCCTTCACATCGAGGTCTGCCAGCAGCAGCTGCTCTACAACGGCGCGTGCGCCTTTCCTTCGAAGGCGATCGTGATCGAAGGCGCCGAATGGCAAACGCACGTGGTGACGTTCGACGGCCGCGTTCTCGACGGCGGGCCCTGGTATGCGCGGCGTTCCGGGTTCTTCTCGTTCGCCGTCGCGGCACAAGGCCTGCGCGTCGATATCGACAAGGTGAGCCTCGTGGGGCCGAGCGGACGCGATCTCATCCACAACGGCGACTTCGGCCGCGGGATGGCGCGCTGGTTCTTGGTGAGCGAGAAGATCCACCTGCCGTGGCACATCAAGAGCCTGCCTCTCGACGTTCTCTTCGACCAGGGCGTGATCGGCCTCTCGCTCTTCGTCCTGCTCGTCGGCGGCGCGCTCTTTCGCCTCGTTGCCGGACGGGCACGCGGGCACCCGCTGTCGCCGTTCCTCGCTGCGTCGCTCGCAGGATTTTTGGTCGTGGGCGCGTTCGACAGCCTGCTCGACGTTCCGCGCGTCGCGTTCGCGTTCTACCTCGTGCTCTTCGCGGCCCTCGCGCTGGGGCCTCCGGTTCGCGCCTCCATTACCCCCAGTCGCTAGAGGCCGCAAGCCCGGCCGGCGGAACGCCCCCGCCGGACATCGTGCCGCGCGGCCGCTCGCGACCCCATGCGTACAATCGGGGTCTCTTCGCATTCAACGCCTCGCCTTCAAGACTCATGCCTTCCGTGCTCTTGACCGGCGGAACCGGATACATCGGCTCGCATACCTGCGTGGAGCTGATGGCGGCCGGATGGACGCCGGTTTTGCTCGACAATCTTTGCAACAGCTCGGCCTCGGTGCTCGACAGGATCGAGACCATCACGGGGCGCAAGCCCGCCTTCGTCAAGGCGGATCTGCGCGATCGCGCCGCCGTCGACCGCGCGCTCGCCGAATTTCCGGTCGAGGCGGTGATTCACTTCGCAGGCTTGAAATCGATCGGCGAGTCGGTCGCCGATCCCGTTCGATACTACGAGAACAACGTCGCCGGAACGCTCGTGCTGATCGATGCGATGCGCCGTCACGGCGTCCGCCGAATCGTGTTCAGCTCGTCGGCGACCGTCTACGGCATCGGCCAGGCGATGCCGCTTAAGGAGGACGCGCCGACGGGGCCGATCAACGCGTACGGACGCAGCAAGCTCTTCATCGAGCACATCCTCCGCGATCTCGCGGCAAGCGATCCTGCGCAACGCGTCCTGCTGCTGCGCTATTTCAATCCCGTGGGCGCACATGCGAGCGGGCTCATCGGCGAAGACCCGCGGGGCATTCCGAACAACCTGATGCCGTTCGTGGCGCAGGTCGCGGTGGGACGGCGGCCCCGGCTCGCAGTCTTCGGCGGCGACTATCCGACGAGCGACGGCACGGGAGTCCGCGATTACATTCACGTCGTCGATCTTGCGCAGGGCCATGTGGCGGCGCTCCGCAAGCTCGCCGATCCGAAGACCCCGTGCGCGATGATCGTCAATCTCGGCACCGGCCGGGGCCATTCGGTGCTCGAGGTGGTCAGGAGCTTCGAGGCGGCAAGCGGGAAACCGATTCCTTACGATATCGTGGCACGGCGGCCCGGGGATTTGGCCGAGTGCTTTGCCGACGTCACCTGCGCACGGGACTGGCTCGGCTGGAAAGCGCAGCGCGGGCTCGACGCGATGTGCGCGGACGCATGGCGCTGGCAGTCGGCGAATCCCCACGGGTTCGACCCGCCGGCGCCCTTCTGAAAAGCACAGGCCCTGCGTCCTCGTTGTGGGGCGGCGCTGCGGTCGCGACGAGAAACGGGGCCCGACTCGATAAAGGGCCTCAGAAAGCCGGCCGCACAGATTGCCGTTGATCGGCTTCGGCAGCTTGAGAGTTGCGGCCCGGAGGAAGCAACATACGTCTTCCAAAACATTGGGTTAGTGAGCGAAGATCACGTGGTGTCCATTTGGCATGTTTTGTGCAGTACTGAATCCTGGTCATTTCCGTCCAAACAAACTGTGCGCGTCCATGTCCCTAAAGCTCCCCCGCGGCGCGTACGCCGCCGCGCACCGGCCCATCCCGCCGTCGTAACCAAATCCTAGGCAGGCATGGTTCGACTCTTCAACCACTGGTTCGCCTCGAACACGTTGATGCAGGTCGCATTCGACGTCCTGCTCCTGTTCCTGTCGGTGGTGCTTGCCGTTGCGTTTCTCAACCGCGGGGACGTTGGCTCGATGTTCGCCGTCGTCCCGGATGCGCTGCTCTTCGCGTTCACGATGATCGCGCTCAATACCGTGGTCGGGCTATATCAGCGGAACCCCGGCCGCACGTTCGCCCAGACCACGGCGCGAATCGTGCTCTCGCTGATGCTGGCGGTCCCCGTGGCGTGGGCGATCTTCACGTACCTGCCGCGCGACCAGGAGTGGGACGTGACGCTGCGTCTCGCGGTCCCGCTTGGGTTCGTCACGTTCGTCGCCATTCGCGGGCTCGCCGCCCACAGTGGACTCGCGCCGATGTTCGCGCGCCGCACGCTCGTCCTTGGGACAGGAGCGGAAGCGGCAGCCGTCGAGCACTCGATCGCACATCTCGGCCAGTCGGTCCGCTTCCTCGGCTTTTATCCCGCGAAAAAAGCGGACGCCGCCCATCAGGTCCCCGGACAGCGCGTTCTCGCCGAAGGCATGGACCTCGTCGATGCTGCCCGCCGCTACAAGGTGGACGAGATCATCGTCGCGGTGCGCGAGCGGCGGGGCGGGGTGCTTCCGCTGCGCGAGCTCCTCGACTGCAAGCTGATGGGCGTGCGCGTGCTCGACCTCTCCTCCTACTACGAGCGCGCGGTCGGGCAACTGCGGTTGAACTCGCTCCATGCGAGCTGGCTCATCTTCGGCGACGGCTTCCGGCAGGGACTGGTGCGCGCTGCGGTGAAGCGGCTGTTCGACATCGCGGCGGCCATCACGCTGCTGCTTCTCGCGCTGCCGGTGATGGTGGTCACCGCCATCGTGATCGCCGTCGAGAGCGGCTTTCCCGTGCTCTACCGGCAGGAACGGGTCGGCCAGGGAGGCCGCCTGTTCGAGGTGATCAAGTTCCGCAGCATGCGCCGCGACGCCGAAGGCGACGGCAAGCCGCGCTGGGCGACGAGCAACGACGACCGCGTGACGCGCACGGGGCGGATCATCCGCAAGCTTCGAATCGACGAGCTGCCGCAGCTCATCAACGTGCTGCGCGGCGACATGAGCCTCGTAGGCCCGCGGCCGGAGCGGCCATACTTCGTCGACCAGCTCGCGCGAGAGATCCCGTACTACGCAGTGCGGCACAGCGTCAAGCCGGGCGTGACCGGATGGGCGCAAGTCCGCTATCACTACAGCGCGTCGCTCGACGACGCGATCCAGAAGCTGCAGTACGACCTGTACTACGTCAAAAACCACACGCTGTTCCTCGACATCGTCGTCCTGTTCGAAACCGTCGGAGTGGTTCTGACCGGCGAGGGCGCGCACTAGCCTTCCGGTTCGAAGATGCCGTACTCGAGCACGAGGCCGGGCTTTAGCGCGACAATGGCGATTTGGTAACGATCGGGTTGTTCAAGCGTCCATGAATCCCAGTCTCTCGACGATAGCCGCCTGGGGGTTCGGCCTTGCCGGCGCCGGATACCTGGGCTTCCTCGGCTATCTCTCGTTCGGCTTGCGCGGGGGCGCGCGCGGAATCGCGCTGATGGCCGCAGTCGGGGCGACCGCCGTTTGGGCGATCGCAAACCTCGCGTTTGCATTGACCCAGGACTACGGCGTCTTCAACATCGGAGGGCTCGTCGACGTCCTTCGCGTAGGCGCCTGGTTCGCGTTTCTGCTGCTGCTACTGCGGCGCCCGACGATGCAGGAAGAGGTCTTCGAAAGGCAGGGACCCGCGTGGCTCGCGCCGGCGGCCGCCGCCTTGCTGGTCGTGGGCCTCATCGCCCAGGTCGCCGTGATGCTGCGGTTCAAGACGTTCGGCGAACCCGTGCGCCTCGCGATGGCCTCCGGCGTCGCGCTCAACGTCTTCGGTCTCGTTCTGGTCGAGCAGCTCTTCCGCACCCTCGATGACGCGCGCTGGAACATCAAGCCGCTCTGCCTCGCGCTCGCGGGCGTGTTCTGCTTCGACCTGTATCTGTTCGCCGATGCGCTGCTGTTCAACTTCGTCGACGCCGACGCATGGAGCGTCCGCGGCCTTGTCCATGCGCTGGTCGTTCCGCTCCTCGTGCTGTCCACGATCCGCAACAGGGACTGGACCTTCAGCATCGCGCTCTCGCGGCGGGTGATGTTTCACTCGACGGCGCTCATGGCTTCCGGCGCCTATCTGCTGTTCATGGCCGCCGCCGGGTATTACGTCCGCCTCTTCGGCGGGAGCTGGGGGCGAGCGCTGCAGGTCGCGCTGATTTTCGCCGCGTTCCTGACCCTGGCTGCGATGGCGTTCTCCGGCTCGCTCCGCGCGAAGGTCCGCGTCATCGTCAGCAAGCACTTCTTCGCCTACCGGTACGACTATCGGGACGAGTGGCTGCGCTTCACGCAGGCGCTTTCGGCGCCCGAAGGCCAGCGCGAGCTCGGGGGCAACGTCATCAGGGGGCTCGCGGACCTCGTGGAAAGCCCTGCGGGCAGCCTTTGGCTCCGCGATACGAGCGCCACCGTCTATGCGCAGGCCGCTCGCTGGAACATGCCCGCGGATGCGACGCAGGAACCCGCGAGCTCGGAATTCATTCGCTTCCTGAGCGACAGCGGATGGGTGCTCAATCTCGAGGAATTCCGATCGTCGCCCGAGCGCTACCGCGGGCTGCGGCTTCCGCACTGGCTGTCGGAATGGCCAAACGCATGGCTCATCATTCCGCTCGCGAGCGGAAGCGAAATGCTCGGTTTCGTGGTACTGGCGACGGCTCGAACGCGCGTCGACGTCGACTGGGAAGTCAACGATCTCTTGAAGACCGCCGCACGGCAGGCGGCGACCTTCCTCGGGCAGATGCAGGCGACCGAAGCGCTGCTCGAGGCGAGAAAATTCGACGCGTTCAATCGGATGTCCGCGTTCGTCGTCCACGATCTCAAGAACATCGTGGCGCAGTTGTCGCTCATGGTCAAAAACGCCGAGCGGCACCGCGACAATCCCGAGTTTCAGAGCGACATGCTCATGACGATCAAGCATTCGGTCGACCGCATGAAGCAGCTCATGATGCAGTTGCGGGAAGGAACGACGCCGATCGAAGCGCCTGCCGGCATCGACCTCGTTTCGATCGTCGACCGCATCCGCCGGACGAAATCGGATCAGCAGCCGACCGTCGAGCTTCGCCTCGAGGCAAGGGTGGCCGCCCAGGGGCATGAAGACCGACTGGAGCGGGTGATCGGCCATCTCGTGCAAAACGCGATCGATGCGACTTCGCACAACGGGCACGTGTGGGTCCGGGTGGGGAAATCCGACGGATTGGCGATGGTCGAAGTGGGCGACACCGGGCGGGGAATGACGCCCGAGTTCGTCCGGGATCGGCTGTTCAAGCCTTTCGAGACGACGAAGGTGACCGGCATGGGCATCGGCGCCTACGAGAGCTTCCAGTACGTGCAGGAGCTCGGCGGCCGCGTGGAGGTGGACAGCACCCCTGACGTCGGCACGCAGGTGCGTTTATTGCTGCCGACCTTCGAGCATTCACCGTCATGATCAGCGTTCAAGGGGATTTCGAATGAGTGGCAAGGCAAGACCGCTGCTGGTCGTCGAGGACGATCCCGCTTTGCAGAAGCAGATCTGCTGGGCGTTCGACGAGTACGAGACCTTGCCCGCGGTCGATCGCGAAAGCGCTCTCACCCAGCTGCGCAGGCACGCGCCGCCCGTCGTCACCATGGACCTCGGGCTTCCGCCGGACCCCGATTCGGTGACGGAGGGCTTCAGGCTTCTCGAAGAGATACTGGAGCTCGCGCCCGACACCAAGGTGATCGTGCTGACGGGGCAGAACGATCGCGCCAACGCCATCCGCGCGATCGGCTGCGGCGCCTACGACTTCTTTGCGAAACCTTTCGAGCCCGAGCTCCTCGCGCTGACGATCGATCGCGCCTTTCGGCTGCACGATCTGCAGCGGGAGAATCGCCGCCTGCAGGAGACGCGGCAACCGGACGCCTTCGCCGGAATCCTCACGCGCGATCCGGAGCTGCAGCGAATCTGCCGCGTCATCGAAAAGGTGGCCGGGACTTCGGCGACCGTTCTTCTGCTGGGCGAAAGCGGGACCGGAAAGGAGCTCTTTGCGCGCGCCGTGCACGACCTCTCGCCGCGGCGCGGCGAGCGCTTCGTCGCCATCAACTGCGCGGCCATCCCCGAGAATTTGCTCGAGAGCGAGCTGTTCGGCTACGAAAAAGGCGCCTTCACCGGCGCGGCGCGGCAGACGATCGGCAAGATCGAAACGGCCAATCGAGGCACCCTGCTGCTGGATGAGATCGGCGATCTTCCGCTGGCGCTGCAAGTCAAGCTGCTGCGCTTTCTGCAGGAGCGCGTCATCGAGCGGGTGGGCGGGCGGGAGGAAATCGAGATCGACGTCCGCATCGTCTGCGCAACGCACCAGAATTTGACCGCTTTCATCAAGGAAGGCCGGTTTCGCGAGGATCTCTACTATCGGCTGGCGGAGATCATCGTCGAGATTCCCCCACTCCGCGCGCGGCACGGCGACGCCGCGCTGCTCGCGCACGCGTTCGTGCAGCGCTTTGCCGCGGAGCAGCGCCGGCGCTCGATGACGCTGCGCCAGGATGCCGTTGCGGCGATCGAGGCGTATCCTTGGCCGGGCAACGTGCGGGAGCTGGAAAACCGGATCCGCCGCGCCGTGATCATGGCCGACGGGAACCAGATCGGTGCCGCCGATGTCGGTCTCAGCCAGGGCACGGAAGACGAGCTCGCCGCATTGAATTTGAGGCGGGTGAGGGAGGATGCGGAGAAGCGCGCCGTGATCACGGTGCTGTCGCGGACGAACGGCAACATCGTCAAGGCTGCCGACGTGCTGGGCGTGAGCCGCCCGACGCTCTACGACATCATGCACAAGTTCGGTCTCAAGTAGGCCTTCTCCGGGATCCGCAATGCAAAGGACGGACATGCTCATTCGACGAATAAGGCCTGCGCTCGCGGCCTCCATGTTGACGGCCGCCTTGCTGATGACGGGCTGCGGAAACAATCCGGAGAAGCTGGTCGCGTCGGCGAAGGAGTCGCTCGCGAAGCACGATCGCAACGGGGCGATCATTCATCTCAAGAATGCCCTCCAGGCAAACCCCGATCTCGGCGAAGCCCGGTTGCTCCTCGGGTCGAGCCAGCTCGAAGCCGGCGACGTCATCGCCGCCGAAAAGGAGCTTCGCAAGGCGCGCGAGCTCAAGGTTTCGGACGACGAGGTGGTCCCGCCGCTCGCCCGCGCGCTGGTCGCGAAGGGCGATTTCAAGGGGGCGATCGACGAGTTCGGCAAGACCGAGCTTGCGACCGACAAAAGTCGCGCCGACCTCGCGGCGACGATGGGCCAGGCGCAGATGGCCGCCGGCAATATCGAGGGGGCAAAAGAAGGCTTCGCGGCCGCGCTCAAAGCCGTGCCGAATTATCCGCCGGCGCTTCTCGGCGAGGCGAGGCTCCAGGCGGCGGCCGGCGATCCCCAGGGCGCCCTGGCCACCTTGGACCCCGTGCTCGTCGCGTCGCCGGATCTCGCGGAAGGCTGGGTGCTGAAGGGTGATATCACGGCGTCGCAGCTCAAGCTCGACGATGCGCTCGTCGCGTACCGCAAAGCGGTGGAACTGCGCTCCGATTCGCTGCCCGTGCATGCGAGGATCGCATCGACGTTGATGCAGCAGGGAAAGCTTGCGGACGCCGGCGCCGAGGTCGATGCGATGAAGAAAATCGCACCGAAGCATCCGCAAACGCTCTACTTCCAGGCGCTGCTCGCCTTCCGCGAGAAGAACTTCGTTTCGGCGCGCGAGGCGATCCAGCAGCACTTGCGCGCCGTGCCCGACAGTTTGCCGGGCCTCATGCTGGAAGGCGGCATCGAGTATCAGCTCGGCTCGTTCGCCAAGGCCGAAGACAGCCTCAAGAAGGCGCTGGCGAAATCGCCGAAGCAGCGCCTCGCCCGGATCCTTCTCGTCAACACGTACCTTCGAAGCGGCCAGCCCGCACGAGCGCTCGACACGTTGAAGCCGCTCATGGACGAGGGCGACGCCGGTGCGGAGGTCTTGGCGCTCGCCGGCGACGTCTACATGCGAAACGGCAATACCAAGGAAGCGGAGCGGGCTTTCGCCAAGGCAGCGGCGCTCGACCCCAAGGACGCGAACAAGCGGACCGCGCTGGCGCTGAGCCACGTGCAAGCGGGCGATGCCGAGCGCGGATTGAAGGAGCTCGAGGAGGTCGCGGCCGGCGATGCCGGGATTCGAGCCGATCTCGCCTTGATCGCCGCAAGCACGCGCGACCGCAAGTACGATACCGCGCTCACGGCGATTGCTGCCCTCGAGAAGAAGCAGCCGGACAAGCCGTTGGCGCACAGCCTTCGCGGCGCCGTCTACGCGGCCAAGGGAGACCGGGCGGCGGCGAGAACCAGCTTCGAGCGCGCGCTTTCGCTCGACGCGACCGATTTCGCCGCGACGATGGGTCTCGCGGAGCTCGACCTCAAGGACAACAAGCCCGAGGACGCGCGGAAGAGATTTGAAGCGCTCGTCGCGAAGGATCCGAAGAACGCGCGGGCTCTCCTCACCATCGCGGAGTTGAGCGCGCAGCGAGGCGCGACCACCGACGAGGTCGTTGCCCTGGTCGGAAAGGCGATCGCGGCCGACCCCAATGCAGTGGCGCCGCGGCTCGCGCTGATCTCGTATCTCCTGCGCAGCAAGGAGCCGAAACGAGCGGCCGCCGCGGCGCAGGACGCGCTCGCGGCGTTGCCCGATCGTCCCGAGCTGCTCGACGCCGTGGGCCAGGCTCAGCTCGCCGCCGGCGATGCGAATCAGGCGATCACCGCGTTCGGCAAGCTCGTTCAGGCGCGACCGGATGCGCCCGAGTCTTATATCCGGCTCGCGAGCGCGCAAGTCGCGGCGAAGGATCCGGAGGCGGCCGCGCAGAACCTGAAAAAAGCGCTCGCCCTCCGACCGGACATGGTCAACGTGCAGCAGATGCTGGTCAGGCTCAATCTGGAGGCGGGCCGCGAGGCCGACGCGCTGGCGATGGCGCGCGAAATCCAGAAGCAGCGCCCGAAGCAATCGGTCGGCTACATCCTCGAAGGCGACATCAACGTGGCGAAGAAGGCGTGGCCGGCGGCCATTGCGGCCTATCGTACGGGGCTCAAGAACGCGGGCACGGCCGACGCCCTGATCAGGCTCGACGCGGCGCTTCGTTACAGCGGAAGCGCGGCCGAAGCCGACAAGGCGCTGGCGACGTTCATGCATGAACATCCCGACAATCGCGAGATCCGGATGTACCTCGCGGAAGTCGCGCTGGGGAAAAAGGATTGGGCCGGTTCCGCGGCGCGGTACAAGGAAGTGCTCGCCCTCAAGCCCGATGATGCGCTGGCGCTCAACAATCTCGCGTACGCGTCGGGTCAGATGAAGGATCCGAAGGCGCTCGAATATGCCGAGAAGGCGCTCAAGCTCGCGCCCGACAACCCTTCCGTGCTCGACACCTACGGGATGCTGCTCGTCGACAAGGGCGACATGAAGCGCGGCGTCCAGTACATGCAGCGCGCGGCCGAGCTCGCGCCGGCGGCGAGCAGCATCCGGCTCAATCTTGCGCGCGCGCTCCTCAAGGACGGACAGAAGCCGGCAGCGAAGAAGGAGCTCGAAACGCTCGCCAAGCTCGGCGATCGTTTTCCGGAGCAGGCCGAGGTCACGAAGCTGATGCAGGGACTTTAACCGAACGAGAGATGCTCCGATGGGAAAGAACGAAAACCGGCAGCTCGAGACCGCCGACCGAAGGGAACGAAAACAAATGACCACCGTCGCTGTCGTAGGGCTGGGCTATGTCGGGCTGCCGCTCGCCGTCGAGTTCGGCAAGCGGCACCGGACGATCGGATTCGATCTTTCGAAGGATAAAGTGGAGAGCTACCGCCGCCACGTCGATCCCACGGGGGAGGTTTCGACCGACGAGCTTCGCGCCTCGAAGATGCTCGAGGTCGGGTCCGATCCCGCCGCGCTGGCCGAAGCCGATTTCATCATCGTCGCGGTGCCCACGCCGGTCGACGAGGCGCATCAACCCGATTTTTCTCCGCTGCTGGGCGCGTCGGAGGCCGTGGGCAGGCACATGAAGCGCGGCGCGACCGTCGTCTACGAATCCACCGTCTATCCCGGGGCCACCGAGGAGATCTGCATTCCGGTGCTCGAGAAGCACTCGAAGATGCGCTGGCGGGAGGACTTCAACGTCGGCTACTCGCCCGAGCGGATCAATCCCGGCGATAGGGAGCGCACGCTCACGAAGATCACCAAGGTCGTCTCCGGCGACACGCCGGAAACGCTGGAGCGCGTCGCGCAGATGTACGGCAGCGTCGTCGCGGCGGGCGTGCACCGCGCGTCGTCGATCAAGGTCGCGGAAGCCGCGAAGGTGATCGAGAACACGCAGCGCGACCTCAACATCGCGCTGATGAACGAGCTCGCGATCATCTTCGACCGCCTCGGCATCGACACGATGGAGGTGCTGCGCGCGGCCGGCACCAAGTGGAATTTCCTGCCGTTTCGTCCCGGCCTCGTCGGCGGGCACTGCATCGGCGTCGACCCGTACTACCTGACGCACAAGGCGGAGATGGTCGGCTATCACCCCGAGGTGATCCTCGCCGGCCGCCGCATCAACGACGGCATGGGCAAGTTCGTGGCCGAGCAGACGGTGAAGTTCCTCGTGCGCAACGGCTGGCAGGTCAATGCGGCGCCCGTGATCGTGCTCGGCCTCACGTTCAAGGAGGATTGCCCGGATCTTCGCAACTCGCGCGTGATCGACGTGATCCGCGAGCTGCAGTCGTATGGCGCGCAGGTGATCGTCCACGATCCGGTCGCGGCCGCGCACGAGGCGTCGCACGAATACGGCGTCGATCTCGTGCCGTGGGAGCGGCTGCCGAAAGCCGCGGCGATCGTCGCGGCCGTCGCGCACAAGCAATTCAAGGCGCGTCCGCTGTCCGACTATCTCGACCGGCTGCTGCCGAAAGGCGTCATCGCCGACGTGAAGAGCCAGTTCGACGTCGACGCGGCAAAGGCGGGCGGCGTGACCGTCTGGCGTCTCTGATTCGCAAGGCGGACCCCCGGAACCACGCGATGAATGCGATCGAGCGCACTCGCCGCAAGCTGAAGGCAGAGCCGCTGCGCTGGCTCGTGACCGGCAGCGCGGGATTCATCGGCTCGCACCTCGTGAGCGCGCTGCTCGAGCTCGACCAGACCGTCGTCGGCCTCGACAACTTCGCGACGGGTCACCGGCGCAACATCGACGAAGTCCACGCGGGAGTTTCGGCCGAGCAGTGGAGCCGGCATCGCTTCGTCGAAGCGGACATCCGCAATCCCGAGCACTGCCGCGCAGCGTGCGCCGGCATCGACATCGTTCTCCACCAGGCGGCGCTGGGCTCGGTCCCGCGCTCGATCGCCGATCCGGCCGCGACGAATGCGACCAACGTCGGCGGCTATCTCAACATGCTGATCGCCGCGCGCGATGCCGGTGTTCGCCGCTTCGTCTATGCGGCGTCGAGCTCGACGTACGGCGACCACCCCGGGCTGCCGAAGGTCGAGGATGCGATCGGCAAGCCGTTGTCGCCCTACGCCGTGACGAAGCTCGTCAACGAGCTCTACGCCGACGTTTTCGCGCGCTGCTACGGCATGCAGACGATCGGCTTGCGGTATTTCAACATCTTCGGCGCCCGGCAGGACCCGGAAGGCGCGTATGCGGCCGTGATTCCGCGCTGGATTCGCGCGATGCTGATCGGCGAAGAGGTTGCGATCAACGGCGACGGGGAGACGAGCCGCGACTTCTGCTACGTCGACAACGCCGTGCAGGCGAACCTGCTTGCAGCCGTCGTCGACGACGCTGCCGCGATCAACCAGGTCTACAACGTCGCCGTCGACGACCGCACGACGCTCAACCGGCTGTTCCAGATGCTGCGCGACGCCATCGCCGCCAGGATTCCGAGCGTGTCGACCGTGACGCCGAAGCGTCTCGACTTCCGGCCGGGCGATGTCCGGCACTCGCAGGCGGACATCGGCAAGGCGCGCCGCCTCCTGGGGTACGCGCCGTCGCATCGGCTCGCGGACGGGATACGCTCGTCGCTGCCGTGGTACTTCGCCCATCACGGCGTGATTCCCGCGCCCGCGGATGCGACATGACGCGCTCCGTTACACGGTCGCGCGGTGGGAAGCGTCGCGGAGACGACGCCCGTTTCGGTCGCGCAGTCGACATCCGTGCGGGTCGCCGGCTCGACGCCGGTCTCGTTCTGCTCGTCGCGCTCCTGGCTTTTGCGGCGCGTCCCGCGCATGCGGACGCGACGGATGACGACCTGACCGGCCGTATCGCCGCGCTGCGCACCGAGGCGCGCGCCTACGAGCACGGCGAGGGTGTATCGAAGGATGCGCAGCACGCGGTCGCGCTCTATTGCCAGGCGAGCCGATTGGGCGACGCCGAGGCGCAATTCAGCCTGGGGTGGATGTACGCCAACGGCCGCGGGATCCCCCGCGACAACCGGATGGCATCGCTGTTCTTCGGCCTCGCCGCCTCGCAGGGCCACGAGTACGCGAAGAAGATGCTCGCCTTCGTCGGACCGGCGGCCGCGGATCCGCCCGAGTGCCTCCGCGACCCGCCCGCGCCGCCGGTCGAGGACGTCGCCACATGGGAGCCGGAGGAGCCGTTCGTGGCCGCGACGCCGGAGCAGAAGAGGGCCGCGGACGTCGTCGGCAAGCTCGCTCCCGAATACCAGATCAGCCCGAACTTCGCGCTCGCGATCATCCGCGCCGAATCGAACTTCGATCCGAACGCGCGGTCGCCGAAGAACGCGCAGGGCCTGATGCAACTGATTCCGGAGACTTCGGCGCGCTTCAACGTCAAGAAGCCGTTCGACCCGGTACAGAACATCCGCGGCGGCCTCGCCTACCTGCGCTGGCTGCTCGCGTATTTCAAGGGCAACGTGGCGCTCGTCGCCGCGGCGTACAACGCGGGCGAGGGCGCCGTCGAGAAATTCGGCGGCATCCCGCCGTTTGCGGAGACCCGCGCGTACGTGCAGAGGATCATGCGCTACTACGGGAGGGAGCGTCACCCTTACGACGCGACCGTGACGGAGCCGTCGCCGGAATTGTGGCGATTCCGCATGGTGTCCGCGCCAACTCCCTGAAGGGCCCGGCGTTCGTGGCCGCGATCTCGTTGCATCCTCCACTGCGCCGTCTTGCCGCTGCCATTTCTTCGACGATCGTTGCCGTCGCCGCGTTGACGGCGGCCGCCCTTGCGACAACCGGCGTCGCGCACGCGCAGCAGGGCCTGCCCGACACCGTCGGACGGCTCAAGCCCGCGATCGTCGCCGTGGGCACGTTCCAGAAGACGCGCAGCCCCCCGTTCGTTTTTCGCGGCAGCGGCTTCGCCGTCGGCGACGGCACGCTGATCGCCACCGCCGCGCACGTCGTCGCGGAATCGATGCAGGTCGAGAACCAGGAAGTCATGATGGTGCTTGCGCAGGGAGCGAGCGCGAGCCAGCCTCAATCGCGCGAAGCGAAGGCGATCGCCGTCGACAAGGTGCACGACATCGCGCTCTTGCGCATCACGGGCGCGCCGCTGCCGACGGTGACGCTCGGCGGCTCGGCTGCCGTGCGCGAAGGACAGGCGGTCGCGTTTACGGGATTTCCGCTGGGGACGTCGCTCGGCTTCCATCCGGTCACCCATCGCGCAATCGTCTCGGCCATCGTGCCCGCCGCGATCCCGAGCGCGAACGCGGCGAATCTCAATGCCCGCGTGATCCAGAGCATCAAGGCCGGCGAGTTCGCGCTGTTTCAGCTCGATGCGAGCGCCTATCCCGGCCACAGCGGAAGCCCGCTGTACGACGGGACTTCGGGCGAAGTCATCGGGATCGTCAACATGGGCCTGCTCAAGAATACGAAGGATTCGGCGATCGGGCAGCCCTCCGGCATCAGCCTCGCCGTGCCCGTTCAACACCTCAAGGAGCTCATCAGCGCAGCGCGTTGAGCTTGCGCACCGAGAGCTTGGTGCCGCTGCCGGCGCGCGCTGCGCGACTGCTTCTACGCGCCGAGGAACAGGCGGCCGACCGTCGGGTCGTCGCGTAGCTCGTCGCCGGATCCGGCCATCGCGATCTCGCCCGCGACGACGACGCAACCGATGTCGGCGTCCTCGAGCCCCTTCCTGGCGTTCTGCTCGACCATCACGATCGTCAGTCCGTCGCGCCGCTTGAGCTCGCGGAGCATGTCGAAGACCTGGTCGATGAAAACCGGCGCGAGGCCGATCGACGGCTCGTCGATCAGCAGGAGCCGCGGGCGCATGACGAGCGCGCGCGAAATCTCGAGCAGGCGGCGCTCGCCGCCTGAGAGCACGCGCGAGGGATCGGCGCGGCGACGGGCGAGCCCGGGGTAATGCTCGAAGATCCGCTCGGCCGCATCCTTCGCGTCCGCGCGGCTTCCCATCAGGTAGCCGCCGAGCCACAGGTTCTGCTCGACCGTCATGTCGGGGAACAGCGAGCTCTCCTGCAACACGTAGGCGACGCCGGCGTCGCGCAGCTTCGCGTTGGCGCCGAGCCGCGTGACGTTGCGATCGCCGACCTCGATCTTGCCGCGGCGAATGTCCGTCAGGCCGAAGATCGAGTGCAGGATCGTCGACTTTCCCGCGCCGTTGGGTCCGATGAGGCAAAGCGACTGGCCCTGGCCGACGCGAAGGTCGACGCCGTGCAGGATTTCCATGGTCCCGTAGCCGGCGGCAAGGTCGTCGACGCGCAGCAGCGGCTTCGCGCCGGCCAGCGCATCGAGGCGGTCGCGGATCGCACTCCGGTGCGCGGCCTGCTTCGCGGACTCTGTCGCGCCCGTTCCGCTCTGCGAGCCCCGATCGCCGCGCGAAGGGCGTTCCGCGTGACCGCCTCCTCGCCGTTGCGGATCGTACAGGTCCATCAGCGCGCCCCGAGGTAGGCGTCGATCACGCGCGGGTCGTTGCGAATCTCGTTGGGAGTCCCGGCGGCAAGCACCCGGCCGTGGGCGAGGCAGTAGATGTGCTCCGCGAGGTCCATGATCACGCGCATGTTGTGCTCGATGACGAGAAGCGTGATGCCGAGCGTCGCGTTCGCTCGCTTCAGCCGGTCCATCACGCTGTTGATCATCGTCGGATTGATGCCTGCCGTCGGTTCATCCAGCAGCAGCATCCTGGGCTCGTTCATGAGCGCCATCGCAAGCTCAAGCAACTTGCGCTGGCCGTACGAAAGATTGCGCGCGACCTCGTCGCGATACCGGGCAAGGCCGACGAAATCGAGCAGCTCGGCCGCTCGCTCGGTGACCGCCGGCCGGTAGCGCCGGAACATCGCGAGCCAATCCTCATGCGCGTGCGAGCCGCTGGTCTCCAGGTTGCGGATGCAGGTCATCTCGTCGTAGACGTGCGCCTGCTGAAACGTACGAAGGAGTCCGAGCCGCGCCACTTCCGGCACCGCGAGGTGCGCGAGCTCGCGCCCTTCGAAGCGCACCGAGCCGCGATCGATCGGATGCTGGCCGACGATCGAATTGAAGAGCGTCGTCTTGCCGGAGCCATTGGGTCCGATGAGGCCGACGATCGCGCCGCGCCTCACGTCGATGCTGATCGCATCGTTGGCGACCACGCCGCCGAACCTCTTCGAGAGGTCGCGCACTTCGAGGAGGGCGCTCATCGCGTGCTCGCACCTTACTTGTCGAGCGCCCTGTCCCACGGCGCGAGCGGCAGCGGTGGACGCACGGCTTCGTACGCGCGCGCCACGCGAAGCACGCCCGCATCGTCGAAGCGCTGCCCGACGACCTGCAAGCCTACCGGCAGCCCGGTCCCCGTGAAGCCGCAACAAAGCGAGATGGCGGGCTGCTCGGAAAGATTGAAGGGGAAGCAGAACGGATTGTGCGGCGTCCCCGCCGGGGACCACGGCAGCTCGGCGCCAAACGGCTCGATCCCCATCGTGGGCGAGACGACGTAATCGTAGCTTGCGCACGCAGCGACGACGCGACGGCGCGTCTCGCCGATGCCGACCGCGGCACGCGTCATGTCGGACGCGGAGAGGCGCTCGCCGCTGCGGCACCATTCGGCGATCCTCGGCAGGATGAGGGCTTGCAGCTCGGGCGCAAGCGCGCCGAACTCGGACCAACCATAGCCCCGGACCAATTCATCGAAATCCGGCTCGGGGTCGTGATCGAAGATGGGCGGCATCGGACTCACGATGGCGCCCAACGACGCATACACCCGGGCGGCAGCTTCCACGAGCGCGCGGATCTCCGGCAGCACGGGCGGCCCGAAGCCGATGTCGGTGAGGACGCCGATGCGAAGACCGTGGACGCCCGCATCGAGGCGGTCGGCATAGTCGCGGTCGTCCCACGGCAGCGACGTGTAGTCCCTCGAATCGGGAAGGCTGATGATGTTGAGCAGCAGCGCGACGTCGCCGACGGTGCGCGCCATCGGGCCTGCGACGAGCGCCGGCCAGGGGTCGGCGATGGGCACGCGCCCGTAGCTCGGCTTCAGGCCTACGACCCCGCAGAACGCAGCGGGGATCCGGACCGAGCCTCCGATGTCGGAGCCGACGGCCAGCGGACCCAGTCCTGTCGCGAGCGCGGCACCCGCGCCGGCGCTCGAGCCGCCGGAATTGAGCTCGCGATTCCACGGATTGCGGGTGATGCCGTGCAGGCTGCTCAGCCCCGAGGGGATCATTCCGAGATCCGGCATCGTCGTCTTGCCGATGAGGATCGCGCCGTGCTCCCGCAGCCGCGCGGTCACCGGCGAGTCCTGCGGCTCGTGGGGGCGACTCGCGAACGCGCGCGTTCCGTTCGGCGTCGGCATGCCGGCCACGCGGATGCTGTCCTTGAGCGTGACGCCGATGCCGTCGAGCACGCCCAACGGGTCTCCGCGCTGCCACCGGCGCTCGGATTCCCTCGCCGCGGCGAGCGCGCCCTCGGCGTCGACGAAATAGAGCGCGTTGATGTGCGGGTTGACCTCGGCGATGCGATCGAGAATGGCCCGCGTCACCTCGACGGGCGAGAGGCGGTGCGCGCGATAATGCTGCAGAAGCTCGCGCGCCGAGAGGAAGTAGAGAGCGTCCGCGCCCCCGTCCTGCGAATGCGCAGGGGCGTCGGATCGGCCGGCGGTGATCGTGCCGGCAGCATCGGTCGGGTGTGTGTTGGCCATCGGATTCGGATGCGGAGGTCGATTGCGTTCAAGCAAGTCCCGAGCCAGCCTAACGAGCGTTCGGCAGAACCATTGCGCCCCGATGATGCGTCAAGGACGACGCCAGGTCCAGCCCGGACGGCGGCTCAAGCCGGCCGGAAGAGCGGGTCGAGGTTTCCGCGCCGCCAAAGAAACCACGCGCTCGTGCGGCCCTTCGGCAGGAACCAGATCACCCGTCCGCACTCTCGCCAGCCGAGCTCGAGCAGTCCCTTGAACGTGCTCGTGCGATCGATGCGCGCGAGCGTGTAAGCCTGGCGGATGCCGCGGTTCCTCGCATTCGCGAGCATGGCGTGCAGCACGAAGGCGTGCAGACCCCTGCCGCGAAACGGCGGCAGCGTGATCGCGTCCGTCGTGAAGACTTCGCCCTCGCGCAACCGGATCGGGTGCTCGGGCAACGCCTCCGCGAAGACGAAGCAGCTCCAGTTGACGTGGGCGATCGAGGTGCCGCTCATCGCGAGGAAGCAGAGCTCGCCGCGGCGCAGCCGCTCGAGATAGAGCTCACGCGCCAACGGTAGGCCGCCGCGCAGCGACGGCCCTTCCAGGATGTAAAGCCAGGGATCCGCGGAGTAGATCCGGGCGATCTCCGGCAGATCGGCGGGACCGGCAAGCCGCAGACTGACCTCCGGATGCGGCTTTACGGCGGGGAGCTCGTCATCGAGCGATCGCTCGAGCAGGACATCGCAACCGAGCTCGCCGAAGGGAGCGAGCACTCGTACGAGCGTGCGTGCGAGCCAGGCTCCGATGTTCACAAAAGAGGCGCCCCGCGCGGTTTTCGGGAAATCGTAGCATACAGACTCCCCCGAAGATCCACGCCGACGCGACGCGAGCGCAACCGCCGTACGGTGCGTCGCGCGCGAAAATTGCGGCTACAATCGACGCACCGTTTCGCAACGCCACAGCGCCCAAGACCGCTCGCAATGACGAACAGCACGCTCTCCGCAATCGAAGGCAGCGCAGGCGCCGAACCCGAGATCCTGCTGCTCAATCCGGCGAGCACGCCGTCGCCGCACAAGACGTTCGAGCCGAACATCTACGCAAACCTCGGTCTGCTGACGCTCGCGACGTCGCTTCAGCATACCTTGCGCCGCGCCGAGATCGCCGCCCGGGTCCTCTATTACGATGGCGCGCTGCTCGGCGACGAATTCATTCGCGGCTACATCGCGCAGAACGCCGGCCGGATCAAGGTCATCGGCTACAGCTCCTACACGCTGAACTACGGCTCGTGCGTGAGCGTTGCGCGCCACGCCAAGGCCTGCAACGCCGGCATCGTCAACGTCATCGGCAACGACCACTTTTCGGCGCTCTACCAGGAGATCATCACCAAGCAGCGGGGCGTGTTCGACTACGGGTTCCACGGCAACGACGTCGTCGAAGGCTTCTCGGAATTCGTCGTTCGCCTCATCACCGGAAAGAAGACGCCGCTCAACCTGTACCCGGGTCTCGTGTTTCGGGATTCGCTGTCGCCGACGGGCGTCACGCGCAATCCCGAGAACCCGTCCGAGTTCTCGCGGCTTCCGCTGCCCGACTATTCGCTCCTCGATTCGCTCGTCCCGCACGCCGATCGATACCATCGCGAGCAACGTTCGTTCTACCAGTACGTGCGCGAAGACAACCTGCGTATCACGGTGATCGAGATCGCGCGCGGTTGCCTCAAGTTCAAGGGCTCGCGCAACGAGAGCGGCATTCCGCTCAATGCCTGCGACTTCTGCGGGATCATCCCGGGCGGCAACGCGCTGTCCGCGCAGAACGCGCAGCGGGCGTGGGAGACGATCCGCAACGCGTTCGAGCACGGCTACAACTACCTCTTCGTGACGGCGGACGAGCTGCCTTCGACGTTCTGGCCGCTGGTGCGCGCGATGGCGGAGGAAACGCCGGAGTGGTACCGGAACCTCCGTCCGCAGGAGCGTCCGCGGATGATGTGCTACGCCCGGGCGGATGCGTTCCGAGAGCGCGTGCAGGATCGGATCGACGTGCTGATGAAGACGCTCGGCTTCGATCACTTCTTCGTCGGGCTCGACGGGTTCTCGTCAAGCTCGCTGCGGGCGATGAACAAGGGCATCAACCGCGTCGCCAACGATACCGACGATCTCCTGCACCACAACCTCGTCGCCTGCCGCGAGATCGCGCAACGCGGCGGCAGGCTGTCCGCCGGCGCGGTGATCACGCATCTCGGCATCACGCCGGAAATGCTGGAGACGAACTACCGGATGATGCGCGAGATCATCACCCGGTATCCGCGCCTTTTCATGGAGCTCGACTTCGAGTTGCTGTGTCCGATTCCCGGCTCGCTCGCTTTCGATTACCTGCGCCGCCCCGGCATGGCGCGCGCGCGGGCGGACGCGCTGGGCTTGAACGTCAACGATCGGGAGCTCGAGCGGCTGCACGCCAAATACCGCGGCAAGGACGACCTCGATCCCCAGGAGCTCGCGCGCGACTTCGTCATCGGTTGCTGTCCCGACATCACGGTGGAGCTCGCGCACGAGTATCTCGAGAAGACACGTCAGCTCGCGATCGACGAAGGCATCGCCTACGACTGCAGCAATATCGGCGAGCAGGAGGAAGCACCCCTGCACGCACCGCTGGTCGCGTAACATACGGGCCGCCCGGCCGATGGCCAAGCGCGGGCCGCGATGGCGGTCGGCACGTCGCCCTCGCGATGCGGCGGATGCCACGGTTGCCGTCGCGGCAACTTCTTCCCAATGATCGGCTACCAACTCACCCTCAACGCCGAGCTGCGGCCGAGCGCCGTCGCCGTCGCGTTCGGCCCGCGCAAGGTGACGTATGCCGCGCTCGAGCAGCGCGCCTGCCGGCTTGCGAACGGGCTCACCGCGCTCGGCATCCGCCCGGGCGACCGCGTCGCGGCGCTGCTCCACAATTGCAATGCCTTCGTCGAAGCGCTCTTCGCGACCGCGAAGATCGGCGCCGTGTTCGTCCCGGTGAACTTCAGGCTGGTTGCGCGGGAGATCGCGGCCTTGCTGGATGCCTGCGGACCGACGGTGCTGCTCGCGGGCGAGAGCTTCGCCGATGTCCTCGCGACGCTCGAAGGGCGCCCGAATTTCCCCCGGCACGTGCTCTGGATAGACGATCGGTTCCCCGATGCGCGCGATGCCGATTCGGCTCATCGCTACGAAACCTGGCTCGCGGCGCAGGAAGCGGCCGCACCCGAGGTCGTGGTCCCGCGAGACGCCGTGCAAATGCTGATGCATTCGTCGGGCACGACCGGCCTCCCCAAGGGGATCATCTACACGCACGCGACGACGCTCGCATCGTGCATGTCGAAGATCACCGATTTCGATCTCCGGGCGAGCGACGTCGTCGTCGTTTTCGGGCCCCTGTTCCATGCCGGCCCGCTGCTCGACCTCGCTTTGCCGCTGCTGCTGCGCGGCGGACGTTTGGCGCTGGGCGCGTCGCGGCAGTTCGATCCCGCGAAGCTGCTGTCGACCATCGCCGCCGAGCGCGGCACGATGGTCCAGATCTATCCGACGATGCTCCGGCGGTTGCTGAGCGAGATTCCCGACCCGTCGCGCTACGACTTGTCGAGCCTGCGGCTCATCACCACCGGCGGCGAGCCGGCGCCGCTTCCGGTAATCCGCGGCGTGCACGAGCGCTATCCCCACGTTGCGTTCGCCAATACCTACGGCTCGACGGAATCCGGGCCGATGACGACGATCCTTCGGCCCGAGGACAGCCTGCGGAAGATCGGGTCGGTCGGGCGTCCGGCGTTCGGCGTGCAGGTGCGCATCGCTGATCCGGAAGGCCGCGCCTTGCCGCCGGGCGAAGTGGGCGAGGTGCTCGTTCGCGGGCCCTTCGTCACGCCCGGATACTGGAATCGACCGGAGCTCACCGCCGCGAGCTCGCCCGACGGCTGGTGGCACAACGGGGATCTCGCCTGGCGCGACGACGAAGGCTTCATCTACATCTCGGGGCGGAGCAAGGACATGATCAAAAGCGGCGCCGAGAACATCTTTCCCGTCGAGATCGAGCAGGTGATCGCTGCGATGCCGGGCGTGGTCGAAGTCGGCGTCGTCGGCGTGCCCGACGAAGAATGGGGAGAAGCCGTGGCCGCGTTCGTCGTCAAGGAAGCGGAAGCGGTCATCGACGGGCCGGCGGTGGTCGCGCGCTGCCGCCAGGATCTTGCAAGCTACAAGAAGCCGAGACATGTGCTGTTTATCGAGAGCCTGCCGCGCAACACCACGAACAAGGTCGACAAGGACGCGCTGCGGGAGCGCTTCGCCACGATTCGCGTCGGGTCACAACGCTAAGCTCGATGTCCCGGCTCGTCGTCGGAGCGCGGGCGTGCGGCACGGGAATACGGCCCGGATCTTGCTTAGATAGCGACGGAACCCCCGTTTTTCGTGCTTTTGTAAGTTTTGCCGACAGGTCGTGCACGGCAAAACGGAGCGCAAACGGAGTACTCTACGGAGCGGGGTGCCGACAGGGCCCATCCTCCCCGTCCTCCGGATCAGGCAGTTGCGGCTCGAGTTCACCGAACCCGCCTTCAGTTGCGGGCGATCTGGCGTCTTGGGTCGGCCGGTGTCAACCGGTCCGACAGCTGCGGCGGCTTTTGGCACACGAATTGGATTAGCTCAATGAAGAATCGGCACCGCTACCTTCGTTCCTCGCCAGTCATTGCGGCGCTCGGCGCGGCAATCCTTCTCGGCGCTGGCGCCTCTCCAGCGTGCGCGGGCACGGTGTTCGGCGTGGATGTCGCCAACTACATCATCCTGTACGAGGGCAACGCGGGCAAGAAGCTCGATGTCAACAACTTCGGTTTCGATGGGGTCTGGACGGGCGATATCGGGGTTGCGAGCGGCCCGACGCCTCCGACCGGCACATTTCACATCGGCAATGGGACGCTCAACGGCAGCCTGAGGTTCGAGGCGCCGAACACCGGTCAGGCCACCATCGACAACAGTGCGACGATCACCGGAGGCGTGACCTACAATGTTGCCGACGTCGGGGCCAAGATGGACGCCCTGAACGCTCTGTCGAGCACGCTCGGCGCACAGAACGGTACCGATATCGCGATCAATACCAATACGGCGACGTCCAGCCAGACGGTGCTCGGAAGCAGCGGCGCGCTGATCGGCGGCAACCGCGTGTTCGACGTGACGAGCTTCAACTCGGACAACGGCGAAGATCTGATCGTCAAAGCGAACGGCAGCGCCGGTATCGTCTTCAACATCAACAACGATGCGGACTTCCACGGCAACGTCTACCTCGAGGACCTGAGCGGAAAATTCTATGGGCAGGCGGGTTACGCCGGCCTTACGCCCGATCAGGTTCTTTTCAATCTTTACGGGGGCGCGGCGCTGCTCGGCGGAGACGATCTGGACGTCGACAATCAGTCCAATGCAGGGCATCCGCACAACATCATTTACGGAACATTCCTGAATCCCAATGGCCGGATAACCTTCAACCATACCCGGATCGTCGGGCGCATCTTCGGTGGCGACACCCAGGACATGGTAGTCGCCAAGGACACCAAGATCGTCATCCCGAAACCCCTCAGTGTTCCTGAACCCGCTACCTTCGCGCTTGCGCTCATTGGCGTGGCGTTCCTGCTTCGGTCGCGTGTGCGCCACCCGACGCGAGGTGGCCGCGCGGCCTGACTCGTTTTGCCGGCACCTGGCTATGGGACTCGTAGCCAGCGTCAGCCGGAGACAATCGGTAGCAAAACCCAATTTCGTGCCGCGCGTCCACGGCTGGCTCGCGTGCGCGCTCGTCGCCTTCGCGCTTTGCGGCTGCGGAATCGTCGCCGACACGCCTGAAAAGCTCACCGCGCAGGCGAAGGTGGCGCTCGACAAAGGCGACGCGAAGACCGCGATCATCCACTTGTTGAATGCTGCCAAGGCGGCGCCGGACGACGCGCGGGTGCGCTATCTCCTGGGGATGTCGTACAAGGAGGACGGGCAATTCGCGCAGGCGGTGATCGAGTTGCGCAAGGCGCTGACGCTCAAGTACAGCGAATCGGAGGCCATTCCTCCGCTCGGCAAGTCGTTGCTGGCCATGAAACGGTTCGACGAGCTCCTCGAGGAGGTGCGCGACGAGAGCACGTTCGACGGACGTACCCGCGCCGACATCCTCACGTTGCGGGCATTGGCGTCGCTTGGCACCCATCGCGTCGACGACGGGCGAGCGCTCCTGTCGCAGGCGCTCGCGATCGATCCGAATTTCGCCGATGCGCTGCTCGGGCAAGCGCTGCTGGCGTTGTCCGACGAAAAGGTCGACGTCGCCGCCGCCCTGGTCGACCGGGCCATTGCGAGCTCGCCACGCAACGTCGATGCATGGCTGATGCGCGGCGACATCGATCGCATGCAAAAGCGCGACAGCGCAGGCGCCTACCGCAAAGTGCTCGAGCTCGATCCGAAGAACGTGCTGGCGCGCGAGAACCTCGTGTCCATGCTCATTTCCGAGGGGAACGACAAGGAAGCCCGGACCCTCATCGACGAGCTGCACAAACTTGCTCCGAACAGCGCGATTGCGCTCTACAGCGAAGGCGTCATCGAAGTCCGGCGGAAAAATTACACGGCAGCGCGGGAGTGGGCTGAACGTGCATTGAAGTATGCGCCCCGCCATGTGCCGAGCCTGCTGCTCGCGGGCACGGCCGAGATCGCGCTGGGACACCACAAGCGCGCCGTGCCGTATCTGATGAGCGTCGTCGACCGCGTGCCGGAGAGCCTGTACCCGCGCAAGTTGCTGTTGATTGCGCTGCTCGAAACCGGCCAGACCTTGAACGCCCGCGAAATCGTCAGCAGCAGCCTGTTCCGCGCGCCCGACGACGTCGACCTTCTGGTGCAGGCGGGCGAGGTCGAGCTGCAGGCCGGCGATCTTCCCAGCGCGCGCGCTTATTTCCAGCGCGCGATGAATCTCGACCCCAAGAGCGCGAGCGCGCACACGGGTCTTGCCGCCAGCCGGCTTGCCAAGGGCGAGACCGATCGCGCCGTCGCCGACCTGGAAGCCGCCGTCGCTCTCGATTCCCGCGCGTACCGCGCCGACGTGCTGCTCGTGCTCACCAACTTGCAGCGAGCTCGCTACGACGAAGCGCTGAAGGCCGTGGAGACGCTCGAAAAGAAGCAGCCGTCCAACCCCCTGACGTACAACCTCAAGGGGAGCATCTATCTCGCCGAGCAGGATTTGTCGAACGCGCGCAAGTATTTCGGGCAGGCGCTCGAACTGCGGCCTACGTACCTGCCGGCAGCGGAAAATCTTGCCCAGCTTTATATCGTCGACAAGAAACCGAAGCTCGCTCGCAAGCTGCTCGAGGACATCCTCGCCACGGACGAAGACAACGTGGACGTCCTGCTTGCCCTCGCCAAGCTGGCGCCGCGAATGGGCGCGAGCGCGCGGGAGCAGGAAAAATGGCTGGAGCGCGCGCGCGCCGCAAGCCCCGGGATGGTGCGTCCCGCGCTGATACTCGCGCGCATCTACTCCGACGCCGGGCGGCCGGACAAGGCGCTCGAGGTCCTGATGGGCGCCCAGGCGAACGAGCGAACCAGTTTCGAGCTGCTCGATGCGCTTGGCGGCGCCCAGCTCGCGGCCGGGGAGAAGCAGAAGGCGCTCGCGACGTACGCGAGGCTTGCGAGCCTGCAGCCCAAGTCGGCCGCGGTGCACTATCGTCTCGCCAGCGCCCAGGCGCTCAACGACGATCCATTGAGCGCGGCGAGATCGTTGCGACGGGCGCTCGAGTTGCAGCCCGACTATTACGACGCGAAGCTGGCTCTGGTCGGCGTGGAGATCCGCAACAAGCGTTACGTCGAGGCGACTTCGATAGCGCGCCAGCTGCAAAAGCAGGACCCGCGATCTCCGATCGGCTTCGTGCTCGAAGGCGACGTGCTGATGGCCGACAGCAAGTTTCTCGCTGCGGCAAAGCTCTACGAGGCGGCTTACGGCCTCACCCCGAGCGGAGCGACGGCAATGAAGCTGCACGCTGCGTACTCGCGCGGGAAAAGGCCCGACGAGGCGGGCAAGCGCCTCGCCCAATGGCTCGAGAAGTCTCCCAACGACACCATTGCGCGTCGGTTCGCCGCGGACACGGCCTTGAAGACGGGCCAGTATGCAAACGCGATCGAGCAATACGACCGGCTGCGGCAAAAGGAACCCGCCAATACCGAGGTTCTGAACAATCTCGCCATGGCCTACTGGTTTGCGAAGGATCCGCGCGCGGTCGCGACAGCCGAGCAGGCCTACAAGCTCCAGCCGAAAGATCCCGACGTCGCGGATACCCTCGGGTGGCTGCTGATCCAGCAGGGCGACGGCATCCGCGGAATCGACGTGCTTCAAAAGGCGCTAATGGATCACCCGGACCGGCCGACGATGGGATACCACCTTGCCTACGGCTGGTACAGGGCGGGCAACCACGAGAAAGCCCGCTACGAGCTCGAGCGCCTCTTGTCGGGCGACGCGAACTTCCCCGAGCGCGGCGACGCCGAGAGCCTGCTAAAGCAGCTGAAATAGCGATTTCCCGCTGCGCCGCCGCACCGGGCAGGCGATTGCCAAACTATTGAACAATCGTTAGGCTACCCGTGGGGCGGATTCCGGGGGGAATCGCCGAATCGGCGCTCGAAGACCGCCGCCCAACCAACCACGGGCTACGACAGGGAAAGCATGAACACGAACACGCTCGGACGTCCTCTTCACCGCCGCACTCATTCGCCCGCGGGCATGCTCGCCAGAGTACTGATCGCAGGCGTGTTCGGCATCGCCACCATCGCAAGCGCCCAGGACGTCATCACGTTCGGCGCCTCGCTGTCCCTCACCGGCGGCCAGTCGACCGAAGGCCGCCTCGTGAAGGAGGGCTACGACTTCTACGTGAAGCACATCAACGACAAGGGCGGCATCAAGGTCGGCGACAAGACGTACAAGGTTGCGATCAGGTACTACGACGACGCGAGCACCGCGTCGACATCGGTCCAGCTCTACGAAAAGCTGATCAACGAGGACAAGGTCAACCTTCTGCTCGGACCTTATTCGAGCGGCACCACCTTCGCGGCGAGCGCCGTCGCGGAGAAGTACCAGATTCCCATGGTGGCCGCCCACTCGGCGTCGCCGGCGATCTTCGATCGAGGCTTCAAGTACATCTTCGCGACGCTGACGCCGCTTGCGGAGTACACCTCGAACTCGGTCAAGATGGCGAAGACGGCCGGCGTGAGGCGCGTTGCGCTGATCAGCGAGAACGCGCTCTTCCCGAAGTCGAGCGGCGAGGCGGCGGCGCAGCAGGTGAAGGACGCGGGAATGGAGGTCGTCTACAACGAGATCTATCCGACGGGCACCAAGGATTTTTCCACGATGCTCGCCGCGATGAAGAGCAAGAATCCGGACTTTCTGCTCTTTGCCGGCTACACGGGTGACGCTACCGTGGTGACTCGCCAGATCTCCGAAGTGGGCGCTCCGCTCAAGATGTTCGGCGTGTCGCTTGGGCCCACGCTGCCGGGCTTCATCGACGCGCTGGGTTCCAAAGCCGAAGGCATCCTGGAGCCCATCCAGTGGTCTCCCACCGACAACTACAAGGACGAGATCTTCGGATGGACCACGCGGGAGTTCGCCGATATCTTCCAGAAGGAATACAACCACGTGCCGGACTACCATCCGCCTCAATCGGCGGCCGCGCTCGAGGTCTATCAGCGCGCGCTCGAAAAGGCGGGGACGCTCGATCCCAAGAAGGTCCGCGACGCGATCGCCGCGACGAACATGATGACGTTCTACGGTCCCATCCGTTTCAACGAAAAGGGCCAGAACATCGCGAAAGGCATGTCGGTGGTGCAGGTGCAAAACGGCAAGCCCGTCGTCGTGTACCCCGTCGAGGGCGCGCAGGCGAAGTTCATTTATCCGATGCCGGCGCGCTGAAGCGCCCACGATCAGGCAGCGGCGGAGCTCCGCGTGAGCCGTTCGGCGCTGCCCTCATCCTGAGTCAACGATCGCGCGCGAGCGTGGCAACTGCGCCGCGCCCGATTGCGCCCATGACCGCACCGCCGTGCTGACGCTGCAGGTGGTCCTCTCGGGCATCCTGCTGGGCGGGCTCTACGCCTGCGGGGCGATCGGCTTCTCGCTGATCTGGGGCGTCACCAACCTCATCAACCTCGCGCACGGCTCGATGATCATCATCGGGGCGTACATCACGTGGCTGCTGTGGACGCGCTTCGGAATCGATCCGTTCCTGCTGGTGCCGGTGGCCGGCGCCGCGTTGTTCGCGTTCGGATACGTGCTGTACCGAGTGCTGCTGCACCGTGTTGCGACGACCTCGCTGTTCATGACGCTGATTCTCACCTTCGGCCTCGATCGGGTCCTCGTCAACATCAATGTCGAGCTCTTCAGCGCCAACGTCCGCGCGATCACGATGCCGTACTCGGGGCTTGCGCTCGAGATCGGCGACATCCGGCTGCCGTACATCAGGATCGCCGTTTTCGGCGTGGCCCTGCTGCTGACGCTCCTGCTCCATCTCTTCATGAATCGAACGCGCACCGGAGACAGCATCCGCGCGACCGCGCAGAACGTGCGCGCCGCAAAAGCGCTCGGGATCGACACCCGGCACGTCTACTCGATCACGTTCGGCCTGGGCGCGGCCATGGCAGGCGCGGCCGGCGCACTCGTCGCGATGGTCTATTCGTTCACGCCGGTGACCGGCGACAGCCTCACGATGAAAGCCTTCGTCATTGTCGTGCTCGGCGGCCTCGGAAGCATGCACGGAGCGATCGTCGCCGGCATCGTGCTCGGCGTCGCGGAAAACGTGGTTTCAGGCCTGATCGCGCCGGGCTACCGCGACGCAGTGAGCTTCTTCCTGCTGTTGCTGATCCTCGTCATCCGGCCGCGCGGACTCTTCGGAAACCGCTATCTTGCGGATGCCAGGATCTGAGCATAAGCGGGCGGCGGCGATTTCGATCGTCATCGTCGCGGTGATGCTGCTGGCCGCGCCGGCGATGCTCAACAACTACTGGCTGCGCATCCTGTCCAGCATGTTCATGTATGCGGTCCTCGCGCAGGGAATGAACATCATGGCCGGCTACACCGGATACCCGGCCTTCGGCAACGTCGTCTTCTTCGGGCTTTCCGGCTACGCTACCGCAGTCGTAATGGTGAAGCTCAAGCTCCCGTTCGCGGTCGGCATGCTGGCAGGCGTCGCATTGTGCCCGCTGGTGGTGCTCGCGATCGGCCCGCCGCTCCTTCGACTGAAGGGCCATTACTTCGCCATCGCGACGCTGGGATTCAACGAAGCGGTGCGCGAGGTGGTCGCCAACGCGAACGATCTCACCGGCGGAGGGATGGGCATTTCGCTTCCCATGGCGCCGTGGCCTCCTGCGACGAGCGGGGCGATCTTCTACTACCTGTTCCTCGCGGCGATGGCCGGGAGCACCTGGGTGACCTGGGAGTTCAGCCGCAGGCGGCTCGGCATCGGCTGTTGTGCAATCCGCGACAACGAGGAAAAGGCGGCGGCCGTCGGCCTCCACACGACCCGCTACAAGACCACCGCATGGATGATCAGCGCAACCACGACGGGCGCGGTCGGCAGCTTGAACGCGTACTGGCTGACCTATATCGACCCGCCGTCGCTGTTCGACATGTCGATCGCGGTCAAATCGTTCGTGATCCTTCTCCTCGGCGGCGCAGGCACCGTCGCGGGGCCACTCGCCGGCGCGTTCTTCGTCGAGCTCCTGCAGACGCTCACCTGGAGCAAGCTGCTCAATTGGCACACGGGCGCGATGGGAGCGATCATCATCCTGGTGGTCATGCTCGCCCCGACCGGATTCCGCGATGCGTTGCGCCGCGTTCCGTCGCTTGCCGCGCTGATGCCCCTCTTCAGGAGACCGTGATTCGTTGCAGCACGCGATGAACCGCCCATGCGCGCGGATGCGGAGCTCACCGCCGCCGAAGCTTGCGCATCACGCGCCGCGGCAGGGCCAGGAGCTTCGGCAAAACGATGTGCCGCAGCGCGCCCTTGAGGCCTCGCGGCGTGCGCGTATTGAATGCGATGATGCCTACGCGCCGCCGCCGCTGCGGCGCCCAATGGGCCGCGAACTGCTCGACGATGTAGCCGAAATCGAGCTCCACGACGCGGTCGGTGTCGATCAGGTGACGCGTGAGGCGCTCCGTCAGCATGTCGTCGAGCGGCAGGTTCGCGAAGCGCGCGTGCTGCGCGATGCGCAGGCACTGTCCCACATTGCGGGCGACGACCCACAGCTGCATCGCCGCCTGCTTGCCGTCGAGCGTGAGCAACCCGAGCCGCAACACGCCGGCCTCCGCAGCGAGATTCAAGAGGCGGGGCAGGTATTCGAAATGCTCCGGGTTTCGCTCGTCCGCCTCGGCGAGGATGCTCTCGCAGTGGCGCCATGCATCGCCGATTTCGGCGGGCTCGCGAACGAGCGTGAAGGCCGCGCGTCCGGAATCGAAGAGCATTTGCCCGGCGTTTTCCAGCGTTTGGCGCAAAGCGGCCGGCCGTTTCGCGAGATACTCGGCGGAAGAGCGGCCGGCGGTCGTCTCGTAGCGGTCTTCCTGCATTCCATAGATCTGGTATTTGTATCGGCATTGGCGCAGCGCTTCGACGAGATGGCTGAGAAGCGGCGTGTCGGGCTCGAGGGGGCTGAAGCGGAGGACGTCGTATTCGAGGCGCCCGCCGCGCGTGAATTCGATGACGCTGTTGACGGCGGCTTTCGGATCCTCGCCGTCCGGCGAGAGCATGGGCTCGTACGGCATGCCTTCCGGCCCCATGAAATACAGGAGCCTCGCGCGAGGATGAGCGCCGTAGAGCCGCGAGAATATCGCGGGGAAGAGCGCGACCGGCTTTCCGCCTGCGTCGGATTCGGCGACGAACATGCGGAAGAGATCGCCGGCCGGCACCCCATAGTGCTGGTAGTGCAGCCACCACTCGGGACTGTGGAACATCCGCGTCCGGGCATCGCCGAACAGCGTGCGAGTGCCGGCAGGAAGCCGCTCGCACCCGTTGAACTGACTGACGCGCAAAAAGCTCTCCGGCGTGAATTGGATGAGTATGGTCGTGACGGGGCGGGCGCCGGCGCGCGATCCGATCGACCGGGCGCATCCTCCCGCGTCGGATCATAGCAAGGACGAAAGGCATTGAATTCATCCGCGCCGGAAGTCGCGCAGCAGCTCGAAAGCGCTGAAACGCTGTATCGCCAGGGCCGTCTCGCGGAGGCGGAAAGTCTCTTTCGGGCGGTTCTCGACATCGACGCGCAGAACGCCGACGCGCTCGCTCGCCTCGGTGCGATCCGGACGAAGCAGGGCGAATACGAGGACGCGATGACGTTGTTCCGTGCGGCGCTCGAGCGAAATCCCGATTCAGCGAAGGTTCACTTCGGGATGGGAATGGCGCTCACGGCGTTGAAACGGCGCGATGACGCCATGGCAAGCTACCGGCGGGCGATCGCAATCGAGCCCGATGTCGCGCAAACGCATGTCAATCTCGCCAACCTGCTCGATGGCGCGCGGCAAACCGAGGCGGCGATCGCGAGCTACCGGCGCGCGATCGAGCTCGAGCCGAACCTCGCCGCGGCGCATCGCAATCTCTGCATTACGCTGTGGCGATCGCGCAAGTTGTCCGAGGCCGCCGACGCGTCCCGCAATTGGCTCGCCGTCGAGCCAGGCAACGAAATCGCGAAGTTTCTTCTGGCGCTCGCTTCGGGCGAGGACGTCGCGCCGCGCGCCCCCGATGGACTGCTCGAGCGGATGTACGACACGTACGCCGCCAATTACGATCGCCATCTTCACCGACTCGGCTATCGCGCGCCGGCTCTCGTCGCGAGCGCGCTGGCGCGCGCGGGCGCGCGGCCGGGAGCGGATCTGGCGATCCTCGATGCAGGTTGCGGCACCGGACTTTGCGGACCGCTGCTCCGGCCTTATGCAGGGCGGTTGACGGGAATCGATCTGTCGTCGGGAATGCTCGAGCAGGCGCGGGCGATCAGCGCGTACGACGAGCTGTCCCGGCGCGAGCTCGTCGACTACATGGACAGCGCACCGCTCACCTTCGATGTGATCGTGATCGTCGACACGCTCATCTACTTCGGAGCGCTCGAATCGGTCGCGAAGGCGGCGCATTGCGCGCTGCGCACAGGGGGACTGCTGATCTTCACGGTCGAGGAAGAGCGGCATCGCGGTGCGGAAGCCGGGTATCGGCTGCAAAAGGAGGGACGCTATGCTCACAGCCGCCGCTATTTGCGGCACGTGCTGCCGGCTGCGGGGCTCGGCATTCTCGCGCTCGAGTCCGCGGCGCTTCGCCTCGAAGCCGGAAGGCCCATCCGCGGCATCGTGACGACCTGCGAAAAGCTTGCGCAACCGGGCGCGCGGTCGTCGTTCCGTTCAACGCTGCGCGGCTGGCGAATGGCGGCCCGGCGCCTCCCCGAGCTTCTTCGCGGGATCAAGCGTTGACGCGAAGAATCCGCTCGGCAACTCCTTGAAGCCGGCCGCCGGTCGGCCGCCTTCTCGACCCCCTTCGCGTGCTAACCTCTCCGTTGCGATTGCCTTCGGCGATTCATTGCAGCGACACGTCACATGCAAGCCTTCCTCGGTTGGATCCAGACGGTGTCGAACAGCCTCAAGTACGAGGGCATTTCGATCCTGTGCTGGCGCGTCTTCGCCAAGGCGATCTCGCCTTTCGCGGACGTGCACACGCAAATGCTGTTCGACTTCGACTTGACGAAACCCGTCGAGCAGCGCGCGGCGCGCATCGATTGCCGCGTCGACCAGGCAACGGAAGCGGATCTCGACGCGCTCGTCGATCAGCGGATGACCAAGGTGCCGCCCGACGACGGCGAGGAGCTCTCCGACGAGGAGGAATATCGCCGCGCATGGCTTCGTCGGGAGCGCGCCCGCTTGCGCGATGCCTATCGCCGCTGGTTCCGCGCGGGTGAGCTTTGTTTCGTCGCGCGCGTCGGCGACGAGATCGCGCACAACAACTGGATTCATTTTCACGGCTGCAAGCCGTTGTCGTCCCGGCCCATCCATCTCGCGCCGGGCGAGGCTTATGCTGCCGAAGGCTTCACGACGGGGCGATGGCGCGGAAAGCGTCTCCACGAGGCGGTCAACGCTTACATGCTCGAGTACGCGCGAGTCCACGGGTGCCATCTCGCGTACACGATCACGGACATCACGAAGGCCGGCGCCCGCCGCGGCGTGATCCGCGTCGGCTGGCGCAAACGGGGCCAGCACTTGACGGTTTCCCCTCGGCGTTTTGCGAAGTCGTGGATGTTCCGCATCGACGGCGACGTCACTCCCATCGTGCAGGAGATCCAGGGGGCATCCCGGGAAAATTGATGCTAAAGTCCAGAATTCCCCCCAAATCCGATGCCCGGCTGTGTCAAAATTCTTTACATTCGGGCAGCGCGGCCGCGTTTGCGCGGCCCGGCAAAATTCGCAACGTCTTGATAACCCTTGGCTCCCCGCGAAATGGCGCGGGATTTGCTTAGACAGACGCACATGCTTTATCCTTCGCGCCGGTCCCAACAGCCCGGGGCGTGAAGGGTGTAGGGAGGAGCAGTCTCCGCGGGTGCCAGCCATCCGCAAAGTCGGTCACCGATACGGCCGCCTTCCGCTTTCCGGGATCAGGACATGAGCGAAGAGAAGCCGCAAAACGATTCGGACGGCGCAGCGCCTTCCCAAGAACCCAGTCAGGCCGAGATCAAGAGGCTCGCCGCACGGCGCCGCTTCCTGAAGCAGGGCGCTGCGGGTTCGGGCGCGGCGGTCCTGACCGTCTATCACACGAAGGGCTACGCCGGCGGGAAGAAGGTGGTCTTGTCCTCGACCCAGGCGTGTATCTCGATCGGCGGCACTCCCGGCAAGAAACCGATCAAGGTGCAGGACAGCGTCGTTCCGTACATCTACGACGCCAAGGGCAGGAAGATCAAGAACATCGTCGAAAAGATCGACTGCGACCTGTAGCACCGCTTTGCCACCGAGGCGCGGTCCGGCGAAAGCCTCGCCGCCGTTCCACCCCCGCATGTAACGACGTCGCGCGCGCGCGAGCGCCATTGTCCCCTTGCGCGCTGTCCGCGATTCCTAGAGCCTTTCGCCATGGTTGACGATCCTGAGTGGAAAGTCTGCGGCAGCGGCGAGCTCGACCTTCGCTACTGGGACGGTGACTATGTCGTATACAATTCACTGACGGGCAGCACGCACGTGCTCGACATCGTGACCGGCGAGGTTTTGAAGGCGATCGGCGCCGGCCGCGGCCGGACGAGCGAGCTCTGCCGGTCCATCGCGGAATTCCTCGAAGTGCCGAACGATTCCGGCGTGTCCGACAATCTCCGCACCATCCTGGCAGAGCTCGACGAGCTCGGGCTGATCGAGCCTGCGAACGGATGCTGATCGGAGACCTCCCGCGCGACGTCCTGGCAAAGCGCCTGCGCACCGACGGGATTCATCTCAATACGGGGGCTTTCACGACGGAGCTCCACATCGACTTCCCCGGCCTCGTCGATGAATTCGCCGACATGTACGCGCGCTATCCCATCGAAGACCCGCCGGGGATCGACGACGCACGCGTGCATCTCATGCCGCCGTCCCGGTGGCGGCGGCACTTCGGCAAGCAGGTGATGGCGTGGGCCGAGGACATGAGGTTCGATCCGATCCAGGCCGCGCACGCGTTCACGCTGTTGGAATCCGCGCTCAACTGGGGAGTCGCGGCGAGCGACGTTTCCCCGCTCGTGATTCACTCCGCGGTGCTCGAGCGTGACGGCAAGGCCCTCATCATGCCCGCGCCGTCCGGCTCCGGGAAAAGCACGCTCTGCGCGGCGCTTTCGTGGCGCGGCTGGCGCCTCTTCTCGGACGAGATGGCGGTGTTCTCGTTCGACGACGGGAGCGTGTGGCCGAACCCGCGCCCCGTCTCGCTCAAGAACAATGCGGTAGGCGTCATCGAGGCGTTCGAGCCGCGGGCCAGGTTCACTCCCATGTATCGCGGCACGCACAAAGGCGACATCGCGTACATGGAGCCCCCGCCGGGGACGATCGAGCGAGCCCAGGAACGCGCGGTTCCGGCGCTCGTCGTCGGTCCTATCTACCGCGAGGGCGCGCCGGCGACGCTGAAGCGGCTCGAGAAGGCCGAGGGGTTCCGGTGGCTGGCCGACAACTCGGTCAACTATGCGTCGATGCTGAAGGCGGGCTTCGAGATGCTGACGGGCGTCGTCGAGCGCTGCGGATTCTATCTCCTCACGTACTCGAGCCTCACCGACGCGATCGGCCTGATCGACCGTCTCCATGAAGGCGGGCCGGGGCCTGATGTGGCCGAACAGGCGTGAGCCTGAGGGCAGCCCGGTGAGCGCAGCGCGCCGCCGCGAGCCGCTCGTCGCGGCGCTCCTCGATCCCGAGCGCACGTTGAGCCTCACCTTGCGCGAGTGGAACGAGCTCCTGACGCTGGGTCGCGAACTCGGGCTGCTCGCGCGGCTGGGGGCGAGCCTGCAGGAAAGGGGCCTGCTGGATCGACTCCCGAGCAAGGCCCGAATGCACATCCGCGCGGTGATGATCGCCGCCGATTCGAGCCAGACGAGCGTCCGGTGGGAAGTGAACCGCGTCGTGCGCGCGCTCGCGGGTGTCGACTCGCCGATCATCCTGCTCAAGGGCTCCGCTTACTTGATGGCGGGACTGCCCGCGTCGCGCGGGCGCTTCGTCGGCGACGTCGACCTCATGGTCCCGCGCGAGAAGATCGTGGAAGTCGAGCAGACGCTCGCGGCGAAGGGCTGGCTTCCGTCGGAGATGAACGAGTACGACCAGCATTACTACCGCGAATGGATGCACGAAATTCCCCCGATGCAGCATCCCGAGCGGGAAACGCTGCTCGACATCCATCACACGATCCTGCCGCTGACGAGCCGGTTCTTTCCCGATGCGGCGGCGCTGCTCGCCGCATCGCTCCCGCTCGACAACCCGCGCCTGCGCATCCTCGCGCCGGCCGACATGGTCCTGCACAGCACCGTCCACGTGTTCAACGACGAGGTGAGCAATCCGCTGCGCGACCTCTCCGATCTGCACCTCTTGCTGACCCATTTCGGCGAGCGTCCGGGGTTCTGGGACGAGCTTGTCGCCCGCGCCGATCTGCACGGCTTGCGCCGGCCTTTGTATTACCTGGTGCGCCACGTGACGCGGGTCCTGGATACGCCCGTGCCGCCGGCGATCCAGGAGTCGGCGGTTGGCGGCGCACCGCCCAAGGCCGTGGGGCTCGTCATGGATTGGATGTTCCGCCATCGCTTCAGCGCGACGGCGCTCCGCGATCGGGGCAGGGGCGCGCGGCTCGCTTACGGTCTCTTCTACCTGCGCTCCCATTGGCTGCGAATGCCGCTGCCGATGCTCGCGCGCCATCTCACGATCAAGGCCGTCCGGCGGCTTCAGGAACGCTTCGAGCGCAAGCCCGACGAAGCCGAAGCGTGACCGCGGCAGCGCTTGTTCGATGAGCGCTTTCGACGCGGCGATGCTGTTCAGGCCTTGACTGGGAATTGGGCGCGAAGCGCGTTCTTGTCGATCTTGTTCGTCCCCGTGCGGGGCAGGCTGTCGACGAACAGAACGTGTCGCGGCTTCTTGTAGCTCGCGAGGTTCTTCCGGCAGTGCGCGACGACCGCCGCGGAGTCGAGCTTCGCGCCGCGCGCCTTGACGACGAACGCCGCGACCGCTTCGCCCCACTTCTCGTCGGGGATCCCGACGACGGCGACTTCGGCGACGCCCGGTTGAGCGCCGATGACCTGCTCGACCTCGATCGGATAGATGTTCTCGGCTCCGCTCTTGATCATGTCCTTCGCGCGGCCGGAGATGAAGATGAAGCCTTCGTCGTCGCGGTAGGCGAGGTCGCCGGTATGCCACCAGCCGTTGCGCGAGCTTTCCGCGGTCGCCTCCGGCCGATTCCAGTAGCCGCGGCAAACGAACGGCCCGCGAACGAGGATTTCGCCGATTTCGCCAGGCGGCAAGGGCCGGTCTTCCTTGTCGGCGATGCGCACTTCGACGCCGAACGATTCCTTGCCGACCGAGCCGATCTTCCGCAACCCGTCTTTCGGGGCGAGAAACGTCGTGATGGGGCCTCCCTCGCTGCTGCCGTAGTTGTTGATCAGCCCGACATGCGGAAGGCGCTCGTGAACGCCGCGTATCAGCGACAGCGGGCTTGGCTCGCCGCCGGTGATGATGAGCCGCAAGCTCGAAAGGTCGAATCCCGACAGGTCCGTCACCTCGTTCAGGACGCGCCGCAGCATCGTTGGATAGATGGGGACGACCGTTCCGTGCTCCTGGGCGATGGTCGCGATGAGCCTTGCCGGATCGAACTGCCGTGACGCGCCGAGCACGACGCTGCCGCCGCGCAGCAGCAACGGCATCGCGACGTCCATCAGCGGTCCCGCGTGGAACAGCGGCCCGAACACGACGGTGACGTCGTCCGGCGTGAGGTCGAAATCGATGATCTTCGACATCGACGACGCGAACGTCGTCGCGTGCGTGTAGATGATTCCCTTGGGCAGCCCCGTCGTGCCCGACGAGTGGAGCAGCATCTGCACGGCGCCGGGAAGCACGACTTCGACCGGCTCGACCGTGGATTGCGCCGCGAGCCATGTCTCGTAGGGATCCGGCTTTTTCGCCGGGGCCGCTGGGGGAAATTGGTCGTCGACCCATAAAAGGTTCCGCGGAAGCTCGCGCTTTCCTTCGAGTCTGCGCAACAGATCGCCGAACACGTTTCCCGCGACGATCACCTTCGGCCCGCACGCTTCGAGCAGCTGTCCGACCTCGCGGGCTACCAGCCGGAAATTGATGGGAACGAAGACCGCGCCGAGCTTTGCCGTTGCGAAGAGCGCTTCGACGAACTGGTTGCAGTTGTGCGTGAGGGCAGCCACACGGTCGCCGCGGCCGATGCCCATGGCCGTGAGACCGTTCGCGAGCCGGCAGGCGCGCTCGTTCAAGTCGCTGTAGGTGTAGCGGCGTGTGCCGTACACGAGGGCGATGGCATCCGGTCGGCGCGCGGCCTGGATGGAGAGTTGGTAGCCGATCATGAATTCACGAACGACGAAACGCGGATTGCATCGCGCCATCCGGCGAAAAGGAGTGCGGGTTGGCGATCATATCGCCTCCCTCAGCGCGTCCGCGATATGCTGTCGTGCGGCGCGCCAGGCAGGCAGAAGCGAAGCAAGCAGCGCGGCCATCACTCCCAGTGCGATTGCGCCGGCGATCACCGGGAAGACGAGACGGATCTGCGCGTCGTAACCCATATTGGAATTCGGCGGCGGCGGCATCGGGATCCCGATGGCGGATATTCCCAGGGCAAGGCCGACGGCCAGCAGTGCGCCAAGCAACGCGCCGGCAGCGCCGATAACCGCGTTCTCGAGAACCACGCGCCCGAATATCTGTTCGCCGGTATTGCCGAGGGCGCGCATCGTGCCGAATTCCGCCATGCGCTCGAACACGCTCATGTTGACCGTATTTGCGACGCTCAGCAGAACCATGACGAGGACGACGAGTTGAAGCACTCCGAATTGCCGCCGATAGAGCTCCACGGTCTTGGGGTAGAAGTCGTCCAGTTCCTGCCAGGTCCGGATCGCGACATCGTTGCCGACAAGTCTCTGCTTCAGCGCCGCCGCCACCGCTTCCGTGTCCTCCGTCCGATGCAGCCCGATCACGAGCGTATTCACGCCGCGCGTCGCGAGGAGCTCCTGGGCGGTGGCAAGGGGGATGCGTATGGCGCGCGCATCGAACTCGCGCGAGAACGTTCTGAACACGCCCACGACTTCGAGGTCGAGAGTGTTGAGCGCGCCTTCCGGCGTGTTTGCGAGCAAGACAATGCGGTCGCCGGGCTTCAGCTTCAACGCTTGCGCGACACCCTCGCCCACGAGGGTGGAGTAACGATCCGACGCGGCGAGTTGTCGGCCATTGATGATGGACGTCCGCGTGCCGAAACGCTGCTCGCGATCGGGCTCGACACCCTGGCCAACGATCGAGAGATCCGACTTTCCATTGTTCAAGAGTCCGGTGAAGCTCAGCCGAGCCATGACCTCGGCTGTCTCAGGCAGGGTCGCTGCGGCTGCACGAAGCGGATCGACGTTGTCCAGCATTTGCCTCTCGGTAAATCGCGAGCCCGATCCGAAGAATCCGGGGCGCGCGACCTGCAGGTGTCCCGTCTGGGAATGGATAATGGCCTCGCCGAGCTGGACGTAGATGTCGCGTACGAATCCGCCGACCAAAATGATGGCGACGACTCCGACCGTGACGGATGCGAGCGTGGTCATGGTCCGAAAACGATGACGTAGCACGTTGCGCAATGCAAGGCTGACCACGCTTGTCGCCTCGCTATCGGCCGACTCGAAGCGAGTCGACGATGTTCATCCGCGACGCCCGCCAGGCAGGATAGACGCTGGCGATCAATGTGGACGCGACGACGAGCCCGACGCTTTCAGCCGCGAGGATCGCCGTCACGCGGATACCCGCGACGAAGCCGTGCGACATTCCGGGCGATGGCGGCATCGGGATTCCGATCGAGGAAATGATGTGCGCGAGTATCAGGGCGATTGCCAGTCCCGACAACCCGCCGATCACGCCGAGCAGAGCTCCTTCGATAACGAAAGCGCGCAATATCGCGCTTCGCCGGCGTCCGAGGGCAAGCGACGTCCCGATTTCCCTGGTGCGCTCGAGCACGCTCATCATCATCGTATTCGTGATGCCGAGCACGATGACGGCCGCAATGATGAGCTTGATCAGGCCGAACTGCCGCTCGTAGAGCGCCGATACCTTATTGTAGAAATCGGAAAGCCTGATCCAGGGCACGATCTCGTACCGCTTGGGATCTAGCTTGGGCCGCACGGACTCGAGCACGGACTCGAGGTCGTCGGTGTCGGTCAAGACGACCGCCCATGAGTGGGCGCCGGACGACCGCGTGAGCTCATTCGCCAGCGTGATCGGCAGCCGAATCGCGCTGTCGCCGTACGCCTTCATGATCGTGGAAAACGTTCCGCGCACATGTGCCTCGATCGCATTGACGCCGCCCGTCGGGCTCGTGACGAGCAGGACGATCCGATCGCCCGGCTTCGCGCCCAGGTTGGATGCGAGACCCTCCCCCAGCACCACGCCTTTTTCGTCGTCCGCGGACAGGTCGTTGCCCTCGACGATCTCCACCGCCCGCGAGAGAAGCCTTTCCTTGACGGGATCGAGCCCCTCACCGAGGAAGGACAGCGTCGTGTCGCCGACGCTGGCGAGACCGCTGAAGCTCAGTCGTGGGGCGACCGCTTCGACATGCGGCATCGTTGCAAGAGCCCTGAACTCGGCGCTCTGCGCCGGGAGGAGATATCGATACGGATCGGCAAACCCGGATTCGAGGTATCCTGGGCGAAACACACGAAAGTGGCCGAGTTGCGAGTGGATGACGGATTCGCGGCCAAACCATAGCGTCCATTCGATGAACCCGCCGGCCAGCACAATGGCGATGACGCCGGCTCCAATCGCGCTCATGGCGAGGATCGATCGACGCCTTGTTCGCGCAATGTTGCGAACCGACATGCTCACGTCGATCGCCCAGACGCGCAGAAGAGACAAATCGGTGGCGGCCTTCGTCAGGCTGGCGATGCGCTGCGGGCTCATTCGGTTCGAAACGCTGCGCGGGGTATGGGCGGGAAACCGGGGTGCGGGTTCGATTATCGCGAATTATTGACGAAAGAATAAAACACCTGCACATTTGCCACGTTTGCGGGCGGCGCAAGCGAAACCGCTGCGAAGATTGGGGAGCAAGTCATGAAAGATCAACTCGACATGAATGGACTGGCGCTGATCGCCGGCGGGCATACGGCGTTTCAGTTGCTGTGGGCGGCGGTCAAGCTGAATGTCTTTGCCGTCCTCTCGAAGACGCCCGGCATCACGAAGGAAGAGATAGCGACGAAAATCGGACTCCAACCGCAGCCCGCGCGAATCCTTCTGTCCGGTCTCACCGCGCTCGGGCTCATTCTGAAGGACAGCGACCGCTATCGGAACGCCGCGATTGTGGAGCAAGTCGGGGTTCCTGGAAGCCCGCATGACATGAGCGCAATCCTCGGTTGGCAGGCACTGATCGTCTATCCGGGCGAGATCGACTTCGTCGAGGCGCTTCGCAGCAACACGAACGTCGGCCTGCGCCGGTTTCCGGGGAACGAAGGCAATCTGTACGAGCGCCTGGCGCACGATCCGGAACTCGAGAAAGTGTTTCACGATGCGATGAGCTCGCTTTCTCGCTCGGCAAACGCGATCCTTGCAGGCGCGATCGATCTCCGCGGAATCAGACATCTCGTCGACGCGGGAGGTGGAGACGGCACCAACGCAATCTCGCTCGCCAAGGCCAATCCGCACTTGCGAGTCACGGTATTCGATGCACCCTCCGTTTGCCGGCTGGCGGAGAGCAATTTCGCGAAAGCGGGACTCGCCGACAGGCTCGGGGTCCATCCCGGAAATCTGTTCACGACGCCGTTTCCCACTGGAATCGATGCGGTCCTGCTGGCGCACATGATGACGATCTGGTCGCTGGAAAAGGATACGGCGTTGCTGAAGCGTGTCTACGACGCGCTACCCCCGAAGGGCAAGGCGATCATCTTCAACATGATGGGAAGCGATGACGAGGACGGGCCACTTACCGCCGTTCTCGGATCTCCCTATTTCCTCACGATTGCCACCGGCGAGGGAATGCTGTATTCGTGGCGCGAGTACGAGGAGTGCCTGCGGCGTGCCGGATTCAAGGAGATCCAGCGGGTTGCGCTGCCGCGTGATCACGGGGCCCTAATCGGAGTCAAGTGACGATTCTGCCCGGGCGTACCGCCCGGGCGAGATGATGGATTTCGGGTCTATCGCCTCCTTCAACTGCGAGACGAGCCGCCAGTGCTCGGGCGCTTTGCTCAGCAGCCACTCCATTGATTGCGGACCGACGCGATACGGAAAGAATCCCAGTTTCGAACCCGACTCGAGCAATGCCGACAGGCATTGCTGGGCGGCGTCGGTTTCCTTCTCGGATGCGAGATTGAAGAGCAGTGGAACAGTGCTCACGAAACACCGCTCGGACAGGGTGATGAGCGTGATCATGGGCTCCATGCCGTATCGAGGCATGGTTTCGAGGACCATGTTCACATGGCGTCGAACGGACTCCGGCTTCATCTCGACGAGTGGCGCATACCAAATGAGGCCGCAGCCGTCGCGGCCGGGATCCAGAGGTGCGTTGAGGTCGATCGCGCGCCCTGACCTCCAATAGGCCAGCGGCATTGCCGTTTGATTTGGGCGGCCTCCGACGATGGTCATCGAAGAGCTCAGCGTTGCCAGCGTCCGGCCGAGGCGTTTACGAATGATCGGAACCTTCTGGACCGTCTTGCTGAGGGCGCTCACCGCTTCGGGACTGATGAACGTCAATCGCGACGTTCGCAGCCGGGACGTCAATCGCGACAGTTCTTTCCTCACTTCGAACTGCGCCGCGGTCACCACGCGCTTCGTTCCATAAAGCGTGCCGAAGATCGTCCAAGGCGCCACTGCGTGTCGCTTCCGCAGCTGGGCCAATACGTCCCGCGGCATGACTCCATCGGGTCCCAGACGGTCCCGCGGGTAGGCGGCCGACATCGACAGCACACGGTGCGAGTTCATGACGTTGATGCCGCCCAGCACGCCAGGGATGCGCTCCGCGATGCGTTGAACCGCAGCGACCGCGTCCTCGAGCGCCGCGTCCCGGGTGATTCCGCAGACGAACGCTCGGACGCGCTCCGGCCGTCGCGCCAGGGCGAAGGTCGCTTTGGTGACGATGCCGAAGCTTCCCTGTGCGAAGAGGCCGTCGAGATAGGGGCCGATCCCCCATTTGAAGCCGAGCGCGCCCTTCGACGCGCCCATTGCCGCATGAGGCGATCGATAAATCGACCCGTCCGGCAGCACGGCCTCGATGCCCATCACGGCCTCGAAATGGTCGGCGATCGGCGTGATCCCGTGACCTCGTTCCAACGCGTTGCCGATGATGCTCACTGACGGGCCTGCGCCCGTCGTGGGAACGAGAAAATCGAGCCCTTCCCGCTCCAGATAGTCCGCGAGAATGCCTTGCGTGACCCCGGGTTCGATCGTGATCAACCCCGTAGAAGGATCGAGCGGCGCTACGATCCGGTTCATTCGGGACAGGCTGACGACGATGCAGCCGTCGGCGGGCGGGTTGATTCCATAGCCCCAGTTGCGCCCGGTGCTGACAGGATAGAGCGGCACGCCATGCTCGCCGGCAGCTTTCACGATCGATACGACCTGTTCGAGCTCGCGCGGATAGACAACGGCCCGAATGCGGCGGGTCACCCCCGTTGTGCAGCGGCCAAGCTGCGCCGCAGCATCGGCGCCGTCGAAGACAGCGTCCGGGTGCAGCCGCGCCCGAAGCTTATCGAGGAGTTCCTGCATGAGGCGGGATTTCGGCAAAACGTGCGGTCACGCTATGCACGCGCACCCTTGCCGTTGCAAACCATCGGGGCTCAGCCTGCGGAACTGGCGACCTCGTCGGGCGAAGGGGGCGTCGATTTGCTCAGCAACGGAAGGATAAGGCGGCGCGCAAACAAGCCGATGCCGCCCCACATGGTCACAAACCAGGGTTCGACGCCGCCGATCGGATGGCGCGGATATTCCCATTGGCCACTCCATACCCCAACGTACTCGAACGCTGCGCCCAGCAAGATCGCATAGCCGAGATAACGGATGTCCCAGCGGTCGTGCAGGAAAACGAGCGCGATTGCGAGCAGCGTGGCTGACACGGCGAGCAGCAGCGTGGGGTCGGCGATCGTCGAGAAGGGCGCGGCGAAGAGCACGGCGAGCGGCACCACCAACCGCAGGCGCGGGGCAGGAGGCGGCCCGCCGACCGTGCGCAGCACATGCAGGACGAGGAATCCCCACATGAAGAATTCCCAGAACGGCAAACCTGCTACGTCCGGATCGGCAAAGCGGAAGACGCCCTTGTGGACCGCCATGATGTCCATGACGGAGAAGAGTGTGCAGATCGCCGCGTAGCAGACGAGCTCGCGGAAGCTTGCGCGGCGAAACGTGACAGTCCAGATCGCGGCGAATGCGGCAAGCTTTCCAAGGTTCCCAATGGGCAGCGCCAGCGCACCGAGCGTCGCGGCCACTTGCACCGCGGGTATGATTCCGCCCGTCGGACGGGTTTCATTGGGCGTGGTTGTGATCGAAATCATCGCTTCGCCGGGAGCCTGCAGGGACTAGCCGTCACGCCGCTGCCCTTCAGCATGCCCTGGCCGATGATAACATCGGCGTTCGCCGCGACCCGGCAACGCGTTCGGCAGCCCAGGCTGTCGGGTGCATCGAGACGATGAATCGAACCTATCAGGCTGCCAAGCTCGCCCTGCACGAAGCGCTGAGCCGCCGGACGCTCGAGCGGAGACCCGAGCCGACGTCGGACATGAGCGGTCGCGAAAACGTCGATGCCTTTCACGCGCAAGGTGCGGAGAGCGGAGCGCTGCTGGGGGTCTACCACTTCAATGCGCGGCAGATCCACGCGCTGGTGCCTGAACGGGGAATCGTCGTCGACCTTGGCTGCGGGTCGGGGCAGTGCCTACGCTACATCGCGGAGAGCAGGCCGGACTTGCGCCTGCTCGGTTTCGATTTGTCGGAGCCGATGGTCGAAGTCGGCAACGCGATGCTGCGGGAGGCGGGCCTTGCCGAGCGCGTGACGCTTCGCGTCGGCGACATGACGACGTTTGCTTCAGACGTACCCCGCGACGTGAGTCTCGTGACCAGCATCTTTTCGCTGCATCACCTTCCGACGGCCGAGCTGCTTGAAGCCTGTCTGCGTCAGATCGACGAGGTCCGAGAGCGGCACGGTGCCGGATACTGGATCTTCGATCACGCCCGGCCGCGCTCGCTCGTAACCGCGTCGCGCTTTCCGCATGTCTTCACACCGGATGCATCGCCCGCATTCAACGCCGACTCGACCAACTCGCTGATCGCCTCCTGGTCGTACGACGAGTTGCTGACTCGCATCGATGCGAACATTGGAGGAACCAACGAGCATGCGTGCGCGCGGGTGCTTCCGCTGTACCAGGTTCACTGGATGCGCGGACCTCGTGCTCCAGCGAATCCGACGATGTGGCGCCAGTCGCAATCTCTCCCGACCCAGGCGCGCCGCGATGCCGACAGCCTCGCTCGACTGTTCGGAGCCCTGCCTTCGTAACCCGCAAAATGGAACGGGGGCCGAAGCCCCCGTTAAGCTTGCTGCTGGTTCGGATCCGCTCAGGCGGTCTTGCGACGCTTGACCGCTCCTAACGCGAGGGCTCCGAGTGCGAGCAACGCAAGCGTGCCGGGTTCGGGTACCGCAGACCCCCGCGCCGGATCGTTGCTGCGCAGACCGAAGATGTCGGTGCCGGCGACGCTCCACGCGCCTCCGCCATTGGCGGAGAAATTGCTGTCGAGCCTCACGTCGCGCGGTGCCTTATTGGTGGGATACGTTGCGAACGGAACGTTTAGCGAGTCGAGCGTGAAGTAGTTGCCATCGAGCTGCTTCGCCCAGTAACCGAGCTGGCCGGCCCCGTTCGTCGCGGCAAGATTCACGTTGAGATAGCTCTTGGCCGTTCCATCAGCCGAACCGGGCGCCACGCCGGTAGAGACGTCAACGGCCTCATTGCCCGACACAGAGCCCGACGTAAAGTCGAGGTGGGCAAGGAACGTGCAGTTCGCGGTATTGCCCGTTGCGCACGTGAACCCGGTGTATTCGTTTTGCGCGGTCCGCTTCGAGAGGTTGGTCGTGGACGCAAGCTCGGCGCTCACGTTCTGGCTCGACGAATCGAACCAGTACAGATCCATTCCGCCGCCGTGAGCAAGCGTGCCCCCCGAGCCGGCATTGAATTGCGTTCCGTAGAAGATACCGAGGATCTGCGCGCCGGCGGGGATGGTAATGCTGCCGCCGCCACCACCGATGTCGGAGCCCGGCGGGGGAAGCGGGGTGCCCTTTTGAAGGGACGAAACCTGGAGAATCCCCCAATTGCCTTCGGTGCCCAGCGCCGGGTGGTACGTCGTCGGGTTCGTCGCGGCTCCGATGTTGTTCGTTACGCTCGTCTGCTCGGCGTTGTTGTACTGGATGAACAGCGGCCCCGACGGCAGTGCTATCGGACCGGCGACCGCGCTGGACGCGACCAATGTCGCGGCGATCGAAAGGGCTAGCTTCGACTTCGTCATTTGTTGCTCCTCATCTAGGATCGACTTTACCGCCCGGCCGGTGCCGGAATGCTTTTACCTCGCCGTCATATGAGCAAAGCGCATGCCTGGGTACACATCAGTGGGTAACCATCTGATCCAGTTACCTTAAATTTGAGAGCACCCAAACGCCCAAGGATCCCGCCTCTCGCACTGTAAGATTGGTCGACAGGTGCATAGCCCCTCTGCTCCGTTTTCGCGTGCCAATTGCCGCACAGAGCACCGTATGACGGTGACTTCCCTGGCAAAAGTCCGGATTTGCCCACCATTGGGCTCCCCTGGAGCTGCCGCCATCCCTCCTGCGTTGACGTTCGTGGCAAATTTCTCGACAACTTTTGTGTCGGCGGCGATCAGCGGTCGGTCGTCCACCGCCCTGAGTAGCGCAGGTTCCCATTACGAATCAATGCGGTCCCGCAACGAGCGGCTACCGACGCGCCGATGCCCGAGTCGGAACGGAACGTCTTGGTCCAATCGGCCGAAGCCGGACACATCCCGCCGGTTAGAGCCCTTGCCTCAGCTTCTCCACCTCCGCATGCGCGGGAAAGTCATCGCCGAGCTTGGCCAGCGCGTCGAGCTCCTTCTTGGCGGCTTCCTTCTGGTTGGCCTTGATGAGGCCTTTGGCTAGGCTGAGGCGCAGGATCGGCGAGTTCGGCGAAAGCGCCGAGGCCTTTTGCAGCAGATCGATTCCACGGGCTGTGTCGCCCTTGTCGATCAAGAGCGTGCCGAGTGTATCCATTACCGACGCCTCGTTCGGAGCAAGCCGGTACGCCGTTTCCGCGTACTCGATCGCTTTGGGGTCCTTGATTTGGGCCGCAGTCCACGCGAGGTTGTTGAGGACCAGAACGTCTGTCGGATCCATTTGGTATAGGGCGACGTAATTCTGATAGGCGCCGACGAAGTTCTTGCGCTTCAGCACTTCGTCGGCCACCCGAAGACGAAAGACCTTGTCCTTCGGGTTTTCCTTGATCCATTTCGCCGCGTAGCGCTCAGCTTCGCCCGCATTGCCGCTCGCGTAGAGCACTGCATGAAGGCGTACCGCGAGATCGGTGCTATTGGGGGCGCGTTGCAACCCGTTGCGGTATGCCGCTATCGCGCGCGGCCAATCACTCGTCGAGGCGAATATGTCACCCTCGATGAGAAACCCGATGCCTTCCTTCGGCCGCTGTTTCTGGATTTCTTGCGCGACTGCCAAAGCCTGGGGCACGTGATTCGAAGCGAGCTCGAGCCCGATGATTCCGCGCTGGGCTTCGATCAGGCCGGGGCTCAAGTCCAGCGCCTTGCGCAGGTTTTGCATCGCGCCGGTCATCTCATTGGCTTTGGCTTGAGCAGTGGCCATTCGCAGCAAGGGCATCGGTGACGTGGGCTGCAACCGCACCCATTGACCATAGGTCGCGATGGCGTCGTTGAACTCGTTGGCGGCTTCCTGAGCGCGGCCCACGGCATCCAGGATTTCCGGCCGGTCGGGTATCGCCGCGAGAGCGTCCCGCGCTGCAGCGGCCGCCTTCTTGGGGTCGTTGTTTCGGAGCCAGTGGGCGATGAGAATTCGCCGCGGCGCAATCTCGGTGGGATTCGCAGCAATGGCCTTGCCGATCAGCGCGGCGACTTCGTCCGGAGAGCCCCCTCCGATCGCACGCATCTCTGCGAGTGCGAGCAACGCTTGCGTGTGCTTTGGATCCTTGGCCAGGACGGAATCCATACGCTTCCGCGCGTCGTCGGGCTTGTTGTTGGCAAGATCCATTCTCGCAAGGCGCTCGGCCGCGGGGAAATAGCCCGGGTCGAGAGTCAATGCGCGCTCCCAGCTCTGCCGCGCTCCTGCCGCGTCGCCCTGTTCCATCAGGATTTCGCCGCGCAAGTTGTGCGGCAGTGGACTCGTCGGGTCCTTTTTCTCTAACGCGGCGATCGCGGCCAGCGCCTTCGGGAAATCACGGTCGCGCATGTAGACCGCGATCAGCGCAAGGTCCGGGCGCGTGGTCTGATCGACGATCGCGGCTTGTTCCAGCTCCGGCACGGCCTTTTGGTTGTCACCCTGAACGGCGTGCACCAGCGCGACCGTGGTTTTCTTGCGCAAGTCCTTGGGATCGAGCGCCGCCGCCTTCTCGAAGTAGCGCGCCGCTTCGTTCGCGTTGCCGTTCTGGATGTAGACTTCGCCCGCGAGCGACAGCCAGTCCGAATTGTCTCCGATCGCATCCAGCACCGGCCGGATGGTTTCCATTGCCTTGTCCGGACGCCCGGCACGCAGGTAGGTGCCGACGAGCAGGCGGCGCGCTCGCTCGCTCCTCGGCTGGGCGCTAAGCACCTTCAGCAAGTCCGCTTCCGCCTGCGCATAGGACGCGAGCTCGAAATTGACGGCGCCTGAAAGCAGTTGACCCAGCGAATTCTCCGGCGTCGCTCCCAGCATCGCCTGAATGGCTTCGCGCGCCGCGGGAAAATCCTTCCGCCAGTACGCGAGCTCTGCCTGCAGATAAAGCGTTTGCGGATCTTTCGGCGCGATCTTCTGCAGCGACTGCAGCTGCTTCGCCGCATCGTCGTATTTGCGCTGCTGGGCCAAGACAGTCACGATCGCCGCATGGACTGCGATGGCATTGGGCTTGATCCCGAGCGCCTTGCGGTAGGACGCCAGCGCCTCGTCCTGCAGCCCTTGGGACGACTGAACCTGGCCCTGAAATTGCCAGCCTTCGGCGTAATTGGGAGCCTTCGCGAGCGCCGCCGCGACAATCGTCGTGGCACCCGGAAAATCGCCTTTCTGGGCTGCAATCGCGGCTTGGCCGAGCATGGCAGGCGGGTAGTCGGCCTTTGAGGCGAGCGCCGCTTCGAAGGCGGCGCCGGCTTCGGATAATTTATTGAGAGCGAGGTAGGCCTTGCCGACCGTGGTCTGCAATTCTGCGCGAGCCGTCGGCGCCGTGACGGGGCTTGCGTCCTCTACCTTTTCCGCCTCGTTGGCCTTGTGGACTTTGAGCTGCTGCACGGCGGCTGCGAGCGCCGCGGGCAGGTCGGCGGCAGGCGCCTCCGGGATTTTGATCACCCTGCCGAATTCGTCGATGACCTTCTTGAATTCGCCTGAGCCGTACATGGACTCCGCGAGCGGAGGTACGACATCGTCGGCGGCGTATTTCAGCTCGAGCGCCCTTTGAAGGTCCTTCTGCGCGGCCTCGAACTGACCGGTGTCGAGCTCTGCCTTGCCCAAGAGGAAGCGGGCCTCCGCGAGATTCGGGTCCTTCTGCAATGCGTTTCGCAGCTGGATGACCGCTGCGTTCGCGTCGCCTTTGGCCAACAGGTTCTTCGCCGATGCGACCAGCCCTTCGGGCGTATCGCTACAGCTCGTTACCAGCATGACCGCGAGCGCGACTGCGCAGGAGGTGAGGCAGCTCAGGATGGGTCGAGTCATCGTCTTTCCTGTCGGGCAAGAATTTGTATGCGAAGGTAGGAGCTTGAGCAAAATGTAGACCACTTTCCGCTCGGACGGGGTCCGGGCGGCCGCTCGGTCGAGAGACCTCAGCGCGCGGCTACAAGTTCGCGCAGTCGACCGAGCACCCCGGGCTCGTCTTCAGGCGGAAAGCCGTAAAGAAACAACGACCGTCCGGCACCCGGCGCGTCGGGCTTGCCCGCATATTTGGCGATCCCTTCTGCAATCGCCGCAAAGGGCGCGCACAGCAGCACCGCGGGCGCGTTGACGCGGGTGTTGAGCCGCTCTTCGCCAATGGGATCGAAGCGCAGCGCGCGACCGTAGAAAGCGACGTGCCGCGGATTCACCTCGATCACCGCGTGGGTACAGCCCCGAATGACCGAGGCGTAGAGGTACGCCGTGTGGAACAAGCCCGCGAGAACGGGCTTGCTTGCGGCCGTCTTGTCGACGGCAAGTCGAGTGAATTCGCAGAGGCGGCAGTCCGCGGACCGAAGCGCATCGAGCTCGCCTCGATAGAGTCCGTCGGCCGACAACCCGGCCTCGGAATCGAGCCGGACGCTGACAGTCCCGACCAGCTGTCCCTCGTCGTACGCGATGAACGTCGACAGCGACGCGTCCTCCGACGCCGTCGGCAGCCTGTATCCGCGGCCGGTGTATCTGCGTTCCACGAGCCTCCCGGCCTCCCGACGCCCTTGGCCGAGCTTCGCAACGCGGATCTTGAAGCCATTGTGGAAACCCTCGGGGGCCTCGAGCAGCACCAAGTCCGGCTCGGCGAGGGTCAGACTGCGAAAGCGGAGCGGGCGATCGTTGAATACGGTTTCGCCGGTGTTGTCGCCGGTCGGCGTCCATAGAGGTGTCAGCGGATCGGCCGTGGCCGCGGGCCGGGCGTCTGCGCGTCCCGTCCGCAAAGCCTCGGATGCCTTCTGGCGAAGCTTTGCGAAGGCGCTCTGCGCGCGCTCCTTCACATCCATTGATGGCTCCCTACGCGACGGGGTACTACTCGAGCCGCTTGAGATAGTCTTTCGTGAAAACCTTGTCCGGCAGGTCCCGCAGTTTCATCTCTGAATAGTCCATCACCGATTCTTCCCCCTGACGCAGCGCATCGTGCATGGTGAGCCGCGTGGGGCGCATCCGTCCCGCCAATCGCTCGAACTTTTGGTAGTAGCAGGTCTTGAGCAGCCGGGCAGAAAGCGAGTAAAACTCTGCCTTGTAGGGCCAATTATTCGACTTGCGCACCCAATACAAGACGCGGTTGTACGTCACGCTACGATCGACCGCGATTAGTTCCAGGACAAACATCGGCTCGCCATCGACGACCTCCGTCCGAAGGAGCTCAGGCTTGTAGTCGCCCGCGAAATTAGCCCGCGCCAGGTCCCCGTTAGCGACGGCACCCGTCAAGCGCTGCGCCAGCGGGAGGCGCACCGGTTGCGAGACCGACGGAAGGAATATCCAGAGGTCGTGCCCTTTCATGAGCATGATCTGGCCGCGTTCCGACGCGGGCTCAGTGGTCATCACCACCGTATTCTCGTTTCCCTTCGAAAGAACGCGGTACTTTCTCGTCTCGGCTGGCGATTCGCTTGTCGTAGTGGTGATGGCGACGCTCACCTCGAATCCTTCGGCGGGGAAGCGAACCTGGTCCGCTTTCTGCACAATCGAAGCGGCGACGGCGTCGTCGCCCGTCGACTGCGCTTCGCTAGCACTTCCGACAAAGACGAGCGACAGCACGAATAGCGATGCAAGCCATCGGGCGGACGGACACGCGGGCATATTTGCTTGTGAAGTCAAAAGCCTATAACCTCCTGTTCGTAACCTACTAGTATAGCTCCTGGCGCGCGTCCCGTCTCATGTCCCTGATCCGCGTCAAAAATGTCTCGAAGCACTACCGGCTTGGCGATCAGTTTGTTCCCGCGCTGCAAGCCGTCAGTCTGAGCATCGAGGAGGGCGTGTTTCTGGCGATCGCCGGACCCTCGGGCAGCGGCAAGTCCACGCTCCTCAACCTCATCGGCTGCATCGACACGCCGACCAAGGGCAAGATCTGGATCGATGGCTTTCCAGCACAGTGGGATCCGAAGCTTGGAATTCACGTGACTTGAAGTCG